>ERZ808040.627-NODE-627-length-29139-cov-5.100991_pt1 | contig 29139 bp, 26 predicted proteins | sample MGYA00380191_ERZ808040 | MGnify/ENA primary metagenome ERZ808040 (study PRJEB31490, sample SAMN06133395) | mouse gut metagenome | isolation source: J6 | host: mice | place: China: Chengdu | collected 2015-05 ...
ACTTCCGGGCGTTGCGGCAGCGAACGACAAATAAGAATAAGTGCAGGGCAGGGGCGGCTCTAAGGTTTACCTTTGGGGGCGCTTTCTGCCTGTAACCGGAAATATATAGACCATTGGAATCAAAGGGGGCAGGCATAAAGCGCCCCGGAAAGAGGAATCATGTCAAGAAAGAAAATTATCGCGGGAAACTGGAAAATGAATAAGACCCCGAGCGAAACGGTCAAGTTGATTGAGGAGTTAAAACCGCTCGTAAAAAATGACGATGTGGACGTTGTGTTCTGCGTTCCTGCCATTTCCCTGACGAAGGCGGTCGAGGCGGCAAAGGGCACAAACATCGCGATCGGTGCGGAGAATATGTTCTACGAGGAGAGTGGCGCTTACACCGGCGAGATCGCGCCGAACATGCTGACCGATATCGGCGTTTCCTATGTGATCATCGGGCATTCGGAGCGCAGGGAATATTTTGCTGAGACCGATGAGACAGTCAACAAGAAAGTGTTGAAGGCATTTGAGCACGGGATCACCCCGATTATCTGCTGCGGCGAGTCGCTGACCCAGAGGGAACAGGGGATCACGATCGACTGGATCCGCCAGCAGATCAAGATTGCTTTCTTAAATGTGACTGCAGAGCAGGCAAAGACCGCCGTGATCGCGTATGAGCCGATCTGGGCGATCGGCACCGGCAAGGTGGCGACCACGGAGCAGGCGGAGGAAGTCTGCGCGGCGATCCGTGCCTGCATCTGTGAGATCTACGATGCAGCGACGGCGGATGCGATCCGTATCCAGTACGGCGGCAGTGTTTCTGCGGCAAGCGCACCGGAGCTTTTTGCGCAGGCGGATATCGACGGCGGACTGGTCGGCGGCGCGAGCTTAAAGCCGGATTTCGGGAAGATCGTCAACTACAATAAATAAGAAAAAGATATGGGATGAGGCTGTCATAAACAGCAATCCACCATAGGTACGGAGTGTCTAAAAAGCTGGTTTTGCTGTACTTACAAGGGATTGCTGTGTTTATGGCAGCCTCTTTTTTGGGGGTTAACAGTTATCGGCGCGGTTCTTTGGCTTCTTTCTGGTGATACGGGTTTTGGTAATCGGGGCAGAGATGTGTTTCGCTCCATGCCATCATGCTTTGCAGGACGGGGAGAAAGCTCTTTCCAAGCGGGGTCAGGGAATATTCTACCCTCGGGGGGATTTCGCCGTAAATCTCCCGGTGCAGGAAGCCGTCATGCTCCAGTTCCCGCAGCTGCTTCGTCAGGGTAGACTGCGTGATTCCGTCCAAGCGGCGCATGAGTTCCCCAAACCGCTGTACTTCGTAAAAAGATACATACCACAAAATCAAAATTTTCCATTTGCCGCCGATCACGGACTGCAATTTGCTCATCGGGACACAGCGGGCAATGGTTTCTTTTTTGCTGAATTTGTTCTCAGCCATCTCATTCCACCTCTTTTCAAGATGAGTATATCTCGCGGGATAACAAAAATCAAGGTTTCATTGTGTGCGTATATTCCGGCTTGCCTGAAAATCGGTTATAGCTATCTGCAGATCGTAAAAGTGTTCCCTGCCAAAGAAAGTTAAAATTTATTTATGCCTATTTATATTGACCGGAAAAATGCAGGAAAGAAGTTTCAAGCAAGCATGGTCAGACTTCCGAATTTTTATGCGGAAAATTATATGGGGTAAGGGATAGGTATAAAAAAGAGAACTATCACAATAAAAAGACAGTACTTGATTGGATGGGGTTTTTGCGGTAATTTAGTGCTGGAAGGACCGCACGGACAAAAAGAGCCGTCCTTAACATCGGAACATAAGGAGGAAGGAAAGATGCATTACACCGGAACCATTTGGAGACCGCCCTATGAGGCATCGTCCCTTTTACTGGAAGTTACTGCGGGCTGTACGCACCACCGCTGTAAATTTTGCACGCTCTACGCCGATCTGCCCTTTGCGTTTTTTATGTCGCCGCTTAAGGATATCGAGGCGGATTTGAAGGAAGCGATGGGGATGTATCGGCATGTTTACAGGAAGCCGGTTGCCCGGACATTTCTGACCGGGGCGAACCCGTTTGTATTGAAACCCCAAAGGTTGACAGAAATTGCCGGACTGATCCATAAATATTTCCCGAAGATGGAAACAATCGGCTGTTTTGCAAGAATAACGGACATTGCCCTGAAATCGGACGAGGAGCTTACAGCGTTGCATAAGGCGGGGTATGACGGACTGACCATCGGCATGGAAACGGCGGATGATACGGCACTGCGGTTTATGGACAAAGGATACTCTTCCGCGGATATTATAGAGCAATGCACTCGGCTTGAGCATGCAGGCATCCGCTACAGTTTCTTTTACCTGACGGGCATATCCGGGGCGGGGCACGGGGAGGAAGGGGCAAGGGTTACCGCCGCGCTGTGCAACGGCCTTCGTCCGGTTTTGATCGGTGCAAATATGTTGACGGTGTATCCGGATTCGCGGTTGTATGGGGAAATACAGAAAGGCAGCTGGAAGGAGGAGAGTGAAAAGGAGAAATACAGGGAAGTCCGCGCCCTGGTGGAAAATCTCACCATCCCCACGGTCTTTGCGGCGATGGGGGCATCCAACGCGTTCCAGATACAGGCCAGACTGCCGGAAGATAAAGAAAAGCTGTTAAAGCTGCTGGATGATATCATAGGGAATGTTGGTGAGGATGAATTGCAGCGTTACCGCAAAAGCGTACACCATCTGTAAGGAGGTGCTATTTTGCATTTTGCAGGAAGAACGTGGAGACCGCCCTATGAGGCACATTCCGTCATTATACAGGCGACCACCGGCTGTACTTACGGGAAATGCCGTTTCTGTAATCTTTACAAAGACGAGTGTTTCCGGATGTCCCCGATGGAAGAGTTTGAGGCGGATCTGGCAGAGATTAAAATGTACCAGCCGGATGCAAGGCGTATTTTCTTAACGGGCGCGAACCCATTTGCCATGAACTATGAGAATTTAAAGCTCCGCGCGCTCACGGTGCGGGATTACCTGATCAAGTGCCGGACGATCGCGATGTTTGCAAGCATCCGTGATATAAAGGATAAAGAAGTGTGGCAGTTAAAAAAGCTTCGGGCAATGGGAATCAACGGGCTGAGCATCGGAACCGAGAGCGGGGATGATGACGTGCTTTTGCAGGCAGGCAAAGGGTACACGGCGGACGACATAAGGCGGCAGTGCGGGAAACTTGATGAGGCGGGGATAGAGTATTATTTTGTTTATATGACGGGGCTTGCGGGGAAGGGGGGCGGATACCGCAACGCAGTAAACAGTGCAAAACTGTTTAGCAGTCTTAATCCGTATTTTATTTCCGTGGATTCCCTCACGCTGTTTCCGGATACGGAATTGTACCGGATGGGGCAGCGGGGTGTTTTTATCCCGGCGGGGGAAAAGGAGCGTTTGCTGGAGCTGCAGACATTGATCAAAAATCTTGAGATACGGACGCACCTGTTTGCGGATTCCGCCTCCAATTTCTATCCTGTCACGGCGTATCTGCCGAAGGAGCGGGAGTTTGTAGTCAGTGAATTGCAGTATGTCATGGATACGGTAAGCGAGGAGGAGATGGCAGAATACCGGAGGGGGCTGAAATCGTTGGGATAAGAAATTTTATATATCATGTCCCTAAAGTTATCTGAGATAGTAAAATATAGTGGTAAACAGGGTACGGCTGCTGCCGTGCTCTGTATTTTTGTGGAAAATGAAAGAGAAACGTGATATAATCAGAGCGTAAAATAACGGATTGCAGAAGAAGAGGATTTCACGCATGTATGACTACTTTTTGTGGGTTGAAAACAAAAAAAATCGTAATATGAAGGTGAAAAATTATGAGTATATACAAATCAAAAGCAGGAAAAGAAAAATCACTTGCATTATACGACAAGCAGCTTTTAAAGCTTGATATGCCGTTTTCCGATATTTATGTAAAAACATCATTCGGAAAAACCCATATTGTGGAAACCGGGAATCGGGCGGGAAAACCGAGGATCCTTCGGCGGCGGGATTTTGGCAAAGCTGATGTGCGCTGCCCCAAAGAAAATTGAAAAAGCTGTTTTTATTGTTCCTGCAGGAATAAACAATGCGGTTCCGGCTTCCTCTATGGCAATGATGATCCCTCTTTTGCAATATCGAATCACCAGGCAGGAAAAGTATTTAAGAAAAACTGCCATGCCGACAAATATCGAAGAAAAAAGACTGGGCGGTTATTGTTCGCCCACAATGGTTGTTGCCGCTGAAAAGGATTGTCTGTTTCCGGCAGGAAAGGTTTTACGCCGGGCAAGGAAGATCATTCCAGGTTGCCTAACGGTCGAGTTAAAGGGAAGCGGGCATATGCATATTTTACCACAGACGGTAAAAGAACAGATTGTCGGGTTTTTAAGAAATGATTGATACGGGATGAAAAAAGCTGCAGATCTCGGTTTTATTTGGGGAACAGAATGGCAGGGGAGGCAAAAGCGTATAATGGAAAACAAATTGGGAGTTTAAGGAGAATATATGGTGCAGCAGCATGACAAAATCATAAATATGGCAGCAAAAAAAATATTAGCGCCCCAGGGTCTTTTCCGGCAGGGCACATCAAGGACGTGGCTGGATGACAATGGATATTTTATTATTTTTGTTGTATTTGATTCAAGTAATTGGGCGAAGGGATGCTGTCTGGGTGTTGGGATTGATTTTCTTTGGGAGAAAACCGAAAACCTGAATGAAATATTAGTATATTCTTTCGGGGGACGGGAGAAGGAGTTCTGCGAATATCATGAAAATGACGGTGAATTTCAGGCGATGATGGAAGCGTATGCCGAAGCGGGCTTGCAAAAAGTGATGGCGTACCGTGAATTTAAAAATATGGACCATGCGAGAAAATGTCTTGAACGGAAAGTACTGCGAACACCAAAAAAACGCTGTTTTTGGGAAGTATATGATCTGGCAATGTTATGTTTTTTAATGGGTGATTTTGAATGTGGGATCAATAGATTTGAGGATTTTTTAAATATTTTGGAAGGAAGTTTTTATGTCGGCGATTTTTATATAGAATGGCATGAAAAATTTTACCAGGATTGTATCCATCAAATAAAGCCTTGTTTGACTTCAAAAGGAACGGCACAAAAAATGGTTTTGGATATGATCGGGCGGCGGCGGGATTTTTTTAACCGCAAAGCTTCTTTTAAGAAGATGAAGAAAGAAACATTTCTTTTGTGATCGTGTACAATGCGGCAAGAATCCGGGGATACATTGATTATGCAAAAGATCAGAAGATCTATACTATGATAAAATAGTACAAAAGACCGAGGCGGCATCAGGACACCAAACTTTGGTTTGGCCCAAAGAATGAAATTGAAAAGAAGAAAGGAGTTTTGAGATTTTTGATGGACATCCGGGGAAAGAATGTAGTATACTGAAAACAGCATTTTTTATTCTTGCTGTCTTTTCCGGAAGCAGGGAAATATCACACGGCAGCATGCTTTGAAAGGAATTTTAGGAAATTTTGAAAGGAGTATCAGGAAATGAGAATACAGAAAACAGGAAAAATAACAGCCCTGGCACTCAGTGCCATGTTATCCGTCAGTCTATTTTTTGGCGGCTGTTCGGGCAGGAAGGACACGGATCTTGCGGATTTCGAGGCAAAGACACTTTCCGGGGAGAACTTTACACAGGACGATCTGGAGGATGCCGATGTGACCGTGATGAATTTCTGGTCGCTGCGCTGCGGTCCTTGTATCCGTGAAATGCCGGACATCGCTGCATATGCAGGGGAACTCCCGGACAACGTGCGGATCATTACCGTGTGCCTTGACGGGGAGGGGAAGGAGGAGCAGGTCAAAAAAATTCTTGACAATGCTGGTTTTACCGGTATTACTTTGCTTGCGGGGATAAGTTTTACAGAAGACGCGGGGGATTTTAAGACGCTCTGTGAAAATATCATATATACCCCGACCACGCTTATCGTCGACCGTGACGGAAATATTGTCGGGAATCCTATTGTCGGCGGGCAGGAAGACCTGGAAAAGACTTATACGGAAGCCATCAACAAGTGCCTGGAGCTTTTAGGGGAAGAGGAGATTGCGATTGGGAAATAGGAAGAAAAGAGAGGGGAATTTCCCGGTGCGCATTGTCCGGGCTGCCGTACTTCTTGCCGCCGTGGCTTTTCTCATGGTCGGGATCTTGCAAAGGGAATATTTGGAAGTCCTGCAAAAAGCGGCCAGAATCTGCCTTGAATGCATCGGGATCGGGTGAGGCAGGTATGGGGAAAACAGGTAACAGAAAACCGAAAAGAATAAATGAGGTGATGGAAACAGAATTGATGGAAGATGTAAAAAGCACGGTGGGAAGGAAGGAAGCTGTGACAGGGACATCAAAAGGGAAACTGTGCCGGGACAGTATAAGGAGCGGGGGAGAAGGGAAACGCGGGGGAGAAGGAGAGCGGAAGCAGGAAAAGGAACCGGACAAAGAAAAGAAACCGAAGGAAGAAAAGATCCCCGGGTCTTGCCGCAACATCCGCCTGTCCTTCCAGAGAACGGTTCAGATTCTTTCCGCCGCAATATTTAACGGCTATGTAGCAGGATTTGCACAAGGAAAAATTTTTACGGGAAAGGCAAAGGGGCTCTGTGTTCCGGTTTTGAACTGCTATTCCTGTCCGGGCGCGCTCGGGGCATGCCCGATCGGTGCGCTGCAGACGGCGCTCGGGGCGGGGCACCACATCCCGTTTTATGTTTTAGGGTTTATGCTGTTGTTCGGGGTTGTCCTTGGGCGGGTGGTATGCGGGCTTTTATGCCCGTTTGGACTGGTGCAGGATCTGTTACATAAAATTCCCCTTCCAAAGTATAGCGTGCCGAAAAAAATTGACCGTCCTGCAAGGTATCTTAAATATTTTATCCTGCTTTTCCTGGTGATTCTCCTGCCCGCTTTCCTCGTGGATGATACCGGGGTGACACCGCCGCTTTTCTGCAAGTATATCTGTCCCGCCGGGACGCTTGAGGGAGGTCTGTTCCATATGGCAGCGAACGCGGTACTGCGGGGGCTGGCGGGTATTTTGTTTTACTGGAAATTGATCCTTTTGATTGTGGTCGTTCTGGCAAGTACCATGATCCCGCGCCCGTTCTGCCGTTACCTCTGTCCGCTCGGGGCGTTTTATTCCCTGTTCCGGCGGTTTGCCTTTTTCTCGATGCATCTGGAAGAAACAAAATGCATCGGCTGTAAAAAATGTGAGGGAGCCTGTCCGATGGCGGTGGAAGTGACAAAAAATATCAACAGTGCGGAGTGTATCCGTTGCGGGAAATGCCGTGAGGTCTGCCCGACGGGGGCAATCACTTATCGGAAAAAGTAGAGTTTGGGGCAGACAGAAATCCTGTCTGCGGAGGGTATATACGAAACGGAAAATGGGAGGAATACAGGATATGGACATCGCAAAATGGAAGGATTTTCGTGACAAGATCGTAAACCAATGTGCAAACGTGATCCTTGGCAAGGAAGATATTTCCGAGAAGCTGGCCGTGTGCTTTCTGTGCGGCGGGCATGTTCTTCTCGAGGATGTGCCGGGTACGGGCAAGACGATGCTGCTGCGGGCGTTCGCTAAAATTATCGGCGGCGGATTCAAGCGTATGCAGTTCACACCGGATATCATGCCGTCGGATGTGACAGGCATTCACTTTTTTAATATGAAGAGCGGGGAATTTGAACTGCGCAAAGGCCCAATTTTTACGGATATTCTGCTTGCAGACGAGATCAACCGTGCAACGCCGCGCACGCAGGCGAGCCTGCTTGAGGCGATGGCGGAGGGGCAAGTGACAATGGATGGGCTCACTTGTACGATGACGGAAAATTTCATGGTGGCGGCAACGCAGAACCCTCTGGAGTCCCATGGTACGTTCCCGCTGCCAGAGGCACAGCTCGACCGCTTTTTCATGCGGCTTTCACCAGGCTATATGCAGCGGGAGGACGAACTTCGGGTGATGGCGTGCGGCGGCGGGGCAGAAGGGCTTGCAGCGCTTTCCTGTGCGGTCACGGCAGAGGAGATTTCTTCGTTAAAGAAAGAACGGCGCGCAATCATGGTTCATGAGTCCGTGGCGGGCTATATGATGGATATCATCGCGGAGACAAGAAAAAGCGCGGAAATCCGGGTCGGGGCATCCACGCGCGGAGCCATCGCCCTGTATGAGGCATCGCAGGTTTACGCGGCGTTCTCCGGAAGGGACTACGTCCTTCCGGAAGATGTGAAAACGCTTGCACCGTGCATTCTGGCGCACCGCCTGACGTACCGGGGCGTTTTGCGTCCGGGTGAGGGGGAAGCCGTGTTTCGAAAGCTTTTGGATCAGGTGGCTGTGCCAACGGAGTCCATTTAAAAGGGACAAAACAAACAACATCAAGACAGCAGGAACGGCTTTGTTTTTAAGGCACACCCGGATATTATGGCATCAAGCAGGAAATAAAATAGCAGGAAACCGGACGGTTCGCATACTCCGTCCGGTTTTCTGTTTTTTCATACACCGCTTTTCATTTTTGAACCGGCTTCTCAGGCAGATAAAACAAGAAATTGTACAATATGCATAAAAGAAGCAGGGTATTTTTGTGACATATTATCGGGAAAATCAAGAGAAATCGGTTGACAGTTTTAAAAATCCGTGATATTATACAATCAAGTTAATTGATAAAACGATTTATCAAAACGGAACGTCCCGCAAGGGGACATATTTTTAGGGTTAATGATAAAACGTTTTATCAAAAGAATTTTCTGTTGCACGCGATTTCCTGCATTATTTTTGTATAATGCGGCAAATTATCAGGGAAAGGATAGCGAAATTTTCTTTGATGGATTTGTGTTTTTGTCCGGCTTTTATGGAGGCTGTGGGATATATGCGGTGGAGGTAACAATGGAGCAGTATTGTATAGAAAGAGACGCGCTTACCCCGGAAATTTATGAAAGCCTCCGGGCGAAAGTTTCATTGCAGTATTATGGAAGGGAGGATGTCAAAGAGGCGCTTTCGCGCACACTTTTTTCGGTTGTCATCCGGGAAGGGCAGGTTCCGGTCGGAATCGGCAGGATTGTCGGGGACGGGAGGATCGTTTTTTTCATCAAGGATGTGGTGGTGGATCCATCCAGACAAAACCGGGGGATTGGGCGCATGATCATGGAAGAGCTGATGTGCTATATCCGGCAGCACGGGTGTCCCAATGCCTATGCCGGGCTGATGGCACTGACAGGAAAGGAGGGGTTTTACGAAAAATTCGGCTTCCATATCCGTCCGCATGAAGGACAGGGAAGCGGCATGACGCAGCTGGTCAATACGGATTTGCCATCCTAAGGCACGGGAAAGGAAATAACGTCTTTGCAGGCAGCGCGGGGGAAAGAGCAGCGGTTCTGACAGAGGGAAAAGTGCCAGGTCAAACAGGAAAAAAACAGGAAAATGAAAGGAGGAAAAACAGGAGAATGAAACAGGTAATTGTGTTTGGGAGCCTGAACATGGATCTGACCATCCGGTGCGAGCGGATGCCGCAGCAGGGGGAGACGGTGGAGGGCAGCAATTTCCTCTCCAATCCCGGCGGCAAGGGTGGCAATCAGGCAGTGGCGGCGGCAAAATTCGGTGCACCTACCAAGATGATTGCCTGCGTGGGGCAGGATGTATTTGGTAAGAAGCTCCTTGAGGTGCTGCAAAGCTACCGCGTAAGCTGCGAAGAGGTTCAGGTGAGCGAGACGGGGCAGACCGGGGTGGCGATCATTACCTGCCACGAGGGGGACAATCGGATTATTTTAAGCCCGGGAACCAACCATGAGCTGAAAGCGGCAGATGTAAAGGAAATCCTTTCACGCATCGCCGCGCCGGGGGATATTTTTATGACGCAGTACGAGTGTGAGCAGAACACGGTGCTGTCCTCCCTCGAATATGCGAGGGAGCTAGGGATGTACACGATTTTTAACCCGGCTCCGGCAAAGATTATTCCGGAAAAGTATTATCCGTTCATCGACCTTTTGGTCGTCAACCAGACGGAGGCGGAATACCAGACAGGGATTTTCCCACAGGAGGAGGAAAGCTGCCGGCAGGCGATCGAGAGCATGCAGCGCATGGGGGCAAAACAGGTGATCATCACTTTAGGCAGCCGGGGAAGTATCTTTAATGATGGGGAATCCCTGCACAGTGTCCCGGCGGAGCGCGTGGAGGTCGTTGACACAACGGCGGCGGGCGATACTTTCATCGGTGTGCTGGCGGCATGCCTGGCGGAAGGGAAGGGATTTGAGGAGAGTGTGCGCTATGCAACGAAGGCGGCTGCGCTGACAATCATGCGGTATGGCGCGCAGCAGGCGATCCCGTACCGGGACGAAGTGTGATAACGCAGCAGGAGGAAGTCCTGCCTGGTATTTTTGCATATGACCGCTATGTTCACCGTTTCAAAGTGAAACCCTTTGGAGGTCACTTTTGGGACGGCTGACAGGATGCGGGGCGGGCAAAGAATTATAAGGAGGGTTATTATGAGCAAGAGACCGATTATCATTGACCCGGATCCGGGGATTGACGACGCGCTTGCGATCGCGATCGCCCTGTTCTCGGAGGAGCTTGAGGTAAAACTGATCACGACGGTAGCGGGGAATGTCTCCCTGGATAAGGTGACGAACAACGCACTGCGCCTTCTCGCGTTTTTTGGCAAGGACGTACCGGTGGCGGCGGGAGCGGAAAAACCGCTGATCTGCGAGCTGGTGGACGCTTCAAATGTGCATGGGGCGAGCGGGATGGAGGGCTTTGATTTCCCGGAGCCGAAGAAGGAACTGCTGTTAAAGGAAAATGCGGTAAACGCGATGTACCGCACCATTATGGAGAGTGACGAGCCGATCACGTTAATGCCGATCGCACCGCTCACAAACATCGCCCTGCTGTTTGCGGTTTATCCGGAAGTGAAAGGGAAGATCCGTGAGATCGTCCTGATGGGCGGCTCGGCTGCCCGCGGCAACAAAGGGGTGATGTCCGAGTTCAATATCGCGACCGACCCGGAGGCGGCAAAGATGGTGTTTTCCTCCGGCGTGCCGCTTGTGATGGCGGGGCTTGATGTGGGCTGGAAGGCGCTCGTGATGCCGGAGGATACCGAAAAACTTCCGGGGCTTGGCGAGGTTGGGAAAATGGCGCACTGCCTGTTTAAGAAGTACCGGGGCGGTACTTTTCACACCGGTCTTAAAATGTACGACAGCTGTGCGGTTGCTTATCTGTTATGCCCGGAACTGTTTCAGGTCGAGGAAACTTATGTGGATGTAGAACTTGCCGGGACGATGACCGCAGGCTGTACGCTTGTGGATCTGAAGGGTTACTTAAAGAAAGCGCCGAACGCGAAGGTGTGCATGGACATCGACCAGACAAAATTCCGCACATGGTTTTTGGAAGCGGTCGGGAAATGTAAGTAAGCAGCAGCGCCGGCGGAGGGGATGGCGGAAAGGTTTTCCGCATTGACCGTCTGCCCATATGAAAAACTATAAAATTGAGCCGCCTCCCGCGGCAGAACGGAGGAAAGTATGGAAACAGCAATCATGTATATTGCAGCGATCGTATCCGTCGCCCTGGTCATCTTTATGCTGATCAAAAAGATGGACATTAAGATCACGCTGTTCGTCATCGGTATCATCCTGATGTATATCGGCATGGCGTGCGGCAACACCATCGGCGGAGGGGAGTTTTCCTCCACCGGAATGGCGTGGCTTGACCCGCTAAAAGCCATTGCAGACCAGTTTAAATCAACCATCAGCTCAGCGGGCTTTATTATCCTGATCCTTGGCGGGTACTCAGCTTATATGAGCGCGATCAAGGCAAACAATGTAACCGTCAGCGTGCTGACAAAACCGATCGGGAAGATCAAATCAGTCTATATCCTTGTCCCGGTTGTGTTCCTGATCGGAAACCTTTTGTCGCTTGTCGTGCCAAGTGCGTCAAACCTCGCCATTATCCTGCTTGCAACCTTGTACCCGATCATGATCCAGGCGGGCATGAGCACCCTGACTGCAGCGGGCATCATCGCGACCACCGCGACCGTTATGCCGACCCCGCTCGGAAGCGACAACGTGGCGATCGCGGCAGAGCTTGCAAACACCGCGGAATTTGCGGGGCTTACGGCAAGTGATTATGTGTTCCGCTACCATGCCGTCGTATCCGTCCCGACCTTGTTCGTGATGGCGGCCGTACATTATTTCTGGCAGAAATGGATGGATAAAAAGGATAAGAAGGGGAACAGTGAGCTGAGCAATAAAGCGGAGGTGGAGAAGATCGAGGGCGGGGCACTCTTCCGCACCGTCTACGCAATCCTGCCGTTGCTGCCGATCCTGATGTTAATCCTTGTCTTTGCCATCCAGAAGATCACGGGTGCTACCATCAATTTGAGTGTCGAAGTTGCAACGTTATTCTCCTTTGTCATCGCGATCATCTGTGAGCTTGTCCGCAACCGCAGTGCAAGAAAGACTTTGGATGAGACAGAGACCTTCTTTAAGGGCATGGGCGGCGCAATGCCGATCGTCGCACTGCTTGTGGCAGGCACGGTATTTGTCACCGGTTTAAAGACCATCGGCCTGATCGCGGCATTGCAGGAGGCAATGACCGGCCTGCAGGGTTCCGGGCTTGGCTTTGTCCTTCCGCTGATCCTTGTTGCGCTGACCGCGTTGATCGTACTTCTTAGCGGCAGCGGCACGGCACTTTTCTTCGCGATGGTTCCGCTCATGGTTCCGCTCGCGGCAGCGGCGGGCATCAGCGTGCTCGCGGTATCCGTCCCGATGGGACTTGCAGGAAATCTTCTCCGCGCCGTATCGCCGGTATCCGCGGTAGTCATGATTGTGGCAGGTTCGGTCAAGCGGGAACCGCTTGAGATTGTCAAGCGGACTTCTGTCCCGATGATCGCGGGCGTGGTATTCATGTTCGTGCTCTCACTGATCATGTTCCTGTAATGCGGCAAACGTCTGTCTGCAGAGAGCATCGTTCCATTACCGCCTTCTCCGCCTGCAAAGGGTCAATATCTTTGCAGCAGGAGAAGAAAGCGCAGGCGAGTATGCTGTGAAACGGTGCAGTTTTGGTGGAGGAAACACTTTTGGTGTTTCCCTTGCCGTAAAATATGAAAAATAATTTGAGTTCACACAAAAAGCAAGGGAATCTCCCTTGCTTTTTTGTGGTATTAGGGCTAAAATGGAAACAATTATAATTGACGCAGAAGATAAAAACGGGCGAAAGATGGTATTTATTCCGGAATATCCGACTCAGCCAAAGCCCGGACAAAAGTGTTAGGAATAGCCAGAAGAAAACAGGAAAAAGACCGGGGGGATGAAGGGGTATATATGGAGGAGAATCGGAGAAAAAAAGTTACCATCAAGGATATCGCGCGGGAAGCGGGGATTTCGACCGCCGCGGTCTCCCTGATATTAAATAATAAGCCATGCAGGATTTTGGAGGAGAAAAAGCAGCTTGTGCGCGAGGTGGCAAAGCGGGAAAATTATGTCGTGAACCAGGCGGCCAAAAGTCTGGCGACCCGGAAATCCCATATGCTCGCACTGATTCTGCCGGACATTGAAAATACATTTTTTTCATCCCTGGCAAAGCAGATCGAGAACCGTTGCCGGAGGGAGGGTTATTCGCTGATCATCGCAAGCTCGGACGAGAGAAGGGAAAACGACGAAAAGCTCTTGAGGGTGCTGGAATCCCGCGGGGTGGACGGTGTTTTTTTGATTTTGAGCATCGAAGCCCTGGAGCAGCGCCAGAAGCTTTTGGAGGAACTCTCCCTGCTTTCTATGCCTTATGTCATGATTGACCGGACGCTGCCCGACGCGGGCTGTGCGGGGGTCAGTTTTGACCACGAGCAGGGCGGGTATCTGGCGGCAAAGTACCTGATTACCCAGGGGCATACAAAGATTGGCTGCGTGTACCGGGACGACAAGGCGGGAAGCGGAAAAAGCCGTCTGGTTGGGTATATGCGGGCGCTGTCAGAGCATGGGATCTTGGTGAGGGAGGAGTATCTAAAGAAAGGGGATTACCGCATGGAGAGTGGTTACCATGCGGCAGGCGGGCTCTTAGCGACGGACTGCACGGCGGCTTTTATCTGCAATGACATGATGACGCTCGGTTTCCTGCGCAGGCTGTACGAGGAAGGATGCCAGGTACCAAGGGATTATTCCATTGTCAGTTACGACGATTCCCTGAAAAATTATTTGCTTGGGCTGGAGCTTACGACGGTAGTGCAGGATATTGAAATGCTTGCGGGGGAAGCGTGCCGCCTGCTTTTTGGACGGCTTGCCGACGGGGAGGATGCCCCGAAAAGCATCGTTCTGGCACCAAAGCTTACGGTGCGGGGCAGTGTGAGATTTTGTGGGATTTGACAGGGGGGACAGAATGATCTTATTTTTGTTGATTGTGGTGGCGGCAGCGCTGGTGATTGAAAAAATATCGTTGCGCCTTCCGATTAAAAATGTGGGATACCGGATCGAAAGCTCGGTGCCAAGTGCCGAGCAGGGGGAGGAATTTTTTATCGTAACGACGATCGAGAACCGGACAAAGCACAACATCCCCTATCTGCGGCTGAAGGAAGAAATACCTGGCGGCGTGCACCTGTGCGACGGGGAGGATCTTGATTTTAACGGGCGGGAACATGTCAGCACGCTTTTTGTTCACCAGCACGAGCGTGTCAGGCGCAGCGTCCGCGCAGTCTCCTGCACAAGGGGGATGCACTTTTTTACCAAAGGCGAGCTTTCTTTTGGGGATTTTCTGGGTCTAAAAGAGTTTTCCTGTGAGAGGAAGACATCCGGTGCTATTTTGGTCTACCCGCGCCGTATCCGGAGCGAGCATTTGAACCGTGTGCTCGGCGATGTCATGGGGGAGATTTCGGTTCAGAGTTTTCTGTTTGAAGATCCCATGCTGGTGCGTGGATACCGGGATTATACGGGCAGGGAGCCGCTCCGTGCGGTCAGTTTTGTGCAGAGTGCAAAACGGATGCAGCTCACGGTAAAAGAATATGACCGCACGCGCACACCAATCGCAAATATTATTCTCGATATGGAATTTTACGGGGACTTCGAGCATTATTTTGACCAGAGGGAAGCACAGGTTTCGGTCGTGCGCATGATCTGTGAGAGTTTTGAGCAGCGGGGGATGGGCTACCGCATCATTACTAATATGTGCTATCCGGAAATGAAGACGCGCGGGGTCAACGTGATTGAGAGTGAGGGGAACGGCGATTTTTTCCGCATCCTTGATATTTTGGGTGTGGCGGCGGGTGTGGCAATCTGCCCGGCCGCGGAACTGCTTTCTTACGCAAAATCCTGTTATTGGGGCGGGGCATTCCTGTATGTCGCTCAGCGGGACTGTGAGGAAGTAAGGGCAGAGTTATCACGCCATTTTGCGGGCGGTGCGGGGATGCTGCACACATTTTACGGCTCAGAATATGAAGAGTGCTACCGGGAGGCAGGCGCACGATTAACAGGGCAAGGGGAAAGGAAGGGGGAGGGAGCGGCATGATCGTGTCATTTTACAATGCGGTGTTCCGGATTGCCTGCTATTATGCGGCGGCCAGCTTTGCGTTTTGCTATCCGGCTGCCCTGGATCACGGGACGGATCCGTATGCGTTTGGTCTATTGATGGCGGCGGCGCTGCTTTTGGCACTGGGGGAGACAGGGGCGGGATGTGCGAAGGTTTTGCGCATGGCGGCTTTGCTTTTGCCCGCCCCGGCGCTGGTCTGGAACCATGCCCTGCCGGGGATTTTGGAGTATGCCCTGCCGTGGGGATATCTGGTGTATTTGACATACCGCAGGCAGCGCACCATTTCCTATTATTATTTCCTGACGGATTTTCAACATGTCCTCTGGCTGTTTCCCATTATGTTTTCTTTTCTTATGTTCCGGCCGCAGCGCGGGTTTGTGGCGCTGCGGGAGGCCGTGCCGTACGCGGTGGTCTTCCTGACGGCGGGCGTATCCCTCCTGCAAACGCTGCGGCATCAGCAGGGGAAGGGAGCAAAGGGTCTTGTGAAGCATCAGGGTATACAGGCGGCGAGATTTTTTCTTCTCTGCATCCTGCTCACCGTCGGGGGAGTACTTGATTTTCTGGAAAATGTCCTGTTCCGGAGAATTTTGCTTCCTGCGGGGCTGTTCTTTGTCAATCAAATTTGGGCGCTGATCCAGTATGTCAGCCGGCAAATTAACGTGAAACCGCCGGGGAACGGGGAAAAAGATTTTGTAGATTATATAGATTTCGTGGAAAAGAATATGGCAGCGCAGGAACCGCTCTTAGAGCCAAGTTGGTCCATTCCGCCGGAGCCGATACCGCACAGGGAGATCAATTATGTTCTGATTGTAGTTTTGGTTGCGCTTGTGGCCGCCGTCCTGATTTTTGCCGTACTGCGCACCAGCATGAAAAAGCGCGTCCAGAAAAATGTGATTTTAGATGAACGTGAAAAATTGCCGGAGGGGGCAAAACATGCCAAAAGAAGTCGGCACAGGGATACGCCACAGGAAAATATCCGGAAATCTTACCGGAAGTTTATGCAGTTGGCGGACGGGATGTCCCATAAATTAAAGGTGCAGGATACAACGGAAGAAATCCGGGAAAAATATGTGCGCGGGAAGGAAGATGGAAAGGCCGCCGCATTTGCGGGGGAGTTGACGGGGATTTACCGGATGGCAAGATACCGCGGTGCCTTGAAGAATCCGGAAGCAGGGAGCGGGGGTTTAGCGGCGGATCCTTCCGCGGGCAGGAAGGGCGATGTTCTTCATGCGGGTTATGACGGGGAAAAGGATTCTGCGCGGGCTGCCGCACACGCGGGAAATCTGCGGCAAGAGGCGAAGCGCATGAAGATTTTGCTTGATTATTTGCGGAAAGTGTGAGAGAATATATAAGGCAGTTATGTAATTTTTTCTGGAGATGGAAGAACCTGCTTCATGTTCCGTGTAAAACTTAATGGTAAAAAGGATACTTTTATGTCCTGCTGAAAAACGCCATTGCAGGTTTGTCTGCGGCGCGCGGGTATGGATGCGGAATTTGGCAGGTGTTTGGAGAACCTTGCTGTGCGGGAACTCCCACATGACCGCCCTCAAAAATAAGACGCAGCATGGAGGAAAATTATGGAAAAGAAACCTACAGTATTGATGATTTTGGACGGGTTCGGGTTAAATGATAAGAAGGAGGCAAACGCGGCGGTGATCGCGAAAACTCCGGTGATTGATAAGCTGATGGCAGAATATCCTTTTGTAGAGGGATATGCCTCGGGCATGGCGGTCGGACTGCCAGACGGACAGATGGGCAACTCCGAGGTTGGGCATCTTAACATGGGCGCGGGGCGCATTGTCTATCAGGAACTGACCCGCATCACAAAGGAGATCGAGGACGGCGATTTTTTTAAAAATGCCGAGTTATTGCGTGCGGTAAATAATTGCAAGGAGAACGATTCCTCGCTGCATTTGTACGGGCTGCTCTCAAGCGGCGGCGTGCACAGCCACAATACGCATCTGTATGGGCTTTTAGAGCTCGCAAAGCGCGAGGGTTTAAAGAAGGTTTATGTGCATGCATTCCTTGACGGGCGCGATACCGCACCGACTTCCGGCAAAGAATTTTTGGTCGAGCTGGATGAAAAGATGAAAGAGATCGGTGTCGGAGAGGTTGCGACCGTGACGGGGCGCTATTATGTCATGGACCGTGATAACCGCTGGGATCGTGTGGAGAAAGCTTACGCAGCGATGGTTTACGGTGAGGGCAAGAAGGCAGCCTGCCCGATCTGTGCGGTGTCGGATTCCTACAAGGAGGATGTGACCGACGAGTTTGTTGTGCCGACTGTGATCGAGAAGGACGGCGCGCCAGTGGCAACGATCAAGGACGGCGATTCCGTCATTTTCTACAATTTCCGCCCGGACCGTGCGAGGGAGATCACCCGCGCGTTCTGCTGTGATGATTTTTCGGGCTTTGAGAGGAAGGGCGGCAGGGTGAAGACGACGTATGTCTGCTTCTCCGAGTACGATGTGACCATCCCGAACAAGACTGTGGCATTTGAGAAGATTTCCCTGACCAACACGTTCGGTGAGTATCTGGCGGCGCACGGCAAGACCCAGGCCCGCATTGCCGAGACGGAGAAATATGCGCATGTCACGTTCTTCTTTAACGGCGGCGTGGAGGCTCCGAATCCGGGCGAGGACCGTATCCTGGTCAATTCCCCGAAAGTTGCAACTTACGATCTAAAGCCGGAGATGAGCGCCTATGAGGTTGCGGATAAGCTGGTGGAAGCGATCAAGTCATCAAAATACGATGTGATCATCATCAACTTTGCAAACCCGGATATGGTCGGGCATACCGGCATCCTCGACGCGGCAGTGAAAGCGGTGGAAGCGGTGGACGAATGTGTCGGCAAGGCTTACGAGGCGCTGCTTTCTGTGGATGGTCAGATGTTTATCTGTGCGGATCACGGCAACTGCGAGCAGCTCGTGGACTATGAGACCGGTGTGCCGTTTACTGCGCACACGACCAATCCGGTGCCGTTTATTCTGGTCAATTACGATAAGGACTATACGCTGCGCGAGGGCGGCTGCCTTGCCGATATCATTCCGACGATGATCGAGATGATGGGGATGGAACAGCCGGCGGAGATGACAGGGAAGTCGCTGCTGGTAAGGAAATAAAGGGGATCATACGGGGGATGTACCGCGAAGGGACAGATTCGCGGGGATTTGTTTCGGGATCTATGATGTTGGAGGTTTAAAGGGAAGCGCCGGGTAACCGGTGCTTCCCTTCGTGTTTCAGGTGGGTATTTCAGATCCCAAATGAGATGGATTTTTGGGAAAGATTATAGGCAGAAGGGGGGATTTGTTCCCCCTTATTTTATGTGCATGTTTTGGTGTTTTGTTTTTCGGGAAGGGATTTTTGGTGTTATTTTAAGAGTGGATTTCGAAATTATAGGCTCCTGTTCGAGTATATTAGTCTACTAAAATGTAATAAAGCATCGTACTTCATTACATTCTTACCCGTTTATCCTGCAAAGCCAGTAACAGAGCGAAGTCTTGCATCCCCCGCCATCAAACTTGACTGCGAATGACTGCGAATAGTAAAAAAACAAAACAGCGCTTTGGCCGCTGCAAGCTGCCTGTGATGTAAAATTACAGTCTGGTTTTTGACGCTGATTTTGACTGCGAATAAAGCAGAACATATAAGTTTTTACCTGTTTTACGGTATCTTTCCATTCCTTTTTGATTGTTTTTAGTAATATCTGGACATTTTTCTTTGACAATATGAAATACTACTTCTGAATTTATTGACAAACAGTTTCCCCTGTGATACAATTTTATAGATTGATAGTACAAACTATCATTATTTTTACAGAATTTTCCAATGTAATGAAGTACGATGCTTTATTACATTTTTCCAACCAATCCGTATGTACCGGCACCAGCCAGAAAGGAGCCGCCGATGGGAAGTATACTGTTTGAACATAACCGTAAAGCTTACGAAGCAGCGGTGGAAATGCTTGGCAGGACAGGCAAGGCAGCCGTGATCCATCCGACGGGAACGGGAAAGTCCTTTATCGCATTCCAGCTTTGCGCGGATCATACGGAAAGTAATTTTTGCTGGCTTTCGCCTTCTGAATACATTTTTGCAACACAGGAGGAGGAATGGAGCTTAGCGGGAGGGGAAAAAGCCGGAAATATTCAGTTTTTTACGTATGCACGCCTGATGCGCATGGGGAAGGACGAGCTTGCGGATATAAAGCCGGACTACATCATACTGGATGAATTTCACCGCTGTGGTGCCGCGCAGTGGGGCGAGGGTGTTGCCGGACTGCGGGAGATGTATCCGCATGCGAAGGTACTGGGACTTTCTGCAACCAGTGTGCGCTATCTGGACAACCGCAGGGATATGGCGGGGGAACTTTTTGACGGCAATATCGCCTCGGAGCTGACACTTGGGGCGGCGGTGGCTCGTGGGATCCTGCCGGAGCCTAGGTATGTGCTTTCCGTCTATAATTATCAAAAGGAATTGCAAAGGTATGAGGCACGCGTGCGCCAGACAAAAAATAAAGCGGTGCAGGATGCGGCGGGAAGGGAGCTTGAGGCGCTGCGGCGGGCACTGGAAAAAGCAGATGGGCTTGTGGATGTTTTTGCGAGACATATGACGGCGATGGAGAAATTACCATCCCAAGAAAGCAGTGGGAACGCCGGCGGCGCAATTTCTCCAAAAGTCCCCGGAGGACAAAAAGACTGCGGCAGGTATCTCGTTTTCTGTGCTAATTATGACCATTTGCTTGAAATGCGGGCGCTTGCCACAGCATGGTTTGCAAAAGTGGACCCTGCACCCCATATCTACACGGCATACTCGTTTGACGCGGCAACCAGGGCAGAATTTGCGGCATTTCGGGCGGATCGGAGCAGGCATTTAAAACTGTTATATTGTATTGACATGCTCAATGAAGGCATTCATGTGGATGGGCTTTCCGGTGTTATCCTGTTGCGGCCGACCGTATCGCCGACCGTCTATAAACAGCAGATCGGGCGGGCGCTTGCGGCAGGGAAGAAAAAGGTGCCGGTCATCTTTGATATTGTGATGAATATTGAAAATCTATGCAGCATTGGCGCGGTGGAGGAAGAACTGCGGCAGGCGGTTGTCCGTTACCGTGCGGACGGGAGAAGAAACCAGATTGTCAATGAGCATTTTCGGGTAATCGACGAATTGGGGGATTGCCGGAGGTTGTTTGCGCGCCTGAATGAGACACTTGGCGCTTCGTGGGAGGCGATGTATGGGATGGCACGGGAATATTATGTGCAAACAGGGAATCTTGAAGTGCCGGCGGCTTATGTGACACCGGAAGGGTACTCGCTTGGCGCGTGGATCGCCACGCAGCGGAAAGTCCGGGCAGGGAAGGCGGCAGGCTGTCTGGATGAGGAACGAATGAAACGCCTGACTGCGATCGGCATGCGCTGGCAGAGCGTTCAGGAGGCAGCGTGGGAGCAAAATTTCGCGGAGGCAAAACGCTACTACGCGGAGCATGGGAATTTAGCTGTTCCAAAGCGCTATGCGACAGGGAGCGGGAGAAATCTGGGAATCTGGCTGCAGAGACAGCGCGCTGGGCACAAGAACGGGCAGCTGGCAAAATGGCAGGTTATATTGCTGAGTGAAATCGGCATGGTGTGGGAGAGGGAAGAGGCGTGGAAAGTTGGGTTCCGGCACGCCGAGGAGTATTTTGGGGAGAACGGGAATCTAACAGTGCCGAATGCGTATGTTTGCGCGGATGGATATCGGCTGGGAAAGTGGATTTCGAACCAGCGGAGTGCGTATGCGGCGGGGATGGAAAAAGGCACAAAAGAGGGGAGTGGGGCGTGGAAGAAAGCATTGACAGCAGAACAGGTTTGTCAGCTGGAAAAGATTGGAATGGTTTGGAATGCCAAGGTAGGTAGAAGAAGATATTGTAAAATAGAAAAGTAATGGTTTAACTCGAACATGCAATCATAATTTCTCTATATGGAACTTGAGTGGATGATATGACTTGTATGGATATATGAAAAGAAGAGATTCGGTAAAGGAAACAGAGGTAGGTTATGGAATCATATGATTATACATCCGACCCGCGCTTTGCAGGGATTGCGCCGTTTGGCAGGCGGGTATGGCTCGCCTCGCCGACCATGCACGGGGAGGAACAAAAATACGTGGACGAGGCGATTGCCACAAACTGGGTCTCCACGGTCGGCGGGAACATCGACGCGGTGGAGCGCATGGCGGCGGAGATGGTCGGGAGGAAATACGCGGTGGCGCTCTCCTCCGGCACGGCGGCGCTGCACCTGGCGGTTAAGCTCTGCGGGGAAAAGCTCTACGGGCAGCCGCGCGCAGGGTGCGGTACACTTTCCGGGCACAGGGTGTTCTGCTCGGACATGACCTTTGCCGCGACTGTGAACCCCGTGGCGTACGAGGGCGGCGAGGCGGTCTTCATCGGCACGGAGGCGGGGACATGGAACATGGACCCGGCGGCACTTGCGAGGGCATTTGAGACCTACCCTGATGTCAGGCTTGTCGTCACCGCGCACCTGTATGGGACACCGGGGAAGATCCGGGAGATAAAAGACATCTGTGACGCGCACGGTGCGCTCACCGTCGAGGACGCGGCGGAGTCGTTCGGGGCGGCGTACGGCGGGGTGCAGACCGGGAATTTCGGCACGGCATCCGTGATCTCCTACAACGGCAACAAGATCGTGACCGGCTCCTCCGGCGGGATGTTTTTGACGGACGAAAAGGCGGATGCGGACAGGGTGCGGAAATGGTCCACGCAGAGCAGGGAGGCGGCGGCGTGGTACCAGCATGAGGAACTCGGCTACAACTACCGCATGAGCAACGTGGTCGCCGGGGTGGTGCGGGGGCAGCTCCCGCACCTTTCCGGGCATATCGCACAGAAAAAGGCAATTTATGAAAGATATGGGAAACGCTTTAAGGAACTGGGGCTGCCGGTGCGGATGAACCCGTTTGACGCGGAAAAGAGCGAGCCGAATTACTGGCTCTCCTGCCTGGCCATCGAGCCGTCCGCCATGTGCAGGCAGGTGCGCGGCGAGCGGGATGGGCTGTATGTAAGGGAGAAGGGAAAGTCCTGCCCGGGGGAGATCCTCGGCGCGCTCGCGGCATTTGGTGCGGAGGGGAGGCCAATCTGGAAGCCGATGCACATGCAGCCAATCTACCGTTCGAACCCATATGTGACAGGGGAAGGGAACGGGCGCGGGAAAAGCAATACGTATCTGCAGGCAGGGGAGGGCCAGGCCTTGGATACCGGGGAGGATATTTTTGCGAGGGGGCTGTGCCTGCCGAGTGATAATAAGATGACCGCAGAGGAACAGGAGCGGGTGGTGGAGATCATAGGAAGATGCTTTGGATGACAGAGTTAAACTTCTCTAAAAAGAATGTGGTTTGATAAGATGACGGAAATGAGATAGTAACTGGGGGAAACCGGAATATGAAATTACCGTATAAGATTCAAGGAAACCATGGGGCGGGAAGATCGGGAATGATTATGAAAGACAAAGAAAGATCAGGAAAAAACCCCAAGAATCAGGATCAGGGACAATGGCATGAAGGAAAATAGAAACTCCGTAAAACAGAAAACAGTCAGAAAGAAAACGGAAGGCAGGGCATTTCCGGATGTCCGGCGGGGGCAGTCTGCCCGGCAGATTCCTGGACGGAACTATCCCGGACACCGGCGCAGGCGTGGGATTTACGGGCGGTTCATCAAAAGGCCGCTGGATGTTTTCTGTGCCCTGCTCGCGGCCATCCTTTTAAGCCCGGCCATACTGATAACCGCGCTGCTTGTCAGGATAAAACTCGGTTCCCCGGTGATCTTCACACAAAAGCGTCCGGGGCTGAATGAAAAAATATTCAAACTCTACAAATTCCGGAGCATGACCGACGCGAGGGATGCGGACGGGAACCTGTTGCCGGATGGGAAGCGCCTTGGGAAATTTGGCAGGGCGCTGCGGGCGACGAGCCTTGACGAGCTGCCGGAGCTAATCAATATCTTAAAAGGGGACATGGCTGTGGTGGGACCGAGACCGTTATTGGTGGACTACCTCCCGCGTTACAGCAGACAGCAGCACCGCAGGCATGAAGTCCGCCCGGGGCTCACGGGCTATGCGCAGGTACACGGAAGGAACGCGGTCACCTGGGAGGAACGGCTTGCGCGGGATGTCTGGTATGTCGAACATGTATCGTTCCGGCAGGACGTAAAGATCATCTTACAGACCGTCGGGATGGTATTAAAACGGCAGGGGGTCAGCGCGGAGACATGTGCGACGATGGAGGAATTTAGCGGGACAAAACCGACACGCAGGCTTGAAAAAGAAAAGGCAGGGGAAAGGGTTTGAAGGATTTATACATTATCGGTGCGGGGGGCTTTGGGAGGGAGGCCGCATGGCTGGCGGAACGGGTTAATACGGTGGAGCCTGTCTGGAATATAAAAGGCTTTATTGATGATGACAGAGCGCTCCAGGGCACATTACAGGGCGCTTACCCGGTAGTCGGGGGCTGTGACGTTCTTTTGGGGATGGTGCAGGAGACCTGGGCGGTTTGTGCAATCGGCTGTGCAGGAACGAGGAAAAAGATTGTGGGGAAGCTGGAGAGTAACCCTAGAATAAGATTTGCAACATTGGTCGACCCGGAAGCCGTCTGTTCGGGCAGGGTATCCGTCGGGGAAGGGAGCATTCTCTGCGCTGGGACAATACTTACCGTTAATATATCCATCGGCAGACATGCCATCATCAATCTTGGCTGTACCATCGGGCATGATGCGAAAATCGGGGATTTTGTGACAATCTACCCCGGTGCGAATGTCTCGGGGCAGGCTGTGGTCGGGGAGAGGGTAGAGCTGGGAACCGGGATGCAGGTGCTTCAGGGGATCCATATATGCGCGGGGTGCATCGTGGGTGCGGGTGCAGTCGTGGTAAGAGATATCACGGAAGAGGGGACATATGTCGGTGTGCCGGCAAGGCGTTTATGATGAGGAAGATACCGGGACATTTGTTTGCCATTTTTGAGAAGGAATTTAGGTGAAACCATTTGAAAAGGAAAATTGCGGTCATAGCCAACAATGACCTTGGGTTATACAATTTCAGGAAAGAATTACTGGAAAGACTCCTCCGTGAAGGGTATGCAGTGACCATCCTCCTGCCGGACGGGGAAAAAGTCAGGGATATGCAGGCGATGGGCTGCGCCTTTGAAGAACTTGCCGTCGACCGCAGAGGGACAAACCCGTTCCGGGATTTCAAGCTGTTTCTGGGGATTATAAGGAAACTTATGCGCATCCGGCCGGATACCGTCCTGACCTACACGGTCAAACCCAATATTTACGGGGGCATGGCGGCGCGGCTGCTGCACATACCGTACATTGCCAACATCACCGGCCTTGGCAGTGCGCTGGAGACTCCGGGGCTTCTGCAGAAAATTACGATGCGGATGTACCGGACTGGGCTTAAAAAAGCAGGCTGTGTCTTCTGCCAGAACAAAGAAAACCTCAGGTTCGTAAAAAGAAGGAAAATAACAGGGGAGAAGGTGCGTTTGCTGCCGGGCTCGGGGGTGAACCTGCGGCATTTTTCCCTGCAGGCCTACCCGCCGGACGGGACACTGGAATTTGTGTTTGTCTCAAGGGTCATGAAGGAAAAAGGAATCAACGAATATCTGGAGGCTGCCCGTATGACCAGAAAGAAATACCCCAATACCCGGTTCCATATTTGCGGGTTCTGTGAGGAGGAGTTTGCGGGCAGGCTTAAAAAACTTCAGGCGGAAGGGCTGATCGAGTACCACGGGCTGGTCACAGATATCCGGCAGGTATTAAAGGACATGCATTGTGCCGTGCTGCCCTCCTACCATGAGGGGATGTCAAATGCGCTCTTAGAGGCGGCAGCAACGGGAAGAGTGCTGATCGCAAGCAACATCCCGGGATGCCGGGAATGCTTAAAACACCGGGAGGGAGGGTTCCTCGTAAAACCGGGGGATGCAGGGGATCTGGCAAAAAAAATGGAGAAGTTCATCCGGATACCTTATGAAGGGAAGAGAAAAATGGGGCTTGCGGCAAGAACATGGGTGGAGGGACATTTTGACCGGAATCTGGTCGTGGATGTCTATATGCAGGAAATACAGGATTCATTGGGAGGGCGGCAGCCGGGAGCGGGGAAAAAATAGGAGGAAACCATGTGCGGAATCAATGGCATGTTTGATCTAAAAAATAGGTTTGATCAAGAGGAACTTCACAGGTTGATCCATGTAATGAACGAACAGATCATCTACAGGGGACCGGACCATGAGGGAATCTATCAGGACGGTGGCCTTGTGATGGGGATGCGCAGGCTCTCAGTCATTGACCTGGCATCCGGCAACCAGCCGGTATGGAATGAGGATAAAAGCATCGCCGTTGTTTTTAATGGGGAAATCTACAATTTTCAGGAATTGCGCAAAAAATTGCAGGGGAAACACCGGTTCTACACGACATCGGACACGGAGGTTATTGTCCACGCCTATGAGGAATATGGGACGGACATGTTGGAGCGTCTGGATGGGATGTTTGCTTTTTCGCTGTTTGACAAAAAGACCCAAACGTTGGTACTTGCAAGAGACCGGATGGGAGAAAAACCATTATATTATTTTAAAAATGAAGAGATGTTTTTATGGGGGTCAGAATTAAAAAGTTTGTTGGCGACAGGTCTTGTGGCAAAGAAAATCAGCCATGAAGCGTTAAATCAGTATCTGCAGCTGACCTATATTCCGGCTCCGCTGACAATATATGATGGGATATACAAACTTCTGCCGGGACATTTTCTCGTCGTGCAAAAGGATGGAACGATTGAAAAACAGTCGTATTGGGACATCACCAAAATACCGAAGGAAGAAAAACTTACGTATCGCGCGGCGCAGAAAAAACTATACCGACTGTTTGAAAAATCCGTCCGGGAGAGGATGGTCAGCGATGTTCCGGTCGGTGCATTTTTGAGCGGCGGGGTAGATTCCGGCTTGGTCGTCGGGATGATGTCAAAAGTATCGGGAAAGCCGATTGAAACATTTACCATCGGGTTTCGGGAAAAAGATTATGACGAGCGCAGCCGGGCAAGGATGGTCTCAGCGTTCAATAAAACAAAACATCACGAATATTTGCTTGATTATAAGGATGTGCTTAAAGTCGTCGACCTTATTTTGGGCTCGATGGATGAACCATTTGCGGACTCCTCCGTATTGCCAACCTACTATGTATCAAAATTCGCGGGAAAATATGTGAAAGTTGTTCTGACCGGCGATGCAGGCGATGAGCTTTTTATGGGGTATGACAAGTATTTGATCGGCTATTACAGCAAAATTCTTCACAGATTCCCGGCTTGGATGATCAGGATGTTAAAAAAGTTCGTTTATTCCATACCGGATAAGGCCGCATTGGTCAGAAAAATGAAAAAGGTTTTGGAAAATTCTGAAAAAACAGGGCTGGAGCAAAGAATGGCATTGATGAGCCTCGGTTTTAACGGGGAGGAAAGGGAGGAACTGCTTGTAAATGGCTATTATGACAAGAGGTGCATGGACTTTATTCGGGATCAATATTATAGGCAGAAGAATGTTTCTGAATTGACAAGAACACAGTACACGGATTTATCCGTTGTATTGGAAGGGGATATGCTTGCGAAAGTGGACCGGATGAGCATGCTAAATTCCCTTGAGACAAGAACCCCCTTGCTGTCCAAGGAAATTGTGGAGTTTGCCTACAGTCTGCCGGACCATTATAAGATCCGGGGAAAACGTTTGAAATGTATTATGAAAGATACTTTTGAGGGCATTTTGCCGAAGGGATCCGCAAAGCGAAGGAAGTCCGGGTTTGGCATTCCCATTGACCACTGGTTTCGGGATGACAGGCAGTTGAAAGGGCTTTTAACAAAATTGCTCAACCGGGAAATGATCGAGCAGCAGGGAATCTTCCGGTGGGATTACATCGGCAAAATCCTGGAGGAGCATATTTCAGGGAAAGTAAACCATAAATCAAAAATATGGACTTTGTTTGTATTTCAAAAATGGTATCTGGAGCACTACTTATAATTGGAGCGTGAAAATAATATGGAAGAGCAGCAGAAAGGTTTGGTTTCCGTAGTCATCCCGACATACGGGAGGGCTCAATACCTCCGGCGCGCGGTGGATAGTGTTTTGCGGCAGACATACGAAAACATCGAGGTCATTGTTGTGGACGATAACGGGGATGGCACGAAAGGGAGGATACAAACAGAAAAGATCATGCGGTATTATGCCGGAAATCCGCGTGTTTCTTATATCACATACGAAAGAAACAGGAATGGATCCCACGCGAGAAACACCGGAATCCAGAAATCAAAAGGGGAGTTTATCGCATTTCTTGATGATGATGACGAGATGCTTAAGGATAAAATCCGGCTTCAGGTCAAGGCATTTTGCGGCCTGGATGGGTCGTGGGGCGCTTGTTATACGGGATACAGCGTTTTGAAAGGGAATGGCTACCGCGAGGTTTCATGTGAGAAACGGATGGGAAAGCCTTATTTTGAGGCGCTTGCAAGGAGCTTTTATATCTGCGGGGGCTCGAACCTGCTGATCCGGCGCAAGGTCATCGAAACGGTCGGATGCTTTGATGAAACCTTCCGGAGGAACCAAGATATTGAGTTTGTTGTCCGGATCCTTGAACAGTACAAGATTGCGTATGTCGACAGTATGCAGCTGCTTGTGCATACCGAAAACCAGGCGGAACGGAAAAAGATTTATTCTCACGAGACGGAAAGCGCCATCGACGATTTTTATCTGGCGAAGTTTCGGGATAAAATCGAGGGTTTGGATAAAAAAAAGAAAAGAAGGCTTTATCAATATTTTGCGCTGGAAAGGTTTAAGCGGGAAGCCGGGACAAAATATATGTTTGGAAGTGCCATACATCTGCTGAGGCGGCGGGTTTCGCCGTTCCTGTTCTGCCGTTATGCTTTTTATCTGGCAGACAGGAAAAAGAATCATACGATCTACGGCTTCCGGTTAATGTGAGGGGTTTATTATGTCAGCAATCATTACAATCACGAAAGAAAAAACAGATATATGGTCAGCAAGGCTTTTTGCCTCTATCGTACTGATAAAAGGAGCGAACCTGACGTTTCAATGCACGAACATATTGCCGCGAATCATTGAGAATTGTTTGTTTTATCTGTTCATACTGTTCTTTTTATTTACGCTTGGGGTCAAGTTTTTCCGGGCAAAACACAGTGAGATGATCGTCTGGGTGCTCGTGTTTATGTTTTCGGCAATGTATTTGTGGGCGTACCTTAATTATCCGGAATTCAGGAACGATATCGTAAAGCGCTTTGTTTATACGGTGATACTCGGGATGCCCTGTTTTGCTGGTATTTACCGCGTGAACGACAATAAGGTTTTTCTTGATGAAATTTATAAATATTCCTTTGTTATCACGCTGTTTGGGACAATGATATTTATCGGGGATATTGGCCCTTTGAGCAGCAATATGTCCTTTTCCGCCATGATGCTTTTTCCTTTTGCCGTCCATGTGACAAGGATTACAAGTGCAAAAAGAAAGTTTCCGGTCTGTGCGCTATGTGCATACGAGTTGTTTATCATATTAGTGCATGGCTCAAGAGGCGGCCTGGTATCCGCCCTCCTCTGCCTGATGTTGTTTTTTGGGATGAA
>ERZ808040.629-NODE-629-length-29081-cov-6.102055_pt1 | contig 29081 bp, 29 predicted proteins | sample MGYA00380191_ERZ808040 | MGnify/ENA primary metagenome ERZ808040 (study PRJEB31490, sample SAMN06133395) | mouse gut metagenome | isolation source: J6 | host: mice | place: China: Chengdu | collected 2015-05 ...
ATTTTGCAGCGACCAATGTCGGAGCACATATCACCACAAGAAGATTCTGGAGCAGCGGCGCAGCCGGGCAAATCCAAGACAGGTGTGCCCCAAATGCGGGAAAGAATTTCTGCCGGAATGGGGGCAGGGAGCCAACGGAAATTCTGCTGTGATGTATGTCGGATTGAGTGGTGGATGGAGTACTGAAAAGCAAATCCGTCAGATGAACCACCGGCCAGGGAATGTGCGTTTTGTGGAGCGCCCTTAACAGGGAAACAACGAAGCGGAAGATACTGCAGCCGGTTTTGCTGTCTGCTGGCGATGGGTCAAACGCATGTAGAGGAAACCTGCGAGTGGTGTGGGGAGAAGTTTACGGACACCGTGGACAGGGGCGGCGGTATTGCAGCCGGAGCTGTGCCACAGCGGCCCGGTCCAGTGGAGCCGGGAAACAAGGGAAGTGGGTGCGGTTGGTGTACGGAATGACCAGTATGTACACGGGGTTGGACGGGCTGCTGGCCATTATCCGCTACCATCTAAAGTTCGACCCATAGATGGGAGCGTCTATGTATTTCGAGACGGCACAGGCACGATGCTGAAATATCTGGAGTGGGATGGGCAGAGCTTCCTGCAGGGAAAGCGGCGGGCGTAAAGTGGGGCATATCCTTGGCCAGGAGGGCAGCCGGGAAGCGTAGTGGAATTGAACGAAAGAGAGTTTACCTATTCGTTGAGCAAATCAATCGTACTGTTTAAGGAAGAAAAGTGCTGTGATAATTGAAATCACAGCACTTTTCTGATATAATATGAGCATGAATACAAAGATGAAGAGCCACGCCGAATGGCAGGCGCTGCTTGAGAAAAAGGAAGATGAAATTATCGCATTACACCGGCAGGTGGAGTGGCTGACTCAGCAGCTGCGCCTAATGCAGGGGCAGCGGTTTGGTGCGTCCAGCGAGCGTACACAGGCCATCATGGAGCAGATATCCTTGTTCAATGAGGCGGAGGCGCTTGCGGCCTCTGGTGCACTGGAATCTGATTTGGAGCAAATTACTTACAAGAGGAAGAAACGGGTCGGAAAACGGGAGATGGATTTTTCCAATCTGCCTGTGGAACAAATCGTCCACGAGCTGCCGGAGGCGGAGCGTGTCTGCCTGGAGTGTGGAGGCCCACTGCACAAGTGCGGACAAAGCGTTGTACAGCGGGAACTGGCCGATGTGCCTGTCCAGTACGTGGTTCGCCGGGTTCTTCCAGCTTTTGCGGCGTGAACTGCTGGCGAATTCTATCCTGCATGCGGACGAGACCACACTGATGGTACTGAAGGAGCCGGGGCGGAAAGCGCGGCAAAAGAGCTATGTGTGGGTTTACCGGACTTCTGGGGATTCTCCAAGGCCGGTCGTGCTGTACGACTACCAGCCCACCCGGGCCGGGGAGTGCGCCAGTAATTTCCTGTCCGGATTCTCAGGGATGCTGCACACAGACGGCTATGAGGCCTACCACTGCAAGCTGCCGCCGGAGGTAACGTGGCGGGATTGGGGTTCCATATGCACAGGAAGTTTACAGACACACTCAAAAGCCTGCCAAAAGAAGTGCGGGACAGATCTCTGGGGCAGGCGGGATTGGGGTTCTGCAACCAATGATTCGCGCCTGAGGAGGACTACAAAAAACGGGGACTTTTTTCGACCAGAGGTTCCAGGCCCGGTTGGAGCACTCCAAGCCGGCGGCAGAGGCCTTCTTCGTCTGGACGAGAAGAGAATACGAGAAGAATCCCGTGCCAAAGAGCATGTTTGGCGCGGCGCTGATTTATGCTGTCCGGCAGGAAAGCTGGTTGATGAACGTTTTTCTGGATGGGCGGCTGGAGCTGTCCAACAACCGGGCGGAGCGTTCTGTCCGGCCATCTGCCTTGGGACGGAAGAAGTGGAAACTGCGAAAGCGAACGGACTCAAGCCATTTGAATATCTCAGTTTTCTGCTCGAGACCTTGCCGACAGGATGTTTCCCTCAGGACTGCTTGCCTTGGATGCCGCTTGTTCAAAACTTGTGCTAAATCCCGTCTTTAGTGCCTCGCTATTTTACGTTTACACTTGCATTTTCCGTTTGACTGGTGAAAATTGGGGGATTGAAATCCACGGAAACCACTGATGCCGTAGGCGTTTAGCCTACGGCATCTAAAGTGGGCATTTACATTGGTGCCGGTGGTGGGACTCGAACCCACACGGTGTCGCCACCGGCGGATTTTGAATCCGCTACGTCTACCAATTCCATCACACCGGCAAATTCCTCTGCTATTATACAGGACGTCTCTGGAAAATTCAAGTGCTTTTTTGCGAAGGGGCATATCCATTCGCACATTTTATCGGGATGAGGGGGCGGGCTTTGTCCTGTCCCGTTTTTTGGAAAGGAGACGGACCAGGAAAGGCCCCTGCATAACATCCCCGAACAAGACTCCCCCCAGTTCCAGAAGAGAGGAGCCGCCGAGGGCGGCGGTCCCTACACGCCTCTGTAGGGGTCGGCCCCCTGGCCGACCCGTTTGTCGGAAATTTTGACCCTTGCTATAGGGATGTTCCCGCAGGAGAAGAAGGCTTACACCCCAAAACCTTACCAACAGATGACTTATCCTGGAGAACGGGGTGGAAGTGAAGGTTGTCCCCCGCCGCTGCATCACGGACCCGGAACTCCGCCTGTTTCAATAGACTGCCATTGACGAGTTCTCCGGGCTCCGCTTCCTGGCGGCTTATCCGGAGCAGTCCGCCTGCTCCTCCACCGGCTTCCTGAAGCGACTGGTGAAGCGGTATGCCCGCAGAGGCATCCGAGTAAAACGTGTCCGGACTGACAACGATTTTGAATTTACCAACCGTTTTTCCAACAGTAAACGGAACATCCAGACCCTTTTTGAGAAAACTGCTCTTGCTCTTGGTATCCAACACAAGCTCATTCGTCCTTACACGCCCAGGCATAATGGCAAGGTAGAGCACAGCCACAGGAAGGACCAGAAACGCTTTTGTTCTGTTCACGTTTTCTTCTCCCTGCCTGATTTCGAAAAACAGCTCGCAATTCATAACCGCCGCTCCAATAACCTACCGATGCGCCCCCTCCTCTGGCTTTCTTCACTTGAGTTATTTGTCCAATTTCTTTGACAAACCTACATTTTCTGGCGCAGAGAATGTCTAAACGCGCATTTTATCCGGAAGAAGATGCAGGAGCCGGCTTTACACCTGACCCCTGCAATAACGCCTGTAGGGGCGGCTCCCCCTGGGCCGCCCGTTCCCCCAATCATACCGGGCTTCCGGGAGACAGACCGGGACAGAGGCCCTTACATAAAATCTTCGAATGAAACACGCCCTTGTAGACGGAGCGCAATCAAATGGCTGCGGACAGCGGGAACAGGCCCCGGCGGGAGGCCGGAGCGCAAAAAAACCGGCGGACAGGATCTCCTGCCGCCGGCTGCAAAGAGGGAAAAGAAACAGAAAGAGAGGAAATCGTGTCTCCTCCTTGGAGGATGGTATTAGCATACCCCCTAAATTTGAAATCAATCTTGCTTTTTTTTAAACAAACTGTGAACCTTTTCCGTTTTCAGAGGATTTTCAGGAAAAACGGATACATTGAGAACCTGTCTTCACAACCGCTGAACGCGGTCCGAAGGGCCTTTTCCCGTCATACCGCGTCGATTTCCCCTGCAATCCGTCAGGATGGCTGCGGAAAAGCTCTTTGTCTGACAGGAAAAATCCTCGCTCATCCAGCGTCCCCCGGCTGTGAATACAGGTTCTGAGACGCAAAGAGGCTCCTGTTTCCCGGCGGGCCGGTCGAAGGCAGAGCCCCCCGGCCCGCCGCATGGAAGGCCTCGGCCGCGTGGAAGGCCTGGGCCGCGTGGAAGGCCCTGGGCCCTGTAAAATTGACAAAGCCCGGCGTTCTGGGATATAATACATCCAAACAGTCCCGACACATCACGATTTCCCGGCGGACCGCCGCCGGATTCAGAAAACAGGAGGACCTTTCATGACCTGGAAAGAAAAACGGATCGTTACCATATTGCTGTCTATCATCACCGTCCTGTTCGCCGCGCTGCTGATTGTCCTGGGCTTCCGCTACCGGGCGGCCCGGGAGGCGGCGGTGGGGGGAGCAACCATTGGCGTAGCGCCGTCTTCCTCCGGCAAGAACGCCGTCCCCCAGAGCTACACCGCCATCAGCTATGACAACGGCTCCGCCACCCTCTCCTTCACGCTGGACGAGCAGGGGGCGTGGATCTGGGCCGACGACCCGGACTTTCCCCTGGACGACCTCACTGTCGCCTCCATTGCCGATGAGCTGTCCAGCCTCCATTTTCAGCAGACCCTGCCTGCCGGGGAGTCCATGGAGACCTATGGGTTTACTACCCCCTCCGCCACCCTCTCCGCCACCAGCAGCCGGGGAAGCACGCAGACCCTGGTCTTCGGCAAAACCACCACCGACGGAGACAGCTATTATCTCCAGATGAACGGGGACGAAAGCACGGTTTACATCGTGGCGGATACCCTCTGCAAGTACATGTCCACCCCCATATACAACATGTGCGTTCTGCCCCGGCTGCCGGAGCTGTCTGAGGCGAGTCTTCTGGCCCTCAGCCTCCAGGGCCCCGTCCCCGCCGGAACCGGCGGCGAGGAGGGCGGAGAAGAGGGAGAGGAGCCGGCGGAGCCCCCCGAGCCGCTGATGACGGTCCTCAGCGCCCGGCGGGCCGAGGGAGAGGGCCAGTCCACCCTGTGGTTCCAGGAGAACAACAACGTCACCTCCAACCAGCTCCTCCAGGACCTGTTAAAGGACCTGTCTCACATGACCCTTCTCAGATGCGTGGACTACCGGCCCAGCGAGGATGCGGAGGAAATCTGCGGCTTTGATGCGCCCAGCGCCGTTCTCACCGCCGGCTACAGCGCGGGCGGCTCGGAGCAGACCCTGACCCTCTCCGTCGGCGCCCAGCTGCCGGACGGCTCCGGCCGCTATGTCCAGCTGGGGGACAGCAGCACCATCTATTCCATGTCCACAGACGACCTGGACCCCCTGATGTACATTGCCGCCAACGGCCTGAGCGGCTGAGACGGCCGTACCGGCGGCGCTGGCCCGGGATTTCCGCCCGGTTGCGGTTCATACAGGCTTCATGGTGAAAGGAGGCCCCTATGCGGGTGCTTGTAATAGAGGATGAGGTCCGTCTGGCGGCGACGCTTCAGGACCTTCTGGAGCTGAACGGTTACACCGCCGACGTCCGCCACGATGGGGAATCCGGCCTGGACGAGGCGCTCACAGGCATATATGATGTGATTCTGCTGGATGTGATGCTGCCCAGGCTGGACGGGTTCACCGTCCTGCGCCGCCTGCGGGAGGCGGGGAGCTCCGCGCCGGTGCTGATGCTCACCGCCCGGTCTGAGATATCCGACCGGGTGGAGGGACTGGACCGGGGGGCGGACTACTACCTGACCAAGCCCTTTGACCCCAAGGAGCTGCTGGCCTGCATCCGGGCCCTGACCCGGCGGCAGCCGGAGCTGCGGAACCTGGACCTGCTGGAATTCGGAGATTTGCGGCTGGAGAAGAACAGCTTTGCCCTGAGCCGGGGGGAGCGCTCCGTCCGGCTGAGCCGGAAGGAGTTCGACATGATGGAGCTTCTGATGCTGAACCGGAATCTGGTGCTCACCAAGGAATCCCTTCTCTTGAAGCTCTGGGGCTATGAGTCCGACGCGGAGGACAACAACGTGGAGGTTTACATCTCCTTCCTCCGGAAAAAGCTGACCCATCTCCATTCCTGTGTAAAAATCCGCACCATCCGCATGGTTGGTTACTGTCTGGAGACGGAGGAAGCAGACAAACAGGGGTGACGATTTTCGTCGAACTGTGGGAACAACAGAATTTTTCCACCTTTTCCCCGAAATTTTCCACAAATTCAACAATGTTCAGAGGAGGAGCCAGCCATGATCCGAAAGCTGCGGCTGAAATTCGTGGCGGTCTGCATGGCGATGGTCACCGCCGTGATGGCGGTGGTGCTGTTCGCCGTGTTCGCCTCGGTGGAGAGAAACATCGAGGAGCTGAGCCGGCAGGTGCTCCGCCGGGTTATTCAGGAGGAGCGGCCTGCCCACGCCCCGGAGATCGGTGTGGAAATCGGGGGCGGCAAGGTGCTGCTGCCCTACTTTACGGTCTCCCTCTGGCCCGGCGGCGGAGGCTATACCGCCTATGTCACCGGCGGCACCTATGCCGACCTGGAGGATACGGAGGAGCTGGAGGCGGTCCTTCGGGACTGCATGGACCAGCAGAGGCAGGAGGGGGTGGTGAGCCGGTACGGCCTCCGCTATCTCCGGCAGGACAACGGCCTGTTCAGCCGCCTGGCCTTTGTGGACATGTCCATGGAACAGGCCATGCTCCGGGAGATGATGGGCTCCTACCTCCGCATTGCGGCGGCGGCCTTCACCCTGCTGCTGGGTGTGTCCATCCTGCTGGCCTGGTGGGCCACGCACCCGGTGGAACGGGCCTGGCGGCAGCAGCGGCAGTTCCTGTCCGACGCCTCCCACGAGCTGAAAACGCCCCTGACCGTCATTCTCTCCAATGCGGAGCTGTTGGAGGCCCTGCCTCTGGAGGCGCGCCCCGCCCGCTGGCGGGACAATATCCTCTCCGAGGCCCGGCAGATGAAAACTCTGGTGGAAGAGATGCTGACCCTGGCCCGGGCGGACAACATGACCCAGGCGGCCGTTCTGACGGAGGTCTCCCTCTCCGACGCGGCGGAGGACTGCGCCCTCTCCTTTGAGCCGGTGGCCTTCGAGGCCGGGAAGGCCCTGGACTGTGAGGTTGCCGGGGACATCCTGGTCCTGGGGGACCGGGATAAGCTCCGGCGGCTCATCTCCATACTGCTGGACAACGCGGTGAAGTACAGCCGGGCGGGGGGGACCGTCGTCCTCACCCTCCGGCGGACGGAGCGCCAGGCCCGGCTGACCGTCTCCAACCCCGGCGAGCCCATCCCGCCGGAACAGCTGCCCCGGCTGTTCGAGCGGTTCTACCGGGCGGACGCCTCCCGGGGGGAACAGTCCGGCTTCGGCCTGGGGCTGAGCATCGCCGCCGCCATCGCGGCGGAGCACAGAGGGACGCTCCGGGCGGAGAGCGACGCGGAGAGCACCCGGTTCATTTTTGCCATGCCGCTGAAAAAATAGAGGGGCGTCCCATTGGGAGACGTTATGTAAAGGCCTCCGCACCGTCCGTTTGCCTGCCTTTGCAGGGGCCGGGCTCTGTCCCGTCTCCCGGAAGCATGGAGAGCCCGGAAGAACGGGAGGGGACAGAGCCCCTCCCCTACAGGGCATCCCCGCTGTAAAAATGGACACGCCCCCAAAGCAGGACGGCCTTGACGTTTCAGGCCGCTTATTGTATGATAAAGACATCCCACTCAGGAAAGGAGCTTTGAACATGGGGCAAACAGACGTCTCGTTCAAGGCGTTTATCCGATTTGTGCTGGATGCTCTGCGGGAAATCAACGAAGAACCTGATGAAAAAAAGAGGGCTGCCAAGATGGCGAAGGTCCTGGACAACCTGCAAAAGACCCTGGAGGACTGACATACGGAAAAGCGGGGGAATTCCCCGCTTTTTCCTTTGCCTTCCGGAAAGTCCGGAAAGATTAAGAAAACCTTAAGAATTTTGTCGACCCGTTTGTAAGAATTGGCTGATATGCTGTAAGCAGCTCAAGGGAGGAAGCAGTCATGAACGAATGTATTCTGGTTGTAGACGACGATCCGGAGATTGTCCGGGCCATTGCCATCACCCTGGAACGGGAGGGCTATCAGGTCCGCCGGGCCTACGACGGCATGGAGGCCCTGGACCAGGCCCTGGATCCGGCGGTGAAGCTGATTCTGATTGACGTGATGATGCCGAGGCTGGACGGCCTTTCCGCCCTGCTCCGCATCCGGGAAAAGCGGAACCTGCCCGTGATTGTCCTCTCCGCCAAAAGCGAGGACACCGACAAAATTCTGGGCCTCTCCATGGGCGCGGACGACTATGTCACCAAGCCCTACAACCCCCAGGAGCTGGCGGCCCGGGTGAAAAGCCAGCTCCGGCGCTATACTCTGCTGGGGGACGTCCACGCCGGGGAGAAGCAGGGTCTGCTGATCAACGGGCGGCTCAGCTACGACCCGGCGGGCCGTGTTTTGCGGGCGGACGGGGACGAGGTGAAGCTCACGCCTACAGAGACGAAAATTTTCGAACTCCTTATGAAGCACCCGGGTCAGATTTTCCCCGCCGAGGAAATCTACCGGCGGATCTGGAACGAGGATGCCTATTCCTGTGAGAACACGGTGATGGTGCACATCCGCCGCATTCGTGAAAAGATCGAGCTGAATCCCAAAGAGCCAGACTATATCAAGGTGGTGTGGGGCATTGGATACAAAATGGAACAGCATGGATAAGGACCCCGGCGAAGCCCTGGAGCGGTTTGTGGCGGAGGAGGTCCGGGAGGCCGTGGAGGCGGGAAAGACCGTGAAGGTCCTCCGCCCCGGCGGGCGGGTCAGGGCGTTTGCCGCTTTCCTGGCCTTCTTTCTGGGGGTGACGCTGACTCTCTCCAGCCTGGGGACCGCGGCGAACCGGGTCGCCTGGGAGCGGGACCCGGTCCCCCGCTTTGCGGAGGACTGGCAGGAGACGGAGCGGTTCCGCTCCGAGGTCTCCTCTTATCTCCGGGACTTCCTGACCATCGGGGCAGGAGGCAGGCCGGATTTCTACTGCTATGACTACTGGCTGGAGGCGGAGGAGGGCGGCGAGCTGGGCCGCGTCCTCCAGGAGGCCACTGTTCACGCCGTGGAAGAGGCGGGGGACAGCTGGTGGACCTTCGGGACCATTGACAAAGGCACCAGCGGAACCGCTTATGTGACGGGTCCCGAGGTGCGGGTGGACCTGGGCTCCGCTTCCTCGAGCTCCGCTTCCGTTGTGCCGGCGCCGGAGAAGGAGCGGGACCCGGACGAGGCGTTTCAAAACGACAAAAACGTCCTCTACTTCATCGAGACGGCGGACAAGAAAACCTATTCCAACGTGGAGGGAGGCCGGTCCTTCTTCCAGGAGGCGGAGCGGCTGAGCGGCGCCGGCACAGTCGATTTCAGCACGGGGGTCCAGGGGCAGATGGACGGCTGCAACTTTTTCCTGACCTTTCAGAACGGCCGGGTCTCCATCGTCAAGGACGGGGTTTCTCTGGACGTGTATGGAAACGGGTTCTACGACAGGGACTCTCTGTGGTTCGTCCCCGGCTATGACAACTTCCCCGTCAGCGAGGACCTGGAGGGCGTGACGGTCCACATGGCCGTCCGGCAGGACCCCATCCGCTACTACGGCGTGGACTACCGGACCGGGAACTCCTACAGCAGCGGCAGCATGTACAGCATTGCCCAGCAGGTGGAGGAGACCCGGAGCTTCTACCGCACCCAGGCGGCCCTGTTCGCCGCCGGGCTGGCGTGCCTGTTCGTTTGGTTCTGCCTGCGGAAGCACCGGCTGATGGCGGACCGGAAAATTGCCGCCTGGACCTGCCGCGTGTGGACGGAGGCCCGTTTTCTGCTGGTGCTGGCCTGTCTGTGGTGGGCGCTCCTCCCGGGAATCGCCAATCTGGATTTCGTCTATGAGCTTCTCTACGGCTATGGCTACGGCTGGGACGGCGGCTATTCCTTCACCGCCTGGGGCATGGCGGTTCTGCGGCTGGTTCTGAGCAACGTCCCCGGCCTGCTGGCCCTGATCTGGCTGGTCTGGCTCATCCGCAACGACCACCGGCACAACCCCAGGGAGGCCCGGAGGTCCCTCCTGCGGCCCTTTTTTCGGGCTCTTCGCGCCAGAGACCTGAAGCGGCCCGTTGAAAAGCGCCTCAGCCGCCGGGCAGCCCTGTTCGTCCTGCTGGCGGTTCTGCTGGCGGCTGAGATGCTGTCCATCCTGATCAACATGACCCTGATTGGTTACCCCTCCTGGGTGCTCTGGACGGTCTATCTGCTGCCGGTGGTGCTGCTGGCGTGGGCGGCGGCGGCCCTGGCCCGCCGGGAGCTGGGCCTTGCCAAGGACCTGGGCCGTCTCGCCGACCAGGTGGAGGCCGTCCGGGCCGGGGATTTGTCAAAGCCCCTGATTCTCCCGGAGGACGCCGACCTGCGGCAGACGGCGGAGCGCCTCAACGACATCCAGGCGGGCATGAAGGCCGCCCTGGCGGAGCAGACCCGCAGCGAGCGGATGAAGGTGGAGCTGGTTTCCAACGTGTCCCACGACCTGAAAACCCCCCTGACCTCCATCCTCTCCTATGCGGAGCTGCTGCGGCAGGAGGAGAATTTGCCTCCTGCCGCGGCGGACTACGCCCGCATCATCGACGAGAAGGCCCAGCGGCTGAAAAGCATGGTTCAGGACGTGTTCGAGGTCAGCCGCGCGGCGGCGGACCAGCTCCCCGTCCAGCCGGAGCGGCTGGACCTGGGCAAGCTCCTGCGGCAGACTCTGGCGGACATGGACGGGCCCATCCGGCGCAGCGCCCTGGCCTTTAAAATCGACCTGCCGGAGGAGCCGGTGATGATTACCGCCGACGGGAAACGGCTGTACCGGGTATTCCAGAATCTCATCGACAACGCCCTGCGCTATGCCCTGGAGGGAAGCCGGATCTACCTCTCCCTGAAAATCGGGGAGGGCCGGGCCGCCGCCAGCGTCCGGAACACCAGCCGGACGGAGCTGCCGGAGGGGGTGGACTTCACTGCCCGCTTCGTCCGGGGGGACGCCAGCCGCACCGACGGCGGCAGCGGTCTGGGGCTGAGCATCGCGAAGTCCTTCACTGAGGCCTGCGGCGGCGGCTTCCAGGTGGAAACCATGGCGGACCTGTTCACCGTCACCGTGACCTTCCCGCTGTCCTGAGCCGGACGGCGGAACAGCAAAAGCCGGAGGCAGCATGCCTCCGGCTTTTTCAGGTATAATTAGGAATAATTAGGGATGAGGAATGAGGAATTAGGAATGAGGAATTGCCCTGTTTTCGATCAAATTCCTAATTCCTAACTCCTCATTCCTAATTGATCTGAACTCTCCACTCTCCATTCTCAACTCTTAACTCTTAACTCTTAACTCTGCTCTTCCGCCCGTTCCTCCATCCGCTTCCGGTCCACGCAGAAATAGGAGAATTCCCCGGTGGCCAGCAGGGCCCCGTCCTCGCTGGTGATGTCCACCACCGCCAGCACAGTGGACCCGCCCCGGTGGCGGATGGTCCCCGTGGCCCGGATGACGCCCCGGGCCCGGTTGTCCAGAAAGTGGAGGGTGCCGCTCTGGGTGACGTAGCTCCGGCCGTCGGTGTGGGCGGCGGTGCCGGCGGCGTCGTCCGCCATGGTGTACAGCGCCCCGCCGTGGACCATGCCGTAGGGGTTCAGACTCTCCGGGCGGATGTCCAGCCGGTACACCGCCCGGTCTGTCTCCACCGACTCCAGCTCATAAAAATTGTGCTCCGTAAAGGCGTTTTTCCGCATACGCCGTTCCCGCAGGTATTTTTCCAGGTCGTTCATACTGCCTCCCGCTGTCTGTTTTTTTCAGTATATCATAACAGCCCGCCGGTTTCCACCCCCTTTATTTCCGGGAATGTCCCCTTGCGTGCCTGCCCGGGAAGCGGGGCCCGGCTTTCGGGAGACCGGCGGCCCCCGCAAAAGTTTTTCGCCGCCTGCGTTCCGCCGGGAGGCAGGCGTTTTTTTGAAAAGGGGATTGACAAACGGACGGCGCTGTGTATAATGAACATATGAACAGTCGTTCAAACGTTCAGATAACCGGACGGGAGGTGAGGTTATGGAAGACCGCTACAATGTGGACTGCTGCGATTTTATCCACGCCCACGAGGACGTCGTGGAAAGGGTCCGGCAGGAGCTGCCGGGGGAGGATACCCTGTATGACCTGACGGAGCTGTTCCGCATCTTTGGGGACTCCACCCGGGTCCGCATCCTGTATGTCCTCTTTGAGGCGGAGATGTGCGTCTGCGACATTGCCCAGCTGCTGGGCATGACCCAGTCCGCCATTTCCCACCAGCTCCGGGCCCTGAAAAACGTCCGTCTGGTAAAAGCCCGCCGGGAGGGAAAGACAGTGTTTTACTCCCTGGCCGACGACCACGTGAAGACCATCATCAACCAGGGATTGGAGCACGTCAGAGAATAGCATCCCCTATGCAAAAACATATCAACATATCAGGAGGAACTCATTATGAAAAAGCGTTTCAAGCTCACCGATCTGGACTGCGCCAACTGTGCCGCCAAAATGGAGGAGGCCATCAAGAAAATTGACGGGGTTCACGACGCCGCCGTCAGCTTCATGGCCCAGAAAATGACCGTGGACGCCGACGACGCCCGGTTTGACGACATCATGAAGGAGATCGTGGCCGTGTGCAAAAAGGTGGAGCCGGACTGCGTCATCAACCTGTGACATGACGTTCTGGGACCGTTGGGCCAGGGCCTATGACTGGACCCAGCGAACCAACCGGCGGGTCAACGCCGCCGCCGCGGCCCGTGTCGCGGCCCTGGTCCCCCTTGGGTCCCTGGTGCTGGACTGCGCCGCGGGAACGGGCCTGTTCTCCCTGGCGGTATCCGGCCGGGCCGGGCAGGTGCTGTGCACACACCTGTCCCTGCCCATGCTGGACCGGGCCCGGAAAAAGGCGGCCCGGCGGGGTCTCACCAACATCGTCTTTGCCCGGCGGGACCTGCTGGCTCTGCCGGAGGCGGACGGCTCTTTTGACGCAGTGATTACCGCCAACGTGCTCCACCTGCTGGAAGCGCCGGAGCAGGCCGTCTGGGAGCTCTGGCGGGTCACGGCCCCCGGCGGAAGCCTGCTTCTGCCCACGTATCTCCAGGGCAAGGCCGGAGCCGCTTACGGGGCGGTCATCAAAATTTACCACGGAATGGGGTTTCACTGCGAACACGCCTTCACCCCGGAGAGCTACCGGGCGTTTTTGGAGGGCCTGAACCTGGCCCCGGTGGAGCTGGAAATCATCCCCGGTCCTCTGCCCCTGGGGCTGGCGGCGCTGCGAAAGCCCGCCCCTTAAAAATCCATACAGCAAAACAGCAAACAAGACGGCCGCCCCCGCTCAAAGGTAACGGCCGTCTTATTCAGGCAAACAGCGAAAGCCTGCCGTTTGACTTTCTTCAGTATACCAGTCCGGCAGGCGGAAAGCAAGAAAAACAGATTCATTCAGGAGGCGATCTCTATGAAAAATCTTTCCCGCAAACAGCGGAAAATGCTGTGCCGCATCCTCGTCGCGGCGGTTCTGCTGGTCATCGTGAAGCTGCTGCCGGCGGACGGCATTTCCGTTCTGTGGCTTTTGTACCTGATTCCCTATGGCATTATCGGCTGGGACATCCTCTGGAAGGCCGTCCGGAACATTCTCAACGGCCAGGTCTTCGACGAGAACTTCCTCATGGCCCTGGCCACCGTGGGGGCCTTTGCCACCGGGGAGTATGCCGAGGCGGTTTTCGTCATGCTCTTCTATCAGACCGGGGAGCTCTTTCAGGACTACGCCGTGGGCAAATCCCGGCAGTCCATCGCCGCCCTTATGGACATCCGCCCGGACACCGCCAACCTGGAGCTGGAGGACGGCTCCCTGGAGGAGGCGGACCCGGAGGACGTGGAGGTGGGCGCGGTGATTGTGGTGCGCCCCGGCGAGCGGGTCCCCCTGGACGGCGAGGTGCTGGAGGGGGCTTCCTCCCTGGACACCGCCGCCCTCACCGGCGAGTCCGCGCCCCGGGACGTGGGGCCCGGCGACGCCGTCATCAGCGGCTGCGTGAATCAGTCCGGCCTTCTCCGGGTAAAGGTCACCCGGCCCTGCGAGGAGTCCACGGTGTCCAAGATTCTGGACCTGGTGGAGAACGCCGGGGAGAAAAAGGCCGCCAGCGAGAACTTCATCACCCGCTTCGCCCGGTACTACACCCCCTGCGTCGTCATCGCCGCCCTGGCCCTGTTCCTGATTCCCACCATCGCCCTGGCGCTGATTCCGGCCGCCGCCCAGCCCGCCTTCCTGGCGGGAACGGACTGGACCGGCTGGCTCCACCGGGCCCTGATCTTCCTGGTGATTTCCTGCCCCTGCGCCCTGGTGATCTCCGTGCCCCTGAGCTTTTTCGGCGGCATCGGCGGAGCCAGCAAGTGCGGCATTCTGGTAAAGGGCAGCAATTATCTGGAAACCCTGTCCAAAACAGAGACGGTGGTCTTCGACAAAACCGGAACCCTGACCCAGGGCAGCTTTTCCGTCACCGCCCTGCACCCGGCGGAGGGGTTCAGCCAGGACGCCCTGCTGGAATACGCCGCCCTGGCAGAGAGCTGGTCCGGACATCCCATCTCCGTTTCCCTGCGGAAGGCCTGGGGAAAGGAGATTGACCTGAACCGGGTGACGGACGTGGAGGAAATCGCCGGTCACGGCGTCACCGCCAGGGTGGACGGCAAAGCCGTCTCCGCCGGCAACACCCGCCTGATGGAACGGGAGGGGGTCCGGTGGGAGCCCTGCGAGCTTCCCGGCACCATTGTCCACGTGACGGCGGAAGGCGCTTATGCCGGTCACATCATCATCTCCGATCTGCCCAAGCCCGAGGCCAGAACCCTGGTGGAGGGCCTGAAGGCGGCGGGGGTGAAAAAGACCGTCATGCTCACCGGCGACGCCGAGGCCGCCGCCAAGGCGGTGGCCCGGGACCTGGGGATTGACGAGTATCACGCCCAGCTGCTGCCGGCAGACAAGGTGGAGCGGGTGGAAACGCTGCTGGCCCGGAAGCGGCCCGGCGCGGCCCTGGCCTTTGTGGGGGACGGCATCAACGATGCGCCGGTGCTCACCCGGGCGGACATCGGCATCGCCATGGGGGCCCTGGGCTCCGACGCGGCCATTGAGGCGGCGGATATCGTGCTGATGGACGACAACCCCGCCAAAATCGCCACAGCCATGCGCATTTCCCGGAAGACCCTGCGGATTGTCAAGCAGAATATCTGGTTTGCTCTGGGGGTCAAGGGAGCGGTGCTGCTGCTGGGCGCCTTCGGCGCGGCCACCATGTGGGAGGCTGTTTTTGCCGACGTGGGCGTGGCCTTCATCGCCATTCTCAACGCCATGCGCTGCCTCCATGTGGAGGAGCTCCGCCCGTGACGGAAATTTCCTCCGGCTTTTTGTTTCGTTTCTTGAAAATCTTGAAAAAGTCCTCCTTGTTTGGTATCATATAAATGGAGACCGGCGGCATTCGCCGGTGAAAAGCAGCTGTGATGCTTTTCAAGTTTATTGACGATACCAGACAGGGGGGATTTTTTATGCCTCAGCTCATAGACCTTCAAAGCTGGCCCCGACGGGAGCTGTTCGAGTTCTTTTCCGGTATGTCCAATCCGTTTTACAGCATCACCTTCAGGCTGGACGTCACCCGGCTGGTCCGGTTCGCCAGGGAGCAGAAGATTTCTTTTTACTATGCCCTGGTCTACCTCGCCGCCGAGGCCGTCAATTCCGTGGAAAGCTTCCGCTATGCGCTGGACGGAGGCAGGCCGGTGCTGCTGGACCGCCGCGCGCCCAGCTTCACGGACCTGCATCCCGGCGCGGAGGTCTTTCACATTGTCACCCTGCCCCTGGAGGAAACCATTCAGTCCTTCTGTGCCGCCGCCAGGGCGAAGAGCGCGGCCCAGACCGCGCTTCTGGACCACGAGGACAGTCAGGACCTGATTTTCTTCACCTGCCTGCCCTGGGTGGAGCTGACGGCCCTGACCAACGAGCGGGACTTTGACCCCGACGACTCCGTTCCCCGCATCGCCTGGGGGAAGTACGCCGAAGAGCAGGGGCGGTACAGCCTCCATATTTCCATGGAGCTGAATCACCGCTTCGTGGACGGCCTCCATGTGGGGCGCTTCCACGAGACCCTGACCCGCCTGATCGAATCCCTGTAAGAGCCGGGGGCGTCCGGGTTCCGGCTGTACGCCCCCCCAAAAAAATTTCCCTCCCATTCATCAAAGGGCGGCGGTCCTGCCGGAACACTCTTTCCGGTCTTTCCGGTCTTTCCGGTCTTTCCGGGGCGGCCGCCGCGAGCCGGGGAATCATCTTCCGCCGGTTCGAAATATGATATAAGGAGTACCGTTCCATCCCGTTTCATCAAGCGTTTTGCCAGGAAAGTTGAGGTGTTGGCATGTCAATCAAGAAAAAAATCGCTTCCTTCCTATCCAAACACAAGCCCCAGCCGGAGGAGCCTGAGAGCCAGGCGGCTCCGGAGCCCATCCCGGAGAGCGCCCCGGAGGCCCAGCCCGTTTTAGATCAGAACGAAGCGCTGCTGGAGCTGTCTGCGGACCATCCCATCAACACGCTTTACAACCAGAGGCGGCAGGAAGCCGGCTACCTGCCCGCCCCCCGCGTCTGCCTGGACGAGGACGGGGAGCTTCCGCCGGAAATGGCGCGGCGGGAGGTGCGGCGGCTTCAATCAGCCCTGAAAAGCGTCTGCGCCTCCCGGGTGAAGGAGGCCAGCGGAAAGGCCAAACACAGCCCCAGGAAAAACCGGAAAAACGGAAAGCAGGAAGAGGAAGCCGCGTCCGCCGACGCCCCTGCCGCCCTTCCCGACCTGGACGCCCTGCCCTATATCTTCCTGTCCTCCGACAAGCTCTATGCCTGGATCATCATCTTCCCGCCCATACGGAAGGGGAAGGAGCTGTCCCGGGAGATGCTTCTCGAGACCCTGGGGAAGCAGGGGATTTCCTACGGCGTGAACACCCGCCTGCTGGACCGCCTGGCCCACGATGACAGCCGCTATTTCCATCTGTACCTCCTGGCCAAAGGAAAGCCGGCCTTTGACGGAAAAAACGGGAATATTGTGGACAATTATCCCCGGGTGATTGAGAGAATTCTGGAGGTGAACGAATACAATCAGGTGGACTACACCTCTCTGAACCTCATCTACAATGTGGAGCAGGGGCAGGAAATCTGCCACCTGATCAAGCCCACCGAGGGCGAGCCGGGGCGCACCGTGGACAATCAGGAGCTTCCCGCCAAGAGCGGCCGGTCCGTCCCCCTTCCCAAGGGCCGGAACACGGAAATCAGCGAGGACGGAACCCAGCTGCTGGCCTCCATAGCGGGGCACGTGGAGTTCAGCGGGCGCAGCTTCCAGGTCAAGCCCGTGCTGGACATCAAGGGAGACGTGGACTTTTCCACAGGCAGTCTCAACTTCCTGGGGGACATCAATATTCAGGGCGACGTGCTCAGCGGCTTCACCGTCCGGGCCTCGGGCAATATCAATGTGGCCGGCGTCGTGGAGGCCGGAAGCACCGTGGAGGCCGGCGGGGATCTGGTGGTTGTCAAGGGCATCCTGGGCGACGGAATCACCACGGCCCAGTCTCAAAAGAGTGTGTTTGCCAAATTCATTGAAAACGCCACCGTCTGCGCCCGGGAGAATATACAGACGGACTGCATCGTCGGCAGCGGCGTCTACTGCGGCGGGGAGGTCGTGGTCCGGTCCGGACGGGGCGCCATTATGGGAGGCCGTATCTGGGCGGCCCATAAGATTTCCGCCAAAAGCGTCGGTTCCCCCTCGGAATGCAAGTCCTCCATCGTTCTGGGCGGAAGACCCTGCATCATTTTTGAGCAGGAGGCCGCCCGGCGGGAGGTCAACGCCCTGGAAATGGAGCTGGAAAAGCTGGAGTGCCAGCCGGACAGCCCCACGAAGTCCAGCCTCATCGGAAAGGTGAAGCTCAAGCTGGCCGCCGCGGGGCTGAAGCTCCAGCGGGCGAAGAAGACCCTGGATGAGCAGGCGGAGGCCCGGGAGGAGGTTGCGGACGACGGGCGTCTGGAGTGCGACGTCGCCTACCCCGGAACGAAAATCACCTTCGGGGACCAGACCCTCCGCCTGCACCAGGCGTCCCGTTTCTGTGTCATCCGGCAGCTTGAGGGCGAGATTGTGATTATGTAGCGCTCTTCCCCTCAGCCCTGTGTGATGCCCCCGGCGGGCCGGATGCTCCACTGGTCCGTCTGGAGGGTGAAAATCCGGATAACCGCCTCCTCCGTCAGGCCAAACCACACGGTTCCGTTGGCGGCGGAGGCCAGGCCGCTGCCGTCGGAGAAGATTTCCGGCGGCAGGGGCTCCGGGTCCCAGGTCATGTCCGCGATGAGGCCCTGGACGCCCTCCCCGATGGTCTCGTCATAGTGTTCCAGAAGCTCCTCAGGCGTGCCGGCGGCGTAAGCTCCGCCGGCCGTTTCAATTTGGACGGGGTATGCGAACATACCCGCCACCGCCTGCCGGTCCCCGTCCTCCAGCCGCTCCGCCAGCAGCAGAACGAAGTCCCGGGCCACGTCGGTCCGGATGCCCGTCCGGGTATACAACGGGTCCTCGGACTCCGACGGCAGCGTTCCCGGAGGCTGGTCCTGCAGCGCCTCCATACAGCGTTCATTGGCCTCCAGAATGGCGTTCAGGTCCGGCTCCCCGACCGGGGTCAGGGCGGAGTAGACGAAGCTGTCCGCCAGCTCCTCCAGCTCCTCCCGGCCAATGGGGCCGCTGGAGAAGGTGTCGTCTCCCTCCCGTCCAGTCAGCACATTTATCAGAATAAAGCTGTCCCCCAGGTCCGCCAGAATCAGGGAGCGGTTCCGGGGCCCCAGGCCCAGCGTGACGGAGGTCCCGTCCGTTGTCTGACAGCCCCACTCCTCAAAGCCGCTGAGGTCACCGACATTCAGCGCCACATCGTCAAAGGTCCCCTTGACGGAGCGGCTGAACTGGTATTCGATGGGCCCGTAGCCCTTCAGCTCTCCGGCTCCCAGCTCCGCGCCGCCGTCAAAGCGGAAGGTGCCGTTTTCGTAGATGTAGCCGGAGCAGGGGGTAACGTTCTCCCGGAAAAAGTCCCCCACAGCCAGGGGCCAGGTCTCCGGCAGGACCACCTCCATCCAGGTGTGGAGCTTCAGATTGTATTTTGCAATGATCTCCTCCAGCCTGTCGGCCATCTCCTGGGTGTAGACCAGGTAGTTCCCGTATCTTTCCTCGAAGCCCGTAGGGGCGTTGCCAATCGCGCCGATGATGGCCCCGTCCCGGTCATAGCGCTCCTGAAACGCCTGCCACTCCGCCAGGGCCTGGCTCTCCGGGGTGTCCGACCAGCCGGAGAGGCTGACAAAATCCTTGTACTCGTATTCGCCGGGGACCACGACGCCGTTTTCGTCCGTCACATTCACGCTGCCCTTCTCCGGCAGCAGCAGGTCCCCCAGGCCGAAGAAGTTGGCCGCCACCGCCAGTCCCGACAGCGCCGCCGCCAGGGCGGCCGCCGCCGCAATCACAGCCAGGCGCTTTCCCGCTGTTCTGCGTCTCATCATCTGATAATCCTCCCATCGAATGTCTCCGGACCCATGGACCTGGGAGAAGGTTTCCTGATAAAAGCTCCGGTTACTCATTCTGCCACGCCTCCCCCAACGTTTCTCTCAGCCGCTCTCTGGCCCGGGACAGCCGGGTGGTCACCGCGGACTGCTTCAGTCCCAGCAGCTCCCCGATCTCCCGGACCGTCAGCTCCTCGTAGTAAAACAGATACAGCACCGTCCGGTATTTCTCCGGCAGGGCCATGACCTCCCGGTATAAGCAGGCCTGTTCCGGACGGTCGAACACCGGCGTCTCCGGAACCTCCTCCAGAGCGGCCCGGCGCTTCCGCCAGGGGCTTTTCAGCACATCCCGGCAGTAGTTCACCGTCACCCGCAGCAGCCAGCGCCGCAGGTGTTCCTGCCCCTCAAAGGGCTTCTTCTCCCGGAACAGGCGGAAAAAGACCTCCTGCACCGCGTCGTCCGCGTCCTGGGGATTCCCCAGGGCGTGGAGGGCAGTCCGGTAGACCATGCTTTGAAATTGTTCCACGGCGTTGTTAAACTGGGTCCTTTCCATATGTCATCCTCGATTCATGAGCGCTCTCACTTGATATACGAGGGAGGGCGGGGGTTTGTCACAGATTCCGGAGACGAAATCCGGCGTCTGTTTCCAAACCGCCGGGACGCCGCCTGTGCGGGCCGCTAATGCCAGGCCCGTCTCCGGTTTTCGTGTCTGACGCCAGGAGTATAGCAAGGAAATTGTACCACAAAACTGCCGCGGCGGCTTTGCCGTCTGACACGGTTTTTGCAGGGAATGGGGGTTCGGCATGAATTTGCCTGTCGCGGCGGAGCCGCTTTCGCCGGTTGGGCCGTAGGTTTTTTCCGATGGCTCGGCATGTATTGCCCTTCCAGATGCGAGGCGGGCGTTTCCCGGCGGAGCCGCTTTCGCCGGTTGGACCATGGGGGCTTTTTCCTGCTGTCCGGCATGTGCTGCCCTTCCGGGCGCAGGGCGGACGCTTCCCCAAAGGGCGTCCGGTTGGGAGATTGCTTGCGGGGGGGGACCGCCTCCCCGGCAGCGTGTTTCCTTTTTGTATTGTACTCCTACAATTTGAATACGCCTTTCTCCAAAAGAGGACTTGACAGCAGAGCGATTTTCGTGTAGTATTTTATCCCGAAAAATCGGAGAGGAGAACGCCTATATGATGATTATGACCGGCGGGTCCGTGTTCTGCGGGGGAGGCTTTCAGCCCCTGGACATTGCCATTTCCAAAGGCCGCATTGTTTCCGTTGGCCCCTCCCTTTCCAAGGGCGGCGCTCAGGTTATTGAATTGAATCACTGCTTGGTCGTTCCAGGTTTCGTTGATGTTCATGTCCATCTGCGAGAGCCTGGATTTTCTTATAAGGAGACCATTGCCTCCGGCACCGCCGCCGCCGCTGCGGGGGGCTATACGGCGGTCTGCGCCATGCCCAATCTGAACCCCGCGCCGGACAGCCGGGAGAATCTTGAAAGGGAGCTGGAGGCCATTGCCCGGGACGCCCGGGTCCATGTCCATCCCTATGGGACCATCACCCGGGGGGAACAGGGCGGAGACCTGGCGGACCTGGCCGCCCTGGCCCCCTTCGTCCCCGGATTCTCCGATGACGGGCGGGGTGTCCAGTCTGAGGACATGATGCGGGCCGCCATGCTGCTGGCCAAACAGCTGGACAGGCCCATTGTGGCCCACTGTGAGGACGAATCCCTGCTGGAAAAGGGCTGGGCCGTTCACGACGGAGTGTATGCGCGCCGCAACGGTCTTCCCGGCAACGACCCCGCCAGCGAGTGGAAGCAGGTGGAGCGGGACATCCGTCTGGTCCGGGAGACCGGCTGCCGGTATCACGTCTGCCACGTCTCCACCAAAGAGAGCGTGGCCCTCATCCGCCGGGCCAAGGCGGAGGGCCTTCCCGTCACCTGTGAGACGGGGCCCCACTACCTCTGCCTCTGCGACGAGGATTTACAGGACCATGGCCGCTTCCGGATGAATCCCCCCATCCGCTCGGCGGAAGACCGGGACGCCCTGGTGGCGGGCCTTCTGGACGGCGCCGTGGACTGCATTGCCACAGACCACGCCCCCCACTCGGCGGAGGAGAAGGCCGGCGGTCTCCGGGGCAGTCTCAACGGCGTGGTGGGTCTGGAATGCGCCTTCCCGGTGCTGTACACGGAGCTGGTGCAAACCGGAAAGGTCCCGCTGGAAGTGATTTTAAATGCCCTGTGCGTCAACCCCCGCCGGATTTTCAACCTGCCCGGCGGCGAGATTGCGGAGGGCCAGCCCGCCGATTTGGCGGTGCTGGACCTGGAGTGCCCCGGCGTTGTGGACCCGGAGGGTTTCCGCTCCCTGGGCCGGGCCACCCCCTTCGAGGGCCGCTGGGTGGACGCCGCCGTCCGCATGACCATTGTGGACGGAACCGTTGTGTTCCCGGAGGGACTGAAGCCGTCCCCGTCGGGAATCATCGGCATCATCCGGGGCTGTGACCGGCCGGAAGGAGAAACACCATGAAGCAGTGCACATTCATTTGGAGGTCCCGGCGGCAGCTTACGCCGGATACCTGGGAGCTGGTCCTGATGGCCCTCAATTCCCAGGACACCGCCGCCGTCACCGCCCCGGGCCAGTTTGTCAACCTGGCCCTGCCGGGGAAATTTCTCCGGCGGCCCATCTCCGTCTGCGACTGGGGGAAGTATCACCTGACCCTGCTGGTGAAGGAGGCGGGGGAGGGCACGAAGGAGCTGGTGCGCCTGCCTCCGGAAACGGAGCTGGACGTACTGGCGGGCCTGGGCAATGGCTTTGACTTCGCGCCGGAGACCGTGGGCCCCGCCCCGGTTCTGGTGGGCGGCGGCATCGGCGTCGCGCCGCTGTACGGGCTGGCAAAGCGGATGCTGGAGAACGGGCAGAGCCCCCGGGCCGTTCTGGGCTTCCGCTCCAGGGCGGACAGCTTTTACCTGGAGGAGTTCGCCGCCCTGGGCATTCCGGTTCTGCCTGCCTCCGAGGACGGAAGCCTGGGGGTCAAGGGCTTTGTCACAGACGCCCTGAACACCCTGCCAGACTGCTCCTATGTGCTGGCCTGCGGCCCCACGGCCATGCTGAAGGCCGTCCACGCCCTGCCCCGGCTCACCGGGGGACAGTTCAGCTTCGAGGCCCGGATGGCCTGCGGCTTCGGGGCCTGCGTGGGCTGCACCATCGAGACGAAAAACGGCCTCCGCCGGGTCTGCAAGGACGGGCCCGTGTTCCGGAAGGAGGAAATTCTATGGTAGATTTATCCGTCAGTCTGGCGGGGGTGACGCTGAAAAACCCCATTATCCCCGCCTCGGGGACCTTCGGCTATGGCCGGGAGTTCGCTGAGATTTATGACCTGAATATCCTGGGCTCCTTCTCCTGGAAGGGCACCACCCGGGACCCCCGCCCCGGCAATCCTCAGCCCCGCATTGCCGAAACCCCGGGCGGGATGCTGAACGCCGTGGGGCTCCAGAACCCCGGCATGGAGGCGGTTCTCCGGGAGGAGGTTCCCAACATCGCCAAAATTTTCCGGGGGCCGGTGATTGCCAATGTTTGCGGCTTCTCTCTGGAGGAGTACGCGGAGAACTGCGCACGTCTGAACGACGCGGAGCAGGTGAGGATACTGGAGGTCAACATCTCCTGTCCCAACGTCCACGCCGGCGGGAAGAATTTCGGCTCCGACCCCCAGAGCGCCGCCGCCGTCACCCGGGCCGTCCGGGCGGTGACGAAAAAGCCCGTCTTCATGAAGCTCAGCCCCAACGTGACGGACATCGCGGAGATTGCCAAAGCCTGCGAGGCCGAGGGGGCCGACGGCCTGTGCCTCATCAACACCCTGCTGGGAATGCGGATCGACTTGAGGACGAAACGCCCCCTGATTGCCAACCGCACCGGGGGTCTCTCCGGTCCTGCCGTGTTCCCGGTGGCGGTGCGGATGGTGTGGGACGTATATGAGGCGGTGGGGGAGAAAATTCCCGTCATCGGCTGTGGCGGCGTGAGCTCCGCGGAGGACGCCGCCGAAATGATGCTGGCGGGCGCCTCCGCCGTGGAGGTGGGGGCCGCCAGCCTGCGGGACCCCTGGGCCTGCAAAAAAATCATCGAGGACCTGCCTGCCGTCTGTGAGCGGCTGGGCGTTTCCCAAATATCTGAATTGACAGGAGGAGCACACCATGGCGCGTGACGTGATCATTGCACTGGATTTCCCCACCCGTGAGGAGACCCTGACCTTTCTGGACCGCTTTCCCGGCGGAGAAAAGCCCTTTGTGAAAATCGGTATGGAGCTTTATTTCGCCGAAGGGCCGTCCATCGTCCGGGAGATCAAGGCCCGGGGCCACAGGATTTTCCTGGACCTGAAGCTCCACGACATTCCCAACACCGTGAAGCGGGCCATGTCCGTTCTCTCCGGCCTGGACGTGGACATGGTGAACCTCCACGCCGCCGGGGGCTCCTCCATGATGAAGGCCGCCCTGGAGGGCCTCACCCGGCCCGACGGGACGAGGCCGCTGCTGATTGCCGTGACCCAGCTCACCAGCACCGACGCAGAGACCCTGAAAAACGAGCTGCTGATTGACACCCCCATGGCGGAAACCGTCCTCTCCTATGCCCAGACCGCCGCCCGGAGCGGCCTGGACGGCGTGGTCTGCTCCCCCCTGGAGGCGGCCCTGGTCAAGGAGCGCTGCGGGGACAGGTTCTGCACCGTCACCCCCGGCGTCCGCTTCGCCGGCGGCGACACGGGGGACCAGAAGCGTGTCATGACCCCGGAGAAGGCCGGACAGAGCGGCTGCGACTACGTCGTCATGGGCCGGCCCATCACCCAGGCGGCGGACCCGGTGGAGGCCTACCGCCGGGCGGTGCGGGAATTCTCAGGCGCATGACCCGTCAGGCGGCACTGCCGGCCCTGCTGCTGTTGCTGGTTCTGACCGGCTGCGGCAGGCGGGAAGCGCCGGATATCCCCGACGGCGTTCAGACCGGGCAGACCGTCAGCGGAACCGTCCGGTACTCGTTCGGAAACACGGTGGGCCCCCAGCGGCTCTGCGACTACTATCTTGACCCCGGCAGGGGCGTCTCTGTGTTCATCAACTATCCTGATTACGGCCGGTCCGACGGAGACGGCACGGCGGAGCTGATCCGGCAGACCGCCTATAACGGGTGGACCATGGAGGCGCTTACGGAGCGGCCCCATACCAGTGTCACCGTTGATTATGAGGTCACGCGGTGCGACATGGCGTATTTTTCAGCGGCCTTTCTCTTCTTCTATGTGACGCAGGGCGGCGCTTACCCGTCTTCCAGCGAGTACGCCGTCACCATCGACCGCAGGACGGACGAGCCCGTCCGCCTCTCCGGCCTTCTGGACCTGAGCGGCCCGGAGGACCTGGCCCGGCTGATTCCGGAGACCTTCACGGCCCTGGGGAACTGGTCCGATCAGCCGTCCCTGGAGGAGCTGGCGGACCTCTGCGCGGATTCCCCGGCCTGGAATGAAGGCGGCGGGTTTTACCTGACGGAGGACAGCCTGTGCCTGATTGTCTCCGACGGCAGGTATGACTATGTTCTGGAAGCCCCGCTGGCGTCCCTGCCCCTTTTGACGGAACCATAAAAAGGAGGATATTGATATGACCCGTGAACAGACCATTGCCCACGACCTGCTCTCCATCGGAGCGGTTTTTCTCCGGCCCGACCAGCCCTTTACCTGGGCCAGCGGCATCAAGAGCCCCATCTACTGCGACAACCGCCTGACCCTCACCGCCCCCGCCGTCCGCACCCACGTGGAGGAGGGCCTGGTGGACCTCATCTGCAAGCACTATCCCGGCGTGGAGGTCCTCATGGGCACCTCCACCGCCGGCATTGCCCACGCCGCCATTGTGGGCCACCTCATGGGCCTGCCCATGGGCTATGTCCGGTCCAGCGGCAAGGACCACGGGCGGCAGAACCGCATCGAGGGAAAACTGGAGCCCGGCGCCCGGGTCGTGGTGGTGGAGGACCTCATCTCCACCGGCGGCAGCTGCATCGATGTGGTGGAGGCCCTGCGGGAAGCGGGGGCAGAGGTGCTGGGCATCGCGTCCATCTTCACCTACGGACTCCAGAAGGGTCTGGACCGGCTGGCGGCGGCCAACGTGACCAACTACAGCCTGTCCAATTTCGACGCAGTGTGCCAGATTGCCGCCGACGAGGGAAAAATCCGCCCCGAGGACATTGAGCGGCTGAAAAAGTTCCGGGCGAACCCGTCGGACGAAAGCTGGATTCTGAAATAATGAGGAATGAGGAATTAGGAATGAGAAATTGCTCCATCATTTCAGTTATTCCTAATTCCTAACTCCTAATTCCTAATCCCTAATTCCTACCTTCTAATTCCTGATTTCTAATTGACAGAAAGGACGAATTATGCCCAGAAACATCATCGACGTGGTAGACCTCACCGTGGAGGAAATCGACGAACTGATTGCCACGGCGGAGGACATCATTCAAAACCCCGCCAAATATCAGGAGGCCTGCCGGCACAAGCAGCTGGCCACCCTCTTCTTCGAGCCCTCCACCCGGACCCGGCTCTCCTTCGAGTCCGCCATGCTGGCCCTGGGGGGCAGCGTCCTGGGCTTCTCCGAGGCCAATTCCAGCTCCACCGCCAAGGGGGAGACCGTAGGGGACACCGTCCACACAGTCAGCTGCTATGCCGACATCATCGCCATGCGCCACCCCAAGGAGGGCGCTCCCTACGCCGCCGCCCAGTTCAGTGAGGTCCCCATTATCAACGCCGGAGACGGCGGGCACAACCACCCCACCCAAACCCTCACCGACCTGCTCACCATCCACCGGGAAAAGGGCCGGCTGAACGGCTTTACCGTGGGCTTCTGCGGCGACCTGAAATTCGGCCGGACGGTCCACTCCCTGGTAAACGCCCTGAGCCGGTACGACGGTATCAGATTCGTGCTGGTATCCCCGGCAGAATTGAAGCTCCCCCGCTATGTGAAGGAGGAGGCTCTGAAAAAGCGGAACCTGCCCTATGTCCAGACCACGGACCTGGATTCCGTCATGCCGGAGCTGGACCTGCTCTACATGACCCGGGTCCAGAAGGAGCGCTTTTTCAACGAGGAGGATTATCTCCGTCTGAAGGACAGCTATATCCTCACCCCGGAAAAGCTGGAGCGGGCCAAGGCGGACCTCTCCATCCTGCACCCCCTGCCCCGTGTCAACGAGATTGCCGTGGCGGTGGACAGGGACCCCCGGGCCGCCTACTGGAAGCAGGTGAAAAACGGAAAGTTTATCCGTATGGCCCTGATTTTGAAGCTGCTGGACATCCATGTGTAAAAAGGGGGAGGAGCTTATGAATATCGACAGCATCCAAAACGGCGTGGTTCTGGACCACATCCAGGCCGGGAAAAGCATGGACATCTACAAATACCTCCACCTGGACCGGCTGGACTGCTCCGTGGCCATCATCAAAAACGTCCGCAGCGGCCGGATGGGGAAAAAGGACATCATCAAAATCGACACGCCTCTGGAGTTGGACCTGGATGTGCTGGGGTATATCGACGCCAACATCACCGTCAACGTCATCCGGGACGGCGTCCGGGTGGAAAAAACCCATCTGGAGCTGCCCCAAAAGCTGGTGAACATCATCCGCTGCAAGAACCCCCGGTGCATCACCGTGGCGGAACCCCAGCTGGACGCCGTGTTTCTCCTCAGCGACCCCGCCCGCCACACCTACCGCTGCGCCTACTGCGACACCGCCAAGGACCGGAAGCGCTGACCGGAGCATATGGAATCCTTTGAGCTGATCCGCTCCCGGCGGAAGACCCTGGCCCTGGAAATCACCCGGGAGGGCCGTTTGCTGGTCCGGGCCCCCCTGCGCTGCTCCCGGGCCCGGATCGACGCCTTTGTGAAAAGCCATGCCGCGTGGATTGAAAAGCACCTGGAGACCCAGCGGCAGAGGGCGGCCCTCCGCCCACCGCCCCCCACCGAGGCGGAGATTCAGGCTCTGAAAGAGAGAGCCCGGGCGGAGCTGCCGGGAAAAGTGGCCTACTGGAGCGAGAAAATGGGCGTGAGACCCACCGGGTTCAAGGTCACGGCGGCCCGGCGGCGCTACGGCAGCTGCTCGGGAAAGAACAGCCTGTGCTTTTCCTGCTTCCTGATGAACTGCCCGCCGGAGGCGGTGGAGCTGGTGGTGGTCCACGAGCTGTGCCACATCCGGGAGAAGAACCACGGCCCCGGGTTTTACGCGCTGCTGGAGACGTATCTGCCGGACTGGCGGGAGCGGAAGAAACAGCTTTTTCTGAATTAGGAATGAGGGGTGAGGAATTGCCCCCTTATGATTGCTGATTCCTGATTCTCAGCTTCTGATTTCTAGGGTCTGTTCACATAAACCACATGTGCGGATTTTCGAGCAAATTTTAGCCGGATGCGAGGCAAAAATTTGCAGGCGTACTGGCGTACGGCAAAAATTTTTAACGAAGCAGTCGGCAAAATTTGCCGAAAAGACGTGCGCGTGGGCTTATGTGAACAGGCCCTAAAAGGTCAGCCGCATGGAATACCAGGCCGCGCCGCCATGGGCGGAGGCGGAGAGCCCCTCATTTTGGAAGCCGAATCGGGCATAGTAATGGATCAGGGCCTCCTTGCAGGTGAGGACGCAGCCCGTCCGGCCCTGGGCCTGGGCGTCGGCCAGCACCCGTTCCATTACCTGGCCGGCCCGTCCCTGCCGCCGGTACTGGGGCAGGGTGTTCACGCCGAAAATCATCTGCCAAGCCCCTGTTTCCCTGTGAAAGGAGGGGTCGGCATACATGGCGTCCAGCAGCTGGGGTTCGTCGGTGACCAGACCGTTGATGAAGCTGACCAGACGGCCCTCGTTCTCCATCAGCCAGAAGTGATGAGGATAGACCCGAAGCCGGGCGGCCAGAACCTCCTGGGAGGCGGCTTCAGCGGGAGGGAAGCAGAGGGCTTCCACCGCCGCCAGGGCGGGGAGGTCAGAGAAAAGGGCGGTACGGATGTGCATGGGCGGCGCTCCTTTATATCGTCAACGCAGTTGAAAAGGAACAAAGCTCCTTTTCAACCGGCGAACGTTTGGCCCGCCGGCGCGCAGGGCGCGTATGCGTTTCCTGTGAAGTCTGGCGCACAAGGCCGCACATGCGGCCCAAAGCGCTGCATAGTAACGCTTCGCTGAAAAGAATCCATTGGATTCTTTCAGCTGCGGTGACTATAGATGTCCGTTCAGGAACTGGTATTCCAGCAGCAGCCGTCCGGTGCTGCTGGACATGTTCTCAAAGCAATAGGCCTGGTCCGCCGCGAAGCGCAGGGCGTCCCGCTCCAGAAGCTGAAAGGTCTGTCCCTCCGCCGTCAGGGTGATGGTGCCGGCCAGAACCGTGGCCCGGCAGATGCAGCCGCTGACCGAGGGAGAAGGGGCGTAGCGGGCGCCGATGTAAAGGTCCAGGAAGCAGCTGGCCAGCCGGGTGGTTTCGTCATAGGGCAGGCTGGGCCGCAGAACCGTCCTGCCGCCGTCCAGATGCTTGGGTCGGGTGTCCTGAATCCGAATCAGCACCAGGCTTTGAAAGCCGCCTGGCTGTGCTCTCTCTTCTGCGGGAACCGGATAGGTGCGCTCTTCCGCCATCGCTTCCATCGCCTTCGCCTCTCTTTACAGATGACTGAAAAATGCCGGCCTGGGGCCGTTTAGCTTATAGTACCTGCTTTGGAGGCATTTGTCAAGAAGCGGGGAGAAGAGGGAAGCGCCCCGGCGCGCATTTTATATAGTCAGCACAGTTGAAAATCGGTATCTACCGATTTTCAAACAGCGGCGGAGCCTCTGACGGGTGAGGAAAAAACCCCCTGTGCTGACTATGAAGTCCACCGCAAGGCCGTTTTACGGCCTGTGCGGCGAAT
>ERZ808040.631-NODE-631-length-29046-cov-6.300908_pt1 | contig 29046 bp, 27 predicted proteins | sample MGYA00380191_ERZ808040 | MGnify/ENA primary metagenome ERZ808040 (study PRJEB31490, sample SAMN06133395) | mouse gut metagenome | isolation source: J6 | host: mice | place: China: Chengdu | collected 2015-05 ...
GCGAGAACTCTTTTCAGAGAGTTTGCTGAAAAGGAGGTTAAACCCCTTGCAATCGAGGTAGATGAGACAGAGGAGTTCCCAAGAGCGACTGTTGAGAAAATGGCGAAGGCTGGTTTCATGGGTATTCCTATTCCTAAGGAGTACGGCGGACAGGGCTGTGATGTCCTGACGTATGCGATGTGTGTTGAGGAGCTGGCAAAGGTTTGCGGTACAACAGCAGTTATCGTGTCTGCGCATACTTCTCTTTGCTGTGACCCAATCCTTACATATGGTACAGAGGAGCAGAAGCAGAAGTATCTGCCAGATCTTGCAAGCGGCAAGAAGATCGGCGCTTTTGGTCTGACAGAGCCGGGTGCTGGTACAGATGCACAGGGACAGCAGACAAAGGCTGTGCTCGAGGGCGATGAGTGGGTGCTCAACGGTTCTAAGATTTTCATTACAAACGGTAAGGAAGCAGATGTTTATGTGATTTTTGCCATCACAGGCATGATCGAGAAGCGCGGCAGAATGACAAAGGAAATCTCCGCCTTCATCGTAGAGAAGGGCACACCGGGCTTCTCATTTGGTACAAAGGAAAAGAAGATGGGTATCCGCGGTTCATCAACCTATGAGCTGATTTTTACAGACTGCCGGATTCCTAAGGAAAATATGCTTGGACAGCAGGGCAAAGGTTTTGGTATCGCAATGCATACACTCGACGGCGGACGTATCGGTATCGCAGCGCAGGCGCTTGGTATTGGCGAGGGCGCGCTTGAGAGAACGATTGCGTATGTGAAGGAGAGAAAGCAGTTTGGACGTGCGATCGGCGCATTCCAGAATACACAGTTCCAGCTTGCTGACATGGCGACAAAGGCTCAGGCAGCACAGTTTATGGTTTATAAGGCTGCATGCACAAAAGACCAGTACACCAAGGATCACAAGACCTCTTACAATGTAGAGGCAGCTATGGCGAAGCTGTACGCTGCTGAGATGGCGATGGAAGTGACCACAAAAGCAGTACAGCTCCACGGCGGTTACGGCTACACAAGAGAGTACGAAGTAGAGCGTATGATGAGAGATGCCAAGATCACGGAAATCTACGAAGGAACAAGCGAAGTTCAGAGAATGGTTATCTCCGCGAATCTGTTAAAGTAGAACTGTGCAAATTTCAGAAACTAAACCTATAAGAATAATAAAGGAGAATAAACATGAAAGTTGTAGTATGTGTGAAACAGGTACCTGATACAAAGGGTGGCGTAAAGTTTAATCCTGATGGTACACTTGATAGAGCAGCTATGCTGACAATCATGAACCCTGATGACAAGGCAGGTCTTGAGGCAGCATTGAGATTAAAAGATCAGTACGGTGCAGAGGTGACTGTTGTGACAATGGGTCTTCCAAAGGCAGAGGAAGTACTTCGTGAGGCAATGGCGATGGGTGCTGACAAGGGGATTCTTGTGACAGACAGAGTGCTCGGCGGAGCAGATACATGGGCTACTTCACAGACACTTGCAGGCGCGATCAGAAATCTTGATTATGACCTTATCATCACAGGACGTCAGGCGATTGACGGGGATACCGCACAGGTTGGCCCCCAGATTTCCGAGCATCTTGGAATCCCTGTAATCTCCTATGCACAGAAGATTCAGATCGAGGGTGACAGCGTTGTTGTGGAGCGTCAGTATGATGACAGATATCATGTATTAAAGGCAAAGATGCCTTGTCTGATCACAGCGCTTGCAGAATTAAATGAGCCTCGTTATATGACACCGGGTGGAATTTTTGATGCATACAAGGCAGAGATTACCACATGGGGCAGAGCGAACTTGAAGGATGTAGAGGATTCTAATCTTGGCTTAAAGGGTTCACCGACACAGATTGCCAGAGCATCTGACAAAGTTCGGAAAGGAAAGGGTGAGAAGGTTACATTAGACCCTTCTGAATCTGTAGAATACATCATGAACAAGTTAAAAGAGAAGCATGTGATCTAGTGAGTGCTTAAAGTATAATGGAGGTTTATCATGAATTTAGAAGAATATAAAGGCGTGTTTGTCTTCGCACAGCAGGTAGATAACAAGGTAAGCAGCATTGCTCTTGAACTGATTGGCGAAGGAAAGAGACTGGCAGAGAAGTTAGCAACAGAAGTGACCGCAGTTTTGGTTGGAAGCGACGTGAAGGGACTTGCAGATGAGCTTGCCGCTTACGGCGCAGATAAGGTGATCGTTGTCGATGACCCAGAGTTAAAAGAATACAGAACAGAGCCTTATGCACATGCACTGGCATCCGTGATCAATCAGTATAAGCCGGAGATCTTACTGGTAGGTGCGACAGCGATCGGCCGTGATCTGGGCCCGAGAGTATCCGCAAGGGTGCACACAGGATTGACCGCAGACTGTACTTCACTTGAGATTGGCGATTTTCCGATCAACCCGATTCCGGGCAAGGAGCAGAAGCACAATCAGCTGCTTATGACACGTCCTGCATTTGGCGGAAACACGATCGCTACAATTGCATGTCCCGATTTCCGTCCGCAGATGGCGACAGTACGTCCCGGTGTTATGCAGAAGCTTGAGAAGAAAGAGGGCGCGAAGGCGGTTGTTGAGGAGTTCAATCCCGGATTTACGCCAGACAACAAGTACGTAGAGATCGTAGAGGTTGTTAAGAACCTGACAGATACCGTGGATATCATGGATGCCAAGATTCTTGTATCTGGCGGCCGTGGTGTGGGAAGCCCGGAGAACTTCAAGATTCTTGATGATCTTGCAGAGGCGATTGGCGGTACTGTGAGCTGCTCCCGTGCCGTGGTAGACGCTGGCTGGAAGAGCAAGGATTTGCAGGTTGGACAGACTGGCAAGACCGTTCGTCCGAATGTATACTTCGCAATCGGAATCTCTGGTGCGATTCAGCATCTGGCAGGTATGGAAGAGTCTGATATCATCATTGCAGTCAATAAGGATGAGACAGCACCGATCTTTGATGTTGCGGATTATGGCATTGTGGGCGATCTGAATAAGATTGTGCCAATGCTCACAGAGCAGATTAAGGCGGCAGTTGCAAATAAATAATTGCAGATTTATGAATTTTACATAAAACCTCAAAGGATTTGTCCTTTGGGGTTTTTTTTTGTCGAAAGATGGGGTATAATCAAATAGACAGTGTTGGCTGTCACAGCGTATCGAAAGTAGGAATCAGGAGAGATAAGGAGAATAGGAATGGCATTAACAGAATTGAACACTTATACGATAAATGATATGTATAATCTTCCAGAAGGACAGCGCGCAGAGCTGATTGATGGAAAGGTTTATTATATGGCGCCTGCGACAAGGAATCATCAGCGGATTGTCGGAGAGCTTTTTGCCACGATCCGGGAGCATATTAGAAGAAATAATTTTAAGGGGGAAGTGGATATCACACCGTTTGGCGTCTTTATAGATGCGGATGACAAGAGCTATGTGGAGCCAGACATCTGCATTATCTGTGATGAAAATAAGCTGGATGAGCGGGGCTGTAACGGTGCGCCGGACTGGGTGATCGAGGTGGTTTCTCCGGCGAGCAGGCGGATTGACTATACCACAAAGCTCTTCAAGTACCGTGCGGCGGGCGTGCGTGAATACTGGATTGTTGATGCGGACAAGAGCAGGGTGATGGTGTATAACTTTTATCAGGATGATATGAATGAATACAGCTTTATTGAGGATATTCCGGCAGGAATTTATACAGACCTTTCTGTCCGCATGTCCAATCTGGAGTTGTAAAGCAGAAAAAAGTTCTTGCAATTAAGCAGGGCTTCACGTATAATAAACGTTATGAAAATTAAGGCGATTAGAGCCTTATTGATTGGATAGGATATCCGCAGCAATCCACTTGTGAATCAATAAGAGTTATAGACTCTAATCATCTTCGAACATATATGTGCAGTGCGTATATTGATTCAATTGAGTGATGAAGTATTGAGAGTGGGAATCCGTGGTGGTTCCCTCTTTTTTATGCACACGGGCACCCATTATTTTCCCCTGTTCGATGACATGGGCAGCTATTTGAAAGTGAGGTATTTTTGCATATGGAAACAAAGTTAAAATTATATGGTTTTAACAATCTTACCAAATCACTGAGTTTTAATATCTATGATGTCTGTTATGCAAAAAGTGCGCGTGAGCAGAAGGATTATATTGCTTATATTGATGAGCAGTACAATTCGGAGCGGCTCACGAAGATTTTATTTCATGTGACGGAGATGATAGGTGCGCATGTGCTGAATGTGTCGCGGCAGGACTACGAGCCACAGGGGGCGAGCGTGACCTTTCTGATCGCGGAGTCCAACATGATCCCGGCAGGGCAGAAGAGCGCGGCCAGCGCAGCGCTTGCCTACGAGGACACGATTGCACATACGAATCATACAGATGAGATTGTGGGGCATCTGGACAAGAGCCACATCACCGTGCACACCTATCCAGAGTATCATCCAGAGACGAATATTGCGACGTTTCGTGTGGATATTGATGTAGCGACATGTGGGGAGATCACGCCGCTCAGCACGCTGGACTATCTGATCGGGAGCTTTGATTCTGATATTATCACGATGGATTACAGAGTGCGTGGATTCACGAGAAATGTGGAGGGACGAAAGCTCTTTATAGACCATAAGATCACGTCGATTCAGGATTATATCGACCGGGGGATTCTGGAGAAGTATGATGCGGTGGATATCAATATGTATCAGGCAAATATTTTTCATACCAAGATGCTGATCAAGGAGATGGATTTACAAAATTACTTGTTTAACTCGGATATTTATGAGATCACGCCCAAGACAAGGCTGCAAATCAGCAACAGCCTGCGGCAGGAGATGATTGAGATTTTCAGCGGAATGAATATCTATTAGGCAAGACCGAAGGGAGGAGGAACGTACAATGCTTGACCAGTCGCGCGCTCCCATATTGGAAGCATTGGAGGAAATGAAGCAGAACCGGCTGGTGCCGTTTGATGTGCCGGGGCATAAACATGGAAAGGGGAATCCTGATCTCACTCACTTTCTGGGAGAACAGTGTCTGGCTGTGGATGTCAATTCGATGAAGATGCTGGACAATCTCTGCCATCCGGTCTCAGTGATCAAGGAGGCAGAGGAGCTTGCCGCGGAGGCGTTTGGGGCGGCACATGCGTATTTCATGGTGGGCGGTACAACCTCTGCGGTGCAGAGCATGGTGCTCTCTGTCTGCAAACGGGGAGACAAGATCATTCTTCCGCGCAATGTGCACAGGAGTGTGATCAATATTATGATTCTCTGCGGTGCAGTCCCTGTGTATGTCAATCCCGATATGAATCATGCACTTGGCATCGCGCTGGGAATGCGTCTTAGCGAGGTGGAGAGGGCAATCGCCTGCAATCCTGATGCAAAGGCAGTGTTTGTAAACAATCCAACGTATTATGGAATCTGCTCAAATCTAAAGGGAATCACAGCGCTGGCACACGCGCATGGCATGAAAGTGCTGGTGGATGAAGCACACGGCACGCAGTTTTATTTTGACCGGGAGCTGCCAATGTCAGCGATGGAGGCTGGCGCGGACATGGCGGCAGTCAGTATGCACAAGTCCGGCGGTTCACTGACACAGTCGTCATTTCTGCTGAGCGGCCCGCAGATGCGTGAGGGACATGTCCGGCAGATCATCAATATTACGCAGACGACGAGCGGGTCCTATCTGCTCATGTCCAGTCTGGATATTTCCAGAAGAAATCTCGCGCTGCATGGTCAGGAAATCTTTCATAAAGTGAAAGACATGGTGGAGTATGCGAGAAGAGAAATCAATCAAATCGGTGATTATTATGCCTATTCAAGAGAGCTTGTCAATGGGGATTCGGTCTATGATTTCGACATCACAAAGCTGTCGGTCAACACGCTCTCAGCAGGGCTTGCGGGCATTGAGGTCTATGATCTGCTGCGCGATGAGTATGATATCCAGACGGAATTTGGCGATCTGGGGAATGTGCTTGCCTATGTGTCGGTGGGCGACAGACCGCGCGATATTGAGCGGCTTGTGAGTGCGCTTGCAGAGATCCGCCGTCTGTATAAGAAGGATGGCAGCAGTCTGATGGCAGCAGAATACATCCCGCCAAGAGTGATCTATTCGCCGCAGGATGCATTTTACAGTGACAAGCAGTCTCTCCCGCTGGAGCAGTGTGAGAATATGGTGTGCGCGGAGTTCGTGATGTGTTATCCGCCGGGGATTCCGATCTTGGCGCCGGGTGAGCTGATTACCAGAGATATTCTGGCGTATATTGTCTATGCGAAGGAAAAAGGATGCGCTATGACAGGCCCGGAGGATATGGAACTTGCGCACTTGAATGTAATGAAAGGGATTCGCTCTGCGGCACAGTGCTGAGGAAAAAGAGCAAAAAAGGCAGGTAAAAACATGGAATTATGGTTTACAGAAAAACATACAGAACATGTAAAATTTTCAATACAGGTAGACAGGCAGCTCTATTCGTCACAGTCGGAATTTCAGCGGATTGATATTTTTTCCTCCAAGGAATTTGGCAGGTTTCTGACACTCGACGGGTATATGATGCTGACACAGAAGGATGAATTTATCTATCATGAAATGATGGTGCATGTGCCGATGGCAGTGCATCCCAAGGTACGCAAAGTGCTGGTGATTGGCGGCGGGGATGGCGGGACGGCGCGCGAGCTGATACGGTATCCGGCGATCGAGCAGATTGATGTGGTGGAGATTGACGAGGAGGTGGTATCGGCGTGCAGGACGCATCTGCCGCAGACGGCGTGCGGATTTGATGACGAAAGGGTGCGATTGTATTATGAGGATGGACTCAAGTATGTCCGCCGCTATGAAGATGCATATGATTTGATTCTGGTGGATTCGACAGACCCGTTTGGACCCGGGGAAGGATTGTTTACCAAGGAGTTTTACGGGAACTGCTACAAGGCGCTGAAGGCGGATGGCATCATGGTCAACCAGCATGAAAGTCCGTTTTATCCAAATGATGCGGTGGCGATGCAGCGGGCGCACAAGCGCATCGTGGATTCTTTTCCGATCAGCAAGGTCTATCAGGCGCATATTCCGACGTACCCGTCAGGGCACTGGCTGTTTGGATTTGCTTCCAAGCGCTATCATCCGCTCGCAGATCAGGATGCAGACCGATGGAAGGCACTGGGGATTCAGACGCGGTATTATAATGAGCAGCTTCACAAGGGTGCGTTTGCACTGCCAAATTATGTGGAGGAGATGCTGGAGAAGGTGGAAGGATGAAGATGGATTTTCAGTTGAATACAGAGACTTTTTTGGGGTGTGACAAGACGTTTGAGGAGGCCAGAATCGTGCTGTTTGGCGCGCCTTTTGACTCGACGACCTCCTATCGCCCCGGCGCGCGCTTTGCCAGCAGGACGATGCGGGCGGAATCCTATGGACTAGAGACATACAGCCCGTATCAGGATTTGGATTTGGAGGATGCGGCGGTATTTGACGGCGGAGATTTGGAGCTGTGCTTTGGGGATGCCAGCAGGGCGCTGGAAGATATCACTGCATATACGCGCAGTATCTTAAAAAATGGCAAACTGCCGCTCATGATAGGCGGTGAGCATCTTGTCACACTGGGAGCTGTGCGTGCAGTTGCAGAGCAGTATCCTGACCTGTGTGTCATTCATTTTGATGCCCATGCCGATCTGCGCGACGACTATCTGGGGGCAAAGCTGTCACATGCCACCGTGCTGCGCCGGGTATGGGAGATTGTCGGAGATGGAAGGATTTACCAATTTGGCATCCGAAGCGGCGAGCGAGCTGAATTTGAGTGGGGCAGAACGCATGTCGCGACGCACAGGTTTGATTTTGAGGGGCTTGAGGAGGTTGTCGCGTCATTAAATGACAGACCTGTTTATTTTACGCTGGATCTGGATGTGCTGGACCCGTCGTGTTTTCCGGGGACAGGGACGCCGGAGGCGGGCGGTGTGACATTCTGCCAGCTTCTGGATGCGGTGATGAAAGTGGGCGCGCTTCACATTGTGGGCTGTGATATCAATGAGCTCTCGCCGATGCTGGACGCGAGCGGTGCATCGACGGCGACCGCGCTGAAAGTGCTGCGCGAACTGCTGATTCGGCTGGAGGCAGAGCATATCAGGGAAGAGAGCAGATAGACGCTGAAGCGCTTTGTTGAACACGCGGGAGATTGGAAACAGAATTTATTAGGAATTGTAGGAAAATAAGTGATGCAGATTGCGCAGGATATTTCTTAGAGGAGGATATACAAAGAAAATGGGAAGAGTATTGATTATTGGCTGCGGCGGCGTTGCCAGCGTGGCGATTCAAAAATGCTGCCAGAACAGTGCGGTCTTTCAGGAGATCATGATTGCCAGCCGCACGAAGGCAAAGTGCGATGCGTTAAGACAACAGCTTGAGGGAAAGACAGACACCAAGATTACGACAGCGCAGGTGGACGCGGACAACAAGGATGAGGTGGTGGCGCTGATTCGGGGATATCAGCCGGAGCTTGTCATGAACATTGCGCTGCCTTATCAGGACTTGACAATCATGGAGGCATGTCTGGAATGTAGGGTAAATTATATGGATACAGCAAATTATGAGCCGGAAAACGTCGAGGAGCCAGCGTGGCGGGCTGCCTATGAGAAGCGGTGCAAAGAGCAGGGATTTTCGGCGTACTTTGATTATTCATGGCAGTGGGCGTACCGGAAAAAGTTTGAGGAGGCGGGCATTACGGCGCTTCTTGGCTCAGGCTTTGACCCCGGTGTCACACAGGCATATTGTGCCTATGCCCTAAAACATGAGTTTGATGTGATTGAGACGATTGACATTCTGGACTGCAATGGCGGCGACCACGGCTATGCGTTTGCGACCAATTTTAATCCCGAGATCAATCTGCGGGAGGTCTCAGCGCCGGGAAGTTACTGGGAGAATGGCCACTGGATAGAAGTTCCGGCAATGAGCATCAAGCGGGTGTATGATTTTGACCAAGTTGGCACCAAGGATATGTACCTGCTGCATCATGAGGAGATTGAATCGCTTGCCAAAAACATTCCTGACGTGAAGAGAATCCGCTTTTTTATGACGTTTGGACAGAGCTATCTCGATCATATGCGGTGCCTTGAGGATGTCGGAATGCTTTCGACTACGCCCATCACTTATGAAGGAAAAGAGATTGTCCCGATTCAGTTTTTGAAGGCATTGCTGCCAGACCCGGCAAGTCTGGGGCCGCGCACCAAGGGTAAGACGAATATCGGCTGTATCTTTACCGGAAAAAAGGATGGAAAGGATAAGACGTACTATCTTTATAACGTATGTGACCATCAGGCATGTTATCAGGAGGTCGGCTCGCAGGCGATTTCATATACGACAGGGGTTCCGGCGATGATTGGCGCAATGATGCTGCTGACAGGCAAGTGGAACAAACCGGGTGTATTCACCGTGGAAGAGTTTGACCCAGACCCCTATATGGAAGCGCTGAACCGGTGGGGGTTGCCATGGCAGGAGAGCCATCAGCCGGTGCTGGTGGAGTAGGATGGATGGCGGAACTGTAACGGAGGGAGTTTTGTGGGAATAGAATACGAGAGAATCAAAGAAATTATACAGGAGGTTCCGACACCCTGCTATATTGTGAGTGAAGCTCTTTTGGAAAAAAATCTAAAACTGCTGCGCCGTGTGGCAGACCGGGCGGGCTGCAAAATCCTGTTGGCACAGAAGGCGTTTTCCATGTACTATTATTATCCGCTGATTGGGAAGTATCTCGACGGGGTGACGGCGAGCGGTCTGTATGAGGCGCGGCTTGGCTATGAGGAGCTGTGCCAAAAAGAGAGACGATGCGAGAACCATGTGTTTTCACCGGCATATGATAAGGGGCATATGGAGGAGCTGTTACAAATCTGTGACCACATCGTCTTTAATTCCTTCTCGCAGTGGGAACTGTACAAAGAAGCGGCGCTGAGGGCTGGGAAATCGTGTGGCATCCGCATCAATCCTGAATGCTCGACGCAGGACCATGCAATTTATGACCCGTGTGCTCCGGGATCGCGCCTTGGCGTCACACTGGAACATTTTGAAAAACATGGATTGGATGCGTTAGAGGGAATCGAAGGGCTTCATTTTCACTGTCTGTGTGAACAGAATGCCGATGCGCTGGTCACGACCATGAACGCGGTGGAGGAGAAGTTTGGCGCGTATCTGTATCAGATGAAATGGCTGAATATGGGCGGCGGCCATCATATTACGAAATATGATTACGATGTGGAGGCGCTGGTTGCATTGATTCAGAGAATTCAAAAAAAGTATGGGTTGACCGTCTATTTGGAGCCGGGGGAGGCGGTTGCATTAAATGCTGGCTTTCTGGTGACGCAGGTGCTTGAGCTTGTCTCGAACCATGGGATTGTGACGGCGATTGTGGATACCTCCGCCGCCTGTCATATGCCGGATGTGATCGAAATGCCCTACCGCCCGCCCCTGTACAACAGCGGAGAGGCGGGCGAGAAAGCCTTCACATACAGGCTGGCAGGCCCGACATGTCTTGCAGGAGATTTGATTGGTGACTATTCGTTTGATCATGAATTAAAGGTGGGAGACCGCCTTGTTTTTGGCGATTTGGCGATCTATTCTATGGTGAAAAATAATACCTTTAACGGTATGCCGCTTCCTGAGATCATTGCACTGGATGCAAATGGCACATGGCAGACCGTGAAACGGTTTGGATATGAAGATTTTAAGAGGAGATTATAACCAGCGGGCTTGCGGCTAATTTAGTTTTGGCAGTTCTCTCCTAAGGGACTGGCGGTATTCGGTCGGCGTACAGCCCATAAATTTTTTAAATACTTTGTTAAAATAACTCGTGTTGTTGAACCCAACAGCGCCTGCAATCTCAGAGATGGATTCATGTGATTTGCGGTGCATGTATTTGGCGGATTCTGTGATGCGGAATCTCATCAGGTATTCAAAAGGGGACAGACCTGTAGCGCGCTTGAAGCAGCGGCAGCACTCACTTTTGCTGACAAGGATGGCTTCTGCGATATCATTGAGCGTGATCGGTTCCATAAAATGCTCCTGTATGTAGACCATTGCCTGCTTGACGCGCTGCGCATCCTGATTGGCGATGCGCGCAGTGATCTTATAAGGAGCAGCAGTCCTGCCCGGGAGTTGGTCATAAAGGAGCTTCCACAATTGCAGTATGCTTGCTTTGCTCAAAAGTTCATAGCAGGCAGGGCGCTCCTCGTGAAGCGTAAGCAGTTGTTTTAATAGTTCCAGAAACTGTTCGTAATGCTTGTTCTTGCGTGTGATGTGCAGATGCGTGAAGGAACAGTTTGCAATGATTGGATTGATATACTTGCTTTCCAGTTCCAGCTGGCCAAATCCTAGGATAAAGGAGGGGTGCACGATGAAAGCGCTGTAAATGACGCCATTGGGGCCGGACGGCGTAATAAAATGACGGACAGCTTGATTGATAAAGAAGATATCGCCTTCTGAGACAGCAATGTTGTCCTCCTCACAGGTGATGTATGCCTGTCCTTTTTGTATATATTGAAATTCGATTTCTTCATGCCAGTGCCAGTGAATAATAGGGGCATTGGGGGCAGAGCAGTCAACGGTGTCAACGTGTACGGGATAGCCGCTGAGCAGCAGCTGCTGTGTCCGTTTGGTATAAAAATCAGGTTCCACTTATGGTTCACCTCTTTCTGAAACCCTGTGTTTTAGGATTGTATGGTTCTATTATACCTGATTCTAAAAAATAGTATAGGGTATTTTAGAAAGATTTTGTATTTAATGCATAATAAAATATTTTATTTTTGGATAAAATAAATCTTGTTTTATGCTTCCTTTTGTGGTAAAAATATAATAACAATAAACACAGATTTGGAGGGGATACATGAAAACAGGAAAAAATTATAAGTTTTGGTTCGCAACAGGTTCACAGGATCTATATGGTGAGGAGTGTCTGAGGAATGTGGCAGAGCACTCAAAGAAGATTGTGGAAGGGCTCAACAACTCCGGTATTCTGCCGTATGAGGTTGTCTGGAAGCCGACGCTGATTACCAATGCAGTGATCAGAAAGACATTCAACGAAGCGAATGCGGACGAGGAGTGCGCAGGCGTCATCACATGGATGCACACATTCTCGCCGGCAAAGTCATGGATTCTGGGATTGCAGGAGTACAGAAAGCCGCTGATGCATTTCCACACGCAGTTTAATGAAGAGATTCCATATGATACAATTGATATGGACTTTATGAATGAAAACCAGTCGGCACATGGCGACCGCGAGTATGGGCATATCGTGAGCCGCATGGGCATTGAGCGCAAGATTGTGGTAGGACACTGGCAGAATACCGATGTGATCAAAAAGATTGCGCAGTGGATGGTGACTGCGGTCGGTGTGATGGAATCCTCCCACATCAGAGTATGCCGTTTTGGGGATAATATGAACAATGTCGCGGTGACAGAAGGGGACAAGGTTGAGGCCCAGATCAAGTTTGGCTGGGAGATTGACCACTACAATGTCAATGATTTGGTGGAGTATGTCAACGCGGTATCAGATGCGGATATCAAGAATCTGACGGACGAATATTACAGCAAATATAAGATTCTGACAGAGGGCAGGGACGATGCAGAATTTAGAAAGCATGTAGAGGTGCAGGCTGGCATTGAGATCGGTATGGAGAAATTCCTCGAAGAGAGAGACTATCATGCCATTGTCACACACTTTGGAATGCTTGGCGGATTGAAGCAGCTTCCCGGTCTTGCGATTCAGCGCCTGATGGAAAAAGGCTATGGTTTTGGCGGTGAGGGTGACTGGAAAACCGCGGCGATGGTCCGCCTGATGAAGATTATGGCGTCGAATGTCAAAGATGCGAAGGGTACTTCTTTTATGGAGGATTATACATATAATTTCGTTCCGGGCAAAGAGGGCATTTTGCAGGCGCATATGCTGGAGGTATGTCCAAGCATTTCAGAGGGTGACATCTCAATTAAAGTATGTCCGCTCTCGATGGGCAACAGAGAAGATCCGGCGAGACTGGTATTTACGTCCAAGACGGGGCCTGCGGTAGCGACTTCACTGATTGACCTTGGCAGCCGCTTCCGCCTGATTATCAATGCAGTGGACTGCAAGAAGGTGGAGAAGCCAATGCCCAAACTTCCGGTTGCGACAGCTTTCTGGACGCCGGAGCCGAATCTTACAGTCGGTGCAGAGGCGTGGATTCTGGCTGGCGGTGCACATCACACAGCGTTCTCTTATGACCTGTCTGTAGAGCAGATGGTTGACTGGGCGGATGCGATGGGCATTGAGGCAGTTGTCATCGACAAGAATACAGACATCAGAACCTTCAAGAATGAGCTGAGATGGAATGCGGCTGTGTACCGTTAAGCATTTTGCCAAATCATTCAAAATATAGCCGTTTGGGTTTTTCGACATACTCGACTTCGTCGAGGTCTGCAAAGGCGTCTATAAAGTCCTCCCGGACCGTTGCGATGGCGTAGCCGTTAATCAGGGGCTCGATGTGGATCACTTCCGACTCGAGGCGTTCGAGCGGTCCGTGGTATTTGACGATCAATTCCCATGTTTTTGAGGCAGGGCTGTACCCTGTTGAGAGAACATGGGATTTTTGCATTTCTGTCTCTGTTGCGGCGAGAGCGAGATTGAGGAGATTTTCAAGTTTTGCGTTTGGCATGGCGGAAGTCTCCTTTTTTGGTGCGCTGGCAGGAGTTTGCAGCAGCATTTTTATATGATATGCCATTCTGCGTAAAATGTGATGATTCAAAATGATGATTGAAAATACATTTTTTTCTTGACATATATATCGTGAGGTGATATATTCTAATTACAATATATCATCTAGCGATATATTGATGCTCGGTATATTATTTCAAGATAAAAGCAATAACTGTAAACAGCGTTTTATATACGGTTAGATTTTTCTGGTATGCGCTGCTGAAAAGACAAAGAAGGGGGTAAGATTTCATGACAGATAAAGATACACCGCTGACGGAGGCTGTCTACTATATTCTGCTCGCACTCAGGAAGCCCAATCATGGCTATGGGATTATACAGGAGGTAGAGCGGCTGACAGGCGGGCGCGTGATGCTGGGGGCGGGCACCTTATATGGTGCAATACAGACGCTGGAAAAAAAGATGTGGATTGAGATTTACAGCGTTGACACCGCATCCAGAAAAAAGAAGGAGTACGTCATAACAGACCGTGGCAGGGCAGCTTTTGAGGCAGAGCGCGCGCGGCTGGAGGAATTGTTAAAAAATGCAGAATTGATGGAGGAATTATTATGAGAAAGTTTCGTTTATATTTGGACAAGGACAAAGAGACAGCGTGGCTCAATGAGATGTCTGCGCAGGGGTGGGCGGCGAAAGGCTTTTTTGCAGGGTTTTACCAGTTCGAGGCGTGTGAGAAGGGCGAGTATGTCTACCAGATTGATTTTGGCACCAAACTGTTTGCAGCCAGTGAGGATTATAGGGAATTTATGCGGGAAGCGGGAATTGAGCTTGTCCAGACATGGGGGTATTGGATTATTCTCCGCAAGAAAGCCGCGGAGGGAAATTTTGAGCTGTATACAGATGTCCCCTCGAGGTTAGCGCACTACAAAAAAATCCGCAGAATGTTCAAGGTGGTGACAATTTTTGAGTTGTTTTGTATGTTGTTTGAATTGTATTTGGGGTTTGTCAATGGTGTACGTCTGGGGCTCGTATCCGCACTGCTGCTCGGTGCTATTTTTGTCGCATGCATGAACATGGTAATACAGTTGAATGACAGGATTGGACAGCTTCAGGAACAGATGGACGGGATTGGACGTGTGAGGAAGCGCAGAACCGTATCTGGTTTGATTGTGTCGGGTTTACTGCTCAATTCGCTTGCAATTATGATTGAGGACGCAGCAGTGCACCCTGTAAAATGGGGTCTGCAAATCGCTGCAATTCTTCTGATGCTCTGCGGGCTTGTCCAGACATGCAGAAACAGGAAATAATGAGTTTTTTGATTCACATGCTTTTTTAGAATATTTGTTGACCAATTATTGATTTTCGAGTATAATCATAGTAAATATTTGCTAAGAATGTCCGGATGAAGATTGTGCATTATAGATATTTTGCAATGCTTTTTTACATAAAAAATGGTATTCTCAACAAATAGGAAGATAATGTTAGTCGAAAGGATATGGTTGCGGGTATGGAAAAGACAAGAGACAGAGCTACAGGGGAAGTGTTAGGAAAGAACAGTCAGGTCGCGCGGCTGAGAAAGATTGTAAAGCAGACAAAGGGCTCGCTGGTGTTGGGCGTTATCCTGCTGCTGCTCTTGTTTTTTGCCAGTGTCAGTTACGCAGTGGTATCCAATGAACAGCTTGAGAGCACGATGTATCTGAATCAGTACCGTCTGGGCTCGAAGGCGCTGACCACCGCAGTGCAGTCCTACGCGGTTTCAGGGAATAAGTTCTATTATGATGCGTATATGCAGGAATTAAAGACGGACAAGAACAGAGACATTGCTTGGACAGGGCTTGAGGCGAATGATATCAAAGATTATGAGTGGGATGAACTGCGCGAAATCGCAGCGCTCTCAAACAATCTGGTGCCGCTTGAAGAGGAAGCTATGGCAGCAGTTGCCGCAGGAGATGTGGCATCGGCAACCGAGTTTGTCTTTGGGGAGGAGTACAGCAATACTATCCAGAAAATCAATTCCTTGACAGACGAAGTGATCGACAAGATTCAGAACCGGCTTGATTCCTCCAAAAAGATGCTCTTGTGGACGCAGGTTTTATGTGCGGTTGCTTTTTTGGCGGGATTTATCAGACTGGCATGGCAGTGCCTGCGCACGATCAAATTTTCGCAGGAGGAGCTGCTTGCGCCGATTATTAAGGTCGCAGACCAGATGTCACTGCTTGCAGACGGCAATCTTCATGCGGAGTTTGACTTGAAGGAGGACGACAGCGAGGTGGGCAACATGGTTGCTGCCATTCACTTTATGAAGAACAATATGACAGCCATTATTGATGAAATCTCTTCGGTTCTCGAGCAGATGGGACAGGGGAACTATATTATTACAGTGCAGCAGAACTATGTCGGCGATTATGTGAAGATTAAGGATTCGCTGAATCAGATCGTCAGTGATATGCGAAATACAGTGAGCATGATACAGGACGTGGCAAGGGAGATTGACAGCGGTTCCGGCCAGCTTGCTTACGCCGCAGATGATCTTGCGACAGCATGTACCGGGCAGGCGACAGAGGTTTCAGATCTGATGATGCTGCTTACAGAGCTTGGAAACAGCATTTCATACAATGAAAAAGAAGCGGAGGAGGCTGTAAAAATATCCAATCTGGCAAGCTCTACGCTGGTAGTGGGCGCACAGAAGATGAAGGAGCTGCGCGCTGCCATGAGGGAAATCAATCAATGTTCAGAGCAGATTATCGCTGTCATCTCGGCAATCTCTGATATTGGTGAGGAGATTGACCTGCTGTCGTTAAATGCCTCCATCGAGTCTGCGAGGGCTGGAGAGGCTGGCAGAGGATTTGCGGTTGTGGCAGAGCAGGTTAAGAAACTGGCGGAGGCTTCGCAGAGTGCAGTAGGCCAGACCTCGGAGCTGATTAAGAGAACCGTTGAGTCGGTTGAGGTTGGGACGAGGATTTCGCGCGAGGCAGCGGCGAACATGGAAGAAGTGCAGATGGGGGCGGAGGAGACAACTGGCCGCATTAATGGTATCGTAGATAAGCTGAAGCTTGAAGTGGAGAGTATTGGGCACATCAATGAGAGCATCGGCGTTGTGGCTGGGATTGTGGACAACAATTCGGCAACATCGGAGGAGACTGCGGCTGTGAGTGAGCAGCAGAAGGCGCAGGTTGAGTCGATGGTGGACATGATTAGTAAGTTTAAAATATAATACAAAAAATATATAGAACACAGATTGTAACTGCGGCATATCATAGAAAATAGAATGACATATAGAATAGAAATGATGTGGTTGTTTTTATGAATGATTTGGAAAAGACACAGTCCTGCATTACGCAGGTGACGCAGCAGGAACCAAATCTGACGGGTGAAAATGTGATTATTGCTGTACTTGACAGCGGGATTGACTATTTTCTGCCTGAATTTCGCAATGCGGAGGGACAGACACGCATTCTGGCAATCTGGGACCAGACACAGCAGCCAGACGAGGCACAGGGAAAACTGCCTCCGCCGGGATACCGGGAGGGTGTGCTGTATACAAGAGAAATGATTAACGAGGCACTGGCTTTGGGACGTGAGAACGGTCAAAAGCTGGTGCCCGTTTTTGATTTGTCAGGGCATGGGACTGGGGTTGCGGGGGTGGCAGCGGGTACAAGCATGGGGGTTGCGCCCAAGGCGGATTTGCTGATTGTCCGGCTCGGGCATCCGCAGGCAGGTTCTTTTCCCAGAACGACACAGCTCATGCGGGGGGTGAATTATGCTGTCAATCTTGGCGTGTCTCTGAATAAACCAGTGGCTGTCAATATCAGCTTTGGCAACACGTATGGAGACCATCAGGGCAATTCGCTGCTGGAACGCTATATTGATAATGCCTCAGAGGTGGGAAGAAGTGTGATTGTCATTGGCAGTGGAAATGAGGGGACATCACGGGGGCACACAGCAGGCATCGTGCAGCGGGAGAGTCGCATGGTGGAGCTTGCAGTGGGAGACTATGAGACAGGGCTGAGCATTCAATTGTGGAAATTTTATCAGGATATCTTTGAGCTGCGAATCCTGTCTCCAGGAGGAGAGCAGACAACACTGGAGCTGTCCAGACTCAGGGAGGCGCAGGCGCAGCGGCGGACATTAGAGCAGACGCAGCTGTTATGTTATCTTGGAAAACCGCTTCCTTACAATGTGCAGCAGGAGATTTTTATTGATATGATACCAGACGGAAGCTATATCAACAGCGGCGTGTGGCGGCTCGAGCTGGTTCCGGTTTCTTTGGTGACAGGGGAGTATCGGTTTTACCTGCCGGGGTATGCGGCCAGAACTGCGGCGACAGGATTTTTTCTGCCGACACCTGAAATGACGATCACCATTCCCTCAACGTCAAGGAGAGCGGTCACAGTCGGTGCTTATGATATAGCGCGCAGAAGTTATGCCGATTTCTCGGGCAGAGGATATGTCTACTACTACCGTGACGGCAGGACAGATACGGCGGGCGGGCAGCAGATTATAGCAGATGTAAAGCCAGATTTGACCGCGCCGGGCGTCAATATCACAGTTCCTGTACCAAATGGCGGATATGAGCAAGTCTCTGGAACGTCCTTTGCGACACCGTTTGTCACGGGCGCGGCGGCGCTGCTGATGGAGTGGGGAATTGTCCGTGGAAATGACCGTTTTCTCTATGATGCTGTTATAATTGGACTAAGTTAGAAAAACCTTGAAAAACAGGGGTTTCTGCTTAGTCCATTTTCATTTCAGCAGGTTTTCTACACCTGAAATTAAGACAAGTAACGTTACGAAAAGTATAGCACATAAATGTCGGCATGAAAAGCAAATTCGGGTTGACAGTTAGCCGCATTTTGGGTAACTGTCAGCACGAATTCCACAAGGGTTTGGGAGTGTAGCTCCCAAGTATTTCAAAAATGGAGGACAAGCTATGGCAGCGAATACAGCGGTAGGCGCAGAAAAGAAAGACATTCGCACAATTACTTTCAAAAACAAGGAACATAGAGATTTTTATAAAGTGAATCTGCAGAAATGCAGATACCAGGATGTGTACCATAAGGCATTGGTGTATTGCCTTGGGATTGACCGGGATACAAGAGTAAATGTAGACAGGATTTATGACTTTAGAACAGGATGTGTAAAAACGGAGTGCCTGCATGAAGGGTGGCAGACCAGCGGAAGCGTAAGGATTGTACGGATGGCATTTAACCTATACTGCAATGGAACGCCGAGCGTTGATTGCACGGAGGATGCAGAGGAACAGCTGAAGGAGTGCCGCTGTTATACAGTTGAGGATTTATTCTGCTGCGGCTATGCCAGATACTTTTGGGAGGCAGTTAAGCTCCGCTATCCTGAATACTGCTTTTACCCGGATTGGGAGGATTGATATGCTGAAGATTAGGATGCAGGGGACAAAGAAAGACCTGCACTGGTTCCGACGGATTTTGGAGCGTCAGGAAGGCGTGGATGTAAAATCTGTATCGGAACCGTTTGCAAACAAAGGGACAAATAAATATTTCCGTGTATATGCGGAAGTGGAAAGAACAGAAAAGTAGACCAGAGAATCAGGAGGAAAGTATTTATGTGCAGAGTGATCGCAGTGGCAAACCAGAAAGGCGGGGTCGGCAAGACAACGACGTGTGTAAATTTAGGTATTGGACTTGCAAGGGCAGGCAAGAAAGTATTGCTGGTGGAGGCAGACGCACAGGGCAGCATGGCGGTGAGCCTGGGGATTGCGGAGCCGGATGAGCTGGATGTGACGTTAGTCAATATCATGGAAAAAGTGATCAACGACGAGGACGTAGAGCCTGGCGAGGGGATTATCCGCCATGAGGAGGGGATTAATTTTATCCCCGCAAATATTGAACTGGCAGGACTGGAAACGGCTTTGGTAAATGTCATGAGCAGGGAAACGATATTGCGCCAGTATCTGAACAGCGTAAAAGGGGAGTATGACTTTGCAATCATTGATTGTATGCCCTCGCTTGGAATGATTACAATAAACGCCCTTGTAGCGGCAGACAGCGTACTGATTCCGGTGGAGGCGGCGTATCTCCCGGTCAAAGGGCTTCAGCAGCTTATAAAGACGATTGGACGGGTTCACAGGAAGCTGAACCCAGCGCTTAACATCATGGGGATTCTGCTGACAAAGGTAGACCGCAGGACAAACTTCGCAAGGGACATTTCAGCGCAGATTCGGGAGGTTTATGGGAACCGGGTACATATCTTTGAGAACTGCATCCCATTGTCCGTAAAGGCTGCGGAAACCACGGCAGAAGGGAAAAGCATCTATCTCCACGACCCGAAGGGGATTGTGGCAGGCGGCTACTATTCACTGACACAGGAGGTGCTTGCAGATGAAAAGTAAGAGCGCAGAGAAGGTAAAGCTGAACAGCTTCGATGATTTGTTTGGCATAAATGAAACGGGGGAAACGGTCACTTCCGTTCCCCTAAGTGAACTGCATACGTTTAAAGGCCATCCGTTCCGGGTGCTGGATGATGAAAAGATGCAGGAAACGGTGGAAAGCGTAAAGCAGTACGGCGTGTTGATGCCGGGGATTGTGCGCCCATATCCAGAAGGCGGCTATGAGGTCATTGCAGGGCATAGGCGGTGGCGGGCCTGCGAGCTTGCAGGGCTTACGGAAATGCCTGTCATTATCCGGGAAATGGATGATGATACAGCGGTAGTCCTGATGGTGGATACGAATATCCAAAGAGAGGACATCCTGCCAAGTGAGAAGGCAAAGGCGTACCGGATGAAATATGAAGCGATGAAGCACCAGGGCAGCAAAGGGGAGAAATATACTGCTGACGCCATCGGGGAAGCTGCCGGGGACAGCGGGAGGACAGTGCAGCGTTATATCCGGCTGTCGGAACTGGCAGAAGAGTTGCTGGATTATGTGGATGAAAATAAAATTCCAATGGTGGCAGGCGAAAAGCTGTCCTATCTGAAGGCAGGGGAACAGGCATGGGTTGTGGATGCCATCGGCAACAGCGGCATATTCCCATCGAAAGTACAGGCAGAGTTGTTAAAAGCCGGCAGTGAGGCAGGGGAATTGACGGAAGGGAAGGTATATGCGGTTTTAGTGCGTAAGGAGGAGGAAAATGTGAATGTGACCATCTCCGCAAAGAAGATCCGCAATTATTTTCCTGTGGAATATTCCAAGGAACAGATTGAGGATGTGATCTATACGCTTCTGGAGGAATGGAAGCAGAAGGAGGGAGGGACAACGGATGCAGGAGTTACAGTTTGATTATTACCGGGGCATGGAAGCGGAGCAGTATACGTTCTATCGGATTCCGAAGGTTCTGTTCACTGCGGAATGCTTCAAGTCCCTTTCCTGTGAAGCAAAGGTTTTATACGGTCTATTGTTAGACCGTATGAGCCTTAGCATTAAGAACCGGTGGTTTGACGAAGAAGATAGGGTGTATATTATCTTCACGGTGGAAGAGATCATGGAGTTAATGTGCTGTAAGACGCAAAAAGCGGTTAAGCTGATGAAAGAACTGGATGCTGATGGAGGGATAGGTTTGATTGAAAAGAAGCGATTAGGACTTGGAAAACCTAATGTTATTTATGTAAAAAATTTCTTGATTAAAGAAGTTGAGCCATCTCCGGAGTCCGATAAGCCATCAAAAAATCTGCAGAAAACCGGGGAAAAACCCAAATGGGAGATAGAAGGAGCAGGTGAAAGCACACAGAGTTTCCAAAATCAAAAATCAGGAGTTTTGAAAATCAAAAATCAAGAGTTTCCAGAATCAAAAAACCAGAATTTTGAAAATCAAAAATCAGGAATTTTGAAAATCGAAAATCAAGAATTTCCAGAATCAAAAGTCAGGAATTTTGAAAATCATATTTCTGGAATTTCGGAAATCAAAAAACAAGAACTTCGATTTTCAAAATCTAATAATACTGATATTAACAATACTGATCTAAGTGATACTGAATTTAGTGAGACAGAGTATAGCAATACTGATCTTAACGATACTGATTTTGGTGTGTCAGCTATCCATCCCAATCCTATCCCGTCCAATCCATCCATCCCAGGCACAGCGCCGGATGTGATGGAGGAGATGGATGCATACCGTGACATCATTCGGGAACACATTTCTTACGAGTGTTTCCAGGATGGGCGTTATCACCGGAGGGAGGAGGTGGATGAGCTTGTTGAGCTGATGGTGGAAGTGATGATGCTGCCGGACAGTGGAACGGTGCGGATTGCAGGGGTGGACAAGCCGGTGGCGGTTGTCAAGAACCGGTTTATGAAGCTGGAGCATGGGCATATTGAGTATATCCTTACCTGCCTGGGCGCAAATACAACGAAGGTGGGCAATATCAAGGCGTATCTTCTGACAACGCTGTATAATGCCCCGATGACTATAAGCAATTATTATACGGCGGAAGTGAACCATGACCTGTATGGGAGTGGGTGAGGAAATTGAAAAATACAGTTGTGAAATGATTTTGCAGACAGGGCGTGGCATACGGAAACCATGCTCAGAGTGGAGAAAGGCATGAAAGTAAGTGAATTTGTAAAACAGACAGTGATCCCGGTTGCATCGGCATTATTGTTGCTACCCTTTTGTACTGACCTAAAATTACTCTGGTTGCCTGTCATAGAATTAACCGATATAATGGCATGAGAACAGAGAAAGGAAAAGGTTCCAGGACACTAATCTTTTGCCGAGAACCGTGTACTGAAACCTTTATTAAAACCATGGTTATTATATCAAGATATGAAGCGGAATACAACAAGGGTGAAGATATTTTTAATAAACAGTAAAGAAGAAAGTATCTGTCCATGCTGCGGGAGTCCTCTTAAATACAGGGACAGCAGACGCCGTGTGCATAAAATTGCGGGAGGGGATAAGGAGTGGTATCTTATCCGGCGGCTGAAATGCACGGGCGATAAGTGTGGGCGGCTCCATAATGAACTGCCGGACTGCATCTGCCCCTATAAGCATTATGATGCAGGCCTGATCGAGGATGTGGCGGACGGTGTGGTCAGCGAAGAGGATACGGAAACGGAGGATTATCCCTGTGAAGGGACCATGAAACACTGGAGATGGTGGCTCCACATGAATGAAAAAAACATGGAGGGGCAGATTAGGGCGGCGGCACACCGTTTCCTGGACCTGGATGGAAAGTTTCTGAAATCCAGGGTTTCTTTACTGGAAGAGATGAAAGAACGGATAAGCCCTGGCTGGCTTAAGGCGGTGGTCAGAGCCATATATAACAGCGGAGGGCGGATAGAGCCGTATCTGGCTGGGGAATAAGGGTGCACCTGCTTTTGTTCGCTGTCATTTTTATTCTGGTGTATGCTGTCCTGTGAAAGGAGGGCCATACAGATGGAGAAAAAAGAAGTGAAAAAATGGCAGGATGAAGAGGCGCTTAAAAGATATCAGATGATAGCGCTGCTTCTGGATCCGGACATGGATGAAGGCAAAAGGCAGCAGCTGCGGGAGGAAGCCGCAGAGAAGAACGGCGTATCCAAAAGGACGCTGTACCGTTATGAAAAAAGTTACCGGGAAGAAGGGTTCGGAGGCCTGCGGCCAGCCAGCCGGACGAAACAGAGGCAGCAGAGACTCCCGGAAAACTTTGGGGAAATCATGGAACAGGCAGTGCAGTTAAAGCGTGAAGTCCCGAAGCGGAGCGTGCGCCAGATCATAAAGGTGCTGGAACTGGAAGGCTTTGCGGAGCCGGGCGTGCTGAGGCCTTCGACAATGCAGCGGCACCTGTATGATGCGGGTCTTGGGAAGAAGCAGATGAAAAGATACGCCGAGAAACGGGCCGCATCGTCCAGGCGCTTCTGCCGGGCGCACCGGATGGAGCTTTTACAGGGGGACATCAAGTACGGACCAGAATTGCGGACAACGGACGGGGGACTGATAAAAACTTATTTATCCTCCCTGATCGACGACCATTCCAGATATATCGTGCAGTCAGAGTTTTATGACAACCAGAGGCAGGAGATCGTGGAGGACACTTTCCATAAGGCAGTCTTAAAAGCCGGAAAGTTTGACTGTGCCTACCTTGACAACGGGGTGCAGTATACGTCGGGCCATCTTGGAAAAGCCTGTGCAAAGCTGGGGATACGTATCGTCCATGCAAAACCGGGGGCGTGCCAGTCGAAAGGGAAGATAGAAAAATTCCACCAGAAAGTGGACCAGTTCATAGCGGAGATACGCGTGGCGCATGTGCATTCCGTGGAGGAGCTGAACCGCAGGTGGAAGATCTTTCTGGAGCAGGAATACCAGAAGGAAGCGCACGCGGGGATAAAGGAGTATTATGAATCTTATGGGACATCCGTCCCGGCCAGCGGGATCACGCCGGAGCAGGAATGGATGAGGGACGAAAGGGGGCTTGTCTTCATGGATGTTTCTGTGGTGGCGGAGGCATTCCTGCACCGTGAGAGGCGCAGGATCGATGAGGCAGGGTGTTTTTCCCTGGGCGGGAACCGGTATGAAGCAAGCGCAGCGCTGTCAAACCTTGAGGTAGAGGTTGCCTATGACCCGATGGAAATGGACATGGTGACGGTATACTGCTGCGGGGCGTCCCCGGTCCGGGCACACCGGATGGAGATCGGGACATTTGCCTCCAAAGTGCCGCCCGTGCCTTTGGGAATGACAGGAAACATCCCGGAGGCGTCAAGGCTTCTGGACGCACTGGAAAAGAAATATAAGGAAGACCACGGACAGATGGCGCGTGCGCTTTCCTTCGGGGAGTACGGGAAGGAGGCGGGGAGCCATGTATGAGAGTTTTTTTGAAATGGAGCATACGCCCTTCACAAGAGACATTCCCATAGACAGGCTGTACACATCGCCCCGGATAGAGGATGCCCTGGGAAGGCTCGTCTATGTGGTTGACCACCAGATGTTCGCAGTGGTGACGGCAAACCCTGGATGCGGGAAATCCACGATGGTGAGGATGCTTAACGGGAGGCTTGGGAAAGAAAAATATTTATTATTATACCTGTCAGATTCCAAGCTGACGCCGAGGTGGCTGTATGCGGGGCTGTTAGGGCAGCTGGGGCTGGAGCCGCATTATTTCAGCGGGGATTCCAAACGGCTGCTGCAGAAGGAGATCCGGGCGGTCAGCACGGAGCAGAAAAAGAAAGTCGTGTGCGTGTTGGACGAAGCGCACCTGCTGGGAAAGGAGATGCTGGAGGAACTGCGGTTCCTGCTGAATTACAGGTTTGATTCCACAAGCCCGATGTCGCTGGTGCTTGTGGGGCAGACGGAACTCTGGGAGCAGAAACTGAAGCTGCAGGCATATGAAGCCATAAGGCAGCGCATAGACATGAACATCGTGCTGGGGAGGCTGGACCGTGCGGAGACAGGGAAATATATCGCAGCCCATATGGCATATGCAGGGGCAGGGAAAGAGATCTTTACCAGCGGTGCGGAAGACGAGGTATATAAAATATCCGCGGGCATCCCGCGGATGATAAACCGTGTATGTGAAAAAGCGCTGATGTACGCCTGCCAGCAGCAGAAGCGTCTTTTGGACGAACACATGGTGCGCTTTGTGGCGGACCATGAAATGCTGGGAGGTGGGGGATGATGGTCTGGCCGGAGGGGCGCATGGAGTTTGTGTGCACCGCCCCCGCGGAAGAAGGGAAAAAGGAGCAGAGATGGCTGGGGGAAGTCATGGTGAAGAGCCACAGCATGGGAATGGTAGAACTTATTATTTATGGCAGGGACAGCTGCATAAACGCAGTGATCGGTAAATACATGAGCGGCCAGTATATCTGCATACCGGACATTGATACAGGATGCCCCTTAAGCAGGCTGTCGGATATATTTTGGAACAGGGAGAGACTGTCAGCGCATATGAATGAGACAGATGCGGCAACAGTTGCGCACGCCCTGCGTGCATTATCGGGGTATACAGGAAGGGACTGGCTGTAAAGAGTTACAGGCCAACTATACGCAAAAAAGCTGTTTGGCGAAGTGTGTGGGGAATGGGGACAATTTCAAAAAGGAGAAGGGAAAAGCAGGCCGTCCGGGATACACCGGGCGGCCTGCCTGCGAATTGTGTATGGCCTGGGCGCAATTTCCGGCAAGGATACAAAATGCAGCATCCAGAGATGTTAGATAATTACTGGGCGCAGAATGGAGAAAGCTATCCAGAAAGCTGCCGTAAACTGGGAGGTGAATAATTGTGTATACAATTGGACCAGTGACAGGAAAACGGGTAGGTTTGCGACAGCGAACGAGGTCAAATCGGTGACATCTCATGAAGTTATTAACATTATTATGACCATCGTGTTGTCTCTTGGTATTGCGGGGCCGCTGATCGCGGCCATGAATTTTGTGGATACGCTGGCCATTGTCGGCACCACAGTGGCGTCTGTGGATGAACTTCTTTCCGCAGAAGAACAGCAGCATGGTGAAAAAGAAGTCCGGGTCAAAAGTACGGATATGGAACTGTCCCATGTTTCCTTCGGGTATCATGCGGATCAGAACATCCTGCAGGATGTGAGCCTTTCCATCCCGTCAGGGAGCCTGACGGCACTGGTGGGGCCTTCTGGTTCCGGCAAATCCACCATCGCGAAGCTGATTGCGGGATTCTGGGATGTGAAGGAGGGGACGGTGTCCATGGGCGGCCTGGATGAAAGAAAAATCCCCTTAAAGCAGCTTTATGACAAGGTGGCGTTTGTTTCCCAGGATAATTATCTGTTTGACGAGAGCGTCCGGGAAAATATCCGTATGGGGAAGCTGTCCGCCACAGACAAAGAAGTGGAAGCAGCGGCAAAAGCCGCAGGCTGTGATACCTTTATCCGTTCGCTGGAAAAAGGGTATGAGACGAATGTAGGGGGCGGAGGCGCACATCTCTCCGGAGGGGAACGGCAGAGGATCGCCATCGCGAGAGCCATGCTGAAAGACGCGCCCATTGTCATACTGGACGAGGCCACCGCCTATATCGATCCGGAAAACGAAGCGGTCATCCAGAAGGCCATCGCAAAGCTGGTACAGGGCAAAACGGTGATAGTGATCGCCCACAGGCTATCGACCATCAAAGATGCGGACCAGATTGTGGTAGTAAAGGACGGTAAGATAGAAGCAGTCGGAAAACATGAGGAATTAAGAAAGAGCTGCCCGCTGTATGAATCCATGTGGCAGGCACATATCGGGGCAAAGGACGGTGATGCGGCATGATAGAAGCATTCAGAAAAATATGGAGATTTGCAGGTACAGAGAGGGCAAATATCAATAAATCCGTGGTGGTGAAATTTTTAAACGCGGTCTTTCATATGCTGGAGGTCAGCGCCATTTATTTTGTGATCGTGGCTTTGACGCAGGGAGAGGCCGGAAGCAGGGCAGCATGGACTGCTCTTGGATTTATGGCCGTCAGTATCATCGGCAACGCGGTGACCACCGCCTTTTCCAAAAATCAGCAGACCCATGCCGGTTATTTCATGGCGGCCAATGAGAGAATCAAGATTGGAAATCTTTTGAAAGGCGTGCCTATGGGATTCTTCAATGAAAACAGCCTTGGCGAGGTGACCGGCGTGTGTACCACCGTGCTTGGGAACATTGAGACGCTGGTCCCCATGGTGCTGGTGGATATCCTGGGCGGAGTGATCGGCACGGTAGTCTTTACGGCAATGATCCTTATGTTTGAATGGCGCGTGGGCCTGGTCGCATTGGCGGGTATCCTCCTGTATTTTCTGGTGGTCTCCTCTATGGAGAAAAAGTCCGCTGTCATTGCGCCAAACGCACAGAAGTCACAGACGGCGCTTACATCCGCGGTCCTGGAATATGTGCAGGGGATGGGGATCGTGAAATCCTTTAACCTAAGCGGCAGAGGAGATAAGAGGGCGCAGGATGCTCTGGAATTCAACTGGAAGAGCAATCTTGCCATGGAAAAGCTCATGACCCCTTATACGATCCTCCAGGAGCTGGTGCTGCAGACAGCGGGGATCGCCATGATGTTTGTAGCAGTCGTCTGCTGGGCAGATGGGACCATGTCTCTGGCAAATGCCCTCATGTGCATTGTCATGTCTTTCCTTGTATTCGGCCAGGTCAAACTGTTCGGCATGGGGATGTCCATGCTGCGGCTGGCTTCCGCGAGCATCGACCGTACTCTGCAGACAGAAGAGATGGAACAGATGGACGAAAAAGGCCGGGCATTGCGTCCGAGGGATCACGGGATTGAGTTTGATAACGTGCGTTTCTCCTATGAAAAGAAAGAGATCCTCCATGGGATCAGCGTCAACCTTCCGGATAAGACGACCACGGCGGTCATCGGCCCCTCCGGTTCCGGTAAGACCACTCTCTGCAACCTGATTGCCCGTTTCTGGGACGTGGACAGCGGCAGCGTAAAGATCGGCGGAAAAGATGTGCGGGAATACACGCTGGAGTCCCTGATGGAGCAGATCAGCATGGTGTTCCAGAATGTCTACCTCTTTGCGGATACCATTGAGAATAACATCAAGTTTGGCAGACCCCAGGCGACCCATGCGGAGGTGGTGGAAGCGGCCAGGAAAGCCTGCTGCGCGGACTTTATCGAGGCGCTTCCGGACGGGTATGACACGGTGATCGGGGAAGGCGGCGCATCCTTGTCCGGAGGGGAAAAGCAGCGTATTTCCATCGCTAGAGCCATGCTGAAGGACGCGCCCATCGTGATACTGGACGAGGCCACCGCCAATGTAGACCCGGAGAACGAAGACCGGCTGCAGAAAGCCATCGAGGAACTGACCAGGAACAAGACCATCATCATGATCGCCCACAGACTGAAGACGGTAAGGAACGCGGATCAGATCCTTGTGGTGGATGAGGGGCGGATCGTCCAGCAGGGCCGACACGAAGAACTGATCGGTCAGAAGGGGATCTATAAGGATTTTGTGCTTGGACGTAAGGAAGCCATCGGGTGGAAGCTGAACGCATGAATCGGACCATTCTTTCTGTATTTAGGTTAGCATAAACTAATCATAATCCAATGAAAAATAGAATTTAGAACAGCAGGTGACTCTGCCAAAGAAAAAAGGTGTTTTGGCGGGTAACGTTAACATGCCTGTCTGCCTTAGAATGACTCCTTCCTGGCTCTGTTTTCAAGCCGGGGAGGATTTTTCATTGTTTCTAAGAAATACTGTCAGACCTTTTCCGTTTTTGATGGAAAAAGCGGCCTGGATATTTTCCGGTCTATTGACAAAGATAAGGCAAAAGCGGTATACTTGAAAATGAGTTAGTATAAGCTAACTCATAAATAAAGAAGGATGTTTTACACCTCCCTATGAAACGGCGTACAGCCTGGAAAATAGCTGAAATCCATGTATCGGAAAGCCGCCGTTGTTCTTTTTGCACTGGATTTTATGATTGTGCTTATAAAATATCAAATTACTATAATCGGATCAAACAGGAGGATGACATGGAAATTCGTCAGTGGGAGTATATTAT
>ERZ808040.632-NODE-632-length-29039-cov-4.824425_pt1 | contig 29039 bp, 28 predicted proteins | sample MGYA00380191_ERZ808040 | MGnify/ENA primary metagenome ERZ808040 (study PRJEB31490, sample SAMN06133395) | mouse gut metagenome | isolation source: J6 | host: mice | place: China: Chengdu | collected 2015-05 ...
AGCCAGCACGAGAAAGAGACAGCCCCATGACACCCTTGCATCATGCGGCTGTCTCCCGTCAGGAAAACTTCTTTATAGCCACCGCATCGGGTTTACCCGTCAGCGGCTCTGCCGCTGTTTGAAAATCGGTATCTACCGATTTTCAACTGTGCTGACTATATCAGGGCCCCCCTGGGGACCCTTTCGGGCTGTCCTCCTTTTTGAAGGAGGATACCGGTTTTTCGACAATCTGGCTCGCACTTCTGGTCCGGCCATGGAGGGCGCTCCCTCCGTCAGGCGACGGGAACGGCCAGCACCTGGCCAATCTGAATCATCTCAGGATCTTTGATTACAGCCTTGTTCAGCTCATAAATCTCGGTCCAGCGCGCGCCGTGGCCGTAGAGCCGATAGGCGATGTTCCACAGGCAGTCGCCGGCGGCTACGGTGTAGCTGCTTCGGGCGTCGCTCTGGACAGGAGAGGGGACGGGAGCGGGCTCCGGCTTGGGAAGCGGCGTCACCTCAGTGGGATCGGCGGGGGCCTCGGTATAGCCGGGAATGTCCGTGCTGGTCTCCTGGCCCACGGGCTCCGCCGTGTAGTCCTTGGCCAGTCCGGTCTTCAGGGCGGCAAGCTCCGCGTCGGAAAGGCCAATGCCCTTCACATACTTCTCAGCGGCAGCGGCCAGGTCCACCTTGGTCAGGTCGCCGCCCTTGGCGGTGCCGGTGATGGTCTCCAGAATGGAGACGATGTTGCTGGACTTCACAGCCTCATACTGCTCGCTGCCCTGTTCCAGGTGGTAGTAATTCTCGTAGGTAACCATGTAGTCGGCCACCACCTCGTCCAGGCTGCCGCCCATCAGGCAGGCCAGCAGGGCGGAGACGAAACCGGCCCGGTCCTTGCCCTCGGTGCAGTGGACCAGATAGGGGCCCTCATTGGCGGCGAAGAACCTGAGGCCCTCGGCCAGTCCCTTCTGGAAGTCGGCGGCGGTGAAGTCCACGCCCAGGTTCAGGGCCTTCACCTGACCCTCCTTGTAAAGCCCGGCGTAATAGGGGGAGTCAAAGCCCTCGGCGGCGATGTAGCCGTCGATGTCCTCGTTGGAGTCGGCCAGATTCATCACGGCCTGAATGCCGTTGGCCTCGGCAAAATTGTCGGCGTAGGCGGCCCGGCCCAGCTCGTTGTTCACGGGGCTGCTGCTGCGGAACAGGGCGTTTCCGCCCAGGTCTCCGGCGGCGATGCCGCGGAAGTTGGCAAACACCTGGTCGGAGGCATAGTCGCTCCGCTCGTTGGTCCGCTCCAGCTGGTGAATCAGGTACTGATCCCGGTAGCCGCCCTTCTCGCCCATGGCGATGGAGACGGTGATGTCCTCGATGGACTTACCCTCGGGGAACTTCCAGGTATAAGTTCCGTCTTCGGCGGTCTCCTTGACGGCCAGCTCGTTGGTGGTGGCGAAATCGCCCATGTTGACGGCCACAATCAGCACGCCGCCGCTGTCCCGGGCCACCAGCTCGCCGGTGTCCACGTCGGAATAGTTGGTGCACAGGGGAATCTGGAATTCCTTGTCGTTGACCTTCACCGCCAGCACGTCGCCATAGGCAAAGCCCGCCTCCTGGAGCTTGGCCGGGTCGATGTCCAGAACGATATTGCCGTACTTCTGGATTTCGGTGACGCCGCCCTCAAAGACGGCCTCCTCCGCCGAGACGCTGAGGGTCAGGCTGAGAGCCAGCACCAGCGCCAGCAGCAGGGAACCTGCTTTTTTCATGCGTTTTCCTCCTCTTTTTGTATGTAAAGTAACGAGAGACCAGCGGCCGGAAAAACCGCTGGTCTTATTGTAGCATTATGCGCCGGTTTTTTCCAGAGGAAAGCAAAATTTTTTCCAGGACGGCGGTCCCCCCAACAGCCGGGGGCCGGTTCCTGCCCGGATGCCCGGCGGGACGCGGGATCAGCGCTCCCCCGTCCCCCGTCCCGGCAGAACCAGCTTCATCCGGCAGCAAAGATCGTCCAAATCCCGGTCCGCAGCCGCGGGGACCCGGAGCCTGGCTCCGCAGTCCCGGCAGATCAGGTCTATGGCGGACCGGCGGATTTCCATGCCATACCGGCTGCTGCCGCAGGCGCAGGTGATGCCGCCGGGGCGGGCGGCGATGTCCCGCAGCTCGGAGAGAACCTCATACATGATAATCTGGTCCACGAAGAATTCCTTCTCCCCGTCCCGCTTCTCCTTCTCCGCCAGAATCTCCAGATCCCGCAGCTGCTTTTCCACCGTCTCCTCAGAGCCGATGAAGCAGCAGAACTGCCTGGTCCGGGCGCAGGCCAGGGCCGTGTCCCCCCGCAGAAGCCGTTCCGGCGGGCAGAGGGCCGTATGGGTCTCCCCGCAGAGGCCGCAGGGCACATAGAGCCGCCAGCGGGTCCCATCAAACTCAATCCGCAGGGCGGATTTTCCGCAGCCGCACGCGACTTCCCCGCCGGAGGCCTCCAGGCCAAACACCGGCCGGGTCCCCATCACCGTCCCGCCGCAGGCGGGGCAGAGATAGCCGAAGGTCCGCATCTCCTCGCTCATACGCAAAGCTCCTCTTCTCAGGGCGGGGCATCCCCCGCCGGTCACTGTATTCCAGGCCGCCAAAGCCATCACGGCAGCTGCCGGGCTTCCCGGCAGACGGGCAGGAAGCCCGGCGGCGCCTGTTTTGACGATTGACGATTGTTAGAACCTGTATTCATAGCCGTGGGATGCCGGATGGACGGGAATTTTTCCTGTCAGACAAGAAGATTTTCCGCGGCAATCCTGACGGATTGCAAGGGAAATCGACGCGGTATGGCGGGAAAAAGGCCGTCCAGACAGCGTTCAGCGGTTGTGAATACAGGTTCTTAATCCTCCGGCGCTTCGGTTTTCCTGGCGGCAGTTTTCTTGGCGGCGGGCTTTTTTGCAGCAGTTTTTTTCGCCGCTGTCTTTTTGGCCGTGACGGTCTTTTTCGCTGCCGTCTTTTTCGCCGCCGTTTTTTTGGCCGCAACGGTCTTTTTCGCCGCCGTCTTTTTCACGCCGCTCTCAGCGGCGGCGGCCTCCGGCGCTTCCGCCTCTCCATCCTTCTGGGCGGCGGGGCGGCGGGGATAGCCCCGCTTTTCCTCCGGCAGGAAGTTGGCGCAGGCCGGATTGATGCAGAAGGGTTTCCGGGCCCCCCGGCCCGCCTTCTTGAACATCGTGTGTCCGCAGAGGGGACAGTCGTCCTTCACCGGCACATCCCAGCTCATGAAGTCGCACTTCTGGGCCTCGTCCTTGCTGGTGAGGTGCTCACAGCAGAAATAGGTGTACTGCCGTCCGTTTTTCTTGCTCTTGCCGGTGCGCTTCATCAGGCGCCCGCCGCACTTGGGGCAGCGGCCCGGCATCTCCTCCACCATCGGCATGGTAAAACTGCACTCCGGGAACCCCGGACAGGCCAGAAAGCGGCCAAACCGCCCGATTTTCACCACCAGATTCCGGCCGCACTCCGGACAGATCTCCGTGGAAACCTCGTCGGGCACCTTGATGCGCACGCCGTCCAAATCCTGCTCCGCCTGCTTGAGATTCCGGTCGAAATCCCCGTAAAAGTCCCGGAGAACGCCCTTCCAGGGGGTATTCCCCTCCTCCACGGAGTCCAGTTTTTCCTCCATGTGGGCGGTGAAGCTCAGGTCGGCAATATCGGTGAATTTGTCCTTCATCAACTCCGTCACCACCCGGCCCAGGTTGGTGATTTTCAGGTATTTCCCCTCTTTTTCCACATAGGCCCGGTCCAGAATGGTGGAGACCGTCGGCGCGTAGGTGGAGGGGCGGCCGATGCCCTGCTCCTCCATGGCCCGGATGAGAGAGGCGTCCGTGTACCGGGCAGGTGGCTGGGTGAAATGCTGGTCCCGGGAGAACGCTTTGAGGTCCACCGTCTCCCCTTCCTTCAAATCCGGCAGGGCGGAGGCCTTTTCCTCCTTCTCCTCGTCCTTGCCCTCCTCATAGACGGCGGTATAGCCGGCAAATTTCAGGCTGGAGGAGCTGGTGCGGAAATCGTGGCCCGCCGCCTCGATCTCCACGGATACGCTGTCATAGACGGCGTTGGACATCTGGCAGGCCACAAACCGGCTCCAGATCAGCCGGTACAGCCGGTACTGCTCCCCGGTGAGGTCGGCCTTCAGGTCCTCCGGCGTCCAGCGGACATTGCTGGGCCGGATGGCCTCATGGGCGTCCTGTGCGTTGGCTTTGGCCTTGTAGCGGTTGGTTTTGGCATAGGGCGCGCCGTAGCGGCCCAGGATAAACTCCTTCGCGTCCGCCAGGGCCTCCTCGGAAATCCGCAGGGAGTCGGTACGCATATAGGTAATCAGACCCACGGAGCCCTCGCCGGCGATGTCCACGCCCTCATAGAGCTGCTGGGCGATGGACATGGTCCGCCGGGGGGTCATGCTGAGCTTTCGGGAGGCCTCCTGCTGCATGGTGGAGGTGGTGAAGGGAGGCGAGGGGCTGCGCTGCTTGTCGGTGCGCTTCACGCTTTTCACGGAAAACACGGCGTTTTCCGTCTCCCGGACCACAGCCTCCACGTCTCCGGCGGATTTCAGCTCCACCTTTTTGCCGTTTTTCCCGTGATACCGGGCGGAAAAGGGCTTATTCTGCCCAAAGAGGTTGGCGTCCAGGGTCCAGTATTCCTCGGGCTCAAAGGCCTCGATCTCCCGCTCCCGGTCGTCCACCATCCGGGTGGCCACAGACTGCACCCGGCCGGCAGAGAGACCCCGGCGGATCTTCTTCCACAGCAGAGGGCTCAGCTCATAGCCCACCAGCCGGTCCAGAATGCGCCGGGCCTGCTGGGCGTCCACAAGGTTCTGGTCAATGGCCCGGGGACTCTGGATGCTCTCCTGAACCACCTTTTTGGTAATCTCGTTGAAGGTCACACGCCTGGCCTTTTCCTCCGGCAGGTCCAGCAGCTGCTTGAGATGCCAGGAAATGGCCTCGCCCTCCCGGTCCGGGTCGGTGGCCAGGTAGACCATATCCGCCGCCTTGGCGGATTTTTTCAAATCCTTGATGATATCTTCCTTGCCCTTGATGGGCTGATACACCGGTTCAAAATCCTGCTCCGGGTCCACGCCCAGTTTGCTCTTCGGCAGGTCCCGCAGATGGCCCATGCAGGCCTTGACGGTAAAATCCTTCCCCAAATACTTTCCGATGGTCTTGGCCTTCGCCGGGGACTCCACGATGACCAAATGCTGTTTACCCATACTTCCGATTACCTCGCTTCCAGCTCCTCATTCTGAATGCTCCAGGACGACGGTCCTGGTATACCGCTTGCCGCTGTGCTGGCAGACGCAGCCGTCAATCTCCAGCACCGTCAGCGCCGACAGCACCCGCCGGGCGGGAATGCCGGTGCGCTGAATCATGTCGTCCACCTGAATGGCCTCCTCCGGCTCCAGAACGCCCAGCAGAGCGATCTGGTCGTCCGTCAGGACCTCCGCGCTCACACGCTTCATCTCCGCCTGCCGAGCCGCCTCCGGCGGTTTTTTTGTCGGTTCTTTCGCCGGTTCTCTTCCCTCCGGGGTCTCCGAAACCGGCAGAGCGCCGGGCTGGCTCTGCCGCCGGGGCGCGGGCCTGTATCCCTTCATAGACCGGCCCCGCCGCAGCTTTCCCGGAAACCGGGCCTCATAGACACTCAGTATATCCCAGGCCTCCGTCACAGACCCCGCGCCGTCCTGAATCAGGCGGAGGCATCCGGCGCTGTCCGGCGCGTCGATGGGGCCGGGGACGGCAAAAACGTCCCGTCCCTGCTCCGCCGCCAGCCGGGCGGTAATCAGCGCGCCGCTCCGAACCGGGGCCTCCACCACCAGCGCCGCCACAGACAGTCCGGCGAGGATGCGGTTCCGCACCGGGAAATGGTGCTTGTCCGGCGGGGCCCCCGGCGGATATTCCGAGAGCAGCACCCCCGCCGCTGGCACGTCGTCATAGAGCGCCCGGCTCTCATAGGGATACCGGACGTCCAGGCCGTTGCCCACCACGCCGGCCACACGGCCCCCGGCAAGAAGAGCGCCCTGGGCCGCGGCGGCGTCCACCCCCTTGGCCAGACCCGTCACCACCAGGCCGCCGCCTGCCGCCAGACCGTAGCCCAGCTTCTGGGCGCAGGCAGCGCCGTAGGGCGTGCACTCCCGGACGCCCACCACGGCAATGGCGGCCTCCTCGTCAAAGGCCGGCAGCCGTCCCTTCACGTACAGCACGCAGGGCGGGTCGTAGATATTCCTCAGACGGTCCGGATATTCCGCGTCCTGAATGGTCAGAATCCGCAGATTCAGCCGCTGGCAGTCCGCCAAAATCCGGTTGGCCTCGGACAGGTCCCGGTTCAGGGCCAGCCTTGCCTGCTTCCGGGGCACATCCTCCGCCAGAAGCAGTTCTTCCTCATCGGCGTAAAAAATATGTTCCGGAGATCCGAAATGGCGCAGCAGCGCCAGCCGTGCCTGATTCTGAAGCCCCGGCAGCTCCGCCAGCCACAACCAGTATTTCAGCATGTCCCGCCCCTCCCTTTGCCAAGAGTTCTCTCTACTATATATAAATAAGACGCGAACGCAAGAACTTTTTTCAAGGTTTCACGAATTTTTAACAACTTCGGGTCCCCTTCCCCGGCCAGGGCGGCCGGACGGCGGGAATCATCTCCTCACAGGTCCCCCCTGGCCGCCTCCCACAGCAGCACCGAGGCCGCCGCCGCCGCGTTCAGTGACTCGCATTTCGCGTCCATGGGAATGCGGATGGTCCTGCCGCAGGCCGCCAGCACCTCCGCCGACAGGCCCCGGCCCTCGCTGCCCACGGCCATGGCGCAGCGGCTCAGGTCCAGCTCCCGGACGTCCGCGGTGTCCGCCCGCAGAGCCGCACCATAGAGAGGCAGGTTCGCCTCCTTCAGCAGCGCCGTCAGCTCCGGAAGCGTGCAGCGGTAGACAGCGGACCGGAAATGGACGCCCATCCCCGCCCGGAGGGTCTTGGGGTTGTTGAGGTCGGCGCAGCCGGGCAGCAGAATCACCGTGGCCCCGAAGGCGTCCGCCGTCCGGAGCACCGTGCCCACATTGCCGGGGTCCTGAACGCCGTCCAGCACCAGATACCGCATCCGGCCATGGGCGTCGGGCTCCAGCCGCTCCGGCGGGACATAGCGCGGGGAGCGGCAGGAGAAGACCACCCCCTGAGGGGTCTCCATGGGACTGACGGAGCGCATAACCGCCTCGCTGACCTTTACGGCCCGGGGAAACAGCCCTTCCGGGTCCCAGGGCAGCGCCGCCCCCTCGGTGTACAGCACCGCCAGAACCGGCGCGCCCCAAAGCTTCGCTTCCTCCAGGAGCTTGGGACTGTCGCACAAAAATTCTCCCGTCTTCTCCCGGTAGGAGCGGGAGGACGCCAGCTTCCGGAAATGGGTGCAGAGGGGATTGGTCTTGCTGGTAATGGTCTCCACAGGCCCCGCTCCTTTTCCTGATTGATTCTCTCTATCATAAATGGATTGAGGCGGCTTGTCAAGCCGCCCGGAGAAGAGGGAGTGTCCATTCACGCATTTTATCAGAAGGAGGGGGCCGGCTTTACGCCTGACCCCCGCAATCTCGACTGTAGGAGTCAGGCGCTGTCTCCCCCCTTCTTCCGGGCTCTCCATGCTTTCGGGGGACGGGAAAGCACGGAGAACCCCGGAGGGGATTCCCCGGCCATCCCCGCGTCTGAAAAAATTCCCGGCTTTTTCGGACGCGCCGCAGGAGCCCCAGAGCGGCGGGACTCCGCGGCAGCCCCCGCCCATCCGCGGGGCCCCTTCGTCCCTTACGGCGCGGCTCCCTCCAGCAGCAGCGGCCTCAGCTCCCCGCAGAGGTAGAGGGACCCCAGCACACAGACCAGGCCCTCCCTTCCCGCTGCCGCCAGGGCGGCGTCCACGGCCTCCCGGGCGCCGGAGGCGGGCCGGGCGGGGATGCCCCGCTCCTCCAGCAGGCCGCAGAGCCATTCCGGCGGCAGAGCTCTGGGGCTGTCGGGCCGGAGGACCACCGCCGAAACAGCCAGGGGGGCCAGCAGATCCAGCATCTCTGCCGCGTCCTTGTCCTCCAGGATGCCCAGCAGAAACAGCGCCTTTTTCCCGGGGAACAGGGTCCGGAGGCTCTCCGCCGCCGCACGCATTCCGTGGGCGTTGTGGGCCCCATCCATCACCACGGCAGGACTCCGCCGCAGAAGCTCGAAGCGGGCGGGCCAGCGGACAGCGGACAAACCCCGCCGGAGGGCCTCCTCCGAAATCCGCCAGCCCTTCTCCCCCAGAACCTCCAGAGCCGTCAGGGCCAGCGCCGCGTTGTACACCTGATAGCGCCCCGCCAGCGGAATCCACAGGTCCCGCCAGGGACCGAAGTCAAAGGCCGTGCCTTCCAGAGAGGGACGCACCCGGGACAGACGGGAAAAATCCGCCTCCCTCAGTCCGGCCCCCTGTTCCCGGCAGGTCCGGCGAAATACTCCGTCGGCCTCCGGACAGCCGCCGAAGCTCACCACCGCGCCGCCGGGCTTGATAATCCCCGCCTTGGCGGCGGCGATGTCCGACAGGGTGGGGCCCAGTATGGCGGCGTGGTCCATGCCCATGGCGGTCAGCACCGCCAGTTCCGGCGTGTCAATCACGTTGGAGGCGTCCAGCTCCCCGCCCAGGCCGGTTTCCAAGATTACAATCTGACATTTTTCCTGCAAAAAATACAGAAAGGCAATAGCAGTCAGCAGTTCAAACTCCGTCGGCCCCTCCTCCATGCCCCCAGCGGCGTCCCGGACCCGCTCCGTCAGGGCTCCCAGGTCCTTGCCGGAAATCATCCGCCCGTTGACCCGGATGCGCTCCCGGAAGCTCTCCAGGTGGGGGGACGTGTTCAGGCCCACCCGCCAGCCCGCCGCCTCCAGAACGGAGGCCAGGCAGGCGCAGGTGCTCCCCTTGCCGTTGGTGCCGGCGGCGTGGATGAACCTCAGCTCCCTCTGGGGGTTCCCCAGGCGGCGGAGCAGCTCCCGGATGCGGTTCAGCCCCGGGGGCCGATGCTGCCAGCCGAAGGACTCGATATAGGCGACGGCCTCTTGTCCCGTCATATCAGCGCCTCCTTACAGGGTCCAGGCAGCGCCTCTGCTGCGAAGCACCTTCACCAGCGAAATAGCCAGGGAGGACATGACCACGGCGTTGAGCATGCCCACAATCAGCCGCCAGACAAAGTCCCCCAGAATCAGGCCCGGGAAATAGTAGCCCATCAGCACGCTGTCCAGCCAGTTCACCAGGGTGTTCCCCACGGTGGTGCAGACCGCCGCCAGGATGCAGACAGCATAGCACAGGGTCCGCCGCTCCTCCAGCCGCTCCCCTCTCTGGCGCAGCAGAAGCACCGCCCCGCCGATCACCAGGCCCCGAAGGGCCGGGGGAATCAGATACAGCGCGGTGGTATAGGTGACGCCGTAGGTCAGCAGCTGCTTGAAAAACTCACCCACCATGGCCACCACCGCCGCGTCCAGCGGACCGAAGAGCAGCGCGGCAATCACCACCGGCAAAGAGCCGAAGGAAATCCGCACATTTCCCACCTGCACCGCCGCGTAGAGCGACAGCGGCAGGTACATGGCCGCCAGCAGAGCGGCATAGCACATTCTTCTCACGTTTGTTCTGGACATAAAAAAACCTCCTTTTATACGGCAGCATGCCGCACAAAGGAAGCCCGTTCCCATATGCGGCAGCGGGATGCGGAACACGCACTGCGGGGCGAACCCCTTCGTCCAGAGAACAACTCCCCGTCTCTCCGGCACTTGAACACGTGTGTTCCTACTCTGCCTGACTGGTTCCCATTGTCCGGCGGGAACCGTACTCTATCATAAGCGCTTTTCCGAAAAAATGCAAGAGGGAAATCAAAATGAGGCGTATCCGCTCACATATTTTATCTGTAAGAGGGAGCGGGCTTTGCCGCCTGCTTTCCACAATTACGCCTGTAGGGGCGGGCCTCCGGGCCCGCCCGTCCTACCAACGGTCCTCAGTCCTCCTCCGCTGGCTCCGCGGAAATGCTGAGCTCCATGCGGGAATCGCTGTAAACCAGGAAAAGTCCCGGGCGGCCCCCGTCAAAATGAAGCTCGATATCCTCGTATTTCAGAATCTGCGGTCTGCCGCCCTGCTTCATGGTCGACACTGCATCGGGCCGGCCCAGCACTGCGGCCACCGCCTCTTGCAGCATTCCAAATTCTAACGGCGCAATCGCCCTGGTTCTAATCAGCGCATCCCGCCAGATATGAAATCTTTCACGTTCTTCTCCGTTCAAATCTGAGACCTCCCAGGTGCTGAATGTTCCCCGACGGTGGGGCCTTCCCCCGGTGCTCTCGGCGGTACCGGCATCCGTTCGGGACCGCTTCCGCCCCCAATGAAACCCAGGGCCCCGCATCCAGAGGATACGGGGCCCTGACCGGCGTTTTGCTTATTTCGCCTCGGCGGCTTTGGCCTCAGCGGCGGCCTTGGCCTTTTCAGCCTGGGCCTTCTTGATGGCCTTGTATTTTTCCTTTTCCTCGGCGGTCGCCGCGGGAAGGATGGCGTCACGGGGGCAGACCTTGGTGCAGAGCTTGCAGCCCACGCACTTGTCGTAGTCGATGACGGCCACACCGTTCACCACGTGGATGGCGTCCTTTTTGCACTCCTTCTGGCACAGGCCGCAGCCGATGCAGGAGGTGGAACAGACGCTCATGGCGGCCTTGCCCTTGTCCTGGTTGGCGCAGCCCACGTGCACCTTCTTGGAGGCGGGGACGGAGGTAATCAGATGCCGGGGGCAGGCGGAGGCGCAGGCCATGCAGGCGGTGCACTTGTCCGGGTCCACCACGGCGGTGCCGCCCGGCCCGATGGACATGGCGCCGAACTGGCAGGACTTTACGCAGGAGCCGAAGCCCAGGCAGCCAAAAGCGCACTCCAGCGGTCCCCCGGCCACCTTGGTGGCGGAGATGCAGTCCTGTACGCCCACATAGTCAAAGCGCTTTTTGGCGTTGACGCCGCCGGTGCACCGGACGAAGGCCACCTGACGCTCCCCGGTGGGAGCCTCCAGGCCCATAATCTTGGCGATGGCAGCGGCGTTTTCCGCACCAGCAGGGGCGCAGGCGGTGACGGGCGCCGTACCCGCCAGGATGGCCGCGGCGCAGCCGCCGCAGCCGGGGAAGCCGCAGCCGCCGCAGTTGGCGCCGGCCAGATGGCTCAGAATCTCTTCCTCACGGGGGTCCTTTTTCACCTCAAACACCTTGGAGGCGACGGCCAGGACCAGGCCGAACACCGCGCCCAGGATACCCAGGACGGCAACAGCAGCAATTACATTCATCATTGTTGCCCCCTTACCAAATCTTCAGGCCGGAGAAGCCCATGAACGCCAGGGCCATCAGACCGGCGGTGACCAGAGCGATGGGGAAGCCCTCAAAGCTCTTGGGATAGTCCGCAAACACCAGGCGCTCCCGGATGCTGGCGAACAGCACAATGGCAACCAGGAACCCGATGCCGCCGGTGATGCCGTAAACCACGGACTCGATGAAGTTGTGGCTCTCCTGGATGTTCAGCAGGGCCACGCCCAGCACCGCACAGTTGGTGGTAATCAGGGGCAGGTACACGCCCAGGGCGGTGTACAGAGAGGGCATGGACTTTTGCAGGAACATCTCAATGAACTGCACCAGGGCGGCGATGACCAGGATGAAGGCCACCGTCTGCATGTATTCCAGCTCAAAGGGAACCAGCACAAACTTGCTGACCGCGTATGTAATCGCGGAGGCCAGACCCATGACGAAGGTCACGGCGATGCCCATGCCCACGGCGGTGTCCACCTTCTTGGACACGCCCAGGAAGGGGCAGATTCCCAGGAACTGGGAGAAAATGAAGTTGTTCGCCAAGATAGCGCCCAGCGTAATCGCCAGGAGTTTCGTAATTTGATCCATTTATTTGCCCTCCTTAGACTTGGACAGCGCCCACTGCATGGCGGCGATCAGGAACCCCAGCACCAGGAAGCCGCCCACCGGCAGCGTCAGCACGCCGATGGGGAACTGCTCCGGAATGATGCGGACGCCCGCCAGGGTGCCGGCTCCCAGCAGCTCCCGGATGAAGCACATCACCAGCAGCACGGCGGTATAGCCCAGGCCCTGGAAAATGCCGTCAAAGAAGGAGCCGGCCACGCCGTTTTTATAGGAGAAGGACTCCGCCCGGCCCAGGATGATGCAGTTCACCACGATCAGCGGGATGAACACGCCCAGGGACTCGGCAATGGCCGGGACAAAGGCCTGGAGCAGCAGGTCCACACAGGTGACGAAGCCCGCGATGACCACGATGAACATGGCGATGCGGATTTTGTCCGGGACAATCTTGCGGATGGCGGAAATAACCACATTGGATGCCGTCAGGATAATCAGCACGGATACGCCCATGCCTAAGCCGTTCATGATGGAGGTGGTGATGGCCATGGTGGAGCACAGGCCCAGCATCTGCACCAGAACGGGGTTTTGGGTAATCAGACCCTCTTTCAGCTGTCTGCCGATATTCATGATTCAGTCACTCCCCTTTCTCAGCCCATGACGCCGGCCACGGCCAGCGCGGCGCTGACGCCGTTGGTCACGCCTCTGGTGGAGACCGTGGCGCCGGAGATGGCGTCCACATTGCTTCCCACGGTCAGGGCGCCGTCGGCGGCGGTCTTCCCCTCGAACTGGGAGAGGACGCCCACGCCCTTGGCGGTGTTTTCGTTGTTCATGACCTTGGAGCCGATACCGGCGGTCTCGGAGTTTTTGACGATGGACACGCCGGTGACGGCGCCCTCGCCGTCCACGCCCACCATCATCTCAATCTTGCCCTGAGAGCCGCTGGCCACGACCTTGATGGCGTAACCCACGCTCTGGCCGCCGGCCTGGGCCTCATAGACAGAGTCCAGGGCGACGCTGCCGGCGGCGGCGGTCATGTCCTCGGTAATGGGCAGGGGGTCGGAGAAATCGGTGGCGTCAGGAGCCACCTTCTTCATGGCCTCCACGGTTTTCTCCCAGTTGGTGGCGGCGATCTTGTCCGCCGTAATGGCATTGACGCCGCCCAGGGCCGCGGCCACCACCATGCAGGTAACCAGCAGGGTGACGGTCAGCTTGATGATGTATTGAGGGTCCATATGGACCTTTTCCTTGGTCTTCACATCGTTGCTCATTTCCCGGACGCCTCCTTCTTGTCGGATTTCACAGTGCCGAAGCGGACAGGCTTCGTATACTTGTCGATGAGGGCCACAAACAGGTTCATGACCATGATGGAATAGCACACGCCTTCATTATAAGAGCCGAAATAACGGATCAGCACGGTGAACACGCCGCAGCCAATTCCAAAGACCAGCTGGCCCTTTTTGGTGACGGGGGATGTGGCATAGTCGGTGGCCATGAAGAACGCGCCCAGCATCAGGCCGCCGCCGAACAGGCTGTACAGCATCCATTCCACGCCGGTGCCCGCCCGGGGGAACAGGAAGGTCAGGACGGCCACGGTGCCGATGTAGGCCACGGGGGTCTGCCAGTTGATGACCTTGCGCCAGATGAGGTACACGCCGCCCACAATCAGCAGCAGAGCGGAAACCTCGCCCATGGAGCCGCCGATCTGGCCCAGGAACATATTGCTGACACTGTAGGTACCCTTCAGCTGGTCGAAGCTGGCGGCGATGGAGGCGGCGTCAGGCCCCTTCATATAGGCCAGAGGCGTGGCGGCGGTAACGATGTCCACATTGGAGCCGAAGGCCGCGGCCTTGTTGACGGCGGGGTCCACCCAGCTGGTCATGGTGCCGGCGTAGCTGGCCAGCAGCACGGCACGGCCCGCCAGGGCGGGGTTGACGAAGTTCTTGCCGATGCCGCCGAAGAGCTGCTTGACAATGATGATGGCAAAGGCGTCCCCGATGAGAATCATCCAGTAGGGCATCTGCACCGGGCAGACGAAGGACAGCAGCATGCCGGTTACCACGCTGCTCAGGTCCATTACGGAAGAGGGCTTTTTCATGACCTTCTGATAGAGCCACTCAAAGAACATGCAGCCCGCCACGGAGACGGCGGTAAGGCACAGGGCCCGGAGGCCGAAGTTGAAGCAGGCGAAAATCAGCGCCGGAAGCATGGCGATGATGACATCCAGCATGATGGTCTGGGTGCGCTCGCTGCCGCGGATATGGGGGGAAGAGGTGGCAATCAGCTTTAAGTTTTTATAGTCCGTCATTTGTTGACAACCTCCTTCTTCTCCGCTTTGGCATCCTCAGCGGCCTTTTTCGCCTCGGCGGCGGCCTTGGCCTTGGCCGCGGCGTCCTTCACCAGCTGCTTGCCGGTTTTGAACATATGGGTCAGGTGCAGCCGGGCGGGGCAGGTGTACGCGCAGGCGCCGCACTCCATGCAGTCCATGATGTGAGCCTCGTTCAGCTCATCCACCAGACCCTTGGAGGCATACTGATACAGGAACAGGGGCTCCAGATGCATGGGGCAGGCGGCGATGCACTTGCCGCAGCGGATGCACTGGGGATTCGCTACGGTTTGCTCCTCCTTCTCGCAGAAGGCCAGCATGCAGCCCGTGCCCTTGGCCACGGGAATGTCGGCGGTGTACTGGGCCATGCCCATCATGGGGCCGCCGGCAATGAGCTTGTATGTACCGTCCTTCAGCCCGCCGCAGAAATCGAACAGCAGGGAGACGGGGGTGCCGATGGGGCACTCCACATTCTTGGGCTCCACCACGCCGGAGCCGGAGACGGTGACCACCTTTTTCACCACGGGCATGCCTGTGGTAATGGCTCTGTAGATGGCGCAGGTGGTATTGACATTGAAGACCGCGCATCCGATGTTGCTGGGCAGTCCTCCCGGAGGCACCTGCTTGCCGGTGATGGCCTGGCAGAGCTGTTTTTCACCGCCCTGGGGGTAGCGGCAGCGGAGACCCTCCACCACCACGGGGGCATGCTTCGCGGCGATGACCTCGTTCAGTTTGTCAATACCGTTCTGTTTATTGACCTCCACGCCGATGACGACCTTTTCCACGCCGAACATCTTGGCCAGATAGGTGGCGCCGCCGATGATCTCCTCCGGCCGCTCCAGCATGGCCCTGTGGTCTCCGGTGATGTAGGGCTCGCACTCCGCGCCGTTGATAATCACGGTGTCCACTTTCCCGATGCCGCCGGAAATTTTCACGTGGGTGGGGAAGGTGGCGCCGCCCATGCCGACGATGCCGGCATTTTTCACGATCTCCACCATCTCGTCCACGCTCAGGGCGTCCGGGTTCGCGGGGGCCTGGACCTCCTCGCTGACCTCGTCCTGCATATCGTTGTCAATCACCACGGACAGAATGTTTCCGCCCATGGAATAGGGACGGGGCTCCACGGCCTTCACCGTGCCGGAGACGCTGGCATGAATGGGAGCGCCGAGACCCCGGAACTCACCGATTTTCTGGCCCACCTTCACATGGTCCCCGGCCTTCACCAGGGGGGTGCATGGCGCGCCGAAATGCTGGGACATGGGAATGACCACCTGCGCCGGGGCGGGCAGCTGCTCGATGGCCTTTTCATTGGTCGCGGCTTTCATGTCGTGGGGATGAACGCCGCCAAAGAAAGCTTGTGCCATTTTTTCACCTCATTTTTTTACTCCTGACGGCGGCCGGGACGCAAACCTCTCCCGTGGGCGGACAATCCGGGCCATACCATCACATACTGAAGCTGATTGTACACCCATCCCGCAAAAATGTCCAGTCTGTGAACAGCTTTTTTTCTGGAAATCCTGTCTTTTTTTGCGTTTCCTTTACGGAACCGGAGCCCTGACCGCCCCCGAAAAAAGCAGAACTGCTCTCCTTTGTCCAGCGAAAAAGAGGCGCGCAATCGTTTATTCGGGTAATCTTTGTCTCTGAAGCGGGGAAAAAGGGCCGTCAGAACCGAATGCCCCTGGCCCACTTGATGGCCCAGACGGCGTTGAGCGGGAACGCCCATACATAGCCCCTCGCCGTTCGGATCGCGGAACGGTCCACGCTGCCCAGGAAGAAGTACTCGTTTCCCTTCCCGTCAAAATAGAACCGCCGGCCGTCCCGCTTTTTGATGGTGATGTCAGCCTTAGGCAGAAGCAGCTTGAACATGCCCAGTATGAATTCGTCCGCTCCGTCCGGCAGTTCCTTCATCGGCTCGTTGTCCTCCCAGCTCCACTTACCGGCGCCGGGCTCTTTCGCGCAGCCAAAAAAATCCGCGCAGGCATAAACGCCCTGGAACCGTTCCTCCAGCTCCCGGCATCTTTTTCATCGGCTTGGATGGGCGGATACGGTTGATCCCCGTGCCAGTAGCGGAAATAATGGCGGACATTCGCAAATTTCCAGATATGTTTGGGGGAACGCAGAACCAGGGCCGTACAGCCGGAGTTGTAATTACCCCGCACCATGGAGACATCCAGCTCATGGACTGCCCCCTCACAGTCCTCCACCCGGCAGAATTGAAAGGAATACCGTTTTCCATTTCCTTCCCAATATGACGTCTTCCCCTTCCAAATTATATCATCGGGGGAATTTCCGCCGGCAATGCCCTTCTTCCCGGCGGGGGAAAAATAGGCGAGCCACTGGGGTTCATCCGTCACGGAGTTGCTGACCTTCGTCACGGCGGCCACCTCCACGGCAGGGCAGGCCTTGGGCATCGCGTTGACGCACCAGAGGTTGCAGCCTACATAATGGGTAAAATACGTTCCCGTTTCCACCAGGACCTCCTTGCCGCCGTCCCGGCCCTCCAGGGCGAACATCCCGGCGAAGCGCCGGATTTCCTCCACCAGCGCCTGGTCCCAGTCCGCAGTGTCCTACTTTTTCAGCCACTTTTCCGCCGCCGGGCCCAGGGCCCGCAGATCCTCCGCCTTCCCCCGGAAGGCAACGGCCAGATCGCCGTAGTCTATCGACATGACGACTTCCTCCTTTTTTTGGTTTTTTTCAGTATATCCTCCCCCGGCGGCGCTGTCAATTCTCCCGGGCTCAGGACGGGCGAAAGGCGTTGAATCCCGGGAAATTTTCTGCTATACTACTGCTGTGCCTGACGGCAGACCAACGTGAAAGGAGGGCGGCGTCTTGCGTTTCCGCTTTCAAAAGCCCTGGGCCTCTCCCCTGTTCCCCACCTCCCGGAGGGACTTTCTTCTCACCGCCGCCATCCTGCTCTGCTCCATTCTCCTCTGCTTTTTCCTCCAGAACGCAGGCGTCATCGAGGGCTTTGCCCCGCCGGTGTTCGTGCTGGCGGTGCTGCTGATCTCCCGGCTGACCAGCGGATATCTCTACGGCCTCATCGCCGTGCTTCTGGGCGTCATCTGCGTCAACTTCGTCTTCACCTATCCCTACTGGGCCTTCAGCCTGAGTCTCGCCGGATACCCCCTGACCTTCTTCACCCTTTTAATGGTATCCCTGATTACCTGCACCCTCACCGCCCAGGCCAAGCGGCAGGCCCGGCTTCTGGCGGAGAACGAACGGGAGAAAATGCGGGCCAACCTGCTCCGCTCCGTCTCCCACGACATCCGGACCCCCCTGACCTCCATTGTGGGATCCGCCTCCGCCCTGCTGGAAAACCCGGGCCTGTCCCAGGAGGAACAGCAGGCCCTGCTGCGGTCCACCCGGGAAGAGGCCCAATGGCTGATTCAGGTGGTGGAAAACCTGCTGTCCATCACCCGCATGGGGGACGAGCAGGCCTCCATCACCAAGGAGCCCGAGGCCGCGGAGGAGGTTCTGGAGGCGGCGGCCCGGAAATTCCGGCGGCGCTTTCCGCTGGTGACGGTGACGGTCTCTGTGCCGGAGGAATTACTGCTGGTACCCATGGACCCCATCTTAGTGGAACAGGTTCTGGCCAATCTGCTGGAAAACGCCGCCGTCCACGGCCGGGCGTCCCACATCGCCCTCTCCTTGGAGAAAACCTCCTCCCGGGCCCGCTTCTCCGTCCGGGACGACGGCGGCGGCATCCCCAAAAGCCAGCTCCCCGGTCTCTTTGACGGGCGTCTCAAGCCCCGCCAGGGCCCCGGCGGCGACGGCAAACGGAACATGGGCCTGGGGCTCTCGGTCTGCCGGGCCATCGTCCGTGCCCACGGCGGGTCCATTGAGGCCCGCAGCCGGGAACAGGGGGCGGAAATCCTCTTCTTCCTGCCCCTGTCCGCCTGACCGCACCCCCCGTTCCGGCTTCGCCGCCTCGGCGGCCTGTCCCGGGAGCCCGGACGCATCGCCGGGGGACGCCGGATAAGGGGATTTTTACCATCAACCATCAGACCAGGCGCTCTCCCGCGGCCCGGCGGGAAACGGCGCGCACAGGGAAACCGGCGTCAAAAGGAGGCTTGCCCCATGACGATTAAAGAAAAAATCCTGGTGGCGGAGGACGAGAAAAACATCGCCCAGTTCATCGCCGCCGTCCTGAACGGCCAGGGCTACGAAACCGTCCTGGCCCGCAGCGGCGGAGAGACCCTGTCCATGATCTCCTCCCACTGCCCGGACCTGGTCATCCTGGACCTGGGACTGCCGGACATGGACGGGCTGGACGTCCTGGCCAGACTCCGGAGCTGGTCCAGCCTGCCGGTGGTGGTGGTCTCCGCCCGGTCCCACGAGCGGGACAAGGTCACCGCCCTGGACGCCGGGGCCGACGATTATCTGACAAAGCCCTTCGGCACCGCCGAGCTCCTGGCCCGGGTCCGCACCGCCATCCGCCACACCCGCACCGCCAGCGGCAACGATGAAATCGCCCGGGAGGGCACCTGCACCGTGGGGGAGCTGGTCATCGACTACAACCGGCACCAGGTCCTCATACGGGGGGAAAACGCCCGGCTGACCCTCAGCGAGTTCCGCATCGTGGCCCTGCTTGGCAAGCACATCGGAAAGGTGCTGACCTACGACACCATCATCAGGGAGCTCTGGGGCCCCCGGGCCGGCGGCGGGAACCAGATTCTCCGTGTGAACATGGCCAACATCCGCCGGAAAATCGAAAAGAACCCCGCCGAGCCGGAATATCTCTTCACCGAGGTGGGCGTGGGCTACCGCCTGTCCGACGGGGAGTGAAGCCCTTGGCGCGGCGGTGCTTTCAGCGGTTTTCCACCCCCCTTTTCCCGCCCGGAGGGCGGGAAAAGGAGACTGTCGAAAAAACGGATTGCTTTCAGTTTTCGGAAAGGAAGATAGTATGAAAGACAGCGCAGCCCTTGGCGGCTCTGCCGCTTAGGGCTGCGGCGTGCCCTTTACGGGTAAACCCATCAGGGGTGTCTTTCATGTTCAATCAATAAGTTTACAAAACTTTTTTTGAAGTTTTGTAAACTTGCTCAGCCTGTCGAAAAGACTTTTTCGACAGGCTGAAAATTTTCTCTCGGTTAGTCGCAAATGCGACTTGCTAAACTAGATATTGTGTATTATGATGGACAGGCTGACATATATATGGTATAGTTTGGTCCGACTTGGGCGGACCCAAATGAGAGGGGAACACGAATGAAAGTCATCAAGCGCAACGGAACCGAGGTCATCTTTGATATCACCAAAATCCTGGCGGCCATCACCAAGGCCAACGAGAGCATTGAGGAGAGCGTCCGCATGACGCCGGTGCAGATTCAGCGTATTGCCGAGTCCGTGGAGCTGGCCTGTCAGAAGATGAACCGCTCTCCCTCCGTGGAGGAAATTCAGGACCTGGTGGAGTACCAGATCATGGCCCACGGCGCCTTTGAGGTGGCCAAGAATTATGTTACCTACCGTTATACCCGCTCTTTGGTCCGGCAAAGCAACACCACAGACGACCGCATCCTCAGCCTGATTGAATGCTGCAACGAGGAAGCCAAGCAGGAAAACTCCAACAAAAACCCGGTGGTAAACTCCACCCAGCGGGACTATATGGCCGGCGAGGTCTCCCGGGACCTCAGCGAACGGCTGCTGCTTCCCGCCGACATCGTGGAGGCCCACCGGGAGGGCATCATCCACTTCCACGACTCCGACTATTTCGCCCAGCATATGCACAACTGCGACCTGGTGAATCTGGAAGACATGCTGCAAAACGGCACCGTCATCACCGGCACCCTCATCGAGCGGCCCCACAGCTTTTCCACCGCCTGCAACATCGCCACCCAGATTGTGGCCCAGGTGGCCTCCAACCAGTACGGCGGCCAGTCCATCTCCCTGGCCCATCTGGCCCCCTTCGTGGACATCAGCCGGCAGAAGCTGCGGAAAATCGTGGCGGAGGAGATGGAGGACATCGGCGTTTCCCTGACCCCCGAGGCCCTGGAAAAGCTGGTGGAAACCCGCCTGCGGGAGGAGGTCCGGGGAGGCGTGCAGACCATTCAGTACCAGGTGCTGACCCTGCTGACCACCAACGGACAGGCCCCCTTTGTCACGGTCTTCATGTACCTGGGAGAAGCCAAAAACGAACAGGAGCGGAAGGACCTGGCCCTCATCATCGAGGAGACTCTGGAACAGCGCTATGAGGGCGTGAAGAACGAGGACGGCGTGTGGATTACCCCCGCCTTCCCCAAGCTCATCTACGTCCTGGAGGAGGACAACATACACGAGGATTCCCCCTATTATTATCTCACCAGGCTGGCGGCCAAGTGCACCGCCCGGCGGATGGTGCCGGACTATATCTCCGAGAAGAAGATGCTGGAGCTGAAGGTGGACAAAAACGGCGAAGGCCACTGCTACACCTGCATGGGCTGCCGCAGCTTCCTCACCCCCTATGTGGACCCGGAAACCAATCAGCCCAAGTACTACGGCCGGTTCAACCAGGGCGTTGTGACCATCAGCCTGCCGGACGTGGCCCTGAGCTCCGGCGGGAACATTGAGAAATTCTGGAGCATTTTCGACGAGCGGCTGGAGCTGTGCCACCGGGCCCTGCTGTGCCGCCACGAGCGGTTAAAGGGCACCCCCTCCGACGTGGCCCCCATCCTCTGGCAGTACGGCGCCTGCGCGAGACTCAAAAAGGGCGAGCCCATCGACAGGCTGCTCTACGGCGGCTATTCCACCATCTCCCTGGGCTACGCGGGGCTCTATGAGTGCGTGAAATACATGACCGGCAAGAGCCACACGGACCCCTCCGCCACCCCCTTCGCCCTCCAGATTATGGAGACCATGAACGCCGCCTGCCGGAAGTGGAAGGCGGAGCACAACATTGATTTCAGCCTCTACGGCACGCCTCTGGAGTCCACCACCTATAAATTCGCCAAGTGCCTCCAGCGCCGTTTCGGCGTCATCGAGGGCATCACGGACAAGGGCTACATCACCAACTCCTACCATGTCCATGTGACGGAGGAAATCAACGCCTTTGACAAGCTGAAATTCGAGGCCCAGTTCCAGCACCTCTCCCCCGGCGGCGCCATCAGCTATGTGGAGGTGCCGGACATGCAGAACAATCTGGAGGCGGTCCTCCAGGTGATGAAATTCATCTATGACAACATCATCTATGCCGAGCTGAACACCAAAAGCGACTACTGCCAGGACTGCGGCTGGGACGGGGAAATCCAGGTCGTGGAGGAAAACGGCAAGCTGGTGTGGAAGTGCCCCAGGTGCGGCAACACCGACCAGGACAAAATGAACGTGGCCCGGCGGACCTGCGGCTATATCGGGACCCAGTTCTGGAACCAGGGCCGGACCCAGGAAATCCGGGACCGGGTGCTCCACCTCTGATATGATTAGGAATGAGGAGTTAGGAATTGAGGTCCTTTTCGGAATAATTCCGGTTCTTAATCCCCCTATTCCTGACCGGAAGCGCAGGGAACAGGGAATCGAACTCTCCAAAACAATTCCTCATTCCTAATTCCTCATTCCTAATTTCTCATTCCTAATTGAAGAAAGTTGGTTCGAGAAGTGTATTACGGTGAAATCAAGGACTGCGACATCGCTAACGGCGAGGGGGTCCGGGTGACGCTGTTCGTCTCCGGCTGCACCAACCACTGTGAGCAGTGCTTCCAGCCCCAGACCTGGGCCTTTGACTACGGGCAGCCCTTTACCCGGGAGACCGAGGACCGCATTTTGAAGCTGCTGGCCCCGGACTACATCAACGGCCTGACCCTGCTGGGGGGCGAGCCCTTCGAGCCGGAGAACCAGCGGGCGCTGCTGCCCTTCCTCCGGAGGGTGCGGGCGGCGTACCCGGGGAACAGCAAAAATATCTGGGCCTACAGCGGCTTTACCTATGAGGAGCTTCTGAATCCGGAGAGCCATGCCCACTGCGAGGCCACAGAAGCGCTGCTGAGTCTGGTGGACGTGCTGGTGGACGGGCGCTTTGTGGAGGCGCTGAAGGACATTTCCCTGCGGTTCCGGGGCAGCTCCAACCAGCGTCTTCTGGACCTGAACGCCAGCCGGAAAGCCGGAGCCCTGGTCTGCCTGCCGGACCGGAAACGATGAAGCACGGGGACCTGTCCGCAGGTCCCCGGTATTACGAGGCGCTCACCCGGAGCGCATGGAGGAAACAGTATGGTGACCATGGCACAGCGCATCGAGGCCCTGCGCACGGAAAAGGGCCTCAGCCGCCCCGCCCTGTCCGCCGCCCTGGGGCTCCCCCGGACGGCGGTGGAAAAATTCGAGACCGGGCGGCAGACCCCCTCCCAGGACCAGCAGAAGAAGCTGGCGGACTATTTCGGCGTCTCCCTTCTCTATCTCCGGGGGGAACAGGACGACCCCACCCAGACGGACAACTGGCTCAACGGCGGCGGCCTGCCCGGAGACGAGCCTGCCCCGGCGGTCCGCCCGGCGCCGCAGGTATCTCAAAAAAGCCGGCCCGCCGCCGTGCAGGAGGACGGGGCGGTCTTCGGCGCGCTGCTGAAAAGCCCCGCCTTTCAGGCCCTGATCCGCTCCGCCGTGACGGAGGTCCTCCGGTCCCCGGAGGGACAGGAGCTGCTGTCCAGGGCGGTCCGGCGGGAGCTGGACCGGCGCTGAGAACGAGGACCCCTACAATCAAACCAGGCTGCCGAAAACAGATTCGGCAGCCTGGTTTTTTGATTCGCTCCTTTTCGATTCGCTCTTTTTTGATTCGCGCCATGTCAGGCACGGCGGTCCGGAACCGCCTCCGGGAAACGAGGGGCCTGTCCGGAGCGGTTCAGGGCCCGGCCTTCCGGCGTCAGGGGGCGTTGGTCAGGTGATAATATCCACCCGGCTGCCGCCGTCCCGGTCCTTGGTCACGACAATCTGCCTGTCAATCTTCTCCTTCAGCTCCGACACGTGGGAGATAATGCCCACCAGCCGGTTTCCGTCGGTCAGATCGCTCAGGGCCTGAAGGGCCTGCCGGAGGGATTCCTCATCCAGGGAGCCGAAGCCCTCATCCACAAACATGGTGTCCAGGCGGATGCCCCCGGCGGCTCTGGACTGAATCTCGTCGGCAAGGCCCAGGGCCAGGGACAACGACGCCTTGAAGGATTCCCCGCCGGAAAGAGACTCGACGCCCCGCTCCGAGCCGTTATTATGGTCGATGACATTCAGCTTCAGGCCGCTTTGGCTGCGGTAGTCCCCCGCCTCCCTCCGGCGCTTCAGCTCATACTGCCCGCCGGACATAATCAGGAAGCGGACGTTGGCCCGCTGGAGAATCCGGTCAAAGAAGGTCGCCTGAACATAGGTCTCCAGGGCGATTTTCTCCCTGCCGGACAGATTTCCGTTGGCCGTGTTGGAGAGGGCGCGGACCCAGGTGTACCGTTCTTCCAGAGACTCCAGATCCGCCGCTTTTTTCATGATATTCCGCAGGGCGGTTTCGTTGGTCTCCTGCCGGGTATGGACGGCCTTCTGGGCCTCGGCCGCCTCGGCGCGCTGTTTCTCCAGCTCCAGGCTCCGGGCCCTCTGGACCTCCTGGTCGATGTCCTCGCCGTTCTCCAGCAGCGCGGACAGCTCCTGAATGGCGGCGTCCGTTCCGGCCAGTTCCACCTCGCAGGCGGCCAGCGCCTCCCGGGCGCGTTTCAGCGCCTCATCCAGCCCGGCAAGCTCCCCTTGCAGCTCCTCCTGCTTCGCCTGGGCGGAGGCGGCGTCGGGATAGTGGAGCTCTGCCTGTATCGCATGAATCTGGGCCGTGATCTCCTCCCGGCGGCTCTCCTCGCCGGCCAGCTCCTTCCGTCCCTCGGAAAGGACCTGCTCCAGCTCCTTCAGGCGCGTCTCCTGCCGGGGAAGAAGCTCCTCCAGCTCCCGTTTCCGGTCCAGGCTCTCCCTGGCCGTCTGAAGCTGTTCCCGCACCCGGGTCAGTTCCGCCTCCGCCGCCTGAAGCGCCTCCGCCGCCCGTTCCGCCGCGTTCTCCGGCTCACAGCCCTCCAGATGCTCCTGAAGCTGCCGCCGGAGCCTGCTTTCCAGCTGCTCCCGCTGTCCCTGGAGATTCCCCCGGACCGCTTCCGCCTGGGCAATCTCCTCCTTGACCGCTTCCTCCTGGCCCGTCAGGGCCTCAATCTGCTCCTCCTGGCGCTGTATCTCCCGGCCAAGCTCCTCCCGGCCGATCATTCTGGCCTCCAGCCCGCACAGCTCCTGATGAAGCTGGTCCAGGTCATGGTCCGTCTCCTCCCGGCAGGCCCGCAGCTGCTCCTCGGCCCGGTCCAAAGCGGGGCGCTCCACATAAGGCGTCATCTGGGTCAGCAGCTGTTGGTTCCGTTCCTCCACAGCCGCTTTTTTCTCCCCTGCCCGGGCGCTCTTCCGGTTCGCCTCCTGACGGGCGGCCTCGGCGGCCTCTCTGGCCCGCTCCAGCTCCGCTTCCGTGGGGGCCTGGGTGGAAATCCCGGCGGGGGCGGGATGATGGAGGGAGCCGCACACCGGGCAGGGCTGGCCCTCCTCCAGAGACTGGGCCAGCAGCCCCGCCTGTTCATCCAGAAAGGCCCGGTTTTTCCGCTGGCAGTCCGCTTCCGCCTCCCCGGCGGCTTCCTGGGCCTGCCGGTAGTCCGCCTGGGCCGCCTCCAGCTGGGCCTGCGCCTCTCCGCAGCGCTCCAGCAGCGCCGTCAGACGCTCCAGGTCCTTCCTCCGCTCCTGGGCCTGGCTCTGGCGGTGAATCAGCTTTTCCCTCTCCGCGTCCAGCCCCTCGGCAGCCGTCCAGGTCTCCCTGTTGGCCCGAAGAAGCGCCTTCTGCCGGAGCTGGTTTTCCGACAGCTCCTCACGCCGGGCCCGCAGCGTCTCGCACCGGGTCTGCTCCGTCCGGAGCCGCCGGCCATAATCCTCCCATTCCTCCAGGTCCCGGCGCAGGGTATCCAGGGCGGCCCGCCGGGTCTCCTTCTGGGTCTGCTCCCGCAGAAGCCGTTCACAGTCCGCCGCGGCGGAGTCCAGGGCCTTCAGCTCCCGGTTCCCCGCCTCCAGACGCTCCGCCTGCTCCTGCCGGGTTTCCTCCTGCCGGTCCAGGTCCTCCCTGTGGGCGGCAATCCGCTCCGCAAGGCCGGCAAGCCCGGCCTGCCTGCCGGACAGCTCCTGATAGCGGGGGAATTCGGCCTCCAGGGCCAATTTCTCCTTCACCAGGGCCTCTCTCCGGGGAAGGCGCTCCTCCTCCGCCCCGGCGGCCCTTCGGGCGGCCTCAGCCCGGGCGCTCTGCTCCTCCCGCCTGACTCCGGCCTCCTCCAGCTTCCGCCGGGTCTTTGCCCGGTCCTCCGCCTTGCCCAGCAGGGCCGACGCCTCCTTCAGTTCCCCGTCCAGGCGGTCCAGCGTCTGCCGGTACTGTTCGTTTGCCTCCCGGTCCTGGTCTATCAGGGTCTGAATCAGCTCCAGGGTCTCCTGGAACGGCAGGGTTCCCTTCCGGGCCTCCTCCAGCCTGGGCAGAAGCAGGCCGTCCTCCCGGCAGGACACGCCGCCTATGAACTGCTGCACGCTGGCGCGGGCGTCCTCGCACTGTCTCCGCAGCCTGCCGGATTCCTCCTTCAGCCGCTCCTGGAAGACCATGTAATACCGGGTCTTGAAAATCTCCCGGAAAATCTCCTGCCGGTCCTTCACGTCCGCCAGCAGCAGCTTGAGAAAATCCCCCTGGGCAATCATGGCAATCTGGGAAAACTGCCTCCGGTCCAGCCCGATGGTCCGGATAATCTCGGCGTTTACGTCCTTGGCCCGGGCAATCACACGGCCATCCGGCAGATAAAGCTCCGCTTCCGCGCGCTGGGTGGTGGTGCCGCCGCCCCGCCTGGCGGGGCGCTCATACTCGGGATTCCGCCGGACCCTGTAGATCTTTTCGTCATAGGAAAACACCAGCTCCACTTCCGTGGGAACGTCCGGCTGGGCGTATTTGGAGCGGAACATGGAGGCCTCCCGGTTGTCTCCGCTGGGCTTGTCGTAGAGGGCGTAGGTAATGGCGTCAAAGATGGTGGTCTTTCCCGCGCCGGTGTCCCCGGTAATGAGATAGAGCCCCCGGGAGCCCAGCCGCTCCAGATCAATAACCACCCGTCCCGCGTAGGGGCCGAAGGCAGACATGGTTAATTTCAGCGGTCTCATGCTTCATCCTCCCAGATTTTCTCCATCAGGCCTTGGGCAAAGGCCCTCTGGGCCTCTCCCATGGGCTGGCCGTTCTGCTTCTCATAGAATTCGTCCAGCAGGTCCAGAGGGGAGCGCTGCCTGGTATCCTCCTCCATGTCCAGCACCATGCCGGCCCGGGTGCGCTTGTTGTCATAGTCCAGCTTCAGAAGATGGGGGTAAAAGACCCGCAGCTTGCCGGCCGCCCCGGGGACGTCCTCCTCGTCGGTGAGGGTGATATGTACATAGCTGCCGGGATAGCCGGTGCCCTCATAGAAGTCCCGGAGTGTCAGGTCCTGATAGGTTCCCCGCAGCTCCACCAGATCACGCCGGGGAACCAAGGGCAGCGTGCGGACAGCAACGTCTCCCTTCTCCCCCAGCTCCACCACGGTGACGGACTTGTGGTGCCCGGCCTCAGAGAAGGAATATTTGAGGGGGGTGCCGCAGTAGCGCACCGTCTCCCGGCCCACCTGCTGGGGGCCGTGGATATGGCCCAGGGCCACATAGTCAAAGCCGTCGAACACCGACACGTCCACATTGTCCGAGCCGCCCACCGAGAGGTCCTCGGAGTCGCACCGGGCGGCGCCGGTGACAAACTGATGGGTTACCAGCACGTTTCGCCGGGCCGGGTCCAGCTCCATGGCCCCGATGGCCGCGGAGAGGGCGCCGGTATAGGTGGCAATCTCCTGATCGGGGAAAAAGCGGCGCACGTGGACGGGCTTTATAAAGGGCAGCAGGTAGATATTGACGGGGCCGAACGCATCCGTCAGAGTCAGGGGCGTCACCGTGCCGTTATACACCGGGGCGATATGGATGCCGCTGCGCTCCATCAGCCGGCCGCCGAAGGCCATGCGCTCGGCGGAGTCGTGATTCCCGCTGATGAGAAAAACCTGCAGGTCCCGTTTCGACAGGCACACCAGGAAATCGTCCAGAAGGGACACTGCCTCGGCGGACGGGACGGACTTATCATAGACGTCCCCGGCAATCAGAACGCCGTCGGGCTTCTCCTGGTCGATTTTCTGAAGAATCTCATTTAAAATATACTCCTGGTCTTCCAGCATGGAACACTCATGGACACGCTTTCCCAAATGCAGGTCGGAAAGATGAATCAGTTTCATGGCATCAGCCCTCCTTTTTCAGGCAATTATACCAAGACCGATCACGAAATGCAAGGAGGGCTGAGGCCAAAACCACAACGCCGGGTTCCGTATCCGGCCGGAGCCTCAGCCATGGCAAAGAGGGAGCGCCGCCCCGGCGGGCCGCGCTCCCCTGCTTCGTATTCTTCCCCTTCGGAACCGGCCTGGAGTCTGTTTTAAAACCAGCGGAATGCCGGATTGGGGCAGATTTTTACGTCAGGCAAGGCGATTGGACGCGGGAATCCTGACGGATTTCAAGTCCAGTCAACGCAGTCCTGACGGAAAAGGATGCCCTGAGACGGCGTTTTGACGGTTTTCAAACAGACTCTAAGCCTCCTGATACAGCTCCAGAATGGCCCCGTCCTTCCAGACAAACGCCAGCCGGTCCCCTTTCTCATTGGCCTCCATGGGGCCGCAGATGACGCTGTCGGCGTCGCTGATATATTTCTCCAAATCGTCCACCTTGTAGGCCACGTGGGGATGGCGGTGAATCTCCTCGGGGAAGGGGGTGCCCTCTTCAAACTTCAGATACTCAATCCTGTAATCGTAGTCCTCCACCCGGCTGACCCAGAACTTGGCGCCCTCGTTATAGGTCATGTTGGGCTTGCGGTTGGTAACCGGGATTCCGATGTGCATGTATTCAGCGGACATGATGCGTCCTCCTCTATATAAGTATCAAGCATGAAATCGACAGTCTGGCAGGCGGCGGAGCCGCCATGCCCGGGGGTGTTCTACTGCCGGTTTTTGACCTCCTGATAGACCTCAAAGGCCTGCCGGGGCGTATACCCCTCATGGACCACCTTGCCGATGGCCTGGGCCATTCCGGCGGGGCAGTCGGACTGGAAGATATTCCGGCCCATGTCCACGCCATGGGCCCCCTCCTGAATCGCCCTGTAGGCCATTTCCAGGGCCTCCGGCTCGGGCAGCTTTTTGCCCCCGGCAATGACGATGGGCACGGGACAGGCGGCGGCCACCCTCTCAAAGCCCTCGCAGTAGTAGCTCTTGACGATGTTGGCCCCGTTCTCCGCCAGCACCCGGGTGGCCAGCAGGAAGAACTTTTCCGTGCGCTCCATCTCCTTGCCCACGGCCACCACGCCCAGAATGGGGACGCCGTACCGGGCTCCGGCATCGGCGGCCCGGGCCAGCAGCTCCAGGGACCGGCTCTCTCCGGCGGAGCCGATAAAGGTCTGCACCGCCAGGCAGTCGGCATTCATCCGCAGGGCGTTTTCCATATCGCTGGCAAAACCGCCGCCGTTGGACATGTCTTCATAAAGAACCGTGGAGTCGTAGGTCACCCGGAGGCACCGCCCCACCCGGGCGGCGGGAGAGACGCAGGAACGGAACATGCCCCGGGTGCCCATAAGCACATCCACATAGGGAATCAGAGGCGGAATCACCAGGTCAATCCGCTCCAGTCCGGCAGTGGGGCCCATGATGTAGCCGTGGTCAAAGGCCAGCATGACGGTGTTTCCGGAACTGGGGTCAAATACCCGGGCCAGCCGGGCCTTCATGCCCCAATCGCAGTGAGAGGCCCCCTTCACATAGAAGCCATCCTGAGAGGCAGGGATATCCAGATGGTAGTCATGGGCCGCCTTGTTTCCA
>ERZ808040.635-NODE-635-length-28981-cov-4.342686_pt1 | contig 28981 bp, 26 predicted proteins | sample MGYA00380191_ERZ808040 | MGnify/ENA primary metagenome ERZ808040 (study PRJEB31490, sample SAMN06133395) | mouse gut metagenome | isolation source: J6 | host: mice | place: China: Chengdu | collected 2015-05 ...
CCATTAAAGCGGTACGCGAGCTGGGTTCAGAACGTCGTGAGACAGTTCGGTCCCTATCCGGCGCAGGCGCAGGATATTTGAGGGGAGCTGCCCTTAGTACGAGAGGACCGGGGTGGACGGGCCGCTGGTGTACCTGTTAGGGACCAGCCCTATGGCAGGGTAGCCAAGCCCGGGAGGGATAAACGCTGAAGGCATCTAAGCGTGAAGCCCCCCCCAAGATGAGATATCCAATAAGGCCACTTGAGGACTACGAGGTAGGTAGGCGGGGTGTGCAGGCACAGCAATGTGCAAAGCTGACCCGTACTAATTGGCCGGTAGCTTGACCAAAAGCAAGGGAGTATTGCATGGTTGTTTAGCCAGTGTTCGGTTTTGAGGGTACAATAGTACCTTTTGTTTAAGGATACGAATGCTTTTAAAAGAGTAGGGTTTCTACTCTTTTTTTGTTTGTTTTAAGTTTATGACAGGCTTCCATGAGTATCACTTTGGGGGCACTTAGCAGGGATGGATAGGATATATCAGGATTTATACATTACAGGGATTGCGAACCGGGGATATTCGTACTATGATTTTTATAATTGGAAGAATGCTTTTATGGAGCCGGGTCCAGGAGAAGCATTCTGTTATTGCAAAGTTTAAAGCGTGTTCATGGGATATATAATAATGTTTCGTGGCTGAAGGAGCAGCCGGGGAGTGGAAGCGGATGAAGATATTATTAGTTGAGGATAACGAATCTATCATACTTGGGTTGGAATATTTGCTGCAGCAGGAGGGATATGAGGTGCTGACTGCCAGAAATGTCCAGGAGGCCCTGGGATTTATGCGTGACAGCGTTCCGGATCTGGTGTTGTTGGATATAGTGCTTCCTGACGGGAACGGATTTGACTTTTGTGTTGAGGCCAGGCAGAAATGGAAGTTACCTGTGATTTTTCTCACTGCCAAGGAAGAGGAGGCTGATGTGGTGAAAGGCTTCGACCTGGGGGGTGAGGATTACATTATTAAGCCTTTTCGGAATAGGGAATTGATCTCCCGGATTAAAAATGTGCTGAGGAGAAACGGTAAAGGCAGTTCGGTACTGAAGTGCCGTGATATTGTTTTGGATCTGGAGTCAGGAAAAGCAAGTAAAGCAGGGGATGAATTGTGTTTGACACGTTTAGAGTACCGTATTCTTTCCACGATGTTGGCTTATCCGGACAAGCTCTTTACCAGAGAAGAAATCCTGGCGCATATTTGGGATATCTCCGGTAATTTTGTAAATGACAATACATTAAGTGTAACAATGAAGCGTATCCGGGAGAAGCTGGGCGACACCGAGGGAGAAATAATAAAGACGGTGCGTGGGATTGGATATCGGATTGAAAAATAAAGCTGTATATACCGAAAAATTTATTACCATTGCAGCACACTGGATAAGTGCATATTGTGCAGGCGGTGATATGGGGTTAGTAAAAATGCCAGAGTTATGGAGAGGGATGGGGTGGCGGAAATGAGTTTTTTCTGGAATAAGGAAATAAAACGGTTGATGGCTGCAATTGCGGCAATCCTGTCTGCAGGAGTTTTGTGCAGCAGCTTTGTAATAAGCACATACTGTAATGCAGTGGGAAGGGAGTTCAACCTTGCGGTGGCATCTATGTTGGACAGTGTTAGAAGCTCATATCCGGATGCTTCTGAGGAAAATTTGATGTCACTGTTGAGGGGGAATACGGATTCTGGGGCAGGAGAAAGGCTTCTTGGCCAATATGGTGTTTTTTTAGAGGAAAGCGGGAGCACGTTTGCCGGATTAAAAGAGAAGGAAGCGCGATTTAGCAAGTCATTAACAGTAGTGTTCCTTATAACGGGTGTAAGTATGGCGGCTGTCCTATATATCTATTTAAAGCACAGACAGTCGGAAATAGGGAAGCTTTGCAGTTATATGGTTGAAGTGGGGAAAGGAAATTTCAGTTTGGATGCGGCGGGTAACCGTGAGGACGAACTCAGCGGCTTAAAGAATGAGCTCTATAAGCTGGCAGTATTTTTAAAAGAGCAGGCAAAGACGGCAATCAACAACAGGAAAGCCCTTGCAGATGCCGTGGCGGATATTTCCCATCAGTTAAAAACGCCTCTTACCTCTGTCACGGTGCTGGTGGATAATCTTCTGGAAAACCAGAATATGGAGCCGGCTGTCAGAACCCGCTTTTTGCGGGAAATCAGCATTCAGTTATCCGGGGTGTCATGGCTGATTGCCACATTGCTGAAACTTTCCAGGCTGGATGCGGGGGTGGTGCAGTTTGAGCGAAAGCCTTTATCAGTGAAAAAACTGGTGGAGGAGGTATACCGGAAACTTGAGATTTCGGCGGAATGGCGCCAAGTGGGGTTAAAGCTTCAGATTTCGGATGGAATATGGGTCTATGGGGATGAGCAGTGGTTGACGGAGGCGTTTATAAATTTGGTGAAGAATGCCATTGAGCACAGCGAAGAAGGCGGTGAAGTACTCGTTTATGCGGAAGAGAATGATGTCTACACTCTTGTGGCGGTGAAGGATCACGGGGAGGGGATCAGCCGGGAAGAACAGAAAAACCTTTTTCAGCGGTTTTACCGGGGACATTCAGCGGGAAGGGATAACGTGGGAATAGGCCTTTCTTTGGCAAAAGAAATTATTGTCAGGCAGGAGGGATACATTTCCGTAGAATCGGAAAAAGAGTCGGGAACCGTTTTTTTGGTTAAATTTATGAAATGTCACTGAAATGTCATTTTCCATCCATATACTATTTTCAAACGCCCTCAGTACGAATGTAAAACATAAAGGGAGTAGCGTGAAGAAGCAAGGAGAAGGAGTATGGAGGATATGGAAATTTTGAGAACAGAGCATTTGCGGAAGGTCTATGGGCAGGGTGAGAATCAGGTTCTTGCGGTGGATGACGTGAATATTTCGGTGGCGCAGGGAGAGTTTGTGGCGGTTATAGGCAGCTCAGGCAGCGGGAAGTCTACTCTTATGCATATATTGGGAGGTGTGGACAGGCCTACTTCCGGCAGGGTATTTATTGAAGATAAAGACATTTTCGAGATGAAGGATGATCAGCTGGCGGTGTTCCGCAGAAGGCAGGTGGGATTGATCTATCAGTTCTATAATCTGATCCCTGTGCTGGATGTGGAGGAAAACATGACATTGCCCTGGGAGTTGGACGGAAGGAAGGTAGACAGGGAGTATGTCAGGGAACTGGCGGTAACATTGGGTTTAAATAAATTCATGCGCCATCTCCCAAACCAGCTTTCCGGCGGACAGCAACAGAGGGTGGCTATCGGCAGGGCATTGATCACAAGGCCTGCTATTTTGCTGGCTGACGAACCTACGGGGAATCTGGATACCCGTTCCGGAAACGAGATCATGGAGCTTCTCAAATTATCCAACCGGAGATATAAACAGACTGTCATTATGATTACCCATAACCTGGAGCTGGCAAAACAGGCGGACAGAGTGCTTACGATTGAGGACGGACGTGTGTGGGGCGGCAGAAGGGAGGCGGAGGTATGAATGTACTGGAAAAATGCTGTTACCGCTCTATGAGCCAAAACCGAAAGCGTACGGCAGTAACGATAATGGGCATCATTTTAGCTACGGCGCTTATCACTGCGGTGGCATGTATGGCGGAAAGCTTTCGGGCGAGTGTAGTAGTGTTGGAAAAGAAAGTGAACGGTGATTTCCATTATCTTTTTACCGGAGTAGCGCAGGAGAATTTGAAATATTTTGAAAACAACCGAAACGTGGAAAAGATTGGCTTGGCAGAGGAAACAGGGTATGCGCTCCTGGAAGGGTGCACCAATCCCGATAAGCCTTATCTTTATATCCGGGGGGTGGATGCCGCCGGAATTCAGGCCATGTCTCTGGAACTGACGGAGGGACGGATGCCGTATAGTGAGGGAGAAATTGTCATCAGCAGGCATATCCGCAGCAATGGGAATGTGGATTTGGCAGTGGGTGATACTCTGGCGGTTCAGGTGGGTGAGCGGTTTTCGGACGGATATTCCTTGAACCAGCATAATCCCTATATCAGCGAGGAGGAATTTGTACCTTATTGTGAGAAAACATATACAATCGTAGGAATCGTCGAGCGTCCCAATTACCAGGTAGAGTTACGTTCGGCTCCGGGGTACTCCGTGTTTACCTGTCTGGGAAATGTGGAGGGTGCAGAGAGGCTGGAGGTTTATGCCAGCTACACAAAGGATGCTCTGAAACATGGCACCCGGGTGACTGCAGGGTTGTTGGGGATATCGACGGAGGAATATGAGAGCATGGAAGTCCATGGGCCGGTTTCCCAGGTTGCACGGGATGTGGTGGAGAACCATAATGTGGTACGGTGGGAGCTGATGCGCTTTTCTTCCACCACAATGAATATGTTCTATGGAATGGCAGCCATAGCGGTACTGATTATAATCGTAGCCAGTGTGTTTTGCATTCGAAACAGTTTTATGATTTCACTGACAGAGAAGATGAAACTATATGGGAGGCTGGCTTCCGTGGGAACCACTTCCGGGCAGCAACGGAAGATCGTATATTATGAAGCGAGATTCCTGGCGGCGGTTGGAATCCCTTTGGGAGTATTCAGCGGAATCCTGGCAGCGGCATTGGTAGTGCAGGTTACCGGAAAGCTGATGGAAACAGAGCTGGGTGTCAAGCTGGTTTTCAGCGTGTCTGTTCCTGCTGTCATAGTGTCGATGTTGCTTGCATTGCTCAATGTATACCTGTCAGCCTCCGGCTCCGCCCGACGTGCCGCCAGATTGACCCCTGTCTGTGCGATCAGGGCCTCCAGCACTGTGAAGGTCGGCAGGAAAGAGATGCGCTGCCCGAAGTTCCTGGAGAAAATATTTGGGATCGGGGGTAAGCTGGCATATCGGAACCTCCAGCGTGGGAAGGTAAAGTACCGCACTACCGTGATATCTATCGTGGTCAGCGTGGCGGTGTTTATTGGGGTGTACAGCTTTGTGGAATTGGTTTCCCAGTTGACGACGGTATATTATGGACAAACATCCTATCAGCTGCTGGCGTACATCTATGATAAGGACAGTTATGATAAGGCTGTGGCCATTGCGGGAATGGACGGCGTAGAACGGGCGGAAGTCCTGCGCCGGGTAATTTTAACCATAGAACAGGGACAGCAGGAGATTCCCTATGTACAGGAATATAAGGATTTTTTTGGGGTGGCCGAGGGGAGCCGGGCGACCGTAATGATGGCCGCTTTGGATGAGAGGGGTTATGAAAATTACTGCAGGGAATTGAGTGTAGATCCGGAGGAAGCGGCTGATAAGGCAATCGTGAACGCGTATTTTGAATTTGACATTGCCGAAAACGGTAAAAGATATCATTATGAAGGGAATATTGCAAAATACCAAAGCGGAGATATGATAGAATTTACAGACATAGGGGCAGGGGAAGTGTATGAGATACCTGTGCTGATCCAGACGGATATCATGCCGATGAGTTTAGAAGGCAATACGCATAATATGGTGCAGATTATCGTAAGCGACCGTTGGTGGGATGAGCATGGCTTCAATGCGGATTTAAAGGACATAGGTGTCTACATCCGCTGCCAGGATGCGGATGCGCTGGAAGAAGCCATCAAGCGCGATTTCGATTTGCGGGAATTTACCGTATATAATTTTGACGCGACTTACCGTTCCAGAAGAAGCATGTATTTAGCGGTAGCTATTTTTCTCTATGGGTTCATTGCTGTGGTATCCCTGATCGGTGTCACCAGCATTTTTAATACGGTCACCACGAATTTGGAGCTTCGTGCGCCGGAACTGGCCATGTGTAGGGCGGTGGGTATGACGAAAGGGGAATTTAGGAGGATGGTCTGGCTGGAGAGCATATTCTACGGAGGGAAAGGACTCTTACTCGGCGTTCCGCTGGGGATTGCGATCTCCCTGGGATTCCACTATACTATGGGAGCCGGTTTGGAAACGAAATATTCTCTTCCTGTAGGTGGGATTGTTATCTCTGTAGGGGCGGTATTCCTGCTGTTATTCTGCATTATGAAGTATTCCATGGACAGATTACACAACAAAAACATCATGGAGACCATACAGAATGAAAATATATAAATTTTTTTTACAAAATTATCAGATAATAGTTCCCTTTTTTCAATATGTTTGCTATAATATCTTAAAAGAGCGATGAGGCTCTTACTGGTGAAAGCAACGAGGTGGAGAAAGATGGATACAAAAATTTTACTGGAAAACGGAACAAATGAACTTGAGATTCTTGAATTTACTTTGGCAGGCAATTCCTATGGCATTAATGTAGCTAAGATTAAGGAGATTATCATATATCAGCCGGTTACGCCTGTACCCAACGCTCATCCCAGTATTGAAGGCATATTTATGCCGCGTGATGTAATGATAACTGCGATTGACCTGAAGAATTGCCTTGGACGCGGTGAGTCGAAACCCAGCGGACTGTTTATCATTACCAATTTTAATAAGCTTAATATCGCTTTCCATGTTGAGAATGTATTGGGAATCCACAGGGTATCCTGGAGGGATATCATTAAGCCGGATGTGACAATTTCCACAACGGAAGAGAGTGTATCCACCGGAATTATCAAGAAGGACGGCAAGCTGATCATTATTCTTGACTTTGAGAAGATCGTGACGGATATTAATCCCGAGACAGGGTTGAAGCTGTCCGATATTATAGAGCTGGGCGAGAGGAAGAGGAGTGATGTGCCTATTTTGATCGCAGAGGATTCTCCGTTGCTGAACAAGCTGATTGTTGATTCCCTGAAGAAAGCAGGTTATACTAACCTGATACATACGGAGAACGGTCAGCAGGCATATGACGTAATCTGCCAGTGTAAAGAGGACGGAACCCTGAAGGAACATGTGGGTGTTATTGTCACTGATATTGAGATGCCCGAGATGGACGGACACAGGCTGACTAAGCTGGTCAAGTCCGATGAAGCTACAGCTCATATTCCCATTATAATTTTCTCCTCGCTTGTAAATGACGAGATGAAGAAGAAGGGAAGTGCGTTGGGAGCGAATGCGCAGCTGTCAAAACCTGAAATCGGGAATTTGGTGAGAATAGTAGATCGGTTGGTTGAGGAGAATCATCTGAGTCAATAAATATTAAGCAAAAAGGCTGGGATTATCCCAGCCTTTTTTGTGAGTAGTTCTGTAGGCTCAGGACAATTATTGAAAGGATCAGCGCAGAGAATGGCAACAATATCAGAAGAGATCAGGGAAAAGATAGATGGGGCGGAAATGGTCCTGGTGGGATTGGGGGAGGAATTCCAATGCCCGGAATGTGCCAGAAAGCTGCCGGAATATGAAAAGGGAAAAGAAGCTTTGCAGAAAGCAGGATATCTGTGGATGGTACCGGCATGGGACGACTATTGCGGGCGCAAAGCAAAATCGGATGTATGCATGGTTCTGGGAAAGTTTGCGGATATTTTGGCAGAAAAAAATTATTTTGTCGTTTCAGTGGCAATGAACGATTATATTGTGAAAACTCCCTGGAGGCCGGGACGGCTGGTAATGCCCTGCGGGGGTTCCCGGAAGCTTCAGTGCAGAGGTAAATGCAATGCGGAGCCTGTCATTTTATCTGCGGATGATAGCTTATTGCTGGAGGAAATCATGGAAGACTTGTATCGGGGGGAATTTATGCCCGAAAAGGCAGGGGGATTTGGAAAATGCAAAAGCTGCAATACTTCCATGGTGTTGAATAATATTTATGCTGAGAACTATAATGAAAACGGCTATTTGGAGCAGTGGAACCTGTATATGAAGTGGCTTCAAGGAACACTGAACCGCAGGGTGACGGTGTTGGAACTCGGTGTCGGGATGAGGTTTCCCTCGGTCATAAGGTTTCCTTTTGAAAAAGTAGCTTATTTTAATAGAAAAGCACAATTTTATCGGATCAATGAAAAATTGTATCATCTGACGGAAGAATTAAAGGAGATAGGCCAAGGAATATCACAGAATGCGATTGATTGCTTGCGAAACCTGTGATAAACTATACTTACCCCTGTGTTGTCAGCAGCGCTTTATATTAAGTATATGGAATTGGCTGCTGTATGTAAACCGGGTAAGGAAGATTGGTATAGTTGCCTTAAAAAAATCATTAAGATAATTATAGAAAGCAGAGGATGAACTTATGTCTTCACAAGAGGATTATTTAGACCAGTTGTTAAAGAATGTAATGAATGGGGGACAAGGGCAGCCATCGGAAGATGGCCCGGAGTCTGTCGGTTTTAATGGATCTTTGCCAGAGGGTGATTCCCATGCTGCCATGGATACGAATCCTACTGAGGCTGCTGTAGAAGAATCAGGCATGTCGGGGATGCCGGATTTAGCAGAAACGCTGGGCGTGGAAATGCCGGGAGTCTTGGATGGACTGGGAGCCGGACTGCCGGAAGCGGAAGATGCGTTTGGAATGGAAGAGCTGCCGGAAGCGGAAGACGTGTTTGGAATGGAAGAGCTGCCGGAATCGGAAGACGTATTTGGAATGGAAGAGCTGCCGGAAGCGGAGGACGTTCTTGGAATGGAAGGGCTGTCGGAAATGGAGGAAGGCTTCATGGGGACGGGAGATGCCGTACCGGGGATAACGGAAACCGCAGACGGATATGACGGCGGGATGCCGGAAACAGAGGACATGTTTGGAATGGAAGAGCTGCCGGAAGCGGAGGATGTGTTTGGCGCGGAAGGATTGCCGGAAGTAGAGGACGTGTTTGGAATGGAAGAGCTGCCGGAGGCGGAAGACGTTCTTGGGATGTTGGAGATGGCGGAAGGATCCGATCTTTCGGATACATCGGATGGATTTGAAAATGGCGGAGATTTCTTGGGGGAACCTGTGGAAGATACCGATTTAGCTGACCTGCTCAAAACCTTTGAAGATCCCATGGATACTTCTTCGGAAAACAGTGGCATGGCCGGGATACTTTCAGACGATTCCATGCCAGGTGTGGTAGGCGCGGAATCTGAGGAAGATGAAACGGATATTTTGACATCGACAGATGTATCGTCAATGTCCGAGGATGATATAGAGAGGCTTTTGGCGGAAAGCAGCGGGATGTCTGAGAACGATGCCCACAGTCCGGAAGAAGAGTTCCAGGGGGATGTTGTAGATCTGCTCAAAGGAACGGAGGACAATGAATTAAAAGAAATCCAGGATTTGTTAGAGAAATCCGACAACAATGAAGCTGTGGGGGATGAGATAGAAGCTCTTTTACAGGGAGCGGCGCAGGGGAGTGAAAACACCTCAGCTTCCGTTGGCGAGGATAATTTTGACGGAGCAGAGGGAGAGATGTCTCCCAAACAAAAGAAAGCTATGGAAAAGAAACGTCTAAAAGAAGAGAAAGCAGCAGCTAAAAAAGCAGCTAAAGAGGCGAAAAAGGCGGAGAAAGCAGCTAAGAAGGCAGCCAGAAAGGGAAAGGAAGCCGTTCAAAACGGGGACAGCGTACAGGGACCGGAGTTATCCGGCGACCAGAATGCTGCAAAAGCGGAGCCGGTAGATACTGCCCTTTTGGACTCCATTCTGTCTGAGGCGGGCAAAATTGACGGAGCCGAAACGATATCCAGCGCTACCGGAAATTATGATGTCAAGATAGATGATATTTTCCAGGATGGAGAGGAGGACTCCTCCACCGCAGAAAATTCTGCGGCAGAGCCATCTTCTTCGGCAGCTGCTGATTTTGGCATCGATCTGGATAATTTGTTTGGCGGCGGTATGGAGACTGGGGATGCCGATGCTGCGGATTTGCCTGATTTTGTGGCATTAGACGGTAATGACGTTACTGGGATCATGGAACTGGCCGGAGAAGAGGAAGAGGATGCAAAGCCGAAGAAGAAGGGATTTTTCTCACGGTTTTTGGAATTTCTGACCGAAGAGGAGGAAGAGGAGGAAGAGAACGAGAATATCAAACTTTCCGAGGAAAATCAGGAAATTATAGAAGACTTGGATAAGGAAAAGAATAAGAAAGATAAAAAGGGGAAAAAGGGCAAAAAGAAAGCAAAGAAGGCAGACGCATCCGTTGAAGACGGAGAGGAAGGCGAAGAGGGCGAAGAGGATAAGAAGGGGAAGAAAAAGAAAGCAAAGAAACCTAAAAAGGAGAAGCTGCCAAAGGAAGAAGAACCTGATGATCCCAAAAAGAAGCTTAGCCTGAAGAAGGTTCTGCCTATAGTATTGACCTGTCTCTCAATTACAGGGGCAATCATCATTGTCACATTTGCGTCTGTTGACTTCAGTGATAAGAAGGCAGGGAAAGATGCGTATTATGAAGGAGACTATTTGACCTGTTACCAGAATCTGTATGGCAAGGATTTGAATGAGAGCGAACAGATTATGTACTGCAAGTCCGAGTGCATTTTGACGATTCGGCTGTGGATCCGTGAGTATGGTATGCTGGAGGCAGAGGGCGCAAGGCTGGAGGCTCTTGATAGCCTGATCCAGTCCGTTAATGATTATCCTACTCTGTATGAATATGCGTCTCAATGGAACGCTGCAGGCGAAGTTGCGCAGGAGTATGCTACAATCTTGAATTTGCTTTATGAAAATTACGGCCTCACAGAGGATCAGGCGAGAGCGATTGCAGCGGAACCGGACGACATTGATTATACAATGCAGATCAATGCCATTGTACAGGGAGGCGCGTATGGCTCATGGAATGAGCCGGAGCCTGTGGTAGATGTCCCTTTGCAGGATGAGCTTCCCGAGGAGACGGAGCTGCCGGAGGGCAACTTTATTGATACCAACACTTCCGCGCAGTAAACTTTTATCTATTGATTCCGCAGTGTTTGTGCAGGGTTGGCGGGAAGGAGCCTTATGGCGCCATCCTGCGTATACAGGGGGATATGCGGGAAACGGAAAGGCAGCGTTATGATAGCGATTATTGACTATGATGCAGGTAATATAAAAAGTGTGGAAAAGGCGCTTCATTATCTGGGACAGGAGGCAGCTATCACCAGGGATGCGGACAGGATCCTTTCTGCGGACGGTGTAATACTTCCGGGCGTAGGCGCATTTGGCGATGCCATGGAGAAGCTGCATTCCTACGGTTTGGTGGAGGTGATCCGTGAGTGTGTGGCAAAAAAGCTGCCTTTTCTGGGAATCTGTCTTGGCTTGCAGCTTTTGTTTGAGGGCAGTGAGGAAAGTCCGGGAGTGGAAGGGTTGTGTATACTGGATGGGAAAATCCTGCGGATTCCGGCACAGCCGGGACTGAAAATCCCCCATATCGGTTGGAACAATTTAAGCTTTCCTAATCAGGGGAGACTGTTTCAGGGGATTCCCGAAAACGCATATGTATATTTTGTGCACTCCTATTATTTACAGGCATCTGACCCTGGAATTGTGACGGCTGCGACGGATTATGGCACTTTTATCCATGCGTCTGTGGAGAAGGATAATGTGTTTGCCTGTCAGTTCCATCCGGAAAAGAGTTCCGATGTAGGTATGCAGATTTTAAGGAATTTTATCTCTGTAGCAGGAGGTCAGTCCAAGGAGCCTTCCGCTGGTGTATTGTAGGTCTGGCAGTCAAAGACCCTGCAGCAAGCCGGCAAAGTATCATCCTGCCCCACAGTTAAGCCGGATATATCCTATAGGGCACATTGATATTATGGCCCTCGGTGTATTTGCAAGACGGATGCCGGAGTGTTCGATTGCTGTATTACCTGAGGGGGATAAAGAGCGAATTTCCCCAAAGGGTATATCCATACATTTGGGGAAAAATAATGTACTTGAAATATTTTCCGGAAGCACTGACATTACGGAACGGAGGTAGCGATGCATACAAAACGCGTAATTCCCTGTCTTGACATCAAGGACGGCAGAGTGGTCAAGGGAGTTAAATTTTTGAATCTTAAGGATGCCGGTGATCCGGCGGACGTGGCTGCCGCATATGATGGGGCAGGGGCGGACGAAGTGGTATTTCTCGATATCACGGCATCTTCCGACAGCCGGGCAACTCAGCTGGAGTGGGTGCGCCAGGTGGCAGGCAGGCTGTTTATTCCGTTTACGGTAGGCGGAGGTATCCGTACCGTGGAGGATTTCAAAGCTATTTTACGGGAAGGTGCGGATAAGATTTCCATTAATTCCGCAGCTATCATGAATCCGCAGTTAATCTCGGATGCTGCGGACAAATTTGGGAGCCAATGCGTGGTGGTGGCCATCGACGCGAAGAAGCGTGAGGATGGCAGCGGCTGGAATATTTATAAAAACGGCGGGCGTGTGGATATGGGGATGGATGCCGTTGAGTGGGCAGTAAGGGCGGAAAGCCTTGGCGCCGGGGAAATCCTGCTTACCAGTATGGATGCGGATGGCACGAAAGCCGGATATGACTTGGAACTGACAAAGGCGGTCACAGAATCGGTGAGTATCCCTGTGATTGCCTCCGGAGGAGCCGGCAGGCCGGAGCATTTTTATGAAGCCTTGGCAGTGGCCGGGGCGGAGGCTGTACTTGCAGCATCCCTCTTTCATTATAAGGAGCTGGAGATCGGCCAGGTGAAAGAATATCTGCATGAGAAGGGCATCAGTGTGCGGCTTTGACTTTGCCCATGCAGGGGTTTCAGAAACAGGAATCGCAATGTGAATTGGCAATGCCTTGCTTGCTGTGCAGGAGGATTTTACTGGAACCTGTGATGCTGAAAGGGTGGCCGGAACCGCGGTACGCAATCAGCATGTTGAAAGGATGGCCGGAACCGCGGTATGGCAATCAGCGCGATGAAGGAGTTGCCGTTCGGGAGTTGATTAAGCGAAAATACGTATAGGATAAAGAAAGAAGGTACGTCTATGGCAATGATAGATAACGACTGGCTGACGGAGCTGGGAGAGGAGTTTCGTAAGCCATATTACAAAGAACTTTATGAATTTGTAAAGGTCGAGTACAATACTACACAAATATTTCCTCCTGCGGATGATATTTTCAATGCTTTTCATCTGACGCCTTTGAGTAAGGTGAAGGTAGTCATCATCGGCCAGGATCCTTACCATAACGTGGGGCAGGCCCATGGCCTGTGTTTTTCCGTGAAACCGAATGTGGATATTCCGCCTTCCCTGGTGAATATCTATAAAGAGTTACATGATGATTTGGGTTGTGAGATCCCTAATAACGGTTATCTGGTGAAATGGGCAAATCAGGGAGTTCTGATGTTAAACACAGTCCTGACTGTCCGTGCCCATATGGCTAATTCCCATCGCGGCAAGGGGTGGGAGAAATTTACGGATGCCGCCATCAATGCCCTGAATAAGCAGGACAGGCCTATTGTGTTCATTCTCTGGGGCAGGCCGGCCCAGACCAAGGAGAAGATGCTGAATAACCCCAACCATTTGATTTTAAAGGCACCACATCCCAGTCCGTTATCGGCTTACAACGGTTTCTTCGGGAGCAGGCCTTTCAGCCAGACCAACAAATTTCTGGAAGGGCACGGTATTGCTCCCATTGACTGGCAGATTGATAATATCTGATTGCGGTTCCCGCAATTGTCTATGGCCGTGGACGGTGCTAAGGCTGTATCGAAGTCTACGCTCTAAATGCATACGTGGAAGGATAGAAAAGTTTGAAAGTAAACTTTTAAATTATGATTGGTATATGCGCTGAAGCGCATACAGAGGTGTAAAAATGGAAAAGATGAAAATAGCGATTTTAGGATATGGAAACCTGGGCAGAGGAGTAGAGTTTGCTGTAGGGCAGAATGATGATATGGAGCTGACGGCGGTCTTTACAAGGAGGGCGCCGGAAACGGTGAAACCTCAGGGCGACATACCGGTATACCATGTGGATGAGCTGTTAAAGAAAAAGGATGAAATCGACGTGCTGGTGTTATGCGGTGGCTCTGCTACGGATTTGCCGGAGCAGACTGCGGAGTATGCAAAATATTTTAATGTTGTGGACAGCTTTGACACCCATGCAAAAATCCCGGAGCATTTTGCAAGGGTGGACAGAGCGGCGGCAGAGGGCGGTAAGGTGGCCATGATTTCCGTGGGTTGGGATCCCGGTATGTTCTCCCTGAACAGACTTTATGCCAATGCAATCCTGCGGGAGGGCAGCGATTATACATTCTGGGGGAAGGGAGTCAGCCAGGGGCATTCCGATGCCATACGCAGGATCGCAGGAGTAAAAAATGCCAAGCAGTATACGGTTCCGGTGGAGTCTGCCCTGGAGGCGGTGCGTAATTGTGAAAATCCCCAACTCACCACAAGGCAGAAGCACACAAGGGAGTGCTTTGTAGTGGCGGAGGAAGGCGCTGATAAGGCCCGGATTGAGAATGAGATTAAGACCATGCCTAATTATTTTGCGGATTATGATACCACGGTGCACTTTATATCCGAGGAGGAACTGCAGAGGGACCATGGAGGGATTCCCCATGGCGGATTTGTGCTGAGAACAGGTAAGACCGGAAAGGATGGGGAACATAACCATGTTATGGAGTACAGCCTGAAACTGGATTCCAATCCGGAATTTACTGCCTGTGTACTGACCGCCTATGCCCGGGCGGCTTATCGGATGAACCGGGAGGGAATGCAGGGCTGCAAGACGGTGTTTGATGTGGCGCCGGTTTATCTCAGTCCCATGACAGCGGAGGAGATGCGCAGTAAGCTGCTCTGATGTAACACGGTGCGTCTCTGCACCAAGGAGCCCGGGGCGGCGGAAAGGTACGGATAGGATTATGGAAAAAAAGGCATTTGTGACTAAGGGGATGGTGGAGGAAATCGCAAAGGACTACCCTACCCCCTTTCATATTTATGACGAGAAAGGTATCCGTGAGAATGCGAAAGCGTTAAAAGAAGCATTTTCATGGAATAAGGGATACAAGGAATTTTTTGCGGTGAAGGCAACGCCGAATCCGTTTCTCATTGACATCTTGAGGGAATACGGCTGCGGCTGTGACTGTTCTTCCCTGACGGAGCTGATGCTCAGCCATGCCATGGGCATTCAGGGGGAGGATATTATGTTTTCTTCCAATGATACGCCTGCGGAGGAATTTGCCCTGGCTGCAGAGATCGGGGCTACCATCAATCTGGACGACATCACACACATAGATTTTCTGGAAAAGACACTTGGTTATCTGCCCAAAACCTTAAGCTGCCGTTTTAACCCCGGCGGGTATTTTTCACTGGGAACGGATATTATGGATAATCCCGGGGATGCGAAATATGGTTTTACCACGGAGCAGATGTTTGAGGGATACAGGATTTTAAAAGAAAAGGGCGTGGAGAATTTCGGTATCCATGCATTTCTGGCAAGCAATACGGTGACCAACGAGTATTACCCCACTCTGGCAAAGCAGCTGTTCGAGCTGGCAGTGCGGCTGAAGGAGGAGACGGGTGCGCACATCAAGTTCATCAACCTGTCCGGCGGCATAGGGATTCCCTATCGTCCCGGTCAGGCGCCTAACGATATCCGGGTGATCGGGGACAGTGTGCGAAAGGTATTTGAGGAGATCCTGGTTCCTGCGGGAATGGGCGATGTGGCCATTTATACGGAATTGGGTCGCTTTATGATGGGGCCTTACGGCCACCTGGTTACCAGGGTGATCCACCAGAAGCACACCCATAAGGAATATCTGGGGGTGGACGCCTGTGCGGTAAACCTGATGCGCCCTGCCATGTATGGCGCGTACCACCATATAACTGTTTTGGGTAAGGAAGAGGAACCCTGTGACCATAAATATGACGTTACTGGGTCACTCTGCGAGAATAATGATAAGTTTGCCATTGACAGGATGCTTCCGGAGGTGGAGATTGGCGATTATATTGCCATCCATGATACTGGCGCCCACGGTTTTGCCATGGGTTATAATTATAACGGGAAACTGAAGTCGGCGGAGCTTCTGCTCCATGAGGACGGTTCCGTACAGCTGATCCGCCGGGCGGAAACACCCAAGGATTATTTTGCGACTTTTGACCGGTTCGATATTTATGGAAAGATGTTTCCGGGCAGATAATAGAACTGCCGTGTATTGTCCGGAAGGAAAGGGAAGGGTGAAATGAGATATCCGAAATTTTTAGCACAGGGGGGAACCGTCGGATTTCTGGCTCCATCCTTTGGATGCGCTACGGAACCTTATCTGAGCGCATTTGACAATGCACGGAGCAAATTTCAGGCGTTGGGTTACAGAACCGTTCTGGGGCCGAACTGCTATGAGAGCGCCGGGGTAGGGATCAGTAACACTCCCGAAAAATGCGGCGCGGAAGTTATGGAGATGTTCGGCAGGGAGGATGTGGACTGCCTGATTTCCTGCGGTGGCGGGGAGATGATGTGTGAGATTCTGCCCTATGTTGACTTTGGGAAGCTGTCGGAAACGGAGCCAAAGTGGTTTATGGGGTACTCCGACAATACAAACCTGACTTATCTGCTGGCTACGCTGGCGGATACGGCCTCTGTGTATGGGCCCTGCGCCGGGGCGTTCGGTATGGAACCCTGGCATAAATCGCTGGAGGACGCCATGGGGATTCTGTCGGGAAAACAACAGACGGTGCATGGCTACGGACTATGGGAAAAAGAATCGCTGAAGGATGAGGATCATCCTCTGATGCCCTATCATGTGACGGAGCCGCTAAAGCTGAGAAGCTTTGTGGGAAGAGTGGAAATGACGGGAGAGTGTGCCGCAGAGTTTGAGGGAAATGGCAGGAGCCAGGAGCAATTGCGGTTTTCAGGGAGGCTCCTGGGAGGCTGCCTGGACTGTCTGGTAAACCTTTCCGGCACACGGTTTGACAAGACCGGGGAATTTACGGAGAGATACCAAGAGGACGGTATCATCTGGTTTCTGGAGGCTTGCGACCTGAATGTATTTGCTATCCGCCGTGCCATGTGGCAGCTGGAAGAGACCGGCTGGTTCCGGCATGTAAAAGGCTTTCTCATAGGCAGGCCTTTAAACGGCTCGGAGATGATGGGGTTGGATGCATATGATGCCGTGCTGGAGGTTGCGGGCAGAAAAGGTGTTCCCGTGGTCATGGATGCGGACCTGGGGCATCTGCCCCCTATGATGCCGCTTATTGTGGGAAGCCTGGCGGAGGTGACAGTGTCAGGGAACCAAATGGAAGTAAAGATGAATCTGGTTTAGTGTGCTGACCAGATTGCTTTCAGCTAAATAGCGCATGTGAACTGTAACGATATGAGTTGAAATAGTTAAAAGATTGTAAAAAACTGCTTGCCAAGCAGAAGATTTTATGTTAAAATTTTTTTGTTGTGGAAAATCTTCACAAATGCCGGCGTGTCGGAATGGCAGACGAGGCAGACTCAAAATCTGTTGTGGGCAACCACGTGCGGGTTCAAGTCCCGCTGCCGGCATTAAGAAATCGCTGTAAAACCCAGTCAAAGTCAGGGGTTTAAGCGATTTTTTTATTTTATATCTTTGATTACCTTATGAAAGCAATACAATAATACAAGAAAGAGAATTTAAAAATGAGGTAATGGATAAGTGCAACCGAGGCGGTAAAGAAAAACATTATGATGCAAAAGGTAAGAAAGTAGGGCATAGCAATACAGGATTCTTTGGAAAGAATCATTATGACAATTAAATGAAAGAGTTTTACTATTTGAAAGAGGAATTGGTAAACTTTTGCAGGAAAAACAACCTGCCTGCTTCAGGCGGGAAAGTATACTTAGAAATGATAAAAACGGAGTATTAAAGAGATATAGGTAATGGTCCCTTCAGGGGCAGAGCAGGATATCGGCTAAGCCGGTAGTCCTGACGTAAAGTTTTCGGAGGATATTATGAAGAAATCGGATAAATTAAGTGTGTTTATCAGCCTTGTATTAAGACATGAGCCAGGTGCTGCAGGAATTACTTTAGATGAACACGGTTGGGCTAATGTAGAAGATTTACTTGTTGGGATTAATAATTCCGGCAGAAAAATTGATATGGAAACATTAGAAGAAATTGTAAAAACAGACAGCAAACAACGTTACAGCTTTAACCAGGACAAAACATTGATAAGAGCAAACCAAGGACATAGCATTCCTGTTGATGTGGAATTAAAAGAACAGGATCCCCCAGAATTTCTATATCACGGAACGGCTACCAGATTTTTGAAAAGCATTGAGGCAGAGGGTTTGAAACCAATGAGCCGCTTGTATGTGCATTTATCAAAAGATGTTGAAACGGCTTTAAAAGTTGGAAAACGCCATGGAGAGCCAGTGATATTGAAGGTATACAGCAGAGATATGTATAATAGCGGTCATAAGTTTTATCTATCTGAGAATGGCGTGTGGCTGACTAAAAAAGTGGATGCAAAATATTTTGCAGTAATGAAGGATTGATTAAAAGGCCTTCTTACATCAATTATCCCCTAAATATTTGCCGATTCCTGCCATCCATATTTTCATAACCAAGCGTTGGGGCAATAATTTTACATTTAAATGCTGGCACTTTACATACAAAGAGCAAACGGACATATCTTTTCCTTTTTTCGCGTCTCTGATGGCCTGCCGGACGACTCTTTCGGCAGTGACCAATCCCGGATACCGTACTTTCTTTCCGTTTATCTCTTTCGGTAAAAGTTCCGTATCTACCCATCCCGGACAAACTGCCATACTTGTAATACCGGTTCCTTCTAATTCTACGTTAAGCGCCCTGGAATAATTTTTCCCAAAAGCTTTGGATGCAGCATACAAATTGATATAAGGATTGGGTTGAAAAGCGGAAGCAGATGAAATATTCAGTATTTTGCTTCCTTTTCCCATGTATGGAATGCAAAGCTGGGTAAGCATGACGGGAGCCTTACAATTCAAATTGACCGTCCTGTCAATTTCTTCTATAGAGAAATCACTGTATTTTCCCATTTTGGCTGAACCTGCATTATTGATCAAATAGGCCACCAGAGGCTTCTTCTCTTGGAGCAGCTCCTTTATCTGTTGGATTCCTTTTATGTCAGACAAATCAGCCGAAACGGGAATTACCTTGTGGCCATATTCTTTTTGAAGCTCTAATAGTTTTTGACTGTTTCTGGCAATTGACCATACCTCGTCAACTTCTTCTTTCAATAGCTGCTTCAAAAATTCTCTTCCAAGTCCACCTGTGGCTCCGGTTAAAATCACTATTTTTTTCATGATTCTATTATCCTTTCATTACAGTTCTTTTGAAACATCTACTGAAATCACTTTATACGCTGTTGAAAAAAGCCGTTTCAGTGAATACAAATAAACCACGCCCCAACAGTAATCTGCAAGCTTCATACTTGAACCGTATTCTATACTTTTAACACACATTCATCTGCATGTAAAGCATTTTCAGCTTAGCTTCTCCTTAAAATATTTTGGGTGAAATATGGTGGGGATATGGTATAATATATCCATAATCTGATTTCTGAGTCCATATGCGCCAAAGCGCATGGGATTATGATATATCCAGGAGCTATAAAATGATTTGGCAAGCCTGTTTGAAAAGGGGCGGGGCGCCAATAGAAAAGAAAGGACACGGTATGGCAGAGTATGTATTAAGCTGTTGTTCGACAGCGGATTTGTCCAAAGAACATTTTGCGGACAGGGACATTCAGTTTGTCTGTTTTCATTGTACCCTGGGAGGGAAAGAATATCTTGACGATTTCGGGGAATCCCTTCCGCCGGAAGAGCTTTACCGCAGAATGACTGCGGGGGAAGATGCGAAAACCTCACAGATCGGTGTGGGGGAGTATGAGGCCCTATTTGAAAAAAATTTAAAAGAGGGAAAGGATATCCTGCATGTGACGCTGTCATCCGGTATCTCCGGCACATACAATTCGGCATGTGTCGCAAGAGACGAATTGTCGGAACGCTATCCGGAAAGGAAAATCTATATTGTGGATTCCCTCGGTGCATCCAGCGGATACGGACTGATCATGGACACGTTGGCGGATAAGCGGGATTCGGGAACGGCCATTGACGAGCTGTATCGCTGGGTTGAGGAAAATAAGCTTAACCTGCACCATTGGTTTTTCTCCACTGACCTGACCTTCTACATAAAGGGAGGCAGGATATCCAAGACGGCTGGATTCATCGGATCGGTCATGAGTATCTGCCCGCTGCTGAATATGGACAATGAGGGCAGGCTTATTCCCAGGGAAAAGATTCGCACCAAAAGGAAGGTCATCAGCCGGATCGTGGAGAAAATGGAGTCAAATGCGCAGGGCGGGTTGGACTATTCCGGAAAGTGTTATATAAGCCATTCCGAATGTATGGAGGACGCCAGGGCAGTGGCGGCCCTGGTGGAAGAAAAATTTACAAAGTTAAACGGAAGGGTGAAGATTTTCCCCATCGGAGCCACCATAGGAAGCCACACGGGGCCCGGCACAATTGCGCTATTTTTCTGGGGAGGAACAAGGGAAGAATAGTTTAGAAGGAAGTGGGCCAGTTGGTAAGGATTTTGGCAGGTTTGCCATTCAGGGCAGGATTTTCCCTTGTATTTTGGCGGTTTTATTTTTATAATGTTAGTAACTGTAGGACAAAATGATACTTATATAAGTAAGAATGGAGGCATTTATGGGATTTTTGACAGGAAAGACAGCAATTATCACAGGGGCAGGCCGGGCTGTATTAAAGGACGGACGCTGCGGTTCCATCGGTTACGGGATTGCCACTGCCTATGCAAAGGAGGGCGCCAACCTGGTTATTACCGGGCGCAATGTAAAGAAGCTGACGGATGCAAAGGAAGAGCTGGAGGCGAAGTACGGAATAAAGGTTCTTACCCTGCAAGCGGACATCAATGCCGGTGCGGATAACATTGCCGTAGCGGAGAGCGTGGTAAAGCGGACGGTGGAGGAGTTCGGCGGAATCCAGGTGCTGATCAACAATGCCCAGGCATCCGCCTCCGGAGTTACCCTGGCAGACCACACCATGGAGCAGTTCGACCTGGCAATGTATTCCGGCCTGTATGCAGCCTTCTGCTATATGAAGGCTTGCTATCCCTATTTGAAGGAAAGCAAGGGTTCCGTGATCAATTTTGCTTCCGGCGCAGGATTGTTTGGTAATTTCGGGCAGTGCGCTTATGCGGCGGCAAAAGAGGGTATCCGGGGCCTCACCCGCGTGGCGGCTACCGAGTGGGGGCCTGACGGGATCAATGTAAATATCGTTTGTCCTCTGGCCTGGACAGCACAGCTGGAGCAGTTTGAGGAGGCTTACCCCGAAGCGTTTAAACAGAATGTGAAGATGCCGCCCATGGGCCATTACGGTGACTCCGAGCTGGAGATCGGCAGGGTGTGCGTACAGCTGGCATCCCCTGATTTCAAGTATATGTCCGGCGAGACACTGACATTGGAAGGCGGAATGGGGCAGAGGCCGTAAGGGAAGGAAAGCAAAGCAGCCGTGGTGCCGGCTTCTGATTTTATGTGGGTTGAACCTATGAGCTTGCCCAAAAGTCGCCAATACATGGAGGGGGGATGCACCCCCTCTTGGGCGGCGCAGAAATGAGGTGTTTTATGGGATTATTCGGAAAAAAGAAATTGCAGAAACCGGAGGATGAGAATGTTGCGCAGGGCCGGGAGGCAGCACAGCCGGGGCAGGATCGCCGGGAGACGGGCAGTCCGGCAGCAGGAGGCCGGACAGAGGAGAGCCGGGAAAGAGGGAGCCAGCCGGTGGAAAAGCAGCCTGAGAGGAAAGAATATATCAGGGGAGCAGGTGGCACCATCGTTACCAAGTCTATTTTAAGCGGCGCATCAAAGCTGAAATGGATGTTCCGGCAGGAGGGCGGTCCTGGTAATGGCTGGGTGGCTTTCGGGGATACGGATTCCCAGGAATATGTAAATGATGCGAATAATATGGCTGTCGTTGATTTCAATACATTGGCAAATATCGAACCCACTGTTGTGAACATTTTCCATATGCCCATGGGCAGTGACCTGGAGTTTTGTTCCGATAAAAGGGGGAAATATTTTGTTGACACAAGAACCGGGAAGGAGATCAGGGAGCCGGTCAAGCATCCGGCGCAGATTGCGTTTGAGAAGAACCTGAAATTCCTGAATCAGGAAACATATCCTCTGGAATTTTTTCAGATGCTTTTCACCGGAAGCGGTGAGACGGAAGTTATTTCTGCAGGGACAACGGATTTCCCTACAGGGGAAGTGGTTCTCGCAGATCCTATGGCATATCTGGGCAGCAAATATGAGACGGTTCTGGATCGGAGGATCCCCCCGGGAAGCTATCCTGTGGAGCTGTCAGTGTTCCGTTCCCGTATTGCTGGCCTGCGTATCGCTGCCGCAAGGCTTATGGTCTGTGACAGGCCGCCTGTCCGCTATGAACTTGCCATGCCCAAAGGAAAGAAAATAGAAGACTTGGGAAAGCCGGGAGTCTGGACCTTTTTCGGGGTGGATGCAGGACTTGCCAGTTTTGCGGATTCCCGGACATCAAGCGATTACCGGAATTTCCTGGAAAACTGGCAGAAGGAAAACCCGGGGAAAAATAAATATTTGGATTATTTTGCGCCTCTATTCCGGAAAAGCTACGAAGCGAACCCGGAGGTTCAGACTCCGGACGGCAATTTCATTGAGTGGCGGCTGCCGGAGACCGGGCAGAGGATTGTTTTCTTTACAAGCGGCATGGGAGACGGAATGTACAGCGGGTATTGGGGATTAGATGAAAATGGAGAGACAGTCTGCCTTGTGGCTCCTTTTATGAATCCTGAACTTTTCTAAAGGGCGTTTGCCTGTCAATTTTATGGATTTCAAGTACAGCAGGCAGTGCCTGCTCACAGGGACTTGGGAATCATTGTACAAGTGTTTCCTTGGGATACGGGGGAGAAAACGGTCCCCGTCATTTTGCAGAGTGGGTGACTGCGCTGTGGCAGGATATATTATATAAGGTGTAACTCCTGTATTCTGGCATAGACTCTGTCAAATATATATTCGTATTCTTTGTTGGCGTTTCGTAGTTTGAGGAATTTGTCCTCCCGGAAGCGGATCGCCGTATTTGGTTCAAATTCATGGGCTAATTCCCGCAGCGTTTCGGAGGTGTTGAACATCTGGCTCAGGGTGTCCCTGGCGTCGCGCTGGAAATAGTCTGCCACGAGGGCGCAGTTATAATCGAAAAGGGGAGCCATTTTCACTAATTTCCCTGTGGTGTTATCCATAAAGAAGCCGTAATTTTGCGTGTGTCTGTCCGTATTGATAATAATGTAATCCAGCAGGGGGATGCAGGCGAATTGGTTTCCCCATAGCTGGAGGCAGTAGGATTTGAAATCCATGTGGCATCGGCGCATATATTCCATGACTTCCCAGGCTTCAACAAAAGAGTAGTTTTCATCTACAAAGTTTTTGCAGATGGAAATGAATTCCGTCCCATCCATGGTTTTTTTGATATCGCCTACGTAGTCTACGCACTCAATGATATTCTCAAAACAATTCAGTATTTCCGAGGCCAGGATCTCCATTTTCGTATTGACGAAATCGTTGGTCCTGTCCGATTTTAATATGTAGAGATCGTTCCCCAAGTGGATCCAGCCTTTCCGGAACAACCCCTTTGTGGTCAACTCCGGGCAGATGCAGCTGGTGGTAATGGTGGGACTGAAACCGCTTAACGAAACGTTGAGGATGTCGCGCAGCTTATTTTTTCTGATGTTTACATTGTCCCAGCAAGTATTTTCAGAATCCTCCCTGACCCAATAGCTGTCCTGGATGGATACACCTTTACATTTTGCACAGATATTTACCCTGTTATCAATGGAATCTATTTGCGGGATTTGAAACGCCGCGTAGATTTGCTTTGCATTATCCCTGGACAGGGACAGCACACGGCTGCTTAGATAGTTTTTTACTGCCTGCACATTATGCAGGATATCTTTTAAGGCCGCCGAACTCCTGATATCGGACCGCAGGCAGAAGGGAAGCAGGTCTTTTTCTATTACTTCTACCACAAAGTCCTCAAAGTCAAAATATAGTACCTTGGTATCTTTTAACATTAAATACATTGTTTTCACCGCTTTGTTTCCGAGCGTGTTTCTCCTACAAATTGGACTGCACATCTGACAAGAAGCATTCTCAAACACACTCTTGTATCGAATCTATCTTTCCCTATTTTACACACTTATGGCACAATGGTCAATAGTTGTTATGCCGGCAGGGTTCTCCGGATGTATACCGGTGCCGGCTCAGCAGGGCCGTATGCTGCGGAATGGCAGGGGTGGATGTGCATAGAAAGAATTTGGATACCTATCATTAGGGTATTTATGCTCCTTTTTTCCTTTATAATTTATATTGAATTTTTTTAATTATTTCTTTACTGAGGAGGTAGCTTTTAAATGGCACAGAAGTATCAATGGACAGTCAATGTCGGCGGTGTGGACCATCATTTCGAGTACAAGTCAAACAAGTGGCTTATTGTTGACGGGGAAAAGTATAAGCTGAAAAGCGCAAGCTGGTTTATGCAGCTTATCGATTACGCGGTTAACATCGGGGATACTACCTGCCGCCTTGTGGTGATTGGGACTAAGGTAGACCTGGCGGTAAACGGTAAGTTTCTGGGAAGCGGCAAGGACTATGAGCCTGTCGGAAGTATTCCCATAATAGTTACGATATTCAGCGCTGTGAGTGTGATTCTTGGATTCTTATTGAATAGTTTTGTGGGAATGGCTATCGGTGTGCTGCTTGCCACGTTGTATTTTAGTATTTATCTCAAAAAGAAAAAGGTAGGGCCTGTGGTGGTTACATTTGTAATCGCTATTATATGCCAGGTTGCTTTCGGGTTTGGCATCGCACTGCTTTTGAATTCTCTGATGGTATAATACAGGCGGGAGTAAGAGGGATACGGTATGGATTATAACGGTAATCAGAGTGGAAACGGTAATTCCGAAAACGTACAGCAGGACTGGGGGCAGCAGAATGCATCTCAGAAACCCGTGGTAGTCAATGAACTTGCGCATAGTAAAGACAGCCTGGTAGCCATTTCCCTGGTCTTAGGTATTCTGGGAATCGTTTTTTGCTGGGTTATCTGTGTGCCCATTATTTTGTGTGTGATCGGGCTTGTTATGGGAATCGTAAGTATCATAAGGACTGACCAGCATAGGGGATTGTCCGCAGCGGGAATTGTCACTTCCGCAATTGGCCTTGTATTGAGTATTCTTCTGCATTTATTATACATATTGCTCAGCTGACGGAAATGTTTGCGGACGAAAGGATCCCTGCATAGCTCCTGTTTGGAGTTATGCAGGGATTTTTCTGTTGTGGTAAAGAACCTGCAAGCCGGTGGTGCCCAATATGTCCCAATATATACCTGATTGGGATTGCTAATATTATACTTGACTGATATTATAAAAGGTACTATAATTGCAGACATAGTCGCGGCCGTGACATAAACCCTTATGAAAATAAGGTATATTGCAGTCTGCTGATCTGTGTAACTCTCACCGAGTGGTTCTGGCGGTAGTTTTCAATTTTTTAAAAAGCACTGAAACGGGCAATGGCAGATATGCCAAACTCAGCTAAGGCTGGTTTTCAGCATAGCACTTGGAACATTGCCTGCGAAAACTATGGCCTGCCAACAATGGAAGAAGCAGGGCAAAGAGGATATTAAGCTGATGAAAAAGAATCCCAAAAAAAATATAAAGATATGCCTGGTAGGATCGTCAGGAGGGCACCTGAGCCATTTGTACATGCTGCGGCCGTTTTGGAGCGGGCAGGAACGCTTCTGGGTTACTTTCGACAAGGAGGATGCCAGAAGCCTGTTGAAAGGGGAGAAGGTCTATCCGTGCTATTTTCCCACAAACAGGAACTTGAAAAATTTGATCCGCAATTCTGTTCTGGCATGGAAAGTGCTGCGGAGGGAGCGTCCTGACCTGATTATTTCTTCGGGGGCGGCAGTTGCAGTACCGTTTTTTTATTTGGGAAAACTTTGGGGCGCAAAGTGCGTATACATAGAAGTTTTTGACCGGATAGACAAACCTACTATGACAGGAAAGATAGTGTATCCGGTGGCTGACAGATTTATCGTACAGTGGGATGAGCAGAAGGCGGTATATCCGAAGGCAGTGAACTTGGGTAGTATTTTTTGACGCTGGAGCATGTTTGAAAATTGCTTTCTGACAGATGTGCGAAACAATTTTTAAACATACTTCAGGGACGGGGTAAGCAGTATGCGGAAGGACGGGCATAGACATGATTTTTGTTACGGTGGGAACCCATGAACAGCCATTTGACAGACTAATTAAATATATGGATCACCTGAAGCGGGACGGACTGCAGGAAGAAGTTTTTATGCAGACAGGTTACAGCGCCTATCAACCCCAATACTGTGAGTGGGGCAGGATCATACCCTACCACGAAATGGAAAAGCGCATTGCCCAGGCAAGGATCATTATTACCCATGGGGGGCCGGCCAGCTTTATCCAGGCCCTGCAAGCCGGGAAAACGCCTATCGTGGTGCCCAGGCAGAGCCGGTACGGGGAGCATGTCAACGACCACCAAACGGAGTTTGTCAGAGAGGTGGCGGAACGAATGGGAACGATCATCCCTGTATACGAAATAGAAGAGCTGGGGGAAGCAGTGGGGCATTATGATGAACTTGCGGCCGCCAGACATTTGGGACAAGGCAGCCATAACCGGGAATTTAACCGGATGTTCGGGATATTGGTAGAAGAAATGTTCCAGGGAGGTCGTGTATGGCAAAAGTAGGTATTATGTCCATGCAGCGTATAGCAAATTACGGTTCTTTCCTGCAGGCATATGGTTTGAATGCTTTATTGGAAGGGATGGGGCAGGAAGCGGAATTTGTGGATTACCATGTGGGCAGGCCTGTCATGTCGGCCGGAACGAAACCGTTGACGCCTGTGGGCAGAAAATTGAGTAAACTGCGGGAAGCTATGGGGTATGACGCAACCGTAAGGCAACGGCTTCAATTTGTCCTGTATAAAAAGAATTTTGCCGCCAGATATCACGGGGAATTGGGATTGGACAGAGAACCTAACTATCTGCCCAAACTGGATGTGCTGTTGATCGGCAGCGACGAGGTATTTAATTGTATACAGCAAAATCAGATGGTGGGGTTTTCGCCTGAATTATTCGGAGCAGGACATAGGGCAGAAAAGCTGGTTTCCTATGCGGCTTCTTTTGGCAATACAACGCTGGAAAAGCTGGAGAAATATGGGAAAGTGAAGGAGGTTGCGGAAGCCCTGCAGGGGTTTGACGCGATCTCGGTCCGTGACAGGAATTCCGGGGAGATTGTCCGGGAATTATCCGGGAGAGAGCCGGAATACCATCTGGATCCTGTGCTCATATATGATTTCATGGGAAAGTGCAAACGGATTCCGGATCTGGTGCAAAAGGAGAAATATTTGATCTTATACGCTTATTCCGGAAGGGTTTCACCGGAAGAGGCTGAATGGATACGGCAATATGCCAGGGCCAAGGGATGGAAAGTTTATGCAATTGGCGGTGTCCACAGATGTGCGGACCGATTTATAGACTGCTCGCCTTTCGAAGTTTTATCATATTTCCGGCATGCGGAAGAGGTCATAACCGACACTTTCCATGGGACGATTTTTTCTATTATTGCCAGAAGGAGATTCGTGACAATCACACGCAGGAGCATTGGGGATTCCTATGGGAATGAAGAAAAATTGACGGATCTGTTGGAAAGGCTGGGACTGGAATGCCGGCAGGTTTGGGATATCCATAAAGCAGGGGATATATTGGAGACGGAAATCAAATATGGGGAGACGGAAGAAATACTGCAGAGAGAGCAGAGGAAGAGCCAGGTGTATCTCCATAATATAACAGGAGGGAAATGCTAATGTCGAAGAGCAGCAAGCCGTTGGTCTCTATAATTGTAGCTATATATAATGGCGAACGCTATCTGCAGGAATGTTTGGCGTCCTGCCTGTCCCAGGATTATGGCAGGCTGGAAGTGATACTTGTTGATGACGGGTCGGAGGATGGCTCTGGCAGGATGGCGGATGAAGCGGCAGGGAAGGATGGAAGAGTCAGGGTCATCCATCAGGAAAACTCCGGAGTGAGTGCTGCAAGGAACCGTGGGTTGGAATGTGCCCGGGGAGAATATATCTGTTTCGTGGATCAGGATGACTGCATATCAGCGGATTATGTCAGCTACTTTTACAGCCTGATCTGTGATTACGGGGCCCAGATTGCCTATACACCGTGGGTAGATAAATTTTTTGGTGAGATGCATGAAGGGAAGAAGAAAAAGGATGAAACAGGATTGGTTTCCGGTATTCAGGCGGCGGAGGACATGCTGTACCATAAAATTATAATAGGGCCATTTAATAAAATGATCCGCAGGGACTTGATTGACGGAAATCAAATCCGTTTCCAGACGGATTTTTACAATGGAGAAGGTTTTGCGTTTTCCATAGAGTGTTTCCTTCATGCAGAGCGGGTGGCTGTAGGGAAGCGGAGAGTGTATCATTACCGCGTAGGAAATACGGAAAGCGGTGCGTCAAAATTCAGGCTGTCTTCCATATACAGCAGCATAAATGCGCAGCAATATATAAAAGGCTTATTGGACGGCCTTGCGCCAGGGATAAAGAAGGCATGGAATTTCAGCAATTGGCATACCCATTGTGACTGCCTGAATATGATGGTGGGCTGTGGAGCGACAAAAGCATATGGGAAGGAATATAACATCCTGAAAAACGTCTGCAAAAAGGATGGGTTTTGTGCGCTGAAAGCTCCTGTGTCACTGCAGCAAAGGATGAGAGGGATACTGTTTAAAATCCATCCCTATATGGCTGCATGTATTATCAATTATTTTAGGATCCGTAAATTCCAAGTTTACAGTGGGGGGGGGGTAACTTTTCCGGACACTGGGACAATATTCCAACCCAATTTACCGGGATGTATAGGGAGGTATGCGTTATGTGTATAGAGCAGCCTCTTGTATCAGTCATTGTACCGGTTTATAATGTAGAACCCTATCTGTTGACGTGCGTAGAGAGCATTATGGGACAGTCATATAAAAAGCTGCAAATTATTCTGGTAGACGATGGGTCATCGGATCATTCAGGGCAAATCTGCGATGCATGTGCGGAAAAGGACAGCCGTATAAAGGTGATACATAATCAGAATGCAGGTGTTAGTGCGGCGCGTAATTGTGGA
>ERZ808040.639-NODE-639-length-28864-cov-9.997221_pt1 | contig 28864 bp, 13 predicted proteins | sample MGYA00380191_ERZ808040 | MGnify/ENA primary metagenome ERZ808040 (study PRJEB31490, sample SAMN06133395) | mouse gut metagenome | isolation source: J6 | host: mice | place: China: Chengdu | collected 2015-05 ...
TGAAACCGCCGTGTACCGAACGGTACGCACGGTGGTGTGAGAGGACGGCGGTTAATCACCGCCTCCTACTCGATTTACATAAAAACCCGTTCTGAAAAGCAGCATTACCCTTGACAAAAGTTCTCTGAGGACAGCATGGCCGGGTGCATACCGGACAAGTGTCTCACAGAACTTCCTGCAGACTGCGAAACCGGGCAAAAGGCACGGAAAGAATGTGCTGCCGTTCTGCAGGACTTCTAACTTAAATGATTATCGAATAGTTAAAATGTAACTGTCCTGAGAATGCTTTGGTTCAATGGTTATAAAAAGTGCATTTTCGCTTTCCTCAACTTCTTGAGGACACTTGAAAAGAATATGTACACCCAGAGTTTCCAAAGGCTTGATGGAGGTAATATTTGCATAGGTAAAGCCGGTAACGCTGTCTTCTGGAACAGCAAAGCCGGAATAGGTATAACCGCCGTTGTAATCGGCTTTCGCCGCAAGGATATCATCACATTTCAAATTCTGCTTTCCAAGATTTTTTACGTCTAAATCGAGATGAATATAGACATTTCCAGGGTCGGCGGCATAGTGTGTATAAAACCCGGAAGTATCATCAGGCAGCACATCATAAGTGAGCTCAACTTTATTTATTACTATTTCAGCATATTCGGTAGTGATGGTGTCGCCTGCAGAAATCGGTGTTCCCTGCTGAGGTATGGCGGTTCCTTCTGGTGTAGCTTCGGGGTCTGTGCCGAGCTGCTCTTTTAAAGCAGTATTTTCTTCTTTGACTGCATCCAGCTGTTTTTTTAACGATGCGTTTTCCTCCTGAAGTTCTTTTACCTGATCCTGCAAATCATTCAGATTGTCCGAATTGTTAACGGAGCCTGGTGCAGCTGAAGTGCAGCCAGTTAAAAGCAGTGTTGAGATTAAGAGTGTTGGCAAGAATTTTTTTCTCATATTTGATTCCTCCTGTCTTTTCTTTTGAGGCAGCAGCATATCTTTTAAAACCATGCATTCCTGTTGCTGTAACAGGCGTTTTCAGATTCGCATTTCTTAGTTGCTGCAGAAGCAGCAATCTTGCAGATCTGCCATACTTTGATTGTGCGCGCTGCACGAACTGCGCAAAGCGGCGCTGCTGCAGCGGTGCTTTGCAGACTCATACAAACATGATAATCAGACCGATTACTACAAAGACTAAAAAAACAACAAATGTTGAAAGCTTTAAAATCCGGAACACTTTCATCATTTTGTCCATTTTATCATCCATATGCGTATCCCCCCTTCTTTGCCGCATAATAATATATCATACATGATTAGAGACCAATAGTTAAGAGGATTTTTATAATTTAACTGTTTTTCTTTTCATGGCTTCCCGCATCCGCGATGTGGGAAACTATGAAGACAAAGTTTGAAAATGACAGTAAAAAATTGCTGACAGCCATGATTTTGAAAAAACTCCGAATCCGTAAAAGATTTTAGATTTGTAAAAAATTAATATTTTAGTCAAATAAAGATATAACTATAAAAATTTAAATATATAATTAGAATCTGTTATGAAAGGAAAATAAATAGTAATGCCGGAAGAACTTTGTTCTGACACGAAATCCAACTCGGACAGGAATCAAGTATAGCTGGCAGATAAATTTATATAATAGAGCCGGAAAATAAAGCAAGAAAAGCAAGAATTGGATAAAAACAGGGGGAGCCGTTTTTACCGGACTGAGAAAATGCTTCCTAAACGGCAGGGCTTGGAAAAGCTGCTAATGTGCCGGCAGTTCAGAATTAATTCTTGTCAGTTGTGCAAAATCACGAATTAATCATAAGAAAAAAAGAATATATCAACAATTTTTCATAATTTATCCTTGTATTTTAGCGCTCTGATTGTTAAAATTTAAGAGGAATCCGACTAAGGTTTCGCAGGAATCTGTCCATGGAATTCTGCTGAGCTTTAGCCGGCTGAGGGAGCAATTTGCTCCATAATTTAAACGGAAGTGGGGAAAGTATGTGAGGAGAAAAAGAAGAATGCTGGCATTGTCCGCAGTGCTCATGCAGGCAGTATTTGCCGGCGGGTGCGGCTTGCTTCCTGCAGAAAAGACGAGCGGGACGATTATGCTGGTAAAATCAGAGGCAGCGCCCGATTATGAGATGGTGGAGGTGACCAGAGGGGATGTGGTGCTCGAACAGACCCTGTACTGTACCTATGCGCAGCTGAAGGAGGAGCATCTGAGCTTTGGAGTCAACTCAACGGTACAGCATGTATATGTGGGCGTGGGAGACAGCGTAAAGAAGGGAGATGTTCTTGCAAAGCTGTATACCGACGACCTGGACAGTGAGCTGGAAATTTTAAATGAGCGTGTGGAAAAAAATACTATTCTTCTGCGCCAGCTAAAGGAGCTGAAGGATTACGATCTGTCGGCTGCCGAACAGAGCTACCGCAGGGGCAGTTTGTCCAAGACTCAGTATGAAGAGCGTGTCGAGCAGATTGAGAGCAGTGCCCGCAGCCAGATTCAGAGCTATGAGGACAGCCTGTATATCGACGGGCTGTATGTGGAACAGATCGAGGAGCAGCTGGCGGGCTGTTACATTCGTGCTGGCATGGACGGAGTGGTTTCCTCGATTCGCGCCTATCTGGAGAACAGCCGTCCCACAGCCGGGGCGGAGGTCATTACCGTGGTGGACAGCTCACAGTGCGCGTTCCGCTGTGAACTGACAGAATACGCCAAATACTTTCAGGACGGCGAGGAAGTTATTTTAAAGGGCAGCGGCGACGTTGAGTATGTAACTGAGGTGCTTTCAGCAGAGGAAGCGCCGGATGACAAATTTATTTACTTCACGATCAAGGAGCTTGATATTGCCCTGGCAGTGGGGGTGCGCGCTTCTGTCACGATTGAGATTGATGCCCGCAAAGATGTGCTGATGCTGCCAAGCACCATGATCTATAATGCGGACGGCAAGAAATATGTATACTGTGAGAACGAGGACGGCCTGAAAACGATGAAATTCATCACGACCGGGCTGACAGGGAGCCAGTTTACGGAGATTACGGAAGGCTTACAGGAAGGAGACATGATTATAAAAAGATGAAAAAACGATATCAGCATACAAATTGTCAGGTAAAGGGACATCGGTACATGCATTCGTTCTTTACCCTTGCGCTGTGCGGAAGTCTTCTGATTTCCGGAAGCCTGACGCTTACCGGGTGCGGGCAGCAGGAAGGAAAGAGCCTGGAGGTGCCGGAGCTGATGGATCCGGTGGATGCGACAGAAGAGCAGTATTACGCGGAGCGGAGGGATCTGTACGTTATGAGCTCCTACGACGCGGCAGTTCTGCCGTATATTGAGGAGCTGAGTTTTACAGGTTCCGGCACAGTCGACGAAATTTATGTCACCATGGGCCAGACGGTAAAGGAGGGAGAGCTGCTTGCGGAGCTTTCCAATGGACTGGATGAGCAATATGAAAAACTGCTGGAGCAGCTGAAGACCATGCAGGAAAACAATGCATACAACAACCGGCTTACGGAAATCGAGCTGGAGAAGGCTAAGCTTCTCGGGCAGGATACTGGAAGGCAGGAACTGCTGCTGCGGCACGCGAAGGAACTGCAGGAGCTCGAGGAGAATCGTCTGCAGGAAGAAATCCGGGAAATGGAGGAAAAGCTGGCAGGAAATCGCCTGACGGCGCCGTTTGCCGGAACGATTGCTGGCATCGCTGTGGAACAGAACAATTTTACTTCCGGGGGCAGCCCGGTGTTTGCGCTTGCGGATGACAGTGAGAAATATATACAGTGCGATTTCATCAGCGACAAGGAAATCAAGAAATGCCACAGTTATTACGCGATCAGCAGGAACGGAAATTACGAGCTGGAATATCTGCCTTACAGCGCCAGTGAACTCGTGGCAGTTTCGCTGACCGGAGAAAAGCTGAAATCAAGATTTCGTGTAATGGACTCCGACATCCAGATCGGAGATTATGCACTGGTTTGTCTTATCAGCAATTACCGCGAGAATGTGATTTCCGTACCAAAGAGCGCAGTTGTCAAGGAGAACGGGGAGAATTTCGTCTATGTGGTGGACGGAGATAAGCGGGTAAAAACAAAAGTAAAGGTCGGCGTTACCGGGACAATGTATACGGAGATCATCGAGGGCCTGGAGGAAGGAGCGTGCGTCTATGTCAGATAGAAAAACACGAAAATACATAGCCGCGGCCGCAGCAGTAATTATGGCTGTATGCGTGCCGGTTCATCCGGTTCCGGCTGCTGCAGACAAGTCTGTTCCGGTATCGGAGCCGGAAGCAAATCTGAACGCTGAGCCGGAAAAGGCGGCCGGGGAAATTACGTTTGCTACAAGCAGGGTTGAGAGAGGTACGCTGTCCGTAGAAGCTCAGGCGGAGGGCACCCTGCAATATTACGGGTGGGATAAGATCAATTTTGATACGGGTTACGATTCGGCAATATTTATAAAATATTGTGTAGCGGTCGGGGACTATGTGGAAGAGGGGCAGCCGGTCGCAGAATTTAAGGCACTGGTGAACGATATTGACATCAAAACGGTAGATCTGCGGCTCACCCGCGCACGGGAGGAACAGAAGGAGGTTCAGGAATCCTGCGGGGCTCGGCTTGCGTCCGCGGAACGGGCAGTGAAGGAATCGACCGGAACAGCGCTCCGGATCGCGGAGCTTGATCTGGAAAAATGCAGGATGGAGACAGAAAGAAGCATTCGAACCGTGAACGAGAAGGTGGCCGAGCTGGAGGAGCTGGTGGACAAATACCAAAGAGAACAGGAAAAGCTGGTGCTTCCTGCACCGATGTCGGGTTATATCTATTCCCTGGAGAATAAAGAGCCGGATATGCTTGCGTGGAACGGAGATACGCTGGGGTTGATGTGTAAACAGAAAACACAGATCTTTGCCGTACCGGACGGCTCCGGAATTTTGTTATACGGAATGAATACGCTGGTAGCGAATAACGATTTAGAGGCAGATACACTGGGGAAAGTGGTTTCCTGCAGTAAAAAATATCTGTCCGGCTCATTTCAGAGCAATGACTCCTATATCTGGATTGACAAGTCAAATTCTAGCTACCGCGCTTCCATACGCTACGAAACGCTGCATCTGGATAATGTTCTGATGGTAAGCGTTGAAGCGGTAAAATCAGATTCCGGCGGATGTTATGTAACAGAACTGAAGGACGGCAAAAAAATAAAACACTATTTTCTTATGGGAAAACGGACAAAAGAGTATTGTCATGTGATCGACGGCCTGACCGAGGGTATGGTCGTGCTGATAAATTAGAAACGGGGTGGTAGGATGATACAGATTATGTTTCAGAAGATAATGCACAAGAAATGGATGGTCATCAGCCTTCTCCTTGGCAATATTCTTCTGGTTGCAGTGGCGGTAAGCCATCCGATGTACCGGGATGCGTCGCTTCAGAGAATGCTGACGGATCGGTTTACCGAATATGTGGATACAAACGGCGGCGCATCCGCTTTGATTGAGGAGATCACCGATCCGACGGTGATCGCTGCGGTCGGACGGGTGAGAAAAACCGAAGGACCAGGTGAATACCAGAGAATTCAGAATACAGCGGATACATTATGCGCTGAGCTGGGAATCCGGGAGCGGATGAGAGTAGTGCATCACAACCTGACTGCGACCACCGCAAAGTCGCGGATTAACCGCAGCGGAAGATACATCGAAAAAAAATACAAGGTGGGCAGCCTGCAGGATCTGGAGGATCATTCCGTCGTTGTCAGCGGCCGGATGTATACCGAGACGCCGGCGGAGGACGGAGTGGTGGAAGCAGTTGTCACCATGAAGGGCTTTTTGGATATGGATCTGCTGATCGGGGAGGAGCTTGAATTCCGATATCTGAAGGATGAGGCCGGAAACCGGGTGGTGATCCGTATTGTGGGAGTGATTAATTCCAAAGATGAAACGGACGGCTACTGGCAGGAGAATCCGGATACCTTCACCGGGGAGATTCTGATTTCGCCGGAGCTGATGCAGAGTATGTTTTTAAGCAAATGGGGTTATGAGTATGATACGGCTACCTATCTTCTGATTGACCATACTTCAATCCCTTATAATAGAGCGGGGGAAATTATTGAGCAGATGCATGCGCTGACGGCGCAGAACACTTCGTTCGGCCGGGTTGAGGAGCCGGTTTTTGTTTCGCTGCTGACAAACTTTCTTGCTGATGAGAAAAAGGTGGAGACAACGCTGTCCATTCTGCAGGTGCCGGTACTGGTGCTGCTCTGCGCTTTTCTGTTTATGATATCAAGACAGATGCTGGAGATGGAGCAGAGCGAGATTTCGCTGCTTAAGAGCCGAGGCGCAAGCAAGGGACAGATTTTCCGTTTGTATCTGATGCAGTCCTCCTTTCTGGCGCTGATCAGTTTTGTGATCGGACTGCCGCTTGGAAGTCTGCTCTGCCGGATACTTGGCTCGGCCAGTGCGTTTCTTGAGTTTGTTCAGCGGCGGCCGCTGCAGACAAGATTTACGGCGGAGGTATTATTCTACGCTGTCGGGGCTCTGGTGCTTTCCATTCTGATGACGGTGCTGCCGGCTTTCCGGCAGAGCGGGATTTCCATTGTGCGCCAGAAGCAGTCGCGCGCACGCGGGCAAAGCAAAAGGCCGCTGTGGCAGAGGTTGTTTCTTGACGTTGTTATTCTTGCAGTATCCCTGTACGGCTATTACGCCTTCCGCGGGCAGCAGGAAGATATTATTCAAACGGTAGTCAGCGGGAAAGCAATGGACCCGTTGCTGTTTCTGAGTTCGGGGCTGTTCATTCTCGGAGCCTCGCTTGTATGCCTGCGTCTGCAGCCGCTGCTTGTCCGCATCATTTATTTTATCGGAAAAAGGCGCTGGAAGCCGGCCGGCTATGCATCCTTTTTGGAAATTCTGCGCACGGGCAAAAAGCAGTACTTTATTATGACTTTCCTGATGCTTACCGTGTCGCTCGGCATTTTCAACACGACAGTAGCGCGCACCATTCTCGCGAATGCGGAGGCCAATCAGAAATATAATGTCGGCGCCGATATTGTGCTGCAGGAAAAGTGGAGAAGCAATGAGGAGCAGGTGCGGCTGGGAACGGAGCAGACCCTGATTTACAAGGAGCCGGATTTTGACCGGTACGGGCAGATTGAGGGAGTGAAATCTGCGGCAAAGGTTTACATAAACAAGGAAATTACCCTGCCGCGCGAGAAAATGGCAGTTATGATGACATCGACGCCTCAGCTCTACGCTATTCATTCAAAGAATTTCGGAACTACGACAAGCCTGCCGGATGATATAATGTCGGAGCATTATAATACCATTCTGAACAAGCTGGGGGCAAATCCTGACGCAGTGCTGCTTTCCTCCGCTTTCCGGGATATTCTGGGACTTAAGGTCGGAGACACGTTTGTTTATCGCGGTAAGGATGCGGCAGGTCGGTCTTATCCCGATATTTCAGCAAAGATTGCCGGGTTCTTCGAATATTTTCCGAGCTTCCACAAGCAGTATGCATGGGTGGGCGCAGATGGAAACCTGACGGTTCATCCGGGGTATCTGATCATTGCCAATCTTTCCACCGTTCAGAGACAGTGGGAAGTCGCGCCGTACCAGATCTGGCTGGATGTGGATTCGACGGATGGCCTGTACCGTTTTGCGGAGGAAAATCAGATTACATATACCAGCTTTGAGGATATCAACATGAAGCTTTCTGATATTAAGCGTGATACGCTTTTTGAGGGAACAAACGGCATTCTGACTATGAGCTTTATTGTTATTCTTGTACTGTGCGCGGTAGGTTATCTGATTTATTGGATTCTGTCCATCCGCTCCAGGGAGCTGCTTTTCGGTATATTCCGCGCGATGGGCATGTCGCGGGGGGAGATTATCCGGATGCTGCTGAACGAACAGATGTTTTCCAGTCTGCTTTCCATTGTGTGCGGGGCGGGGATCGGCATACTGGCCTCCCGGATGTTCGTGCCGATGATCCAGACCGCGTATTCCGCTGCGGATCAGGTGCTTCCGATGCAGCTGATTACGCAGTCGTCGGATATGATCCGGCTGTTCGGCATCATTGGCATAATGCTGGTTATCTGCCTTGCAATTCTGGCAAAGCAGGTATTTAAGATGAAGATTGCGCAGGCACTGAAGCTGGGGGAGGACTAGGATATGATAGAGACAAAAAAGGTATGCCGGGAGTTTCCTGTGGTCGGCAGCGAGCCGTTCCAGGCACTCCGGGATGTGTCAGTACAGATTGCCAGCAAAAGTCTGACGATCCTGCGCGGAAAGTCCGGTTCCGGAAAGACGACGCTGCTCAATATTATCGGAGCGCTGGATGCGCCGAGCAGCGGTGAGGTAATCTTTGACGGGCAGGATATCACAAAGCTGTCAGATAAGGAACGGGAAAAGCTGCGCAGAGAGAAAATCGGTTTTATTTTTCAGTCTGTCTCGCTGATCCCGATGATGACCGTATACGAAAATGTGGAGTTTTCGCTGCGGCTGTCAAATTACCGCGGGAACCGCAGAAAGCGCGTGGAAGAATGTCTGCATCTGGTCGGACTTGGAAAGCGTATGCAGCATCAGCCTCAGGAGCTTTCCGGCGGTGAGCAGCAGCGCGTGGCTATTGCCCGCGCGGTGGCGCATCAGCCCCAGGTAATTTTTGCGGATGAGCCGACGGCAGAGCTTGATACGGCTTCCTCCCTTGCGGTAATTAAAATGTTCCGGGATCTTGTGGAAAAACAGGGAATCACGATCGTTATGACGACGCATGATATGGCACTAATGGACGCCGGGGATAAGGTTTACACCCTGGAGGACGGCGGGATTGTATAAGGAGGCTGGAATGGCGGAAAAAATAGAAGGGACGTCTGCGGCGGAAAAAGAAAAAGTGTTGTCTGCGGCGGATAGCACAGCGGAAAACCCGTCCGGCGGAAAGGAAGAGGAGGACGGCAAAAAGCCGATGATCCTGGCGGATAATCTGGTAAAAATTTACAAAACATCCGAGCTTGAAGTACTGGCGCTGCAGGGGCTTGACCTGACGGTGGAGAAGGGGGAGCTGCTTGCCATTATCGGCAACAGCGGCAGCGGAAAGTCTACCTTCCTGAATATGCTGGGCGGCCTGGATACGCCGAGTGCCGGACGGCTGTTTGTGGACGGAAAAAATCTGTTTACGCTGACCGAAAGGCAGCTGGTGGAATACAAACGCGACACGGTCGGCTTTGTTTGGCAGAATAACGCGCGCAATCTGCTTCCCTACCTGAGTGCGCTGGAAAATATAATGACGCCGATGCAGTTTACCACAGAGAAAAAGAAACGGGAACGCGCCCTGGAGCTGCTGGAGCTGGTCGGGATGACGCACAAAAAGGCCAGCCGCCTGAACCAGCTATCGGGCGGTGAACAGCAGCGGATTGCCATCGCGATTGCGATTGCCAATTCCCCGAAGCTGCTGCTTGCGGATGAGCCGACCGGTTCGGTGGATCGAAAAACGGCAGATTATATTGTCGGTGTGTTCCGCGAGCTGAACCGCCAGGGACAGACCATTGTGATCGTGACCCACGATGTGACGCTTTCCAAGCAGGTGCAGCGCGTTGTGGCGATCCGCGACGGAAAATTCAGCAGCGAACGGATTCTGAAGGAGCATTATTCGCTGAATCTCGCGGAGAGCACCGTGAACTGGCAGGAGGAAGAAACGCAGGAGGAATTTGCAATCATCGACCGTGCGGGGCGCGTCCAGATCCCGCGCCAGCTGCTTGACGAGGCCGGCGTGGAGGGGAATAAGCTGCGGATGGAGCTGAAGGACGGGAAGATTGTTCTGGAAAAGGTTTAAGAAGGGACTGGAATCTTTTTACAAAATATTTTAAAGCAATAGCGAAAGCCTTTCCCATGCAAAACAGACTGCCCTGGAAAGTTACCAGGGCAGTCTGTTTTTTAATCTGACAGATATCTTGCGGTTCTTCTGTACACGGCTTCGGCTTTTACTCCACCTTCTGCATCTCCAGCTGTGCCGTCACCAGTTTGTAATAGATCCCCTGCGCCTCCATCAGCTCGTTGTGCGTACCGATTTCGGCGATGCTGTGACCGTCGATGACGACAAGACGATCCGCGTCCTTAAGCGTGGAGAGGCGGTGTGCGATGGCAAAGGTGGTGCGGCCTTCGGTAAGGCGCTCGAGCGCCTTCTGGATCAGATACTCACTCTCGGTATCAAGGCTTGCAGTTGCCTCGTCCAGAATCAGCAGCTTCGGCTCGTTCAGGATGGCGCGCGCGATAGCGATGCGCTGACGCTCGCCGCCTGAGAGATTGTAGCCGCGCTCGCCGACATAAGTGTTGTAGCCGTCCGGCGTCCGGCAGATAAAATCATGTGCGTTCGCCATTTTGGCCGCACGGATAATCTCCTCGTAGGTGGCATCCGGTTTGGCGAACCGGATATTGTTCAGGATCGTACCGGAAAACAGGAAGGTTTCCTGCAGCACGACACCGATCTGTGAATGGAAGTTTTCTAGGCGGATATCGCGGATATCATGTCCGTCGATCAGCAGCTCACCGTCGTCCAGCTCGTAGAGGTGCATAATCAGATTGATCATCGTCGATTTTCCGGTGCCGGATGCGCCGACCAGTCCGATCATCTCGCCGGGCTTTACGGTAAGATCAATATTTTCAAGCACGGGCTTGTAAGATTTGTAGCCGAAGGTAGCGCCGCGGAACTCGACAGCGCCCCGGATCGGGAGGTCGATTGCCTCGCTGCGGTCCACAATACGCGGTTCCTGCGACATAACGTCGTTGATGCGCTCCACGCTGTTGATCAGGTTCATAAGCTGACGCGGAATATTCGTCAGCCAGTTCAGATACATGTAAAGCATGGAGGTGTAATTGATGAACTGCAGCAGCTCGCCGGGGGTCTTTCTGCCGTCCAGAACACTGATGCCGCCGAAAAAGGTAATTAAGTAGACGCCGGCCCCCATCACGAAGGAGAGCATCGGGTAAAAGAGCGCCCAGAACACCTCGTTTTTACGGTTGATGGCGGCATAGCTGTCGGAAAGCTCATTAAAGTGTTCTGTTTCAGCCTTTTCCTTGCCGTAGGATTTCACGACGCTCATACCGGAAATCACATCCTGCAGGGAGCTGTTTACATCATCGTTCTTCTGCCACTGGCGATGGAAGCGCCGATGGATGTTGTGCTTGAAGGCAGTGGAGATCACGACTCCGATCGGGATGAACAGAAACGAGATCAGGGCCAGTTTTGCATCAAGGATCAACATGTAAACCATATCGAAAATAAAGACGATTGCGACGGTGAACAGGTTGCAGAACACAGCCTCCATAAACTGTTTGATCCGCGCCGTGTCATATACAACGCGGTTCATCAGCTCGCCCGGCCGGCGGTCGTTGATAAAGGAGAGCGAAAGGATCTGGATTTTGTGGTACAGCTTTGCCCGCAGATCGCGGGTCAGCGTAGAGCCCAGCTTTGCGCTCAGATATGCTTTCGTTATGTTGATAATGACCATGCCGATGCTCAGCAGGAAAAGTATGCCCAGGAATAGCCAGGCCTGGGCCAGCGTTCCCTTTCGATCGGTCAGCACATCGTCGATCAGATGCTTCTGAATCTCCGGATTCAGCAGGGTAATAACGGCAGCAAGCATCATAAAGAACAGGATGGCGGCCAGCTGCTTTTTATACGGTGACAGCATAGTGAGGAATTCCTTTACAAAGCCGCCGCCTTGCTTGCTGCAGTGAGGGCATTCCCTGGTGCCGGGGAGAGCCCGATGGCATTTCGGGCAGGTTTTTTCGCATTCGTCGCTGGAGACAAGTGCCCGGTTTCCGGAAAGCAGCATCATGCAGCCGCGCGCGACGTAGGAAAAACGTGCCAGGTGCTTGCCGGAAAACCGGGCCGCAAGCAGCTCCCCGCCGTCTTTTGTGATGAGGAACAGCCCGCTGTCGATCTGCGGCTCGCTGGCAATTTTTTCGCAGCCGGCCAGCTCGTACTCAGCTTTTTTTGCGCCCTGTTCCAGAACAAGGATGCGCGTGCGGGTGACGACAACATAGGAATTGTCGAGAAAGCGGCCATCCTCTCCGATATCGAAGGGAACGGCATAGCAGATTTCCTCGTCGGGCGAAAGCTCCAGAAGCGCCAGATTTTCTTTTGACAGCTCAAATTTTAATATCATAGCTTGGATGCCTTTCTGTACATAAATTGTTGCAGTACAGTCAAAAAGAGACTGCTGCTACAGGAATAAGTCAAGCATTTTCAGTTCCTTGGCGGACAGCACGGTGACGTCCGGTATCTCAAAACGGTTTTCGTCGATGTCTGAAATCAGGATGCGTGTTTCCGAGAGGTGAACCACGGAATGTCCGCCGACGTTGATGGTGAAGCGGCAGGCGCCCCGGTCGGTCACCACGTCAAAATAGGCATATCCGTACTCGTCCTTAATGTTAATGACCTTCTGGATGACCGGCGTAAAATAGCGAAGATTCAGCTGCTCGTTCAGCATCTTTGCAGTTTCGTCGGAAACCTGCTTCATGTCCTCGATTACACCGATTTCTTTTGAGTGTTCATCCGGTGTGCGGATGGATATGTATTTTGTCGGGTCGGAAAACGGAAACATGCGGATGACATGGACGCGCGGATAGAATTCTTCCCCGATGCGCAGACTGACGAATCCGCCCTTTGTGCGCTCGAACTGCGCGTTTTCGCGGTTCAGATAGCGCAGCTTCAGCATTTCCTCCGTTTCCTTTTCCATCTGTTCCAGATTGAATTCCTCCGGGGCGCCCTCTCCGTGTTTCGGCCCCTTCGGGTGTTTTCCAAATGATGGCATAATAATCTCCGTTTCTGCGCTGCGGGCAGTAGCAGCCGCACCGGCCGGCAGCGCGCGGCAGAGTGCAGCAGGAAACCGGCCGGAAGGCTGTTTCCATTTTATACACAGAACACGGGAAAAGGAGCTGCGGATGCAGCATGCGTCCTGTGCGGTAAACGGGGAAGCTTCTTCCCCGGCCAATGTTGTAATATGGCGGCAGCTATTCGATTCCCTTCAGAGCAAGAGCCTTGGTCTGAAGCTCCATCAGCTTGTAGTAGGTACCATGCAGTTCGGTCAGTTCCTTCTGCGTGCCTTCCTCGGTGATTTCACCGTTGTCGATAACGACAAGCCGGTCAGCGTCGCGCAGGGTTGAGAGCCGATGTGCAATGGAAATGGTGGTGCGCCCCTTGACAAGATAATTGATGGAGGACTGGATTGCCTTTTCCGTTTCGGTATCGACGGAGGCAGTCGCTTCATCCAGGATCAGGATTTTCGGATTTGCCAGGATCGCTCGCGCGATTGAGATGCGCTGGCGCTCGCCGCCCGAAAGCTCGCGGCCTGCGGAGCCGATGATGGTATCGTAGCCGTCCGGCATGCGCAGGATGAAATCATGTGCGCTCGCCAGTACGGCAGCACGGATAATTTCGGCCTTGGTGGCTTTCGGATTGGCGTAGGCAATATTCTGTTCCACCGTTCCCATGAAAATATAGGTTTCCTGGGAAACCATCGCGACATTGCGCCGCAGATCGTGGAAAGCCAGATCACGCACATTTACGCCGTCCAGGCTGATCGATCCTTCCTGCGGATCGTACATGCGCGAAATCAGATTGACCAGCGTCGTCTTACCCGCGCCGGAGCGTCCGACAATACCGAGCATTTCGCCCTCCCGGATGTGCAGGCTGATATTTTTCAGAACCGGTTTGTTGACCTCGTAGCCGAAGGTCACATGATCCAGCACAATTTCACCCTTCGGTTCCGGCATGCGGATCGGATTTTCGCTCTCCTGGATTTCCGGGATGGAATCTATAATCTCGAACATGCGCTGTGCGCTGTTGAGACTGTTCGACCACCAGTGGAAGATATGGGAGAAGAAGTTCATCGGGCCGCTCAGCTGGCCGACGTAGCCGACAAAGGTAATCAGCACGCCGAGTTCGAAATTGGTGCTCCGAAGAACCATGGCTGCGCCGATAAACCAGACAACAAAGCTGGTCAGCTCCTGCGTGGTGCTGTAAAGAAAAGTAAATTTATTATCAAACTTTACAATGGAAAGCTCCGCATCCATCATGCGCTTGTTGTTTGTATGGAAGCGGGTGAGCTCCCTCTGCTCCTGCCCGAATGCCTTGACGACGCGCGCGCCGGTCAGATTATCGTTTACCTGGCTGTTTACTGCCCGCTCGGCGCGGTGGCTGCGGCCGAACAGACGCCAGAAATAAGGGCGCAGTTTAAAGCCGACCACGACGGACACCGGCAGAAGGATGCACGATACCAGCGCAAGCTCCCAGCGGATCGAAAACATTACGACCAGCGTCGAAATCAGTGTGAAGGTATGGATCAGTATGTACGGTGCGCCGTCGATGAAAAAGCCCGTCACGCGCTCGGCGTCGCTGATTACGCGGGTCATAAGACTTCCGGTCTGCCGGCTCTTGTAGAAGCTGATCGAAAGGCGCCCCATCGCTTTAAAAATATCTTTTTTCAGATCGCGCACAACGCTGGTGACAATCTGGGCGGTGAAAACACCCTGCAGCATTACGAGAAGCTGAATCGACAGCCTCGCAAAGAACATAGTCAGCACCAGGAGCAGCAGCGCTGTGACAAAGCCGGCATCGTGTATGCCGAAGCGGGCCAGAAAAGCGGTATCTTTTTTCAGCACATGGTCGTACAGCACCGTGCCGTTCAGATAGGGCCATACAAGATTCATCCCGGCAATGCCCAGAAAGCAGAGCAGCATAAAGGCCATTTTCCACGCATAAGGCCGGAAATAGCGAAGAACCCGCATAAATATTGTACCACGATCCATACATTTCGGACAGATCTTCCGGCTTTTATCCGGATACATTGCCCCGCATTTCGGACAGTATTCCTCCTCTTCCTCATCCTGCCTGAAATCCGGCTGCGGATTTTTCAGGTGCTCGAAGGTGCGGACAAGCTGGTGCATATTCTTGATATGAAGATTGGAAAATGCGGCAAGACAGTCACCGTTGTTGGCGATTAAAAGTCCGCAGGCGACCTGACGCTCGATTTTTAATTCCTGAACCTCTTTGAGAGGCAGAAGTCTGACAGCCCATTCCTGCGGCAGATCCGCGTCGGCATCGTTTTTCGTCCCGAAGCCTTTAAAGGAACGGACGCGGCCGGGGCAGGGCGGTGAAGTCAGCAGGCAGAGCGAGTCGGCGGTCAGTATAATATAGCCGTCCGCGTACTCGCAGGAGGTGTTCATGTCGGTGGCGCTTGCCCGCAGCACCGCCTCCGAAGCCACACCCTGCGCTTCCAGTGCAGCGCGGACGGACTTCGGCAGTTTTACCTTCTCCATGATAGTACTACTCCCTTCTTAAATTTATACTTTTTCCGTGAGATGTATTCCCTATTATATCCGAATCTCTGTTCGGATGCAAGCTTTTAAGGCTGTTTGTACAAAATTAACAATCCTGCTCTTTATACCATTTTTTCAGTACTTCCTCCGCCTTTTTGCGATGGATATTAAAGCCCATATCCTGCTTTGCTTCCTCGTCGGTCTGATAGATGCGCGTGCTCCAGTCCCACCAGAAAAAGCCTGCAAACCAGTCTTCCCCGGAGAACACGCTCAGGCAGGAATCATAAAAGCGTGCCTGTTCCTCTTCGTCGCGCGGAAATTCCCGGTGCGAGAAATCCCAGGGCATCATGGCGCAGCCCCGCGCGCTCCGGCAGCCGATTTCCATAAAGATAACCTTTTTCCCGAGCCGTTCGCTCAGCGGACGCAGGCGATCCCTTACCTTTTCCCAGGCTGCGGTCATATTGGCAAGGCTGTCCCCCGGCACTGCTGCGACAGGATAGTAGGCGGAAGTGCCGATGTAATCAAGCGCGTCAAACCACGGCACGCGATCCTCCCTGCCGTGATTGGTGTTGTACACGAGCGGGCCGTGATAGACCCGGCGCACCTTCGCGATCAGTTCGCGCCAGTAGGCCTCCTTGCGCTCGGTGCCGAGCATTTCGCAGCCGAGGCAGAACATCTCGCAGCCTGTTTCCTCGGCCAGTTCCGCATAGTGAAGCAGGAAAGCGGTGTAGCTGGCGAACCATTTGCTCCAGTAGATATCCCGTCCGGTCATGTCGCCGTCCGGGAAGTCAATCTGGGCACGCCATGCGCCGTCACGGCAGTTAACCATCGGCTTCAGACAGACCCGGATGCCGCGTCTGTGCGCACGCTCTACCGCAAAGGAGATATCCCGGTCGGACGCGTTGTGCTCATAGTCAAACAAAATTTTTGTGGATGAATAGGCTTCCTGGTCGTAAGCGGCAGCCAGACAGACCCAGTTGATGCCGGTTTCAAACAGCAGATCCTGCGAGGCGATGGCCTCCGCCGTGCGGTAGGCGCCGTTTCCGCCGCAGTATCCATAAGTATACCCCTTTATTTCCATAAAAAATATTCCCCCCTTCTGCCATACATTTTGATTTTAATGCAGGCGGGCGGAATAGTAAATGGAGAATCCGCAAACTGCCATGTAGATAATAAGGCTTTTGAGGCAGTCTGCGGATATATTATGATGGAGATTTTTGACGCGGCGTGCCGTATGGCACGCAGGCCATGCACGCGTCGTAAGCAGGCAGAGGTGAATCTGTGCCTGGGGTCTGTTAAATGGACGCAGGCCATGCGCGGCGTGAGCAGCTGATAAAGTTTCCGTCCGCCGCACCGGGTATTCCATCAAAGCTTTTTCAGGTAATTTCCGTCAATATTCATAATTTTATTGTAGATAATAAACGCGTTCGGGTCGATGCGCTGCACGACACGGCGCAGCAGATTGACCTCGTATTTGGAAATTGCCGTCACAAGAACATTGGTGTCCTCGTGGGTGTAGGCGCCGTCGCCCTTCCACTCCGTCACGCCGCGGTAGATTTCCTTCATAATGGCGCTGGCGACGCCGTCCTGTTTTGTGAAAATCGTCACCTGAATCATAATATTCTGCGAATGGATGCGGTCTACCGTGAACGAGGAAATGGCCGCGTAAATAATACAGTAAATCGCCGTCTCCACGTTGAACATCAGCGCGCAGACAAGATAGATCACGCCGTTGATCAGCACATTGACCTTGCCGACGCTGAAATTGCGGTAGCGCTTGCTGAAATAGATGCCGAGAATGTCCGTGCCGCCGCCGGAGCCGCCTGCATACAGGCAGAGGCCGACGCCCGCACCGTACATAAGACCGCCGATAATACAGGAGGTCAGAGGATCTTCAATAATAAGCGGGTCCGGCACCGGAATCACCGTGACAATAAAAGTGGTGAGCAGGACGGACATGCCCGTTTTGAGGAAAAACAAACGGCTGACGCCCCGGTATGCCAGCAGAAACAGCGGGACATTGAGAATAAAATAAACGATACCCGAAATATCAATCTTTGCCGGAATCGGAACATGCAGATATTCGATCAGCACCGTCCGGATGAGCTGGGAAATACCGAGGGCACCGCCGTTGTAGAGCCCAAGCGGGGTCAGGAACAGATTGATTGCCGTAGAAAACAGGATGGTGCCCGCGGCAACCATCAGGAATTTCCAGATTTCATTCTGGCGCAGTTTATTTTTCATACCAGCCTCCCTAATCTAAGCTGCGGCGGGTAAGAAATCTATATTCCGACGCAGAGTAAAAGTAAACCTATTGTAGCGGAGAAACCGGAGAAGTGCAAGAGGAAAATGGAAAGATTGCAGCCCGGAAATGTCGTTCGGTCGTTAAAAATCAGAGAAAAGTAATATTCGCATAATCGTATGGACTTTTCTGAGAAAAAGGACTATATTATATTGTAAGATTCGTAAAGACATCCCTTACTGATAAAAAAAGACATCCGTTGTTCCGGCGGGGAAAGCATGGTTATCATGAAGAAAACGGCCGGATAAGTGCAGAATGGGGAATACAGGAAATAAACAGCGGGGGAAAGAAAACGAAAGAAGGAAAGCGGGGGAGGGAAATTTAATGCGCTACAGAAAATTTTTTCAGAGGGCTGCAGCGGGCGCACTGGCATGGCTGATGCTGTTTCAGTTTACCATGGAAGGAGCCGCCCAGGGAATGAAGGTTCAGGCGGCCGAACTGCGGACAGAGGTGCAGCAGTCAGCTGGAGAGCAGTTAGAACAGGCAGAACAGCAGGCTGGGCAGAAGGGGCAGGAGACAGCGCAGCAGACACAGGCGCCGATCCGACGTTCGGCCTCGGAAGCTGCCCCGGCAGCCTCGGTTTCCGGCGGACAGCCGGCCGCATCCGGGTACCTGAAAGCAGCGGCGGACCGGAGCGTTTCCGCAGGTTTGGATGCGGCCGGACGGCAGAGTTTACAGGGCGAAAGGATAACGATACGCCTGAACGCGGCCGGCGGGACAGGAGTGCCCGCCGAAAAGGAAGTGCGCTGCGGCCTGGAATACGGAACTCTCCCGGCGCCGGAAAGAGAAGGGTACTCTTTTCTCGGCTGGTATACCGCTCCGGAGGACGGAAGCGGCGTGCGCATTACGGAAACCTCCATCGCAGGGGCGGACAGCCTGACGCTTTATGCGCACTGGAGGCCGGTATCCTTTCTTGTAAGGCTTTACGGCGGCGCAAAGGCCGGAGCAGCGGAGCCGTCCGGAAGTATTACGGCAACCTGCGGAAGAACCTGGGGACCCCTTCCGCGCCCGGAGCGGGAGGGCTTTGCGTTTGACGGCTGGTACACGGCATACAGCGGCGGAAGAAGGATTGCGGAGAACGAGCTGGTCAGGCCGGACGATATCAGGGACGCATCGGCATTGTATGCGCGCTGGAAGGGCAGAACGCTGACGGTTTCGTTCGATATGAACGGCGGTCTGGGAGCTCCGGAGCCGATCCGTGCCGAAACGGGCAGGGAGTACGGTGAGCTGCCCGCTGTTGTCAGGGAGGGCTGCCGCTTTGCGGGCTGGTATCCGGCGGAAGGCGGTTCTCTGCCGGTCACTGCCGATACAATTGTAACAGCAGAAGCGGATCACACACTGCGGGCCGCGTGGGAGGCTGCGGAGATCTCCGTCTCCTTTGATGCGAACGGCGGAAAGAAAATCACGGCGGTGAAGTCGGTAAAGGCCGGGAAGCGCTACGGTGCTCTGCCGGTACCGGAGTACGAAGGGCATATCTTTCTCGGCTGGTACCTGCAGGAGAGAACCCTGCAGGACGGCGTTTCCGATTTCTTACCGGCGAAGGCAGACTCTGCGGAAACGGAAACGCTGATAACGGCGGATACCCCCGTAATGCAGACGGATAATCATATACTGCGTGCGCATTGGGCCGTAAACGAATATACGGTGACACTGCGCAGCGGTATGGAAGGGGCGGCGGACAGCAGCATCCTCGTGCCGTACGGAGGAATCTACGGCGGGCTGCCGGAGCCTTCCAGGGAGAATTACCGTTTTCTTGGCTGGTACACAAAGCCTGCAGGCGGCGAAAAAATCGAAAATACGGACAGCGTAAAGCTTACCTCCGACCAGACGCTGTACGGCAGATGGGAAGAGAGAGCCTGCATTGTCACCTTTGACCGGGCGGACGGAACCGGTGCGGACAGCAGCAAAACAGTATATTACGGCAGAACCTACGGCACGATGCCGAAACCGGTCCGGGCCGGGTATGTGTTTGACGGCTGGTATCTGGAGGATTCGGACGGCAGGGCAAAGGAAATCACAAAAAACGACACGGTCAGGCAGACAGCCGATCATACACTGCATGCAGCCTGGACGGTGAAAATGCCGCGGATTACGCTGGATGCTGCCGGCGGCTCGATGATCTGTAACGGGGAGGCAGTGGAGAGCTGGGAAATTCGGATGGAGTACGGCAGCCGCTACGGAGTGCTGCCGACGCCGGAGCGGGCCGGCTATACTTTTGCAGGCTGGCACGAATCCTCTGCAAAGGACAGCCCGGTCACCGAAGATTCCACCGTGACGTCGGCCTCGGACAAAACGATTTATGCGCACTGGAACGGCAATGTGTATCCGGTGCTGCTTGACGCGGCCGGCGGAACATTATCCGGGAACCGTCTTTCCGTTACCTGCGGTGAAAGCTACGGCGAGCTGCCGGTTCCGGAAAAGGAAAATTATGACTTTTCCGGCTGGTACACCGAGCCTGGCGGAAAGGGAACAAAAATTACAAAATCCTCCGTGGTTCGTCTCACAGGCGCTCAGACGCTGTATGCAGCGTACCGCGGGAAACCGGCCGTTGTTACCTGCGATGCGAACGGGGGAACTGTTTCCTCGGCAAGCAGAATCGTCTACTACGGTGAGCCTTACGGAGCGCTGCCGACGCCGAGCCGCGGCGGCTATATCTTTGACGGCTGGTATACCGGGCCGGCCGGCGGAGAAAGAATAACGGCGGAAAGTACGGTGCTGCTGACAGGCGACGCGGCGCTGTACGCGCACTGGAGTATGGTAACGTACAAAATCAGCTTTGACGCGAACGGCGGCATTGCCAGTTCCGATTCCAAGCAGGTGGTGTACGGGGAGGCCTATGGCGCGCTGCCGCTGGCGTCTCGTGAGGGTTATACCTTCCTGGGCTGGTATACCACAAAAACAGGCTCGACCAAGCTTTCGGAAACGGATATTGTAAAGACTGCGGCGGACAAAACGTACTATGCAAAATGGCAGGCAAACAAATACACCGTGACGTTTGCGATGAACGGGGGAACCGCTTCCACGCACAGCAAGCAGGTGACCTTCGGCAGCTCCTACAGTACGCTGCCGACGCCGAAGCGCACCGGCTATACCTTTGCGGGCTGGTATACAAAGGATACCTACGGCACCAGACGTCTGTCCACAAGCAAAGTGGAAATTGCCGGAGATCACACGCTGTATGCGAAATGGAAGTCCGAAATCTTTGTAGTAACCTTTCTGGCGAACGGCGGGACGGTAGCGGTCAAAGACATTGCCGTACCGGCCGGCACGTCTTTCAGCGCATTTCCGGCGCCGGAGCGGGAGGGCTATGATTTCATCGGCTGGTATACCACAGCAGCCACCTCCTCGGGCGTGCTGGTAACTTCGCTGAGAGAAATGGATACGCTGTATGCGCGCTGGCAGCCGAAGAAGTATACGGTAACCTTTGACCCGCAGGGCGGGACGCCTCTCATTCAGAGAAGCGCAGCCTACGGGGAGGATTACGGAACGCTGCCGGCCCCGTCAAAAGCCGGATTTACCTTTTCCGGCTGGTATACCGCGCCCGTGGGAGGCACGAAGATCACAGCTACAACCGCCGTCAAAACCGCGGGCGCACATACCCTGTACGCACGCTGGAAAAGCGTGAGCTCCACACTGAGTTATGACGCAAACGGCGGCAGTGCAGTAACGACGACAAAAACGGTTACTTCAGGGGAAAAGTACGGCGTACTTTCGGAGCCGGCAAGGACAGGCTATACCTTCGACGGCTGGTACACTGCGCCGGCCGGCGGGCAGAGAGTAACACCGGACACGATCGTGACGGCAGCGGCCGATCATACCCTGTACGCACACTGGACGATTCAGCGCCCTGCCGTTAAATTTGCCGCGAACGGCGGAAGGGTCTACGAAAACGGCCTGAAGACCTCGAGCACCACAGTGAATTACACCTGGGGGCAGAAATACGGAAGCTTCCCGAAGGCGGAGAGAACGGGTTATACCTTTGAGGGCTGGTATACAAGCTCCACCGGCAGCACGCGTATCACGGAGGATATGATCTGCGAGGCTGCCGACACCCTGTACGCACACTGGAAGGGGATTCCGCAGAAGGTATCCTTCGATATCAATACCGGCTATTTCAGCATGGGAGAAATAACCGGCGGCAGGGTGGCGGGCGGAACGGCTGACGCCAGCCGGGGCCCAAGCGGCGTCCAGATCACCGCTGTCTACGGACAGGAGTACGGAACACTGCCGACGGTGGTGTATGACGGCTATACATTGGACGGCTGGTACACTGCCCCGATCGGCGGCGAGAAGATTACCGCCTCCACCAAGGCGGAACTGCTGGCACCGCAGACGCTGTACGCACACTGGAGCGCCGCCTCCTACACGGTAACTCTGGATGGAAACGGAGGAACTTCTGTTGTTGTCTTCGCAGACGGCACCTCAAAAACCGTCTCGTCAAGGACGCAGAAGGCAATGTACGGCGGAACTTATGCCGGGGACGACGGGATGTTCCCGTCCTTTACCCGGACAGGTTATGATTTTGCGGGCTTCTATACCGAGGCGGAGGGCGGCACGCAGATCACGATCGGAACGGAGTTTACCGCCAACAAGGCACAGAGACTGTACGCACACTGGGAGCCGAAGCAGGTGAAGGTCGAATTCAGCGATCATTCTGCGGACGTGCTGTCGGGCTCGAAAACGGTTGTCTATGGAAAGCCTTACGGCGAGCTGCCCCGGCCGACGAAGGGAGGCTATCTTTTCGGGGGCTGGACGACGCTGGACGGGGGAAGCACCCTGGTTTCAGAGGAGAGCGAGGTTAAGAAAACCTCCGACCACAGGCTGTACGCGCGCTGGACGGCGCAGGAATATACGGTCAGCTTTGACGCGAACGGGGGAACCGCCGGACGGAGCGAAAAGACCGTTGTATTTGACAAAGCATACGGCAGTCTGCCGGAGGCAGAACGGGAGAACTGCGTCTTCCTCGGCTGGTATACGGCACGGGAGGGCGGAGAACGGGTAACGGATCGGACAGTATACGACCTTCCCTCGGATTCCGTGCTGTACGCGCACTGGCAGAAGGCAGCAGGCATCCTGAGCTTTGATGCGACGGGCGGAACTCCTGAATTTTACCAGAAAACGGTTTCTCCGGGAAGCTTTTACGGAACACTGCCGGGGGCGGAAAGAGAAGGCTGGATCTTTGCGGGCTGGTACACCGAACCGGAGGAAGGCATCGAGATTTCCGGGACATCGCGCGTCGCAGACGGCAGCGACAGGACGCTGCACGCGCACTGGGACAGGCAGCGGCCGGTGATCCGGTTTTTTGCGGAAGGCGGCAATCTGGAAGCCGCGGAAGCAGCAGAAAAAACGGCGGAGTACGGCGCAAACTACGGAGAACTGCCGACGCCCGTGCTCGCGCATTACCGCTTTGAAGGCTGGTACACCGAGCCGGAAGGCGGCAGCTGGATCACGGCCGAAAGCACCGTCTACATAACCGGGCTGCAGACTCTGTACGCGCACTGGACACCGCAGCGCGTGGAAGTTTCCTTTGATGCGCAGGGCGGCATCTGCACCGCGGCTGCAAAGCAGGCGGTCTACGAGCAGCCTTACGGGGCGCTTCCGGCCGCGCGGCGGGACGGCTTCGAATTTGCGGGCTGGTATACCGCGCCGGAGGGCGGCGAGCGGATCACGGAGGATACGGCGGTATGGAATGCGGAACCGCACACGCTCTACGCCCGCTGGGAGAGCGGGAATGTGCTTGTTCTGTTTGATGCAGCCGGAGGTACAGCCGAATTTCCGGAGAAAAACGTGCCGGCAGAGGGAACCTGGGGTTTGCTGCCGAAGGCCGTGCGCGAGGGCTATGAATTCCTTGGCTGGTACACGGAGGCGGCCGGCGGCAGCAGGATTAAGGCAGAGGATGCCGTTTCCCTGCCGGACGGCGCACCGCTGGAAATAACTCTGTACGCGCACTGGCAGGCGGAGTGCTGCACGGTTGCCTTTGATGCCATGGGCGGCAGCTGCCCGGTTCCGGCAAAGGAGGTAATCTTTGGAGAAGCCTACGGGGAGCTTCCGGCGGCGGAGTATGAGGGTTATACCTTTGTGGCCTGGTATCTTGATACGGCAGGCCGCAACAGGGTCACTCCGGAAACAATCGTAGCCACTGCCGGCGACCACACCCTTTACGCATACTATATAGAGGCGGCAGGCAATGTCCGGGCAGACCGAGCCGCCATGCATTTCGGACAGGAAGGTGTCAGCCCGGCGAGCGGCAACGTTTCGTTCTCGGTCACGGATATGGTAATGAATATTCCGGGGCTGAGCCACAATATGACGCGCACCTACAATTCGCAGAATACGGCAGCGGCGGCGATGGGCCGCGGCTGGAGCTTCGGCTTTGAGGGGCGCTGCGAGGTTTATGACGACGGAGCCATTGTGTACCTGCCGAATGGCAGCGCGCATGTATTCCTGCTGAACGACGGCGGCTACACCGGCGAGGGCAGCCGTTCCCGCCTGGAGCGCGGCGCGGACGGCGGTTTTGTGCTTACCCAGCCGGATCAGGTAAAATATGGCTTCGGCGCGGACGGAAGGCTCGCATATATTGCCGACCGGCATGACAACCGTACCGTAACCGGCTATACGGACGGGCGGATCTCCAGCCTTACCGATCCGGCCGGCCGGGTATACCGGCTGGATACGGACGAGGCCGGGCGCATCGTGAAAATCACCGATCCGATGGATAACAGCGTAAGCTACGCCTACAGCGGGCAGGGGCTGCTGATCTACGCAACCAACCTGCTGGGCGGCGTAACGACTTACGAGTACGACGGCAGCGGCTGTCTTTCCCGCATCATAGACCCGAACGGAAATATCATCCAGGACTTTGCCTATACGGCCGACGAGCAGAAGGACGAGGCCGCCGGGCTTACCGTAACGAAATGTGTGGATTCCTACGGCGGGATAAAGACCTACACTTATTATCCGGACGAAAACAAAACGGAAATCACGGACGGAACCGGCCGGAAATGGACGTACTGGTACAACAGCGACATGTACATTACGGACGTTCAGAATCCGGACGGAAGCATGACGCGGACGGAATATTTCGAGAATGAGGAAGGCTGCCATTACGCGGATGTCCGGTCGGAAACCGACGAATACGGCAACCGGACGCAGTATGAGAGGGATGAAGCCGGGAATATTACGCGGATTCGGTACTGTGACGGCAGCGAGGTGCGCCGGGCCTACGATGAATGGAACAACTGCATTCTGGAGACGGATGAAAACGGCGTTCACACCTACCACTTTTACAGCAGCGACGGAGCCCGCCTATTAAAAAACATAAAACGGACGGACGGCGGGGCCGTCGATCAAGCCCTGCTTGCGGAGCTGGATTGTTCCGACAGGGACTATATTGTTGAGGAATTTGAGTATTATACCGGCCAGGAGGCGGAGCAGCAGTTCGGCTGCCGGCTTTCCGGTCTGATTAAGTGCGCCGTTGACGCGGAGGGCAGAAGAACCGAATATACCTACGACCGGTACGGCAATACGGAGAGCAGCACGGACGCCGGCGGCCGCGTGATCCGCTTCACCTGCGATGCGCTCGGAAACAAGCTGACAGAAACGTCGCCGGCAGGGAACCGCTACGCCTGGAGCTATACGGCGAACGGTTTTGCCTCGCGGGAATATTATCCGGACGGCGGCTGCGCCGTAACAGAGTACGATAAGGCCGGGCATCTGGTAAAGACCGTGCCGCAGGAGCTTTACCAGGAAAGCAGCGATTTCGGCAATTATTATTCGGGCAGCGAGGGTGTCCGCTATGTCTACAACGCGGGCGGGCGTCTGGAGAGCATGACCGACGTACTCGGAAACCGCACGGAATACGCTTATGACAGCTGTGGGAATCTCCGCTCGGAGACGCAGCCGGACGGAAGCACGGCGAGCTATGAGTACGACAGCCGGGATCGTCTGATAAAGGTATGGTGGAAGGAGGCCGGCAGCGCGCAGGCCGTCCTGCGGAAGGAAATATCCTACACTGCGCTGGACGGGGGCGAAAGCAAAACCACAACAATCCGCTGCAGCGATGCGGCCGGACAGAACCGGATTACGGAGGAGTCAATCTGCGACAGCCGCGGCCGGGTTCGGGAGGAGTATATTCTGTGCGGAGGGGAGAAGGTTTCGCTCTGCATGTACGAGTATTATCCGGACGGGAAAAAGAAATCCGTAACGGAAAACGGGCATACGACCAGTTATGCTTATGATGTTCTGGGCAATGTAACCGTAACCGAGGAGCCGTTTCTTGCGGAGGACGGCGGTGAAAGCCGTATCCGGACAACGAACACTTACAGCCGCACGGGTGAGCTGCTGCAGACGGAGGTGCGGGCCGTCGGGCCGCAGGAGGCAGGAAGGACGGGGCAGCCGCAGGCGGCTGTAACAACCTGCCGCTATGAAAACGGCCTGCTGGTGCAGGAGACCGATCCTTCCGGGCTGAACCGCTATTATTCCTACGACGCGGACGGAAATGTAACGCGCGTTCAGACCGGCGACGGAACGGTCGGCGAAAATACCGCCATCGTAACAGAAGCCGTCTGCGATTTCCGCGGAAATCCGCTGTCCCAGACGGCCTATATCCGGAACGGGGATCTGGCGGGGAACGATTTTGCGGACAACGGGGTTACTGCGCTGACGACCACCTTCCGGTATGATCGGGAAGGCCGTCTAATTGCGGAAACCGCACCGGACGGCGTAACAAAAACATATATTTACGACGCCGCCGGCAATCTGCTTTCCACGGAAGAACCGGTGTACGGAGAGGACGGCAGGCTGCTGGGCACGGCCGTGGTCACAGCGGAATACGACTGCATGGGCCGTGTGGTGAAGGCGACGGACGAGCGCGGCGCGGCAACCGTCTACGAGTACGACGGCCGCGGCAACCTGCTCCGGGCAACCGATGCGCTCGGCAATACGGAGCTGTATGAGTACGATTACTGCGACCGGAAAACGGCGGAGGTCAAACGAAATAATTACGAGCCGGGCCGTCCGCTCCGCGAACTGCCGCGGACGGAGTATGTCTACGACGGGGCAGGAAGGCTGTGTGAAACAGCAGAGTATGTCTGCGATGGAGCGGAAGAGCAGAACCGGGCTCCGGGAAATGCCGGGAAGGCGGCCGGGCTTGTCCGCGTCATAACTCAGACTTGCGGATACCGCGCGGACGGCTCGATTGAAAAGCTTGCGGATGCCGCCGGAAACGGGCCTGTTTATACCTGGCATCCAAACGGAAAGCTTGCCTCGGAGCTGTCCGCCGGCGAGCAGCAGAAGCCGGCCGGGGAAGCGGTGCGCTATCTCTACGATATTTTCGGCAATGTAACGGAGCTGCACGGGTGCGGACAGGATGCTCTGTATACTTATGACGCCGCGGGCCGGCTGCTCTCCGTGCAGGACAGCCTGGGACTGCTGGAGGCGCATGTTTACGACAGTCTCGGCCGAAGCGCCGCGGACACGGACGGAAACGGAACTGCCACAGAATACATGTACAATGCCTTCGGCTTCGCGGCGCGAAAGGTGCAGCCGGGCGACGAAACCATACCGGAGCTGATTTCCCTGGCACAGTACGACCGCGCCGGAAATCTCGTGCTGGCCTGGGATTCCGCGGGCAGCCGTCTGGAATACGCTTATGATTCCCGCGGAAATCTGCTGCGGGAAACGGCGGTGGATCGTGAAACCGGCGAGCGGATCACCGCGGCATACCGCTATGACCTGGCAGGAAACCGGACAGAGGAGACGGACGCTGCAGGAAACCGGACGGTTTATGAGTATGACGCGCTCGGCCGGGTGGTGAAAGAGACGTTTTATGCCTCCGGTTCCGACGATGTGCCGAAAACCGTCTCCTATACCTATGACGCTGCCGGGAACTGTACCTCCGCAACGGATTTCCTCGGCAATACCACCACCTCCGTATACGACAGCCGCGGGAGGCTGACGGAGCAGTACGACGCGCTTGGAAATCTGATTCTGCGCAGCGCCTACGATGCGGACGGGCGGCAGATCTGCGCGGAGGATGCGCTCGGAAACCGCACCCTCTATGCATACGATGCGGACGGCAACCTGATTTCGACCACCGATCCGCTCGGAAATGCAACAACAAATACCTGGGATGCCTGCGGCCGCCTGACTTCCGTTACCGACCCGCTCGGCAATACCACCGCCTACACCTACGACGCACGCGGCCGGCTGATTACGGCAACCACCCCGTCCGGCAGTGTGAGTACCTACGCCTACGACGGTGCGGGCAACCGGATTCTGCAGGAGGACGGCGCAGGAAACCGCATCCGGTTTGCCTACAATGCGCGCAGCCTGATGATTTCCCGGCAGGATACCGGAAAGCGCGGCGCGGAGGATTGGACGGCACCGCGGGAAACCTGCGTGTATACGGCGGACGGGAACCCTGCCGTCCGGACAGACCGGAACGGCACAAAAACCGTTTATCAGTATGACGGCCTGGGGCGGCTGAAATCCGAGCAGGCAGGAAACGACTGGAAGCGGTATACATATAATGTTCTGGGGGAACTGCTTGCGGCGGAAAGCAGGGGAGCAGGCAGCGCAGGAAGTACGGTATTCAGTACACAGAATACAGCAGATAATGCAGAGATATTGATCCCTGGCGCAAAATTGGTAAACGGCAGTACCGAAGCTTTACCGGAGGAGACGGAGGTTATCCGGCGCACCTACGATGCGGAAGGCAGGGTATTGACCAAAACCGTATCCGGCATCGGAACGGCGTATTATCAGTATGATATCCCGGCCGGGGACGGCCGCGTCTGCGAGCGTTCCATTGCTCCGGACGGCCGCGTGACGGAGACCGTATATGATGAGGCCGGGCGCATTGCCGGCGTATCCGCGGACGGCGCGGAGATGGTGCATTATCTCTACAACGCCAACGGAAGCCGCCAGGCCACCGTCTACGCCGACGGGACGCGGGAGGATTATGTCTGCAACGCGGCGTCCCAGGTGGTTCTGCTGACGCATACCGACCGCACGGGGAACGTGCTGGATCGCTATGAATATCAGTACGATGCTGCCGGCAACCTGCTGCAGGAGACAAGCGCGCGCGGAACAACCTCCTATACCTACGATGCGGACGGCCGGCTGTCTGCAGCTGTAGAATCGGATGGGAAGGTGACGGGCTATACTTACGACGCGGCGGGCAACCGGGTGTCGAAGGAGGTCCTCTTCCCGGACGGCAGCCGGAGTATGACAGTTTATGAGTACGACAGCTCGAACCGTCTGCTGGCGGAGCGCGGA
>ERZ808040.640-NODE-640-length-28864-cov-6.668496_pt1 | contig 28864 bp, 26 predicted proteins | sample MGYA00380191_ERZ808040 | MGnify/ENA primary metagenome ERZ808040 (study PRJEB31490, sample SAMN06133395) | mouse gut metagenome | isolation source: J6 | host: mice | place: China: Chengdu | collected 2015-05 ...
CATCGCGGCATACTGCTCCTCGGTATACTGCACGCCGGAGGCCGGATGGAGATTTAACGTCACATGAAGATTCTTCCGGTGCAGGTTTTTCAGAAATTCCTTATAATCCGGGAAAAGCTCCCGGTTCCAGCTGTAGCCAGTCCAGCCGTCCACCCCTTCCGGAAGGTTCCCGCTCGGATGCCAGTCCATGTCCACGGTCGCCACGGTAAACGGGATCCCGTCCTCCTCAAACGCCTCCATCAGCTCCAGATATTCTTCCTGAGTATATGCGTGGTAGCGGCTCCACCAGTTCCCGAGCACCCAGCGCGGCACACGCGCCGGAGCGCCGCAGAGCGAATACAGCGCTTTCACCGCGCCGCGGTAATCATGGCCAAAGGCAAACACATAAATATCCCTCTGCGCGTGTTTGCGCGGCTCCACCATCCCCTGCGCGTTCAGCAAAAGAGAAGCACTGTCATCGTACACCGCCACACCGTTTTTGGAAACCACACCGTCCCCAAGGCAGATCGGATGATCTTTCTCCTGCTCCGGCTGCCAGGAAATCCACAGCTCCCCGTCACAGCAGTCGAGCGTCCGGTACGTCCCTTTCAAATTGTCCCTGTTGAAAACCGGAACCAAAGTGCCGTCCGGAAAGCATATCTCGCTTTTTTCCAGTTCCTCTTCCAAGACCAGCTTCACCTTTGCAGTGGTCATGGTCATCCGGTGTCCCGCGTTCCCGACTACATACTCCACCGGCTCCGCGTTACGGAACCATACGGCCTGTGTCGCGTCATCGCAGAATGTGCCCGTCTCATCCTCCTCGATGCGGAACAGCTCCGGTGCCAGTACCGTGATCCTCCGCTTCCCGCAGATCACCATGTTATGCCTGTCCGCAGCCGGCGCAGTTGCCGTGATCAGATGCCTATCCAACATAGAATCGTATCCTCCTTATCGTCCTGATTTTATAGTAAAATCCTTTCCGATGTTCCTGCTGCCCTTTGTACTGTTTCTAGGTTATCATATTACACGGAAGATTTCCATATATAAATTGTTGAAAGTTTTACATTTATAAAAATTGTCGGAAGATGAGCTAGATATAAAAGAAATAAACCTGCAAATTGTTTCGGATGCTACCAAGTTTGATTACAACAAACGAGGCGGTTAAGCCTATAAATGCTTAACCGCCTCAATGACGTTTACTCTAAAAAATCACTCCCCACCGCCACAGCAAAACCTTGACATTACAGAATCTCAAAAAATTCCGTAGTAAGATCCCTACTCCCCCCGGTTAGGGTAATGATAATCAAATTTGTTATCGTTTCAGACTTATACGTAATATCAACATATGCACTTCCCGTCGATAGAGATCCATCCGTATTTGTAATTTTCAAATCACGCACGGTATAAGTTACCCCTTCAATATGGTTTACTCTTATCCCCATACTACGTAAATGAACCTTCCCGTCCTCATAAAAATATGCTTGACCATAGGCCCAAAAATTTGCAACAACATATTCATTTCCATATCCTATAATAAGACTATCCGAAGTATAATCTACTATATCATAGTCATTTCCCGACCGCCCTTCAGGATACAAAACGTCAAAAGGGATATTATCATCGACAATCTCTTCACTACTCGATTCAACAAAAAATGCATCACAGTCCCCATCCAAAGTTTCCCCGTTCACCACACCAAGGCTTTCATCCGCCAATACGGCTTCCGGGCGCATAAAAACACAAACAGCAAATGCAAAAATTATAACAGCCAGCTTCTTTTTATTCACAACACATCTCTTTTCCATCATTCTTCACCGTCTCTTTCCGCACCAAACCCATTATGTATCACGAAGCCATTTAAACCGGATTCCATAAGCTTCTGGCGGAATGCTTCCTTGCTTTCTTCATCCTCCCAGTTAAACTGGGCAAGCACTTCATCAATCACTTGTTCGCGGGATTTCCCGGATTCTGTCGTAAACATCTTGTCCGTAGAAATCGGAGCAAGAACCTCATCCCCTTCTGGAACTTGTCCAACGGAATCATTTGCCCCTTCCGATTCTACGGAAACACCTCCTTCAACCGGTGTCGGTTCTGCTGCAATTATATGAGCATCCTCCAAATCACCAATGCCTCCCTCCGCATAGTACTGGTGCAATGCCATCGTTACAGCAACCCCGGATATCACTATGAAACCGCCCAATATCATCATTTTTCGAAACACTTTCATAAACAAACCTCCTTTCAATCAACCCAATAATTTTCAAATACACTACTTCATTATATGTTCCTTTGTTAAACAAAATCTTCTATTTATATAATATACCATTTGAATAAAAATATCAATGTTTTATTCTTAAAATTAATAAACCAAAATTTACATTATATACATTATTTAGACACATTTCGACTCTATATATTATTCAATATTAAATTTAATTCACTTATCACGTTCTAAGAAAATAAATCGGAAAACAAAAAAGAGTTGAATTATACATAAAACTATGACATAATACTATATAGTACATTTTCAAAGAAAGTAAATAGATATACTGCAACTCAACGCGCAAATAAAACGGAGAACAACATGCTGCAATATTTTGACGAATTTTACATGACGGATGACCAGGGAATGATAGCAGACCGATATCGTGAAGTACACGAACTGCTAAAAAACGCATCGTGGGCGAAAAACCGGAGCGAGAGCACGACACACAAGGTAATCCGCAATTCGCTAAATTGCGCGGTTTCCGAAAAAAACACCAGACAGCTTGTCGGGTTTGCCAGAGTTGTAACGGATTATTCTACTGTATACTATTTGAATGACGTTTACATTGACGAAAAATTCAAGGGAAAAGGGATCTGCAAAAGATTCATGGAATGGATCATTTTATGTGAAGACAAACTGTCCGGGATTGAGGACTCATTAAAAGCAAAAGACGCAAAAGTTTCTATGAGAAATTCGTTTTGAGGAATGCGCAGCTGTTTGTATGATTTGCATGGAAATGCCCAATTCCCGGTTGTTGGAGGCCAGTATATGAAATTACTTGTTATGCTGTTTATGACGCTGCTGACCCTGTATTTACTCATAGGGTCATGCCGGGTACTTTCCATGACGTTTAAAACATTTTGCAGGTCGATCACCATAAAAAGCGATAGACTTGCCGAGATGCTGATTGCTTATAAAAACACCTGGGGAATCAAAACGAGCGCAGATAAAAGAAATAAAATGTCGATACCGGGCATAATTTCCTATATCATATTTTTGCCGGAGATTTTCCTTCTCGCGTATGACTGGTGGGTTTTTATCACGACAGGTGTAGCAACTCACTGCACGGCAGAACAAACATATTTCGCGTTCGCCGTCTGGTATTATATCATTGCTTTGATCGTAAAGATCAACGAAGCAAATAAATTTGAAAGAGGAGATATATGGTGATTATTGAAGCAGCGGTTTGTCCAAATGGATGATCCACTGTTTTCGTCATATTTGCAGCCTTCATATATAAAATAAATTGTCAAAGCGAAACATAAGTTCACAACAAGCATAACGCCAACGCCAAATGATCCATCAAACACAAAGAAACATGACGAAACCCTTGATAAATCTGTAAATCTGACAACAACTCCCTTCTAATTATTATATCAATCACCCTTAGCAATCTTTTCTTCATAAATCATCATTTATTATGATTATTATCTTGACAATTCCCTGTTTCAGTGATATAATCTATTTATATAAAATACTTATATAAATAGATTATATCATGGCGTATCACAATCTGTACATGAACCAGCCCCTGCTGTCGCACAATGCCATTACTTGCCGTCAAACAGCAGCAGAAATAGGAGGAAACATGCCAAAACAAAAAATCACGAAGGAAATGGTGGTCGAAGCCGCCTTTGAAATTGCCAGGAAACAAGGCATGGAGCAGGTCATCGTCAAAAGCATCGCCGGCCGCCTCGGCTGTTCCGTACAGCCAATATACAGCTACTGCAATAACATGGATGGACTGCGCCAAGATGTGGTGAACCGCACAGGGCAGTTTATTCGGGAGTATACCGCGGCACACACTGACCCTCAGGATCTTTTCCGCAGCATCGGCAGGGCATATCTTCAGCTCGCAAAAGAAGAACCGAACCTTTTCAAAATATTCATTCTGCACCGCCGGGACGGGGTTTCCTCATTGGAAGAACTCTACCGGAAAGAAACGGATCCCCGCGTCGCCGGTTTTATCGCCAAACAGCTCGGCATGGAAGAAGCGCAGGCCAGACAGCTTCATCTAAACATGCTGATCTACACGATCGGCATCGGAACGATTTTTTCCGTCACAACGCCCGGCATCCCCGCGGAAGAGGTTTTCGCGCAGCAGGAAGAAGCATTCAAAGCATTTTCTTTGTTTGCACTAAAACAAGAAAAATGAAAGAACCAGTAAAAAAGCGTAACACGGAACAGCCCGTTCGGTATCGGGGCAATGCATCAAAACTGAAACTTTTAATCCCAGGATTTTTGCCGCCAAATGGCGTTAAGTTCCCTGAAACAAGTTGCCGCATGCGCGGCGGAATGAGAGGAAAACATGAGTACCGGAATCGTAATCTACCGCTCAAAATATGGTTCAGCCAAAAAATACGCTCACTGGATCGCCGAAAAAACAGGGTTTTGCTGTTCGGAAACATCAAACGTTAAAATAGAAGCGGTCACGCCGTACGATACGGTCATCTTCTGCGGCGGCATCTACGCGTCCGGTATATCGGGACTTTCTTTCCTGCGCAAACATTATCCGAAGCTCCGCGGAAAAAAACTTGCTGTTTTCTGTGTCGGAGCTTCCCCCTATGACCCGGACGCACTGGAAGAAATCAAGAACCGTAATCTCAAAAACGATCTGGCAGGCATCCCACTGTTCTACGGCAGGGGCGCATGGGACGAGAAAGCCATGAGCTTCAAGGATCGCACGCTGTGCCGCCTGCTGCAAAAGGCAGTCGCAAAAACAGACCCATCTGCGCAGGAACCATGGATGAAGGCATTGTTATGCGCCACCGGGCAGAAATGTGACTGGACGGAGGAAAAATATTTGGAGGGGTTGATGCGGTATGTCCTATTTAATGAAAGTAATTTGTGATGGGTTGATAAACAAAAATTTTTCAGCCTTCTTTATGCCATTTTCTACCACATTTCCGCGTCCATTTAGATTTCGAATAAATAATGGAATATATCATGAATCTCTATGAAACAATAAAGCCAATGACAATGTAAATCACCCTGCTATTCAAAACTGACTTCACATAAAAAAGACACCTAAAAATCAACAAAAACGCTGCCATCAACCCTTTCATTAACTTTCATAATCCAGCAACGCCTTTAGCAAAGTATGAAATAATACGCCTCGTATTTTTCCGATTGCTATTTTCAGAATCTTTGCTTTTTCACCATTTATTGAATTAATAAAATCTACTAACTCTATACGGCAATTGCGAAAACCAAAACTATCTCCTATGCTAATTCTCACCCCATCCAATGAACATTTTTCGGTCAAATACTTCAAAAGCTCTCTGTAGTTATTTTTCTTCAATATAATAAAACAAAACGGGCTACCCCCATCCATCTCAGATAAAGCAGGATGCACAATTCGTTCAATATATGCAGGCTTTTCCTTATCTAATGCTCTTGCAAATACTTTATTGTTACACAGAATGCAATCCACATATCGATCGTTTTCGTAAAATAGTGAAAAGTCTAACAAATTAGCATCCCTCAAGGAGATACCTGCACCTGCAACTGCACGATACTCTTTTAATGCGTGCATAATCTTGAGAAAACTTTTTTCTGATCCCGACTTTCCATATAGGGACATTCTTCCGCAATTCGAGAATTCAAACCCCTGTTGTGCCATTTTCAATAATGACTCAACCACAACAATAAATACATTTTCATATCTCAAACAAATATCCTTTACACTTTCCAGTATAGAACTGAATGGCGATAGTGTAATATCAATCAATATAAAAGTAGGGTAAGAATCATTTTTTGACAATATTTCACGCAAAATATCCTGCACGTCCGGGATCGATAAATTTTCGTCATAAATAATTGTTTCCAAAAAAATAACAGAAACCTTACCTTGAACTACTCCTTCATACTCCTCCTTTGTATGAATTATCTGGTTGCTTGCAAACAAAAAATGAACCAGCCTAATACTTTCAAAATACTTTGCGCACAAAAAAATATACTGGTCAGCAAAACCATTATTTAACCACTTAATAACTTGCAGCAAGCAACTAATAGTTGCCATTCCACTGGAAAACAAAAGAGTATCGCAGCACCAACCGGCAATCCTTTTATTTAAATTTATTCTTTCTTCTATTGTCCTAGGTTCAAATCCTCGCTCATATCTATATTCATTTTCATAATATAATGCAGGACAATCCATTTGTCCCTCGTTTGGCGAACGATACATTGTAATTGTATTTTTGTTGATTTTCCCAATCCAATCAATACGTATTTCATCTGCTTTTCTTTGCAATACGTTTTCAAAAATAGCCATCTTACCATAATCATCAAGAGATTCATCCTGATTAATGACACAACTTTTACACTCTTGCAAAAGTCCAAAACATTTGCATATGGCACATAAATCTTCTTTTTCCCGCTGCAGATCACTCACGATTGTCTTTACTATTTCCATAATCCCAAAGCTCCTCGCCCTTTTCTTTTATGTACAAATAAATTAGCAGCTCCCTCTACATCAAATTCTTTTGCCACTTTTAACAGTACATTTTTAACTATCTAATGGACAGATTATCTCTTCCGGTGGCGGCAATTGATGCAAATGCCGATTCATAGAAGTAGCATAAGCCCCCACATGTGAAAATACTAAGCGATCCCCCCTCTTAACAATCGGAATTTCCTTTTCCCGGACAAATATGTCATCTTCAAAACAGGAGCATCCACATATCATAGTTTTTACTCCACTAATATCCGGAGGATATAAAAGGTTCGGTAAATACCATGAAAACAAATTGAAAGCGGACGAATCTAGGATTACAACCTGTTTATTCCTCTCAACCCAAGAATCTAATGCAGTACATACAAGAAAACCACTCTCCATAACAAGAAGGGTTCCTGGCTCAAAAACAATATCAATGCGCTGTCTTTCGTTAATCTCTTTTGCAAACCCTGAAACAATTCTCCAGAACATATTTCTTTCATTCATATCTGACTTATATAGCATATAGAGCCCCCCGCCAAAACTAATGCAGGAAACATCTTCGAACCATGTACATCGCTCTCTCACCTCCAATATATAGTCGCAGATAGCTCTTATTTTCTGCACTGTATATTCCGAATTATGATAATGGATTCTCCCTACAGAAACCCTTCTTCTTTCCAATATATCACCAAAAGATTCATCCATGCAATTTATGCCAAAGCGGCTATAGTCATCTTCCGGGAAAACAATACGTACGCCTATTCTCCGACCCTGTAAAATCGTGCTATATTCCTTTAACATACTTAATGAATTAAAATCCTCTATGAAACCATCATCATATACCCGCTTTAAAAAATCAGCCGTAATTGCAGGAATTGTTATTATCCTTTCTTTCATGTGTAAATCATCCGCTATTTCATATTCTTGTTTTGATGCCAGCTCCACCCCATCAACATACCTGCTTATTGTCTTTATCACTTCAAGACAACTATTTGCTTTTACAGAATAATATAGTTTAAAATTCTGAACTTCCCGCGCATCATCATATATTTTTTTGATTGTTTGACAAATTTGTCTTTCAGAATAAACTATGCACGGCGTATTAACTGTATTTATCAATTTAGTAATATTCATTGTGCTTTCTTCTCCTTGCATAATTCCATCTTCTGTTTCTTTAACACATAATTTATAAAACTCTCATAAAAAATATCAGCCATCTTATTCCCCCTCCCAAACTCAGGGCTATCTTGTAATTCAATAACAAAAACAGAGTCATTAAACTTTTCCAAGGAAGATGCAATAATATCTATAGCAAAAAAATTAAGTTTAATAACTTGCTCTATTCTTTTTACAAAGCTAAAATAATCTTTATGAATATCTTTTGCAAAATAAACTGCAAAATCACTATCTGTACAAACTTCTCCAATTTCTACCTTTGCATCTCCCTTCGGTACAGTCTTTTCCGTAATTCCCTGCCGTAATAGAAAGATTGAATTTTCTTTTGTCATTCCTTCCAAAAAAGTATATTGGTATTTCTTTCTTGCTAAATCCTCAACAGTAGATACCCCATCTCCTATAACATACCTTCTTCGTTTCTCGGTAGCTCCAACCAGCTTACCGTCACAGCAGTACAGACGAAACAATCTTCCATCTATATGTTTTTCCACGACTATCCGCTCATGAAAACTTTTCATATATTCAATTATTTTCAGTAGTTCATTATTGTCTTTAATATCCGGAAAAACATCCATAGACTCTGTAAGATTATCCGGCTTAACACAGATTGGAAAATCAATCTTTTTAATAAAAGATTCCAACAAACTCATATCACTTATATCTAAAAGTATTTGATCCGGAACACGAAAACCGTGTGAGGCCAAAAGAAAATTAGTCATGCTTTTCGATTCGCTTATACACCTGCATATTAAATTTTCGTAGAATAATTCTTTTTCTTCAGAATCAAAGGTCAAGTATTCATTTACATAGACTCTCATCCCTCTGCTTGAATATCTTTCCAGCCGAACCGTTTTTCCCAAAGAAAGCGCTGCCTTAATAATACTAACACAACGATACCCAAAATTATCTGATGGTAAAAAAATGGTATTTATGAGAAAGTCCTCTTTCATACGCTCAAGTATATTTAAAAATTCGCTCAACAACGAAATGATCCGACTATTATAAACATCCGTCGGAATAACAATATTTAACTTTATCATATCATTAAATGTTTGTTCATCATAACCATTTCTCTGCAGCGACAGCAATATATCATTTTTCGCACAATCACTTTTTCCTATGCCATCTATTATTTTATTATCTTGTATCCTGATTCCCCTGTTTGGCTCAACTTGAAAGTAATAACATCCATGGTACAAATAATTCAAGCAATTTATTCTATACATATCTTATCATCCTCTTATCATGTTCCACTGCTTCCGTAATGTCTCAAACCAATTAACCATACTTTTTTTGATACCCAATAAAAAACACCTGCAATCACCGGAGCTAAGCAAACCCAAACCAAACTCATGTCACCCATAATCACTCGCATCGGAAAAAATGCGACAAACGCAACCGGGAAAATAAAAGTAAAAATAAATTGCAGTGCTTTTGGATAAATTGTCATCGGATATTTTGCAATTTCTTTAATCTGCATAGTAAAATTTGCAACATCTGATTGCGCAACTGTAAAAAATGAAACTGTCGAAAGCAAAATAGATATTCCTGCATAAATAAAACATGCTGACACCGCAACAAGTATAACAAGCGGTATCCACCAAAACCCAATATGCAATTTTATCCAGGCATATACCAAAATTGCCAAACCCGTCACCAGTTCCCCCCATGAATCATCATCAAAACCGTCAAGTAAAATCTGAAGTATTGTCGGAAGCGGTCTGACCAAAAAACGGTCAAACTCACCTTCCTGAATATAATACGGAAGCGTTATTGTGTTAATAAAGAAACATGCCCAAAGCGAAAAACCAACCAAATTTAAACCAAAAATAAAAAACACTTGGTATTTATCCCAACCATTTATTTCAGGCACTAACTCAAAAATAAAAAATAAAGAAAGAATCTCAGCGGCATAGTTTAACAACTTGGCAACAATTCCAAACAAAAAATCCAAACCATCCACTTCAAGTTCCTGGTAATTAATTTTAAAAAATACAATATACAGTTTTATTCGATACTTTATCTTTGATAAGAGCCTATCCAAAACACTCATCCTCCCTGCACTGTGATATGACGAATCATCTTCCTTGACAAAAGTATGTATATTACTAACAGAATCAGACAACTTACCCACAAAACTGCAAGATAACTTTTCATTTCTTCCACTGCTTTTCCCAACACAAGAAGCACCGGAACATAATAAATCGCTACAAACGGCAATTTTTCAAACAGTTTTAGCAGGAAAGCAGGATAAAATCGTATAGGAAGCAATTCGCCGGACAAAAAAGTAAACATTGTAGATTTAAACACATTAAGCCCCCAAAGATTTTGCAAATAATAACTTAAGGTTCCAACCACTAATTCTAACAAGCAAATAAATGCATAAGAACTAAAAAGCCAAAAAATAATCTGCAAAAAATTCACTAAACCCATTGGTATAGGGGGAATAAAAAACCATAAAAGGAATAACGTCGGGAGACTGCAAAAACAAAAATCGTATAAGGCACTCCCGATTGATGCAGATAGAAGTTGCAGTTCTAACCGCACCGGGCGTAACAATAGAATAGCAATCTTACCGCGTTTTATCAATTCACCATATGATCTTGATATATCATAAGGATATAGGTTTTTTAAAATCCGTGAAATAAATACGTAAACAAGCATATCCGACAAAGTAAATCCGTTAATTTCCCCTTCTCCGTTGTAAATTGCTTTCCAGAGACAAATATATAGAACAGTTACAAATAAATTGACGCATAATTTTAATATTGACGCTGCACGATAAGTTGATTTTGTACACATACTGAGCCATGCATTCAGGAAAAAATAATTCAAATTTTTTTTCAACATACCTCCTCCTTTTCTTTTCCCAAAAGCAATTTTATTATGCCTGTAAAGTCTGTTTCCTCAATACTAATATCCATCACTTCGTTTTCCGACACGACTTTATTGATCAACGATGACAGCTGATCACGAGCCACATTATTTACTTCCAGACAATATGCCTTTTTAGTAACTGTAATGTCCTCATAATCAAAGTTAAAATTTACCTCCTCATTTTTTGTCGAGAAAATAATCTTTTTATTTTGATTATAGTGCTTCAACAATTCTTCAATACTTTCCTGAAGTAAAATCTTCCCATCATCCAATACAATAGCCCTGTCGCAAACCACCTGCATTTCTTCCAAGTCATGTGTCGTTAAAATTACGGTTGTTCTCCGCCGTTCCCTTATCAAATTCAAAAAGCGTGAAATTGCATCTTTGCTGAAAACATCAAGCCCTATCGTCGGTTCATCCAAAAAAACAATGCTTGGATTATGCAAAAAAGCTGCCGCAATCTCACACCGCATCCTCTGCCCCAGACTCAAAGTTCTAACCGGATGCCTTATAAATGATTCCATCTCAAAAAGTTCCTTAAAAATTTTTATGTTATTCTCGAACACTTCGGAATCAATTTGATAAATGACCTTCAGGAGACGAAAAGAGTCCAACGGCGACAAATCCCATTTTAATTGCGACCGTTGCCCAAAAACAACACCAATCTCTTTATTATTTCTATTCCTTTGCCTGAATGGATCACGTCCAAACACCCGCAGTTTCCCGCTGGTAGGATACAAAATCCCTGTCATAAGCTTGACCAGCGTAGATTTTCCTGCTCCGTTACTCCCTACTAATCCAACAAATTCCCCTTCGTTAATAGTAAAAGATACTTCTTTTAATGCCTCCACGGAATGCTTTCCTGCACCATGAAACAATCTCTGAAACAAAGTACCTTCATCCGTATTCTTTACTTTATATTCTTTTGTAAGATTTTCTGCGCAAATAATTATTTCACCCATTCTCAACCCCCGTACTACAATTGTCCAGCCTTTCGATTGCCAATTGGCTCACAAGCCCGTCCACCAACATCAAATCCACCGAAAAATCTGCATATGCAACCGAAAAAACATTTTTGCGGTTCTCGTCCTCTACTTCAACTTTATCCAGCTTGCATATCATTTTCCCGATCATATCATCGAATAATACAACATCAAAAGCATCCGCATTATCACCCCGCAAAACATATTTACCGTCTTTCTCCGTCACCATTCTATGTAAGACCATAACTCCATTCTCATCCATAAACCAAACAATATCACCCGATTTTAAATTCAATGGCTTTCCAACCAGAATATAGTCCCCATCATAAAGCACAGGCTCCATACTATCCCCAGAAACACGGATCTTCAGATTCCCTAACTTATACAACGCATCAGTAAAAACCTGTCTTTTCATCTTAAAAATATCTCTATTCAGCATTTTATCACTCTTCCCTATAAAATAGCAGCTTGTTCCGGAATTTGCTCCAATTTATATTCGATATATTCGTTAAATATACAATCAAACTCTGCACAGTTCCCTTCGGTAGTTGAACGATGCTTCACCCATTCATTATACGTACATCCTCCTCCGCATATATACTTAAACTTACACTTCTTGCAACGGTCAATCAACAACACTGACCTGTTTTTAAAACACTCTATTTTTTCATCATCCAGTTTTTCAGACCTCCCGTCCAAATATCCTATCGCAAACTTCTCCATTCCCAGTCCCCACCAACATGAATATATGTTCCCATCATTAGAAATCACAAATTGCTCATTTGATACACCGCAAAATGTTACTCTAAGTTTAGGTATCTCACCGTGTAAAATATTCTCCAAATAATCTAACCCATGAAAATCCAAATAAAATACTTTCCTTATTTCTTGGCTCTCTTCTTTTAATACAGCCAAAATCATTTTTAATATCTCGTATTCACTTTTATCAAGTTTATACTCTGCACTTCCAGACTGTGTTACCGGATATATGTATGGCCACAATGCAGCTAAGTTCCAGCCACTTTGAATAATATAACGCGCCAATTCAGGAATACCTTTCACATTATTCTCATCGATGTTTACTCTCAGTGAAACGAACCTGTTTTCTTCAAGCAAACAACCAATTCCTTTAGAAATTTTTTCGAAACCATTCACTGATCTGTCATGTGGTATGCGCCTTCTGTTGTGTGTTTCTCCAAGTCCATCTATAGTGATCTGGAAATCTCTAATATCCCATCTTCTAATCTCTTCTATGTAATCGCAGATATTTAAACCATTTGTAGTTACAGATAAGATTACTGGAAGCGCACGCTCCCTTATACAAGCAATCAATTCCTCTAAGAAAGGGATGTTATGCGGCATAAAGGGTTCTCCTCCAACTAACTCCAATTGTAATTGCGCATTTTCATTTTTCTCGCATTGCTTTTCCAAAAACGCAAGCAGTGTACTTACTTTTAACTTCTCTGACTTTTTCTCTTCCAACATTCTTGCTTCATAACAATAAAGACAATTCATATTACAAAACAAATCTGTTACTATTGTTACTTTAATTATTTTTGTCTTTTTTTCCTTCCTCAACAAACGCATAGATAATTCTTTATCAATCCCTTCATATTCTTTACTATACTGATATATAAAATCCTTTTTATCACATATAATTTTATAAACTGAATTTTTCAGGAAATCCACAACAACGGCATATTTTCCCACATAATACACACTTTGAAACTGGTTATATAATCTCACTTTTAAAATATCCTTTCTCATATAGAGTACAAATCATTTTATCTAACGCTTCCTCAATATCCAAACAGTACACATCGTCGATTTTCCCATTCATCCCAAGATTACTGACAGGGCAGGCTCCATTGCAGAAAGCAATATATTTACACTCTTTGCATTTAGCAAGCTGACAAACCTTATATTGCCTCCATTTTTCCTCTTCCTTATACATTCTCCCCTCTATATAGTTTCCGATAGAATACCGGCTCATCCCTGCTATTTCAGTACAGGGATAAATGTTTCCATCCACGTAATAGCAATATCGTCCAGGATAAACAGCTTCACAGGCATTCAACGCAGGCACTACATATCCTTCCCTGTTCCAAAAGCGAAACATCCTACCTAAAATATCCATCTCGCTTCCTGATAACATCTCTATTTTCATATTTGGAACTTCAAAATACAGTTTTAACAGATTTGGATAATAATCTGTATACGGCAATTCCCCTTTTTCCCTTCCCAAATCTGGATGAAACCGGCTCTGGATTCTTCCGAAAACTACATCCACACGGGCGTTGCCTAATAGATCCTTTTCCCTTAAATAATCAAGTAATGCTCCCAAATTATGCACATTCCCCTGACCAACCAACACATTAACTTGAATTGTAATTTTTTTGCATATCGACAACAATGTAATTAGATTCTTAATGATTATATTAAAAGAGGGATTTTCCTCGCTCCCCCGCATTCTCTCATGCACATCTTTTAATCCATTTATTGTAACTATAATACCATTGATAGTACTTTCATATTGTAATATCAAATCAAAAAAATGTTGCAAAGTTGTTCCATTTGTAACGATATCAACTGGTGCCAAGTTTGTTTGCTTACTCATCTCCAATATGTATCTTACAATCTCTTTGTTCTTCAGCAAGAGAGGTTCCCCACCAAATAAAATAACTTTTCCGTCTGAGCGCGCGTACTTCTTGTTAAGCTTTAAAATCATCTCGAAAATCTTGTCAACTTGGAATTTGTTTAACACTCTATTGTATTTTCTTAACGCTCCAATCTCTTTTTCAAAGCAATATGGACATTTTTGATTGCATTCATCTGTTATAAATATGTTATGATTCGAACCCAAATTTCCTTTTCTTGTCATCTTCCTTTGAACAATATCAAACAAATAATCCTTTTCGACCAAAAATAACTTTTCTTTTAATATCGAAGAAACACTTAACTTTTCAAATTCTTCCGTTTTCCATGTGATTACATCATCGTGATTTAACAGAATATATTCAAATGTCAAAAGATTTAACAAAAATAAATATCCATCCAGATTTTTTTCGTATATGTACTTTGTCTTCATAAGCATACCAACGCATCCTCTTTCTCTTATAATCCTGCCGCACAGGGAATTTCTGCAAAGCAAGGTTTCACCATTGATCCAAGCAAGCCACTCCTTCAAAAAACCCTCCCCTACACACGTGGAAGGGCACAATGAGCTCTTTGCGTGTGTAGGGGAGGAACCCCGGATTCAGCCTTCTAAAGTAAAGTATCGTTAGAACTCTGCCTCTTATACATACAAACAGAAACATCTGTAAGCTTAAACAAAGTCTCCTCGTCCATCTCTAACCACGAAAGGCTCTTCTTATCACTCTCCGCCTGAAGGTCACGATCCTTTTTATTAATCTCTTCCATTCTTTAAATACTCCTTTCTGAATGTTACTTGTGCACTATGTATCATCCCTGTTGTCCAACCATGGTTCAGCAAACTTTTTGACATGTCATCTATATTATACCTCATCTGCCAAAAACATCAACGGACAGTTTCCCACAATTGATTGTCTAAAACTGTCCGTTGCCTCTTCCAAAATGAAATAGTACAATATGCCATAAAGTTTGCTTTTTACTATCGTAAACTAAAAATTCTATTAAACAATAGTATTTCACCGTGCGGAATCAACTCGAAAAGCAATTATTGGCCTTATCCATTGCATTTTCCATCATGTTACCGCATATATTGTGATGTTTCGACAGATAACATAATCTGCACCGCGTATCTTTCAACCACATCCGAATCACCTTTCGATGACAAACCGGATATCATAAAACCTTAATGCATTTGTTCCCCCATATTGTTATGTAACATCTTCAAACACCCTTGAAACTCCTTCATCCCTTTCTGATCACCACAAACCTTACTAAGATAATAGCCATTTTCCGCTGTCTCAAGGCATTGCTCCTTTACCCGATCATCATCAAAAAAATTATTTTTCCAATAGTAATTGAGCAGTTCACATTGGATTCGGCAGCGATCCGATATATCCCCAACACTGGCACCTGCTTCCATACCTCTTCTTACAAGCTCCAAAACCTCATGAAATTGGTTCTGCTCATATAGACAACGGATCAACCTTCTCATTAAACAGATATAATAGTTTACAAATATCTCCTTGTTATGATACTGTCTTTCGATATTCAATAAAAGCTTCCGGGCAATCAATATGATTTTATCATATTGATTTTCCTTTTCCAATACATTAAAATAAGCCAAATAAATATGTAGTTCTTTTTTGTTTAACGGCCACTTTTCAAGATCTGCCCCTTCTGGTATCATTTTCACAATTTGCTCTTCGAAATACGAAACACACTCTCTTCTGTCTATATCCCCTTCTCCTATATAATACGCTATTTCCCTGCCAATCACTTCAGAATATTTTATTGTATTTTCCGCCCCATCTTTCATATAACTTTCCACATACCGCTGTCTCCGTCCTGCCTCCTTATAATTTCCATGGAACATCAACTCCAACACTTCATTTTGCTCCCGCGCCATGGAGGGCTTCTCCAAATCCATAACAGGATAAATCGTATGCGAGCTTTGATGATAAAATTTCAACAATTCCCAGATACTTTCCCTGCGCACCGTTCTCCCTTGCTCCACGCGGGTCAATGTTTTTTCCTGTATCCCATTGCAATGCTCACATATTTCTTTTCTGGTATATCCGAGTGCTTCCCGCTTCATTCTCATGATTTGTGTCCTGTCATAGTTCTCCAAGCTTTCATCTTCCTTTCCAGTTCTTCTTTATGTCCATCCTGATATCCGAAATAAAATGCACTATACTGCGCATCTGCACATAAATAATCATATAAGACGGCATCAATCTGCTCCGTCACTCCTTTATCAGGCACATACAATTTCTTTTCCGTAAGTTCCTTTTTTAACATTTCACCACTCGCATCCGCCATCAATTCATATAACTCGCCGCCGACCACCGACTTCCGGATATATTTCGTAACTTTTATCCCTTCCATACATTGCTGCACACAGTTCACATAATCTCCCAGCCTGTACAGCTCCTGCGCACAGGCAAACATCAGCTCGGCATAAAACGGATGCTGATGTTCTTCCCGCGCAAACGTTTCACGGAAATAGTAAACGACAGAATAAAGTTTTTTCAGGCATTCTTCCGCTTTTCTCTCCACAAGCCTGTCGTAAGCAGCAATGAGGGAAAGCTCATCGGGGGAAAAAACCTCGCGTGCCCATAACGATTTCTCAATATCCGGCATATGCTTCTCAATAAAATCCTGCAATTCCTTGGTTCTCGGATCTTCCCAACGGCTCTGCCGAACCAAAAATAACGCAAGAAGCCGGTAATAAGACTGCATCATGGCAACATTTTTCCTGTCACAATACCCATAAAAACGTTGTAACTTTCTCTCTGCCTGTCCGTATCTCCAAAACAACAGGTCATACCATATCTCCAATTCCAAATTCACCAGAGCATTGTCCTGCGGATTTAAATAAGCACTTACCATATTCGACGGAATATGCAGCCGCCCCACCACCTGCCGTATCTCCCAAAAATCTCCTTCTTTCCCCTCCTCCAAACTGCGCATCTTCTCTTCATTGGAAACCCATCTGCCCACATCACCCCGCGACAGCCTTCTTTCTTCCCTTGCGGTTTTCAGCAAACGACCGAGTGCTTCGATATCCCTGTACTTTCCACTGTTTTTAAGATCTAATGCCATAAAGTACCCTCTTTTCCCTTCACCGGTCTGCTTTATAAATATTATATAAAATGCATTATTATTTGTCAATCCATTATCTTGTGATACCTATTATTAGCCGTGATTGATAATCTTGAAAATATAATAATATAGAAATCATTCTAGAACTTTATATCATTTTAATATATACGCAGAAGTATAAAACTTTTATGTATTCAAAAAAAATGCTCCCTGTTTAAACAAGCATTCACTTATTCAAACAGGAGCATTTTTTTCTTAACTAATAATCCAGTAACTTAACAGAAGTTGATACAACCCCATTCACAGAGCATACAGCCAGTATTCTATACCAATTTGAATTTGTTCCGTCAGGCGCAAAAATCCGGAAATAATCTGCAATCTGCTGCGTGCCATCATTATTTGTTGTCTTAATGCTGCCGCCGCTTTCGATTGCATATCCGGCCTTTATGTTTTGGTATAAAATATTGTGCCCTGTCAGGGTTGACGAAATCCCCGGTGCATAAGTCCAATCCGTCGTTTGGATTACCTTTACTATAACAGAGCCTGCAACCGTGATATTAACATCATATGTTTTGCCCACATCCATTTCCGCCGCTGCCACATAGAAGGTCAATCCATCATCCAGATCGGTTCCCGGAATACCACTTCCGACCGCATCTGCACTTTCATTCGTTAATTCGAGCTCGATCTCATCATACGAATAGCTTGTCTCGGCTGCCCTACCCAAGTTTGGTGTCACATAGAACTCCAATGTCTCATCCAGATCGGTTCCCGGAATACCACTTCCGACCGCGTCTGCACTTTCATTCGTTAATTCGAGCCCGATCTCATCATACGAATAGCTTGTCTCGGCCTCTGCTGCTGACACTCGTTGCCCAGACAGTATGATTGTCAGGGCCACCGCCAAAATCCCAAACGCAAATTTAAAATTTTTCATATACCTCCTTTGCTCAGTAAACTAATTTTGAATGATACATATGTTACATTTTTATTATATCGTCCTCCCCAAAAATTGTCAATGGACAGTTTCCCGCAGTTCATTGCTTAAAACTGTCCACGGCATCCCGGAAAACCATGACGCAGAATTCTTGCTACTTACACTTCTTACATTTAAAGATTCTTATTTCCTTGCCGCTTCCCTGCAATCGATACGCAACATCAATGCCGCCACTTCTTTATAATTGTCTATTATGAAGTGTCTTCCTTTCCTTCTTCCGATTCGTTTAAAGCAAAAAAAGTTCCGGGAATAAACTCTCCAAGTTCATTCCCGGAACTTTTAATATAAAAAGGTCATCCCTGAATTCTATCATAAAATTCCGGCGACAAGCTCACTGTTCAAACACACCGATCTTATTCTGCTCCAAAATCTTCGCCTGATCAACAATTTTGTTAAATTCCCCGATCAATTCCTTTGAAAGGGCTGCCGCACGCTGATACTCTTTTTCCGCCTTTCCATAATCCTCCTGTTTGATGGCGGACATAACACTCTTGCCAAGCAAGTGGAACATTCGGTGCTTTTCGCCGAGACCACCCCAGATTCCCGCGATCGCACGGTTCTGTGGTTTCATCGCATAGTAGAAATGTCCGAACGCACATTTCGTGTCATCCGTCTGCAGCGGGGTGCACACGTGCGTGTTCACCATTTTCTCCAAAGCTGTAAGCCAGTTCTGATGCGCCAAAATCGCATTCTGCACCGTCGTGATAAACACCTGGTTATCCAACATGTAAAAAACATCTTTCACCATATTGCCCATCTGCTTCGCGGTATCGTCCAGTTCTTTCTCCACTACCGCAACCGGCTGCGTACCGACCAGAAGATCATCTGATATCCGGCTGACATCCTCCGCCTGCTCGTTTAAGTTGTCGCACTCTCCGGTCAGCTTGTTCACCTGCTCCTGCACCGTCGTGACGGAACTGAATATTTCCTGGCCGGAAGCGGCGATCGTCGTGACGGAATCTGCGATCTCCGCAATGCTTTTCTCATTCTTCTGGTTGTTATCAAGAACCTTGAAGAGATCCTCCCTCATTTCCCCGATCTCCACAACGGTCTTATCCAGACTCTGGTGTGTCATCTTGGAAGCTTCTTCAATACGGTTTACAAGACCGCCCATACTTGCCGTCAGCTGCTGCGTCTCATCCGCCAGATTGCGGATCTGTTCTGCCACTACGGCAAAACCCCTTCCGGCATCGCCTGCCCTCGCTGCCTCGATGGAAGCATTGAGCGCCAAAAGGTTTGTCTGCGACGAAATGGAATTGATGCCGTTGATCACTTCCGTCATATTATTCAAAACGCTCATCAACTGCTCCATATCGCGCTTCATCTCATCGGAGGTGCGCATGGTCTCCTCGGATCTCACAACAATAGAATTAAGTTCATTACTGCTATCGCTTACCTTACTGCTCATCTCACCCGCAAGCTCGGCTACCTGCTGTATATTTTCATTGAAGCTCTCATGGACGGATACAACCTCCGCCATGTTTTCCTCCGTGGTTCTGGCTGTCGCTATCACCTCGCGGGAAACCCTGCATAGGTTTTCATTGACCTCAGCCATACGCTCCGTGCAGTTGTGCATCACAAGATCCAACGCACTTATTTTCATCACAGAAGAAAATACTGATTTTGCCAGTTGGTTAAAATTTTCTCTTCCCTCACGCAGCCTCGCCTGTATCTGTAAGGCATCTACGTTCTTGCTGTCCTCCACCGGAATCATCCTTGCTATATTGTAAATCGCTTTCTTGTCTTTCATAAACACCTCCGATTTATACGCATTTTTGCACTTCTGTTATATTATAGCAGATTCCTTTTTCTCTTGCTACCATTATTTTAATTTTTTCGCGCATATTTTTGAGATCTAACATAAACCCGTCCCATAATACTGTACAAACGGAAACACCTGTCAAACGCCCGCTACAAGGACTCTTTCCATCACCACGGCTCTTGGGCCTTCGAAATTTTTCTCCACCTGCATTTCCTTGGAAAATACCAACGTCTTTTGCGCTTCAAAAATGTTTCCGTTCACGGAGCCTCCTGTCACCGGCACAACCTTCTCGCCGTCGTAAAGAAAACCCAGCCGGATCTCACCCCCAAAATGCCCGGTAAAATCATTCATCTGGAAATCAGAAAAATTGACAACCTCCAGATAAGGCTGCGCTTTCAGTTCGTCAAGGGAAACTTTCCCCGCAGGAACCTTACAGCCGCCAAAATCCCCGGTCGGCTCAATCCCAAGGTATTGGGCAAAACGATTGCCGCCGTGGATCATCATCAGTTTCCCGTCCTTTACCAGTTCCCTGTCCTTCATTGGGATCCCTTCACCGGAAAACGGCACTACGGCTTTCATTGTCAGATTAACACGGTCTTTTAAGACCCCATCGCCCTGCACATCACAGCCGACAGAAAACGGCGAATATTTCTGGTAAATCATTGAAGACTCTGCACGGCCGACATAATACTGCATGAGCTCTTTCACATAGCCGCCCGTCAAGATCACACGGTACTCTCCCGCTGCCGGCGCAGTTTTTGCCTTCGCACGTGCACGTGTCAGTTCCATAACGCCGCGGACTTTTTCCTGAAGGGCATCCGTATTCCAATCATCATAGGCGAAATCCTGATAGGTTTCCACATCTTGTCCGTCTACACACTGCACGACGAACTCACCCCACACGCGGTTCTTCCTGTACGACACATCCACACCGCGTGAATTTATGATATGTGTGGTGCAGCAGCGCGCAAATACCTCTGCAGAATTTAGAAAAACCTCCTCATGTACATCCTCGGCAAACAGTGCCTGCGAAAACCCCTGCACCGTCTCCGAAAGGGTCTTCTCCGAAAGGGTACTTTTAACCTCTACCAATTCTTCTTTCGTTCCCGCATACAAATCATAATATTGGTTCTTCACAAATCCGGCGGCATAATACGCGTCGGAAAAAAGTTTTTCTATTTCCTGCTGTGTCTGGCTTTCCTGCACGCGTACCGATGCCACACCGCGGAAACGCACACCGTCCTCCTCAAACACACGGTACACCGAAACGTTTGCCGTTGTCACATTTTTCCGTCGCTGCATATCAAGTTCCTTCTTGATAAAAAACAGTTCCGCGGACTCCTCCTTTGTCATAGTAATCTGATAATCTTCAATCCCGCACGTCTTCAGTGCGGAAAAAATCCGGTCTATCATGGAACAATCCTTCCTTTCTTATTACGAGTTCCGCAGATGCCCTCCCAGCCCCTCTTCCCGCAGCGGAATTTCTGTCCGCTCCTCTCCCACAAATTCCGCTGGGAGCTCTTCGCGCACCTGCTGTTTTACGAGTTCCGCAGATGCCCTCCCAGCCCCCGCACTCCAACAATCAACCAAGTCTGATCTTTGCCTTGATATATGGGCCGCCGTCCGAAACCTTCACCCATTCTTTATAGCCCTTGCCGCAGAATCCGCTGCCGCAAAGCACGGATACATCGGAAATCATGCTGATGGATTTTAACAGATCCGGCACATAGCCTGTCAACACGATCGGTGAATAAATCTTTCCTGTCAGCTTGCCGTCCCGGATCTCCCTCGCAATATTTACCATACACTGGATGCCCCAGTTTTTCGGATCCTCCATACCACTCGACGCTTCTTCGAGCAGAAAACCGTAGGAGATCGACGCGATCATATCCTCCACCTTATCACTGCCTGCCTCAAAATAAGTATTCGTCATGCGGGTGTACGCTTTCCTCTCATAATTCTCGCGCCTTCCATTTCCCGTCGGATCCGTGCTAAGATGCATCGCCGACTGTGCATCGCTGATCCCGGCCTTCAGTATCCCGTGGTCGATGACCAGCGTATCCTGTGCCGGAATGCCCTCATCGTCAAAGAAATATGATGCCACTTCCTTTGCTGCAGCTGCCCCATCATGCATATTCACAAGCTCCGAGGCAACCTGTTTTCCGACATACTGCTTTGCCAGCGCACGGTTCTTCACAAACATGTCCATCTCCACGCCGTGTCCGAACGCCTCATGTACGATCATACCGGTGACATCCGGCCTGCAGACGCACTCATATTCCCCTGGCGGGATCGGCTCACTCGAAAGCAGGTCAAGTGCATTCTGAGCCACACTCCCGACATTTTCCCCGATTTCGTCCAGCAGCTCCGCCCCGCCCAGCAAGGAAAAGCCGCGGTAACTGTCCTTGACTTCCTCGCCGCGCGATGCCATCACATCCACGCCGCCGCACATCCAGAGCACATTCTGCTCCATATCACGGTTTTTCGACAAAAACAGCTTGCTGCATTTCTGGTAGCTTGCAAACGCATGGCAGTCAAGCACCTTATCGCTGAAAGCGCGCCCCGCCTCGCTGACCTTTGTCAGCCGGCCGATGATTTTTTCGTCGCCGTACTCCTCCGGGTCAATCTCATACTCCGTGCTGTCCTCAAATACAAGCGGATCATCGGCAAGCATCGCGTAACAGCTTTTCTTCACTCCCTCCGGCAGCCGGTCAGACATCGGTATCAGGCCGTTCTTCACTGCTGTCACAATCTCTTCGACCCTATCCTCCGAAAGTTCGTTGAATGAATATTCCGCATAGCTCGTTCCATCGTACACTTTCGCCACAAACCCGCGCCCTGTAAGCATCGCATCCATCCCAATCCCTGTGCTCGTCTTTGAGACACTGTAACTTTTTGCCGTGGAATCCTGCGCCAGAAGCGACGCATACGGAAATTCCGAAAGCAGCCGGTCGCGCAATTTTACAAGCGCCGGCTTTACCCGCTTCAAATATTCGCTTTGTTTTACTTTCATGCCCATTCCTCTTTTCTAAATTGCCTTATAATAACTTTGTACATACCAAAACGGAATCAACCGGAAATCCCGGGCGGATCCGTAGTACAGCCCTCGAGCAGCCCTCTCGCCTCCTCCCAGGTTTTCACGGTAAGCACGTCATCCCGCCCTTCATACGGAAGGTCGATCGCGCCGATATACCACAGAGGCGTGATCCCCACGCCTCTCGCCCCGACGATATCGCACTCATACTGATCCCCGGCATACCAGACCTGCTCCGGTGCAAGCCCCGCCTTTTTTAGTGCCAGCTCAAAAATCCGCCGGTTCGGCTTGCGGTAAAGATACTCGCTTGTAGCAATAATAAACTCAAATCCATTATCCGGGATCAGGCGCTGGATCCTCTCGCCCACCACCTCCCCGGCATATGAAATATTGCTGATCACGCCGGTGCGGATTCCCCGCTCTTTCAAAAATGAAAGAAAGGCCTCAATCCCCAACGTCGGCTTTCCCGGTGATGCGGCATCCCAGAATACCCGGTCAAGATCCGCGCCGGAGATCGAAAGCTTCACCCCCTGCGATTCGTACAGGTAGCGGGTAAACATATGGTTCGGGATTTCCAACTGGAACAAATGCTTTTTCGCAGGATCGAACCGCCCAAGCTCCTGGTTCATCGCGTCGGCCGCCGCCTGGATTTCCTCTGCCGTCCTGCCGTATTTATTTTCAATGGCGTATTCGAGAACCGCCCGCGTACCCCGCAGCCCATCAAACCTCTCCTCACCGACCAATGTCTGACCGTAATCAAACAGGATCATTTTCGGCTCTTTCATACCTTCTCCTCTCCGCCATCCACCGGCCGTGTACTATGTCTCTTATCCCTTCCTTCCGTCTGCAAGACGGATCCTGTAGACCGTCTCACATTCCCGGAAATCTTTATCTACCAGATCTTTTATTTCCGCATCCCCCGCTTTTTCAAGGGACAGCCCCTTTGACTGGCAGTAATTTTGGAACGTGCGGTAACTTGCCTGATTTTCCGCTGCGATCGTCACAAGGATCTCCCTCGCCCCTTTCCGCCTCGCATGGGAAACGGATGCATCGATCAGCCTGGTTGCAAGCCCCCTTCTCCGGTATTCCCCCAGCACCCCGATCTGCCAGATAAAAAACTGTTCACCGCTTATCAGATTCATGATATAGCCGACCGGCTTCCCGTCCTCCATAAGCAAAGAGCCTACCCCGCCAAAGAAATTGCATATAACCCAATAAGTGTACGGCGTATGCAGATCCAACGTCGTACAATCTGAAGCCAGCTTCCTTAGAACCGGTCCGTCTTCCGTTCCGATACTGCGCAGTTCAATACCCATTTCTGTCCACCGCCTTCCCGCTCTTTTACTTCGCGCCCATCCTGCGCTGCTGCACCATCTTTTTCGGTGCCGGCTGCGCGGAATATTTCGTGTTCGTCTTCCCGAACGGGATATTGTTTTTCTTTGATGCCATCAGATCAAATGCGGCATGCTCCTTTTTCTTCTTACCCATAAAAAACACCTCCTGAATTTTCAGTCTGCCTTCGGCAGGTTTTCCTTTATTTTCCGAGCCCAGGCATCATATTCCGACTCCGTAAGTTCCCGCCCGATCTCTACCGACGGTTTCAGCGCCGGATGCGGAACGGCAAGGAAATTCGCAGAAAAGCTGCGGTTGATTCCAGTCTCGAAAAGTATGATCACCCCGCGGCCGTCAATCTCCGGGATGGCCTCCGGCGGCATCTCGCCCCAGATCAGCCGCATCGTGTCATCCTGCTCCAAGGTATTATGACCGGCAGCGCCGTAATTGCATTCCATAAATTGCATGCTGTAGGAATTGTTCCAGCAGTCGTCCGGAAACTCTCCGTATGCCAGACGAATCAGGGACTTTGCCGCACGGAATTCATGCATGCCGTATTTCTCACCAAGCTTCTGATGAATCTGTTCCTCCAGCAGAAAAAGCAGGTGGAAGCAATTGTTCATGTCGTTTGCCTCGGCCAGAAAACCTGATTTTTTCGCCGGATACAGCACCAGCAGCTTTCGTTTTCCGCAAGTATTCCGCATCAAATCCACATAGTACACAGATTTAAGATACGGACTCTCCGGGGTCTCCTCGGTCAGATATTCTACCTGCTCCGCTATTTCCGGTTCTTCCATAATTTTCCTCAACGAAACATCTCTTGTTAGAAATGCCATAACCGAAACACATAGAATATTAAAACCGAAATATGCCCTCGCCCAGTCCCCGTTTATTCTGTATATTTCGCTCATATCCTCCGGCAGTCCGCATTCCCCGTCCTCCCCAAGACTTTGAAACATCTCATAGACCTGTTTACAGGAACGGGAAAACAATTTGACGATTCCCTCCCCCGCAGAGGTATCCTCCTCCTTTTCACAGGCAAAGCCGATAAAAGTGGACAGCAGACTTGCCTTATACAGATCCATCTTTTCCAGCAGGCTGCTCAGTTCTCCGGTGAATTCAATCAGCCTGCCCTCGTTAATGGCCGCGCCGACCTCCTGGCCGAATTCCGGGAGCTGGTGAAGAAGCTTTTCGTTTCCCAGCTCCTCCCATTCCGTTTCCCTGCACAGGAAATCCATCAATACCTTATTTACCATCGTAATCCCCTCCTTTTCCGTGTTCCAGTCTTCGTTGAATTTCGACATCCGCATAACTCTGTGTCCGCAGTGTTTTTGTTCCGAAACTCTATCAGAATTTTACCACATTTCTCCCGGCCTTGTAAAGCGAAGGACGCGGGCCGGATTACGGTCAGGCTGGCAGCCGCTTCACCGTACCTCTCTCAAGACGGTACCTCACGTTTTTCCATAGCAGAACCCCGCCGTCCGCATCGGCACAGACCTCCAGGAAACCGTCTTTCAGACGGACGGATACGTTTCCCTCCCCGACCGGAACCGTTCCCTCAAACCAGTCCAGCCCGCCGGGATTCGGAGCCACTTCAAAGGTCCGGTAGCCCGGCGCTGTCGGGCGCACGCCAAGGTAATATCTTCCCGCCAGATAAACCGGACTTGCGCCCCATGCATGACACAGGCTCTTTCCGTACTTATTGCCGTACATTCCGAGCTGTTCATCCCTCGGCAGATCCGGCGTATACTCCTCCCAGAAGCTTGTCGCCCCGGCCTCAAGCATCGCCCCCCAGTATGTCCGGATTTTCTCCGTCACGGTCTCAAGCCTGCCGGCCCGGCACAGAGCCTCCAGCTCGTAAAGCTTGAAATACGGCGTCCGGATCTGCAGAACCGCGTCGTTCAACAGCACATTGTCGATGATCTTCTGCCGCTGAAGCCCGTCCGCGTAGCCGAACAGCAGCGCAAATATATTGGCATGCCGCGTGACATTTCGCTTCCCGGATGAAAAGCTGTCGATAAACGCCCCTTTTTCCTCATCCCAGAAAAAGCGGTTGATCCGCTCCCGAAGGCCTTCAAAGGCATTCTGCCAGACAGCGCATTCCTCGCCGATCACCCGCCCGCACTCCGCAGCCGCCTCCAGACTTCTGGCCAGCAGCAGCTGTTCCGCACAGACTGCCCCGGTCTTATCCATATCCGCCCAGTCAATAAAGATCCAGTCATCCTCCACCTGCGCGGCAAACCCGTCCGCATCCAGCCTGGACAGACAGAAATCCATGAGCGATCTTATTTTCGGGAAAATACGCTGCACAAATTCCCTGTCCCCCGACATCTCGTAATAGTCATAAACACTGATCAGCCAGAAGAAGGAATAATCCATAATTGTGTTGATATGTTTTTCAACCGGATCCAGCCCCCGCAGAGCCAGAATTGTCCGTTTGCAGATATCCCGGTCAAAAAAGAGATAACGGTTTACCAGATAGCTCTGGTACGCGTCGCCTGACCAGACCCAGCGATCCCGTTTAATGCCGTCGAGGAAAAACTCCCGGCTGTTCAGATGGAAGGTGTACGCCGCAGTATCCCAGATCCGCCCGAACAGTTCGTCCGAACAGTGAAAACTGCCCCGCACGGCAAGCGGCAGATATTCATAATACACCTCCAGCCGGTATGCCTCCTCCGATGCCGCACGGATGTACAGATAGCGGAACGCCCTCGCCGGGATTTCCTGCGGGTGAGCCGGAAACTTCTGCAATCCGGACGGAGCTGTCTGCGCCCGGACATGCGCGCGCAGATAGGAATGTTCCGTATCCAGCGCTTCCTCCTCCGTCTCACCATAAAATATGTCAGCCTCTCCCGCGCTCATATAAATGCGCAGCCTGGCAAAGGTTTCCTTTCCGAAATCGTAGAGAACCCCGCCGTCCACCTTCCTTTCCCCGGACGGTGCAAGCTTCTCATAGCAAAATTTGAACACCTGCGGGTCATCAAGCTTCCCTGCATAGGCAGCGCTGCTGCCCGCCCGGACCCATTCCCTGCCGTAATCGTTTACCAGCCAGTCCCCGCCGCTCACAACGGTTTCGCCCTCGACATACACGCACGGAAGGCCTTCCGGGTTCAGAACAGAAATCAGGATCGTATGCTTTCCGCCGGTCAGATCAATTGGTGTCCCGAATGCACGGCGCTTTCCGTCAATCTCCACGTTCCCTGCTCCGCGGGCATAGACCGTGATCTTCTCCGGTGCTTTCAGCTCCACCTCCCGCCGGAATCTCACATTGTGCCGGCAGTCAGAAAGCCGCCAGAACGGCGGGAAATTATGGCCGAATTCGTCGCGTCTCGCGTGGAGCTTTAAACTGTGATACAGCTCGAAATCGCCGTAATACCAGATCCATTCGGCACTCTTCTCCGGCTCCGGCACAGCCGCAGCCGCGGTATCGTTTTTTTGTACCTCCGCAGTGCCTGACGTTGTCTTCGTCATCGTCATGGTTTCCGGAAAAGCCAGATTTGACATCCGCATCGTTCCATCTGCCTCTGCCGATGTCCGAAACGGCTTCTGCTCGGTGCCGGGCGCAGCAGACTGTCCGGCCATCCATGCCGCTTTGGCCGCGGTCGCTTTTTCCGGCCGGCGGAGAGCTTCTGCTTTTTTCTCCGTCGGCCACGGCGCAGCGCTTCCGGCCGGTGCGTTTTTTTCTGCAAGCCATGCAGCGCTGTTACCGAACACCTCCCGTTTCCCCGTCCGCTGCCCTGCTCCGGCCGCAGCCGTATCGTCCCACGGGGCTATCCCGGCTCCCGGCATTTTCTCCGGCTGAAAGCCCGCTTCTTTTCGTCCGCTCTTTTCCGAGAGCCACAGCGCGCCGCTCCTTTCTCCGGCACGTTTTTCGTGCTGCCGCCCTGCGCCGGCCCCAAGCATGCCTCCTGCCATTCCGATGATGCCTTCCGGCTTCGCTCCGGACATATTTCCCGCCGGCTTCGCCGCCTCTCTGCCAGTTTTCCTCCACAGGGCAAGCTTTGACCGGATCCAGAGCTCCACCCGCTCCGCTGCTTGTCCCGGGTCAAGTACGGTGATATCCAGGCGTTCAAACACTATATCGTTCAGCCTGTCATGCTCCAGAAAGTAGCGGTTGTATTGAACCGAACTGCTGATCCACCCCGCATCCGAAATCCCCCTGCCCTCCGTCATCCTTCGGCGCAGTTCTTCCTCCCCGCACACAAGCGCAAGGCAGTAAATTTCAGGGAAAAATCTCTGGTTCCATGCCTTTTTCAGCTTGTCCAG
>ERZ808040.641-NODE-641-length-28844-cov-6.819376_pt1 | contig 28844 bp, 22 predicted proteins | sample MGYA00380191_ERZ808040 | MGnify/ENA primary metagenome ERZ808040 (study PRJEB31490, sample SAMN06133395) | mouse gut metagenome | isolation source: J6 | host: mice | place: China: Chengdu | collected 2015-05 ...
TAAATGGCGGCAATCGCTTCATACCGCTGGCGGAGGTCAGGCTCGATATCCTCCCGGTTCGTATATTTCACCAAGCGCGCCAGCTCGGAGGCGTAGGTCTGAAAGGTCTTCTTTTCCTCCAGAGTGGCGGACACTGTGTTCGCCGCCGTTTGCAGAAGAGCCAGCTTTTCAAAGCCTCTGGCGTCAATCAGCGCTTGTAGCGTAAAATCCCGCTCCGTCAGGAATGACTCTGTGGAGGCGATGAGTTCCAGAATGCGGGCGATCAGTTTCTCCTTATCCACGGTAGGGTCGGCGCCGCCGGTGCCATTCCCATTGGCTGTGTAATCGGCCAGCGCCTTTCGCAGCGCTTTTACGATTCCGATGTAGTCGATAATCAGACCGTTGCTCTTTCCCTCGGCCACACGGTTGGCCCGGGCGATGGTCTGCATCAGCGTGTGGGCCTTCAGCGGCTTGTCCAGATACAGACAGGACAGGCACTTTACATCGAAGCCAGTAAGCCACATGGCGCAGACGAACACCACACGGAGAGGATTGTCGGCATCCTTGAACTCCTTGTCCAGCTCTCGCTTTTCCATTTTTGTCCGATGAGTCTGGATATCCAGTCTCCATTTCTGGAAGGTCTGAACCTCGTTCTGCTCCTGGCTGATGACCACCGCCATCTCGGTCTCCTGCATCCACTGAAGCTTGCGCTCCAACTCCTGGGCCTCCTGCTGGGATGCGCTCTTGATTCGCTCTTTTAATGCGTCAATCTCTGCGGCCCAGTATTTCCGAACCAGGTCATACATACGGACGCAGGTTACTTTGTTTAGGCAGACGAACATAGCTTTGCCGCTGGTCCACAAATCGGAGTAGTGCCTTGCGAAATCCTGGGCGATGCGCTCAAGGCGGGGTGTAGCGATGAGGAGGTGAATTTCCTTTGCGAACTCCAGCTCCAGCTTGTCCTGCTGGTCCACATCCAGGTCGGCCTGCTCAATGGCATCCAGAATCCGGTCTGTGATTTCCGGGTTGTCTTTTATATCCAGGATTTTCTCGCCCCGGTTTTCATAGTACAACGGCACCGTCGCTCCGTCGTCCACGGCCCGCTGGAAGTCGTACACCGATATGTAGCCACCGAAGGTGCGCTCTGTGATACGGTCGCTGGACAGCAGCGGCGTGCCGGTAAAGCCAATCCGGGAGGCGGAGGGCAGAAGGCGGATCATGTTGTCCGCGAAAATGCCGTACTGACTGCGGTGGGCCTCGTCTGACATGATGAGAATATCGTGGTCAGGGGAAATCGGCTCCACATCTGTTTTGTTGAACTTCTGGATCAGGGTGAAGATAAAACTGGGATTGCCACGCAGCTTTTCCACCAGATCTGTACCGCTGGAGGCGATGAATTGCCCGGCCTTGGCCTTGCCCAGAATACCGCAGTTTTCAAAGGTGTCGCTGATCTGCCGGTTCAGCTCCTCCCGGTCAGTCAGCACCACAATGGAGGGGGAGCCGGAAAACTTGCGGCGTATCTTCTGAGCCAGGAACACCATGGAGTAGCTCTTGCCGCTGCCTTGGGTGTGCCAGAAGACGCCCAGCTTGCCGTTGTTCAGCCGACGGGCCTCATACGCTTTGACCGCCTCGTTGACGCCCAGATACTGATGATTCCGGGCCAGGATTTTTGCCGTGTGTCCGCCGGAGTGGTCAAAAAGGATGAAGTTCTCCAGCAGATCAAGGAAATTCTCCTTTTTGCAGATACCCCGGAGCATGGTCTCCAGAGCCACGCTGCCTGGTTCCTTTTCCTCCAGCCGTTTCCATTCGTGGAAAAACTCGTACTTGCTGCCCAGCGTGCCCACTTTGGCATCGGTGCCGTTAGAGAGGATCAGGAAGGCGTTGTAGTAGAACAGGTGGGAGATGGTGTCCAGATAGTCGGTGTAATTGTTGGTATAGGCGTCCTGCACATCCACTCCGGGAGCCTTCAGCTCCACGAAAAGCAGAGGAATGCCGTTGACAAAGCCCACAATGTCCGGGCGCTTGTGATACAGGTCACCATCAATTTTCAGCTCCTGAACGGCTAGAAAGTGGTTGTTGGCCGGGTTCTGGAAGTCGATGACGGCAGCGTATTTTTTCTCTGTCCTGCCGCCAGGCTTCTTTACTGTGACGGGGATGCCGTCCCGGATCAGGAAATATTTTTCCTCGTTGATTTGCAACAGGGATGCGGTGGACAGGCGGTGCTCCATGAGCCGCTGGGCCTCGTCCAGCTGGGCGGGGGTGAGCCAGGGATTCAGGCGCAGCAGAGCCTCACGAAAATACCGGGTCAGCAGAATTTCCTTGTAGCTCTTGCGGCCAAGGGTTCCGGTTTCGCCCAGCTGCTCAGTGTTGTAGGCGTAGACACTCTCCCAGCCCAGCTCGACCCGGAGCAGATCGGCGGCGCTTTCTTGGATGAGGATATTTTCAGAGTAATCGTAGCTCATAGAATCACCTCATTGCTTCCTAGTATTCGAATTGATAATTTATTAAGTTACCATCTGGGCCGAACAGATACGCTACATAATTATCCAAAGACAGCGGATTATTTTCTTTAAGCATTTCCGCATGTATACGATTATCATTTTTTGCTTCAAACACAACAGCTGCTGTACTAATCACATAATCACCATTTTCTGATTTGCAGAGCATATAATTTACAACATAATCGAAATAGTTATGCAAATGGTTTGCTGCAATATCTATTCCAGGAACCTCAACCCCCAAATGTGTGGCAATATTACGCATACGATATAGGCGCTTAATCTGCCATCTTATTCGAATTTCGTGTGAATCAAGGAATGCAGCGATACTTTTTCCGTCAGCCAGTACTTTTCTGAGTGAAAACAGCCTTGTACGTAGCAGCGGATTTTGAGAAAGGCATCCATAGATTTTCTTCATTTCTGTGGAGTTTTCAGCATGTGCGGAAAAATAGCGCACAAATTCTTCGAAATTCGCAATTCCTAATTCTTGTAGCTGTTGTTGTTCTATAGTATTGCACAGTTGGGAATGTACGGCTCTCAAGTTCTTGAGAATATAGGTTTTTTGAATTATGGGGAGCAGGCTGTTTACGACATTTTCTCTTGAACTGTTGGGCGTTCGGTCTGAGAATAATGTTTCAAGGGCTGTCCAAAAAGTGCGTAGCAAGGTTGTAGTGCCTCGGGCATCGAATGCTTCTGCGTGCATTTCTATTGCTTGTGTCAACGACATAAAAGCATCAATACCCATTGACTTAGCTTGCAGGATGTTTTTAATGCGCAGGTCGATTATTTCTTGTTGCACATATGGGCGTTTGTGCATTTTCCCAGGAAGTTTAATTTCCTTATAATGCCCATCCGATGCAAGGTATATGATTTTATAAACTTGTTTCGTAAAATAAAAATGTTTAAAATATCTAGTAAATGTCTGGATAAATCTGATATAGTCACAAAATTTCTCTGCCGAACAATAAGGGTCATATGAATGATCCCTAAAACGGACAACCGCCATTTTTCTCTTAGTAGTGGCCTCGCGAAGTTTTCTATCAAACTCTTTAATTAAATCCTCCGCAATATAATCTTTGCAAAGTTCTTTACGTTCTTTGCCGACATCTACTCGTTCAATTTGTTGACTTATTGTCAGATTATCACTAATACTATCCATATACTCAATAGAATCGACATCCATTAGAATCAAGAAAGTAAATTTTTCGTAAGTACAACTGAACAAGTTGAAATATTCTTCAATCTGTTCGGAGCAACTAATTCTCTTGTCTTTGTTAAAGAAAAACTTTTTTGTCATTGTATATACATACTCTCTTGAGTATCCCATGCGAATCAAGCAAATAAAATAACATGCCGTACAATATAGCAATTTATTCTTATCTTTGGTTTCCTTTACCAGATGAATTATTTCGTTCACATAAGCTTTTCGATATTGGTGAAATGTGCATGCTTGTTTAAAAGCATTTAGCCATCCTTTTAAATGCATATGGCTTTTTTGTGCTTCTTCCAACCCCGTTCGAATACTAAACAAGCGACTTCCTAAGATTTTCTTCAAAATATAATCCTTTTCTGTCTGTTCCAATAATTCCTCAAGGATTGGTGGAATATATTTGCTATAATACTCTGTAAGCATTCCATACTCATTAAGCAAATCAAATGTTTCTTCCACTTCTTTTAGGAGCGTCATTGAATTATGAAGTGGCAATGAATAGGTGTCTGGGCTGGTTTCACTCAAAAGTTCATCGGCTTTTTGGTAAAACAGATATAGCATTTCCATCGACTCATTATAATCCCAATTTTCTGGAATGCGATATATCATGGTATCACTCCTTTATGACGCTGTAATTTTACCTCAATTTCTCCGCTCATGAGTTTGGGGAGCAGACGGTCGCGGGCCTCTCTCGCTTTTTCTATCGAGATGGATTTGCAGATCATCATTTGATATGTACTCTCCGCTATGAGGTTATATTTTTTTAGCACTTTATCTGAGGGAAAGACAATGGTCTCCTTGCTAAGAAAATCCTTCCAGCGGTAGTTCACGATGCTGCTGGCGCTTCTTTTGTCGTATTCGGTTGTTTTGCCTGAAAACCGCATATACTGGAGAGTGTCAAAAATGAATTGGGAGTACCTAGTTTCAACGGGCCGAATCAATTTGCAGAAACTCGCACATATTGCGGGCTTTTCCCACAGCGCAAGCATCGACGACCGAATCAGCGCCGTCCTTGCAACCCCCTCAGTTTTACTGCCGCCAGAGACCTCAAAAACGATGTCTCCATCTGCTAACATCCTGGCCAACAGATTGCTCCGCGAATGATACCGGAAAGGAATTCCCAGCGTGTTTCCGTGGGTGATATCAAACAGGTCCGTTCCACGTATAACATAAGCAGCGCAGTCGTACCTGTCAGTGGGTAGTTCCTCTCCCCAGCCACCGCCGATTTCGTAGTCAATAACTTCTTTTAAATGGTACTTTTGCCACCCCTCTGGCACTCCATCCACAACAGGGGTTGTCTCATAACCGGGAAACCGCAGATCAATAAACCACTCCTTATACAGCCGCTGGGCCGCTTCCTCCAGCAGCTTGATTTGCTTTTGGTTGTTTTCGATGAGGTTGTCGTAGGCTTCTAATACGTTTACAATCTGCCTTTGAATTTCTAAACTGACTGGCATGTCGAATTTCATTCCAGACAATTTAGATAAAGGTATCAATTTTTGTGCGGATCCATTTGCAATATTGTTTGCCTGTCCATAAAAGATGGGATTTTTAACAGCATAATACAAAAATTGAGGAATGATAGAAGTGTTAGGGTGTAGTAGTGCAATATTTCTTTCAAAACAGAATGGGGGCGTATCTATTACAAAGGCCGGTATTCCGTATGAGCCAACGACCGTATATAAAGTATCTCCCCAAAGCGGCTTTCTGTTCTGTGGTAACCGGTTGTAGTACTCATATGGAACGTAAAGTGCATTATCAAGATTCACACGGTTGTTCTGAATATCTTTTATTTTGATAAACAGTACACCAGTGTTAGATTTTGGCGCTGGTTGATGGTCTCCGTCAGTTATATATTCAGTTACATCTGCGAGTGCAACCCTTTTCCACTTCACAGCCCCATCTCCCCCCAATTCCTGGAGATAGTCTCCATCAGCTCATTGGACTCCTTTTGCAATTCCAACAGTTCCCGGTGAATCTCCCCCATCCGCTGGGCAAAGTCCACCCCGTCGTCCTCCGCCGGGGCCACGCCCACATAGGCGCCGGGGGTCAGGGACCAGCCCTTTTCTTCGATATCCGCAAGGCTTGCTGATTTACACAGGCCAGGAATATCCTGATATGTTCCATCTACACCGAATTTTTCAGTGAGCCAGAAATACTCACGTAAAATTTCCAAAACCGCATCTATCACACCCGTAGTTTTTTGGCAGAGGTTTTCAATAACGATTGACATTGCCTTCTTTTTGCTGGAAGCAGAAGCGTTTTTCTTCAATTTGGGGACTTCATAAGCATCGTTGCTTGAACTGAACAGAAAAAAGTCGTCATATACTGACTTTAATGCCTCAATGGCTAAAGGCTTGAATTTTTCAATGGTTTGTTTTAATTGTTCCAGATATTTTACCTGCTCTTGACTTTCTACAAGATTATACCAATGTATTTGCGGCAGTTCTTTTTCGATGGAGCCGCAGAGAGAAATAAGAGTTGATCTGTTTTCGATACTGACTTCTGACCAGCATGTTTCGTCCAAGAAAAAGCGAATTACAAAAAGCAGTTCTGACTTTTGAAGTGTTAGGGTACAAGAGTTTAGGCTGTGCTCGTAGTGGTCGATAAGCATGGCATATTTTGCCGTTTGATTACGGTACAGCCACACAATGGCGTTCAGGTTCTTGAGCTGCCACTCGCTCCATTCGTTCAGCGTGCGGTCCACAACGGTGTAGTAGTTCCGGGCGTCAATAAACAGCACCTTATCCCGCAAGGTTTCGGGCTTGCCCTTGTCGAAGAACCACAGGGAACAAGGCAGGGACTTGGTGTAGAAAAAGTTGTTGCCAACGCTGACCATCACGTCCACATGGCCGGACTCCACTAATCTTTGCCGGATATCCTTATCTTTGCCAGAGCTGTCGGTGGCGGAGGAGGCCATGACAAAGCCCGCCCGGCCCTGCTCATTCAGATAAGAGTAGAAATAGGAAATCCAGAGGTAGTTTGCGTTGCCCACCTCCTTGTCCTTATTGACGGAGGGCAGGCCAAAGGGCAGGCGGCCCGCGCTCTGGGCGGACTCCGAGTTGACCTTGTCCACGTTGAAGGGCGGATTTGCCATCACATAGTCACAGCAGCCGTCCAGGTTGTGTGCGTCGTGATAGAAGGTGTTGGCCTCGTCGCCGGACTTGATGAGACCGTTGAGCCCGTGGACCGCCATGTTCATCAGGCAGAGCTGAGCGTTGTACTCTACCTTCTCCTGTCCGTAGAAGGTCATGGCGGAATTGGCCTCCATGCCGACGGCGTTGACGAAGTCGCCGGTCTGGACGAACATGCCGCCGCTGCCGCAGGCGGGGTCCAGCAGTACACCGCCCCGGGGCTCCAGGACGTTGACGATCATCTTGACCAGGGACTTGGGGGTGAAGAATACCCCGTCGTCCTGGGCGATGTTCTTGGCGAATTTGTTGAGGAAATATTCATAGATGCGACCGATTACATCGCCGCCCACTTCGTCCAAGGCGTTGTTGTTGAAGATGCGCAGCAGCTCAGCCAGCAGCTCATCGGAAAAAATGGTATAATCCTTGGGCAAGATGCCCACCAGCTGTTCCGACTGGGCCTCTACCAGCTCCATGGCATTGTTGACCACCTCGCCCAGGCTGTTCATGGTGTGGCCGCTCTGGTTGGCCAGGCCTGCCGACGCGATATCGGCAGGGAGATTGACCAGATATTCGTATTGGGCCTCCCTGGGTAGGTACAGGGCACTTTTAGAGAGAAAATCACTGGCCTCCACAGGCATGACCCGGCCGCCGCGCACAGGGCGGTTTTTCAGGATTTCTTTCTCCACCAGCTTAAAGCGGCTGTATGCATAGCGCAGAAAAATCAGGCCCAGCACCGGCATACAGTATTGGTTGGAGGTCAGCTTGGAGCCGGCCCGGAGCAGATCGGCGGACTCCCACAGGTCGGATTCCAATTTTTTGATGTTTACCATAAGACTGTACCTCCAAGATTGCTTGGCGCTGCAATCAAACAGCTGCCGGTTTCGACATTTATTATATACGTTCGAGGAAATATTTGCAATCCGTTCAGGGGCTTATTTCATTGTTTACTGGTACACAATATTTGACAGGGTACTTTCACCCGATGAACCGGAAAGCGGTGCGTTCCACACTGCCTGGAACGCACCGCTTTGTTTCATGGGGTTACGCATAGAAGTTGACGCTGTTGGGTATCCCGACGAACATGTAGCAGTAGGTGATACCATCGTGCTGGGTCACGCCCACGCCGATGCAGTCGCATCTGGGGTCGATCATGGTCTCGAAGTGGCCGGGGGAGTTGATCCAGTTATCGACGGCGCGTTGGGCGGCATCGGCTGTGCCGGTGAACACGGTGAGGTTATCGCCGAAGCCGTAGGGGTAGCCGGCATCAACAGCGGCCTTGCTTTCCTCCAAAACGTGATGCCAGGTGTAGCGCCGGTTGGAGCAGGCTTGGGCGGCGTTCATCAGGGCCTCGTTGACAGGCAGTTCTGGGACTCCATTGGCCTTTCGGGTCTGATTGATGAGCCGGATCATCTCCTGCCGTATCTCTATGTTGTCTGTCAGGCTGGCGATGTCTCCGCTGGCAGGGGCTTCTGGAGCGGCGGGGTCAGCGGAGCCGACCGTCAGCGTTACACTCCCACGTTCCCCGGCGCTGTTGGATGCGGTAATCTCCGCGATCCCCTCCGCCTTGGCGACGGCAACCCAGAAGGTCAGCACCTGTTCCACCGCTACCGTGTCCGGCTCGCTGGAGGAGACAGTGTACTCTGTGCCACTGGGACCGATGGTGAGACCGCTGCGTTCTCCGACTTCCAAGGTATTTCCCTTGTAGCTGCTCACCCGGACGGACTTGTCAGGCGATTCCGCTGGCATGACGGGGACGGTGAGGGAGGCTGTGAAGATGGTTGCCGTCAATGCGGCGGTAATATGCTTTTTTATACTGGTCATACGTTTTCCTCCTGTATTCCATATTTTTGGGTGCTTTTGCAAGCAATACAATACAGGAATGGAGTCCGTAAGTCGAGCGATTTTCGAGAATAAAATGTAGAAATACAGAGGTGAAAAGCAAGCAAATTACACAGCGTCCTCGTGCGACAGGACTTTAAGAAATCTGCTTATCATTGGAGACGGAGGTGCAATTCATCGCTTGATATTCCCACTGAGTTGACAGTCTGCTTAGGTGGTCTGATTCAAATTTGACTACTTTCTTGGCCTGGAACAATATTGCTTCAGGACTGGAAACTCAAGTGCTGCAAGGGTTTTCGACCACATAACCAGCCACAGACAGAGAAAAACGGCTCACCAAGGAGGTATCCCACTCGGTGAGCCGTGAATTTTTTTCAGCCTGCTTTCAGACGCTCTCTTTCAGCGGCGATTTCCGTTTTCATTTCTACGATTATCTCTGCCAGCAACTTTTCACACTCTTCCTCTCTGTGAGCGTAGATGTTCCGGGGGCGCTTTTTGCCGTCGGGCCAGATGGGAGAGTAGCGTCCTTCCCAGAGTTTTTCATTGATTTGGGTGACGCACCCGGTTCCCGCTTTACGCCGCCGGTCTTTGTGGGCCTGGAATACAGCAGGCCTCCGAGGTGCTGACTGACGCTCCGTTTGCAGCTCAGCTCTGCCGGTCCCTGGTCGATTTGCATGAAAAATGAGAACTTCACCGGCACACGCAAAAAGCTCTCACATCCGCGGTGTTTCCAATACATCTCTCAAATGCCGAAAAAACCAGATGAAACCTGTTTTGCTGCACAGATTTCATCTGGTTTTTCGTATTCTAAAACCCGAGTACCATGGTTTTATAGAAGCACGTTGCGTTCACCGCTTAATAAAATGAGGCGATATACTTCTCAACGTCCTCCCGGCTTCCCTGGAAGGGGCCGGGCGTCTCCATTTTCAGAGAGACCAGGGCGGTGCAGTACAGCAGGGCGTCCTCAATACCGGCCCGCTGCCGCTCCGTGATATACCCGGCAAAGGTGGTATCTCCCCGCCCGGTCCGGCCGGAGAGGTTCCGGGCCTTGATGGGGCAGGTGTAAATCTCCCTGCCGTCATAGGCCAGCACCTCGGTATTGTGGGTAATCAGAACCTCCTTGGCTCCCCAGCTGTGGAGAAGCCTGGCCGCCTCGGCCCGGTCGGTGAGACCGGTGAGAATCTCCGCCTCGGCGGCGTCGGTTTTCAGGTAGTCGATGCAGGGCAGGTATTCCTTTTTCTCCGCCCAGTCGTGGAAGGCCATGGTCTTGTCCGGCTCCACGTGACGCAGCAGGCACTGGACGTCCACCGCCACTTTGCCGTGCTTCGCCGCCTCCGCGAAGAGGGCCCCGTCAAAATCCCCGTAAACCAGCCCGGCGAAGTGGTAGATGGCGGCGTCCACGTCCGGCAGCTCCTCGAAGCGGAAGGGGTCGCAGCCCCCCATAGAGGTGCAGGCCCGCTTTTCCTTATCGGCGGTGAAATACTGATTGCGGATGGAGCAGGTGGCCGCCGAAGGGCTCCAATACACATCCGCCCCGGAGCCCCGGAAGCGTGTCTCCACGTCGGCGTCCGCCGGGTTCAGCTTGGTAAACAGGGCGGTTTTATTCCCGCTCTTCGCCGCCGCGAAGCCGGAGGCCACCACCGCGCCCCCCACTTCCTTCCGCTGGTTTCCCTGGTAGTCGATGTTGTGGTCCAGGGAGACCGGCCCAATGATCAAGGTATCATATTGCTTTTTCATTTCGTCACTCTTTCCGACCATGTTTTGTGATTCGAACAATTAAGGGGAGCGGTATTTTTAACCGCTCCCCCTTGCCAGTGCACGACGGAGGCCTGCTGAGAGGGTCAATTTACATGGGAAGGACTCCACTCATCTGTAACCAGGGAACTGCCTGGTGCGGAGCTCCGTTCGGCGGCCCAGATGATGCTGCCCGGTAAGCTGCACAAAAACCACCTGTTACTGCAAACGCCCGTACTGTCTTGTGCGAATGCGGCGCCGGGAAATGTCTCCGAGGCTCCCTGCGGATATTCATTTGAAGCCGCCCCAAGGGACAGAGCCCCGGCAAATGTAAAGTCCAGCTTTTCGGCGGTGCGGTCAATGGCCGTCCGGTCACCGTTGGCGGATTGATCGCTGTAACCGGAAAACCCGCCGTTGAACCAATCAGCTGCCGCCGTCGATTCGCTGCGGCCAGCCTCAAATTCGGAGCTGACTGGCGTCTTTTCATCAGGTCTTCCTATGGAATCATTTCCATCCAGCAATTACTTTGCTTTTACACTTCCGGCCTTATAGCTCTTCCAGGCGAACAGCAGCACGGAGCCCACCGCGATGAGAATGAACACACAGCTGATGGGACGGGTGAGGAAGATATCGAAGCTGCCCTCGGAGATAACCATGGCCCGGCGGAAATTCTTCTCCGCCAGGGGGCCCAGGACGATGCCCAGCAGAATGGGCACCAACTGGAAGTCCATGCGCCGCAGGAAGTAAGCCACGATACCGAAAATCAGGATGATGAAAATATCATAGACCCGGTTGTTCGTGGAGTATGCGCCGGCAATGCAGAAGGTCATAACGATGGGGGCCAGAATCTCGTAGGGGAGCCGGGTGATGTGGGCATAGAACCGTGTGAAGCCGCTGCCAATGATGTACATGAAGATATTCACCACGATCAGGCCCAGCATGATGGCGTAGAGGATGTTCCCCTGCTCAGCGAAGAGGGTGGGGCCCGGCACCATGCCGTGGAGCATAAACGCGCCCATCAGGATCGCCGTGGCCCCGTCGCCTGGGACGCCCAGGGTCAGCATGGGGATCATAGTTGCGCCGCAGGCGCCATTATTGGCGGATTCGGAAGCCGCCACGCCCTCGATTTCACCGTGGCCGAAGGTCTCTGGATGCTTGGAGGACTGTTTGGTCTGGTTGTAGGCAATGAAGGCTGCAAGGCCTCCGCCGGTGCCCGGGGTCGCGCCGATGATGACGCCGATGAGAGAGCCCAGCCCGATGGGCTTCCAGCAGCGCCGGTATTCGGCCCTTGTAATTTTATCTTTGGTGATGGCACTGGCACTGATGGTTTTGTGGTCTGTTTTGGGATTATATTTTGATTTCATCAGAATCTCGGAAATAGCGAACATGCCTATCAAGGCGATAATGAGATCAATGCCCGCCATGAGCTTCCGCTGTCCGAAGATGAATCGGGCGGTGCCGCTGATGTTGTCCACGCCCACCGTGGCCATGAAAAGACCGATACAGGCCCCGATGAGTCCCTTGAAAATGCTGTTGTTGGACACACCGGCGATGACGGACAAGCCGAAGACCGCCAGAGCAAAATACTCCGCCGGACCAAAGAGCAGGGTAATCTTGGCAATCAGCGGGGCCAGGAACAGCAGGGCGAAGGCGCTGATCAGCCCGCCGATGGTGGAGGCGAACAGCGCCATTTGCAGCGCCTTGAAGGCCTGCCCCTTCACCGTCATGGGATAGCCGTCAAAGAGAGTCGCCGCGTTGGCAGAGGTGCCGGGAGTATTGATGAGAATTGCCGTGATGGACCCGCCGTAGGTGCCGCCGCAGTAGATGGCCAGCAGCATCAAAATAGCCATGGTGGGGTCCATGCCGTAGGTCAGGGGGATGCAGAGGATGATGCCCAGGTCCGAGGTCAGGCCGGGGATGGCCCCAACCACGATGCCGATAGCAAGTCCCAGGGGGATAACCAGCAGGTTCTGCCACTGCATCAGGATGCTCAGTCCACCTAAAAATTGTTCCATAAGCGTCTCCTTTCCACTCAGGGCAGAGAAACATGGAGCAGCACCTTGAACACATAGTACACGATGCCGACCATGGCCAGAGGAATAGCGTAGTAATACCACTTCCGGGCGCCGTAGTAGAGCATCACCGCCAGAACCAGCAGCACCGTGGAGACCACGAAGCCCAGAGGCTGGATGATGAAGCAATAGACCACCAGGAAGAGGCAGTAGACGATGGAGCGCAGCTCCTTTTTAAAAGCGGCGGAGCGGAAGGAGTCCCCGGTGATGACCAGCTCCTTCTTCTCCTTGGCAAACAGGCCCTCCAGAAGCAGGCCCACGGCAAAAAGAAACATCCCGCCGATGGCGATGCGGGGCAGGGTTTGGGCGTTGACGGCTCCCTTTTCCATGGTCTGAATCTGGGAGGGAATCAGCAGCCACAGAACCGCTCCCACAACGGTAAACACCGCGCCGGAGATGATTTCCGCGTTGTATCTGATTTTCATAACGTTCACCTCATTTTGAGAGTGGGCGCCCCATAGCCCTGTATGGATATGGGGCGCCGGAAAATCACTGGACCAGAGGAATGTACTTGGCCATGGCCTCGGTCTGAGCGGACACCATGCCCAGAATCTCAGAGGAATCGGCCTCCCAGGCGGCCATGCCCATGTCGGCCATGAACTTCTGGAAGTCGGGGTCGGCGTAGACCTTCAGCACGAAGTCCCGGAGAATCTCCTGCTTCTCCGCGTCCACGGTGGAGCGGACGGCGAAATAGTCCATGCCGGTAAACTCAATGTCGATGCCCTGATCCTTGAAGGAGGGAATATGGCCGATGCCTTCCACATCCAGCCCCTCGGGGATGAAGGTGCCCAGGCAGTTCAGCTCGCCGTTGATGACATAGTCCCGATAGGTCGGGGGAGAACCGATGGCCACGTCCACGTGACCGCCCACCAGAGCGTTGATGGCCTCCTGTCCGCCGTCATAGGGAACCGCCTCGGAGGAGATGCCCAGAGTGGCGAAGAGGGCGGAGATCATGGTGAAGCTGTCGTTGCCGGGGCCTCCGGTGGTGGCGTATTTCACCGTGTTTCCGGCATTGGCGTAGTCGATCAAGCCCTGAATGTCGGTGATGTTACTGGATGCCTTGGTCAGGATTACAAATTCCGTGATGCGGATGCCCACAAGAGGATTGATGTCCTCAATGGTGTAGTCCACGCTGATGAAGCTGGGGGTGAGGGAGAACAGGGGGCCGTTGCAGCAGAAGAGGGTGTAGCCGTCGTCCTCCGCCTCCAGGAAGTCGTTCATGCCGATGGTGCCGGAGCCGCCGGTGTGGTTTTCCACGATCATGGGCACGCCCAGGAGCTTGTCGCTGTAGGAGGCGATTTGCCGGGTGATGACATCGGGGCCGCCGCCCAGGCTCCAGGGCTGGATGATCTTGATTTCCTTTTCGGGCCACTTGGCGTCAGTGGAGCCGCCTCCGCCGGACTGGGCGGGCTGGCTGCCGCCTCCGGTCCCGCCGCAGGCCGCCAGGCTCAGGGCCATGAGGAGGGCAAGAACGAGAGACATCAATTTCTTCATCATTTCATTCTCCTTTTCAGTTGTTTTTAATAAATTTCGGCGTAATCGCGCCGGAATCTATTTCGAGTTTGATGGCCTGGAATCCCTCAGGCTGGAAGAAGTAGGGGGGGTAGCTGCGCTCGTCGGAAAAGAGAAACTTCGGGGGATGGGGCGTCCGCCACTGAGTCAGATGCTGATAGACTTCGGGATTGGCACTGTTGTACCGCCGGTCGGAGCTTGCGGTGGTGATGACGTACTCTAGGGGCATATCCCGCATAAATTGTTCCGAAATCGAGTCGATTTGACCGTGATGCGGCAACTTGAGAACGTTCCCATCTTTGAGCAAAGAAAAAGGGACTTCGTCCCACTCCCGGGGACAGCTGTCTGCGGCCGATAAAAATACGGTTTTCTTGGTCTCAAACCGAAGCAGCGTACTGGTTCGGTTGGACATGGCATCCAGCTTTGTCAGGAGCTCCGTGACGGCACGCTCCTGACCGGCAGAGGCGTAGGCCTGTTCCACCAGTTCTATGTACTCCCGGATGTTCCGGGCCTTGGGGGCCAGGACCTTCACGCTGAGCTCCGGACCCAGGGGGAGCGTATCTCCCGGCTTGACAACAGTGACGGCGGTTCCGGCCTCTGCGGCTCCCAGGAGAATCCGGCGGTAGGCGTTCAGCGCGTTGGTGTACAGGGGCACACTTCGGAAGGCGTCCGGCGCCGGACGGAGCTCACAGCCCTGCAAAAACGGCTCCACGGGATAAGGGACGTACAGCTGCTTTACGGAACACATCTCGAATATAGGCTCCAGGCCGCAGACGTGGTCCTCGTGAATATGGGAAATCAGCACGGCGTCCAATTTTGTGACATGTTCCCGACGCAGGTACTCCGCCGCCCGGATGCGGTATGGGTCCCCGCTGAACTCCGATTCCAGGGCACTCCCGCCGTCCAGCAGAGCGGTATAGCCGCCGGAGCCCTGAAACAGGATGGCGTCGCCATAGCCCACATTGATGATGGTAATCTGCATCGCTTCACCTCTTTTCTGTTCAGTATGATTCCAAAGGAATTTGGACGCACTAACTGGAGCTTCGCACGATCAATTCCGTGGGAATTACAATGCGCGTTTCGCCGGAGGGGCTGCCGGCAATCAGGTCAAACAGCTTTTCGGCGGCCAGCTGCCCCATCCGGTCCATGTCGATGCGGACTGTGGTCAGCTCCGGTTCCACGATGCGGCTGACGGAGCTGTCGTCGAAGCCCACGAGGGCCACGTCCTCCGGAATCCGAAGTCCTGCCCGAATCACGGCTTTCATGGCCCCGGCAGCCACGGTGTCGTTGGTGCAGAAAACGGCGGTGGGCCGGTTTTCCAGCTCCAGCAGATGGGCCATAGCCCGTTCCCCCGCCTCCAGAGTCGGGTCAATTTCCCGAACGTACCGGGGATTTACCTCCAGACCCCGCCGGGTCAGGGCATCCACATAACCTTTATAACGGGCCTCGTTGACCTGGGGAGAAAACCGTCCGGCCAAGAGGCCGATTTTCCGGTGCTTTTGCTCATACAGGTGGTCTACGGCGCTCATCGCACCCTCGTAATGGCTGGTGGTGATGCAAAGCAGGCCTTCCATATCCAGAACGTTGTTCAGCAGCACCACGGGGATGTGCTGCTCCCGCAGCTTCTTGATTACCACAGGATTCGCTTCTCCCACAAAAATGACCCCGTCCATCTGTTTTTTGATGTTCACGTCGCCGTTGGGCAGCTGCACGTCCTGGTTTGTAATCACAAACACGCTGTAGTTCCTGCGGGCGCTCTCCCGCATGACTGCTTCAAGGATGGGGGAGTAAAAGGGATTCAGCACAGCGGGGAACTGGGTTTCGTGGATGATAAACGCGATGTTCTCTGTCCGCTGCCGGACCATAGCCCGGGCAATCGCGTTGGGTGTGTAATTCAGGCTTTTTGCAGCGGCGTAGATTTTGTTCCTTGCCCGTTCGCTCACCCGGTCAGGCTCGGTGTAGGCCCGGGAGACCGTCGCTTTGGAATAGCCGCATTTTTTTGCTACGTCAATGATTGTGGATCCCATAGGCCCTCCGAATGAGAACGTTCTCATTTTGATAACAGGTTATACTAGATTATGGAAGATGTCAATACAAATGTTGGCCGTAATATTTTTTTTAGAATCTGTTCCAAAATTGCAGCGCTTTTTTTGTGAAAAAGCTTAGATTGTGTCGTCAAAAAGCAAAGAACCAAATGACAATATGACGGATTTGAACATGGCGGCAGCTGCTTGCGCCATGTCAGGATTGCCCACACGGAAAGGGGAATATGATTGTCGATTCCGACAGAAAAATGTACTTTATATTTTAGGGGCTCTGAGGAAGCAACGACCCGGCAGGAACGCGGTTGTCAATAAAAATGGAGGCGAAAGATTCGCCCCAGGAAAAAAACACCCGCCGGAGCCATATCCGGCGGGTGATTTTATGATGAGACATGGAACCTGCTTCAGATTGGATATGGGCATCTCAGCTGGCGGCTTCAGGGAAAAGAGGGAAAAGCCGGATTCCACTCAGAATTCAATTTTCAGACTGTCGCCCTCTACAGCAGCACCCTTGCTTTTTGTGATAGGCAGCTTTTGTTCCTCAGAGAAGCCGATGGTTTCCCCATCCTGAAGGACCACATCCGCGGTAATCACATAATTGGCGATGTCAGAGAGGAAGCCGTGGAGGGTCTGGGCGTCGGCCTGACTGTCCAGTACCTCCATTTCGTCATATCCGAAGCACCTCATTCCGCCGGTATAGGCGCAGAGGCCCTTTCTGCCGTTGTAAAGCCCAATCCAGACCAGATTGTAAATGGGGAACAAATCCTCCTCCAGCATGCCGGAGAAGCGCAGATAGTAGTCCGGGGCATAGACAACCTCGCCGGTGTAAATGCCCAGCACCCCGTCCTGTCTGCAGGCGGAGGCCACGGTTTTGACGAGCAATGTGCCGCATTCTACAGGCGGAAGCTTCTTGCCCAGGACGGCAATCAGCAGATGGGCAGTATGGCCTTTTACCTGTTCCGCCCCGTTGGGCCACATGAAGTTTTTGGCCGCGGCCTCCTCCGCCTCGCCGTCGGGAATGGGCGCAGGCATAAAGGATACGGCGATCATAGCCCCCTGATAGCTGATGAGAAAGACGTCATCGGTTTCTTCGCCGTCCTCATCCTCTTCGTCGTCCTCATCGCTGCCGTCGGGTTCATCCTCGATGCCCCAGGTTTCTTTCAGGTCCCGCAGAAGGGCCTCCCGGTCCCATTTGGCCTCTTTCAGGAGAACATAATTGATGAAGGTGCCGGGGTTCTCCTTTTGCTCCTCCGCTCGCCGGGCTTGCTCCATCCAATAGGAGCGAATCGTTTCCACCAGGGCGGCGGCCTTTTCCCGGGCATTGGCGGGGTCATAGGGCTCCATCTCGCTGAACACATGGCCGCAGTGCTCCGGCCCGTCCCCCTCGTAGCCGCCGCAGACGCCCAGCAGCCATTTTCCCATCAGGCTCTTTTTGTATTTGAAGATGTAGTAATGCAGACCATGCAGGTCAAATTCCCCGGCGCACTCAATTTTTGCCGGGGCCTTGCCCAGCTCCGCCGGGTGGGACAGCCACTCGGTCAGGGACTTCATCGCGGCGTTCATTTGTGTCTGGTTCACATCAGATTCCTCCTTCGATTTGTTTCTCCAGCTTTTGAATAAGCGTATCCAGGTGGGCGCTCCATTCGTCCCGGCTGTTCTTCCACAACTCCACAATCTCCCGCTCCCCGTCCTCGTCCGGGACTTCGTCGCGGATGTCATGGAGGTAGCGGAGCAGAAAACCCAGGGCCTCGCCGGAGGCGGTAAACTCCTTGATATGGTCCCACGATTCCCCATCCGGGAATTTTCCTGTGTCCAGCCAATCCAGATACAGCTCCGTCAGGGCCAGCGCGGACTGGTCATAGAAAAAGTCGATTTCTTCAAAGGTCTCCCCGAAGAAGCCATCGTCCTTCATGGAGTCGATAATCTCCTCCAGCTTGAGAGCGGTATGCCCCGGCAGACAGGTTTCCTCCAGAAAGTTCAGCACATCCAGACCCTCGCCGCTCTGTAATGCGCTTATGCCCCATGCGCCCATCATCGGTTCCTCCGTTTCTGTCAGTTTTTCCGCGTTACTCGATGGGTTCCATCCAGAAAACAGATTCCCGGATGGCCCGAACGTCCCTTTGCCATGAAATGCAGACAGTTTTTTCCGCCGCATAAGTTGGGCGGCGCTTTATACTGCTTGTCACTCCGGAAAAGCGCGTCGAAAAGCGCCTCCACATATAAGATAGGGCCTATTTTGTAAGGCGTCCAATCCCAAAGACCAGAATCAGAGCGGCAGCGCAGATAAGCAGGTCCAGCCAATTCCGGTCCAGGATCAACTTGAGCACTGCCATAAGCAGCAGTCCGCCAACCAGGAGCACAACGCCGTTCATTCAGTCACCTCTCCCGAAGCATCGTTCACCATATGGATAGACAGCATCCCATTGGGCGGCCGGATCCGGGCGTGATTATAGCAAGCGTCAAAATTCCCGGCAAACAGGCCGGCCAGGGGGCCGCCCCCTACAGAGGTGTGTAGGGGCCGCCGCCCTCGGCGGCCCGCTGGCAGCAATGATGAAGGTTGCTATAAATATATCATTCCATGGAAAGCCTCCTCAATAATCCAGCAAAACCGGCACCTGATGCTCCTCGGCAAACTTCAGCGCCTGATAAAAGAGGGAAAACGCATATTTTGCCAGGGACTGCGTGTTGTATAGGATATGTTCGGCCTCCATTGTAATCACACCGTCCGCGCCGACGGTCCCGTCTGTCGGATAGCCCTCAGTCTGTTCCCACCGGAGAATCGTGTCCTCATCCGCCTGCCACGCCATTTGATTTAGTTGCTCCAATTCCCTGCGGAGTCCGGCGGTGGTGGAGATCATGGTCTGATTCCCTGGGGGCAATGGCCCCTGGAACATAAAGCTGTCCGGCAGCGGCAGCCAGCAGGATGTACCCCGAAACAGCGGCCAGACCGTTTCCGTGTCCTCTGAAAGGCGGTCAATCAAAGGGTGGTCTAAAAACTGCCAGTCTTTCTCCACGGTATCGGGTATCGGCTCCCCATAGACATGGCAGGCTGCAACCAGCAGCATAGCGCCAAAGGCATCCCAGTCCGGCTTATCGGTATAATAAGGCTTTTCGTTGTTTTCCGCCCATGGGGTGTAGGGCGTTTGCCCCGGCTGGGTGATTGCCGGCAATATCTGCTGCTGCCAGTTTTCAATTTCTGCCTGAATTTCAGCAGGGGACATTTTTTCATCCTCCGGAAGCTCACCGCCGCCGGGCGTAATGCGCTGAAAGGCATATCCGTGTTCCTCCGCCCACTGCTGAACGGCGGTTTTCCAGTTGTGCGCATAGTATCGGGTCATCGTGCCTGCATAAAGATCAAGTCCCATGATGATGCTCCTTTGCTGTCATAATTTCATGGCGCGGCGCAATCAGAATGAACATCATATGTTTGAAGTCCATGGTCCGTCCGCGTTCTCCTTCCGGTGGGGGCGCTTAAAGCTCGACCCGTATAATGGGGCGGCAAAAGTCGAAATCAATATCCAGCAGATCGTCCTCCTGCACCTCCGGCTTGCGGTGGGGGGAACAGGGAAGAAAGCCCAGCAGCGGCCCCATGCCTCCACAGATATTACAGCCTCCGTCCCCGCCGCAGGTAGTGAACGTATCCGCCTCCACCACCTCCCGCATATAGGGATCGTAGGCGATGGAGAGGCCGAAAAAATTCGGCTCTTTCATATCATAGGGCTTGTCCTCATCCCCCGGGGACTCAAAGTGAAGAATGCGCATATCGCTTTTCAGCCCGTCTCCCCAGGGGAACAGGGTCCGGCATCCACCGCCGCAGAGATAAGCCCATTCATCCGCTGTGGGAAGCGAAAAGCCCTGCTTGCGCAGCAGCTCTTTCAGCTGAGGGTAGGTCACATCATGGTAGAGATACGCCCTCCACTGGCCGTCTGTGTAATCAAACCGGACGTGGCCCACCAGATTAAGACCCCGCATCCCGGAACGCTTATGCTCCTCAAATTCCTCCAGCCAGTCCGGGTGTGCCAGCAGGCGGGGGTCCTGGAACTCAACCGGCTCCCAGCCAATTTCCTCCAGCTCCCGCCCCGCCAGCATGGGCGGGACTGTAACCTGACGGACCGGGGCCATGTCCTCCCGGATGAAATCCTCCGGAGTCCCGTTGTATTCGCATTCCCCGAATACATAGTCAAGTTCCGCCAGGTTTTCCTCGTCCAGGCCCTCGTGAAACTGCTCCCATCCGATGGTGATGGCGCCGCCGGGGACAAAGACAAGCTCCCGGCCGTCCTTCTCAAAAACCCCGGTGGTACAGCTCTGCCCCCAGCGGGAAAAGGTTTGCAGCCCCTGAAACCGCAAACGGTATCGCTCCGCCAGCGTCTGCATCAGGGCCGTCTTATCGGCCGTTTCCAGTTGTTCAAAATACGGCAGGTATCCTGTTTTTTCCATGGCAAGCGCCTCCAATTATAATAGCCGCCGGACAGAGCGGCAGGAGCTTTGACGCTCCCGGTTCTTTTGCGCCCCCGCGGGGACGGGAATCATTGCGGCAGGTCTGAGGACAGCGATCGTCAGCGGCTGTCCATTCTATTTTATCATATCTCTTTTGGGTTTGAAAAGGGACTCTTTGGGATATTTGCAATGCGGTCTTTCGTTTTGCTTTTCTGGAAAAGCAAAACGCCGGCTGTGACGGTGGTTCCGGGGAGCTTTTGCCGTGCCCGGAATAAAATATCCGAACGGAGTGGGAGGTGATTAGAAAAGCAATCAAAAAGAAACCGGATAACTTAGAAAATTGGGAAAAGAAGCACCCTGCCGTTATTTCAATAGCGGCAGGGTGCTTCGTGCGGGTGAGAATCGTTTGATGAGCCTATCGATTTGGCTGGTAAAAGAACCTAAGGGGGCCCACATATCACCGGCCCCGGCGGCTGTGCGCATTCCTCCTCGCTATAGGCGCAGACATTTCCGCGTCCTGCCGTCCGGCGGCATGGGAGAACGGCTCCCCTCTCTAAGCCCGCCGCGGATTACCGGGCCAATGCCCGGTACAGGAACGTCACAATCTGTCCCCGGGTGCAGTTCCGGCCGGGGGCAAACTGGTCCGCGCTGACGCCGGAGGTGACGCCTTTTTCCACCGCCCAGCTGACGGCCTGGGCGCAGGCCGCGTCCGCCGCCACATCCTTAAAGCCGGAAGCGCCTGCCTGGGGGCTCCCCGCCAGCTTCCACAGATAGGTCACGGCCATGGCCCGGGTGCAGGGAGAATCGGCGGAGAAGCTCCCGTCCAAGAGTCCCTGTTCCTTCGCCCACTGGGCGGCGGAGGCGTAATACTTGCTGCCGCTCACGGCCCCGGCGGGCTTGGGACTGCCGTTGGCCCGCCAGAGGAAGGTCAGAATCTGGCCCTGGGTACAGGTGGAGTCGGGAGAGAAGGCGGTTTTGTTTGTGCCGGAGGTGACGCCCTTGTCCACAGCCCACTGTACCGCGTCATAGTAGTAGGCGTTGGCGGCCACATCGTCAAACCGGACGGTCTCCTTCAGCGGCTTCCCGTTCAGGGGGTCGCCGCTTTCCCGGTTCTGGACCGTGAGCTTCCCTGTGTCCTCTGTGCGGCCCCAGCCGGAGACGCCGGAGGAAATCATATAGAATGTGCTGTCATCTGCTCCGGCCTCCCAGCTGCCGTAGATATCTGCCAGAACACCGGTTTTATCCACCCGTGATCTGATATAACCGGTACTGGTCACATCCTTCCAGCCCTCGCTGGTGTGGATACGGACATTGGTAAATTCCAGGGAACGCACCCCGCCGGCGTACTGGGGCAGAAAGTTTTCCGAGAAAAATGCCATGCTGCCCTTAAAGCAGCTGTTCTTCACGCCGGTATCGTAGGTGCACATATGGGTCCAGTCTCCTGTGGTCAGGTCCTGGAACCACTGTTCCACGGTGGTGTTGCCGGTGGTTTCCGAGGTGCCGCACCGCAGCAGCATCCGGTACCAGCGGCCCGCCTGCCAGTTGTAGGGAAGGAGGGTTTGTGAGCCTTCACCCTCAGCACCGCCGATCAGTCTGTCTATGTCGGTTTTCTCCGCTGTATAAGTTCTCTTCGGGTGGATAACGGTCTTTTTGCCATTTTTGTCGGTGCAGTAAATGTCCCACATGGTCAAAATGGAGTTGCTCTCTTTCCCTTCGGCCCCCTGCTGCAGGCCTCCGTAGAGGCTGACGCCGTCAGTGGAAACCGACACATATTGATCGTTCAGGCTGGAGAAATCCAGATAGCCGTTGAACAAGCAGCTGTATGTACCATAGGGGATATGGTCCGACTTGAAATCCACGCAGTAAGCGTCGTACCGGACGTCGCTGTCCACAGAGAGCCACGTGGACAGATAAGGCGAGCGCCTGTCGGCGGGCCGGGCGGCAACTTGTTCCTCCGAGGGGAATTTGAAAATCTCCGTCCAGTCCCGGCCGATGCTGAAACGGCCGGAGGCCAGCAGCGTATCCGCCGAATAGAGCGCAACTGTGTGCAGGCCGGGCGTGAGATACTTCTCATTGCTGTGGTACACGTGGAGCCGGACCGACTTCCCCGGCTCCAGCGTGATATCCTGTGCCCAGCGCAGCTCCTCCCCGCCGTCAACGCGGATATAGACATTCCGGAGCGTCACAGACGTGCCCGATGTATTGTTTACAATGGGGCATACGGTGACATACTCATCCGGGCCGCACTCGCCCTGGGAGGCGGGTTCAGGCAGCGTGCGGACAAAGGTTTCCCTGGAAATGGAAAAGATGGCGGTTTCAAAGGAAATGGCGAGGCCGCCGCTCTGGGCTGCCGACGCCCCGGCCGGCAGCAGTCCCAGACACATTACCAGCGCCAGCAGGAGGGATACGAATTTTCTCTTCATAGCTTCCGTTCTCCTTCATGTTCTGTTTTGCGCGCTTTGACGAAAGTGATTTTATATTACCATGCTTTTCCGCCCGGCGCAATATGGCTGCTCACTGGGGGAACGTCCAATCACGTGTTTTATCAAAAGAAGGGGGCGGGCCTCTGTGCCCGCCCGTTCTCCCAATGATAACGGGTTTCCGGCAGACGGGCCGGGGCAGAGTCCCATATACATTGAGCTTCAGACCGCGCCCCAAAGGGCGGCCTGAAGCTCTTTGCGTGAGTCCGGGGAATGACACAGACCTGACGCCGGGCATATACATGGAGAAGCCCGGGCTGCCCGCTGTGTTCAGACCTGGCGGCTGAGGGAATCCCGCTTTGCGCACCAGCCTGGCGGAGAACACGGTTCTGTGCTGATCAGTGCTCAGGAACGCCCTCTTTTCTGGCGCTGGGCCGCGAATATATTCTGGGTGATTTGCTCCTGGTCCGCTTCTGTCAGCTCCAGAAACTGGCATCCATACTCAGTGGGCGCCCCCTCCTTCTCGATGACCCGCACGATCTGGGCGAACATGGCCGACTCCGGCCTGTCCTCTAACAGTCTGACCTTCAGCAGGAATTTATCCCCCTCGTGGTATCTGCATTCCGAACTGACTCTGGCCCCACCTACACTGATATTCAGCAGCTTACAGGGCTTTTCTCCCATGGACAGTCCGCTGAACATGGTGGCGGTGGCGTCGAGATTGGTGTCCAGGCGGAAAAAGGCACGGTCATTTCCGGTCCGGACAACGGTCAGCTCCTCCACCTGCCAGATATGCTGAGGCCCGGGCGTAATGACGCCCTCCATGCAGACCGCCTTTCTCTCATAATCGCTGTACCCCCGAATCTTGGCGTGAAGGGGTTCCGTGTCCTCGCCAATTTCGGATACGGAATACAGGTGCAGCTCCGCTTTGTCTCCGTGCAGGCCCAGCAGCTTCGCCACAAAGAGGAGCTGCCCGGAATCGGTGGTTACCTCCACCCGCATTCCGGAATAGATATCAAGGGCGTCTTCTTCTTCCTTGGTCTCCTGGGGCGGCTGCGCCTTCGCCCGCCTGCTGAACAGGTCCAGTAAACTCACAATATTCCTCCCAATTTCATGCAGTTGTTTTGATTTCCGGCGGGATTACCGCTTTTCCCACAGCTGTTTCAGCTTTTCGTCGGCCCAGACGACCCGGTTCCGGCCGTTTTTCTTGGCGTCGTACAGCATGGTGTCCGCCACTTTCAAATAAAAGTCATAGGCGTTCCCCATCTCGGGAATCACGGTGACGCCGCCGATGCTGACGGTGACCCACTGGGCCACGGACGGGTCGTGGGGAATATGCAGGTCCTCCACCGCCTGGCGGATTTCCCGCAGGTGCTGGAATATTTTCCCGGAGGAATCGCCCATGGACAGGGCCACAAACTCCTCCCCTCCGTAGCGGGCCAGAAAATCCGTGCTGCGCTGGAGGCGGGACGAGGCCGTCTGGGCTACGGCGGCAATCACCTTGTCCCCGGCAGGGTGGCCGAAGGTGTCGTTATATACCTTGAAGCGGTCGATGTCAAACATGCAGATGGAGATTGGGACCCGCAGGCGGATTGCCTCGCCCCACTTCGTGGCGCTGTACTGCTCGTATTTGCGCCGGTTGGCGATGCCCGTCAGCTGGTCGGTCATGGATTGCCGCTCAATCTGCCTGCGGTAGCTGTACAGCTTGACATGTGTGTTGACTCTGGCCTTGACAATCAGGGGGTTAAAGGGCTTTACGATATAGTCCACCGCTCCCAGAATCAGCCCCCGCTGCTCATTGATGGCGTCTGTAAGACTGGTAATCAGGATGACGGGCACGCTCTGGGTCACGATTTCCTCCTGGAGCTTTTTTAAGAGGGTAAACCCGTCCATTCCCGGCATGACGACGTCCAGCAGGATGAGGGAAAAATTCTCCTCGTTTACCCGGCGCAGGCCGTCCTCCGCCGTCTGGGCCAGGCTGACGTCATACTCGTCGTCTAAAATGGATTTCAGCTGCGTCGCCTGCAAAAGGCTGTCGTCCACAATCAGTATCTTTTCCATTGTTCCACTCCTCACGATGTTTACTCAGACGTTTCGCGGCGGCCCGGGGGCCGCTGCGCCGCGCCCCCTTGAAGCGCGGGGTCTGAATGGTATTGAAAACAGGCTGAAAGCCCGAAAATATGCGTAAAAAAGCAGGCAAGATGAAAATGAAGAGAATTCCGTCCGCTGTTTCATGCCTGGATTTTTAAACAGGGCCGCCTGGGGCGGTATCCCTGTAACATATCATATGTTCGCCGCCCTGCCGCGGACTGAGGGAACCGCCAGGCAGGACAAATCTTTTCTGAGAAGGTCATGGCGGAGAGACGCCGGAGGCCGCCGGGAACCGCCCCGCCCGGCCTCCCCGGCGCGTTTTCCCGGGGGCCCCGCATCCCGTCGGATTTCGGAGCCTTCACAGGGCGTTCCCCGTGTCCGGCCCCCAACGGGAGAGGGGGCGAAGTAAGTAAATGTTCACTCCCTGGCTGGCAAACCATCATTTTCCGCTCAAACCGGCTGTGGGCCGGGTGTAAATAAATGTTCACTACCCCATGGCTGAAAATAAACCCCACTCTGGCGGCGCAGCTTCAGGTTCGCCTGGATTTTCCGGACCTGCCCGGCTTCAGATAGCCGCTCAGCCCGGTGGTCAGCAGCTGAAACACCGTGTCCTCGGTTTCCTGATTGTTGGGCAGGGTGCCCTCCACTACATATTTTGCATACATGACGGTGGACGTCAGGACGTGGAGCCACAGCAGGTCCTGGTTGATTTTGTTCAGACTGGGAAACACCCGCTTGAAGGCGTCGACCATGCCGATGAAGGTCTTGAAATAGGTGATGTCGCGGCTCTTGTCGTACATCGGGAAAAACGTACTGTCCCGGAAGCGGTGATAGAAAACGGTCTCGTCCGGGTGGGAGGTCCAGAACCGGAAATAGGGCAGCCACAGTTCCTTGACCGCCCCCATGGGGTCGGTGAGCATGAGTAGGGGATTGAACTTCAGATGCTCAAAAATCGCCGCCGCCTGTTTGTCCACATAGGTGAAGCACTCAACCAGCAGATGGTCCTTGCTCTCAAAGTGACGGTAGATGGCGCCCGCCGAAATCCCGGCCAGGTCGCTGACATTCTGGATGCGCACCCCCTCCAGACCATACTGCCGCACAGCCTCGATTGCCGCGGCGATGATTCGCGCTTTGGTGTCATCCAGTGTAATCACGTCCCTCCTGCAATAACCACGTCTCCTGTCACATTGTCCCAGTGGAATTATATACGAAGCGCTTCCGTTTGACAATACCTTTTTGGGGATTTTGGGAATTTCCGGACCGGTTTCTCCCGTCCCCTCCGCCCGCCTTCCGTCCGGGAGGGCTCCCCCCGGCAGCGCCTGTCCTCCCGGCTCACGGAGGGGCAAAAACCGCCGAATTTTATGAACAAACTGTAAACAATTGTGAAAAAACAAAAATTTCCGAAAAATTTTTCCGAAAAAATAAAACCTCGGCCTCTTTTCAAAGAACTTATATTATAGAAGGGTCTAACTGGGCCCACTTTTGAAAGGAGTTTTTGAGCATGAAAAAACGACTCGTATCCCTGTTCCTGGCTCTGGCTTTGTGCCTGGGCCTCTGCGTCCCGGCCCTGGCCTTTACCGATGTGCCAGGGGACCACTACGCCTATGCCGCCATTATGGACTGCTCCGAAAAGGGCATCGTGGGCGGGTATTCCGACGGGAGCTTCCAGCCCAGCAAGACCGTGGCAAAGAGCCATTTTGTGGCTATGCTTGCCCGTGCGTTTTATGCCGATCAGATTGTTAAGTACGATACTGATTACTACAAGAAGACGTTTGGCACCTTCGGGCCCACCAGTATGACCATGGCGCAAAACGGCACTTTGGACAACACCAGCTTCCGCTGGTACTACTTCGAAAGCATCATGAGTACTGGGATTAACCGATATGACATGGCCCAGCTCATGGCGAACATCCTGACCCAAAGGGGCTTTTCCGTCAGCGAGAGTGAGCAGGCTGCCGCCGCCGCCAAAATCACGGACTACGGGAACGTCCCCCAGCAGTACCGCGCCGCGGTCGCCAGCGTCTACGCGCTGGGGATGATTGGCGGCTATTCCGACGGCGCCTTCCACGGCGAGGGGGTCATGAACCGGGGACAGGCCGCCGCTGTGATTTACCGCATGATACAGCTGTGCGGAAACGCCCCGGTCACGGAGACGCCCGGAACCGGCGGGCCCGGAACGCCGGAGTCCCCCGCGCAGCTCGCCGGGAGGACCCTGGCCAACGGCCAGCCTATCACGGAGGAGAACGTAACCGCCATTCTGGACCAACTCCAGGCCAAATATCCCAGTGGAACCCGTTTTGTGCCCGGCTATGCCGCCCTTGGCTCTGGCAGAGACCCCGGGAGTAACTGCATCGCACAAGTCATCAAAAACTATAGTGCTGCCGACTACATATCAGTGAATACTATGTCTGGATGCGGCGGATGGGCCGCCTTCGTGGCCGACGAAATCTTCGGCCAACTCGGCGCCAGCTGGAAAAAGACCACCATTGAGAACGCCAGGCCCGGAGACCTGATGATTGACCTGAACACCTCTGGCTATGTCACGCACGTCCACATCTATGTCGGCGAATCCACCAACGGTTCCCCCAAAACCATGGAGGTATACAGCACAGACGCAGGCACTGTTAAGGGCGTGTATCACATTAGCTGGGGAAATAGTAATAGCCATGTCAACTACGGCGAAGCTTACGACGGCCACCAAGGCGGCTGCGACATCTGGACGGCGTACCCCGATTGAGCGCAAACATACACAGCGGCGGCGGACCCGTAACCGGTCCGCCCCGTCCCGCCAGCCCGCCCCTGTTGGGAGAACGAGCGGCCCAAGGCCCGCCGGCATACGGTCCGTAGGGGCCGGGCTCTGTCCCGGCCCGTCCCCCGAAAGCACGGAGAGCCCGGAAGAGCGGGAGGGGACAGAGCCCCTCCCCTACACGCCGTTTCACCGGGGGATGGTTGTAGGGGCCGGGCTCTGTCCCGGCCCGTCCCTCGTCCGTCCCCTGCCCGTTTCCCGGCGGCCCGGTGGGATTGGGGGACGGGCGGCCCAAGGGCCGCCCCTACGGGATGTTCTCCCGGTAGACGGTTGTAGGGGCCGCCGCCCTCGGCGGCCCGGCGGTACGAGGCCCGGCCCCGTCGGTTTCCCGGCGGCCCGCACCCTTCTCCCGCCAGGCCCTTGACGTTCTCCCGCCCCTGTGCTATGATGAGCAGGAAGAACCTGGACCGGTATTCCGGCCATGAACAGACTGAGGAGGGCCATATGAAAATCTATCTGAAAAAGCTGACTGCCGGACTATGCGCCGCGCTGGCGCTGCTGACGGTTTCCGTCTTTGCCCATGGCGGACACCACGGCGGTCATCATTACGGGCAGACCCGCCAGACCACCGTCTCCGTCTGCCAGATTGCGGGCTGTTCCATTGCGGGACATCACAGCCACAACGGCGTTTCCTACTGCGGCTATGCCCACGAAGGCGGCTTCTGCGACGGGTCCTGCCGGGCCCTGTGCCCCATGGAAGACTGCGCCATCGCGGGCGCACACAGCCACAACGGCGTTTCCTACTGCGGCTATGCCCACGAGAGCGGCTTCTGCGACGGGTCCTGCCGGGCTCTCTGCACCGTGGAGGGCTGCACCATTGCGGGCGCGCACAGCCACAACGGCGTGGCCTACTGCGGCTATGCCCATGCCCAGGGCTTCTGCGACGGTATTCACGGCGGCCGCCACGGCTGCCGCCGCTGAGCCGGATTTCTGTTTGATTTCTGCCTGATTTCTGTACGACGAAACCCGCCCCTTGGAAAAGGGGCGGGTTTTTTGTATAAAAGAAAACCACTCGCTAGGCGAGTGGTTCAAAAGAAGCCTAATGGCGATGATGTAGACAAGGAAACTCC
>ERZ808040.642-NODE-642-length-28775-cov-6.638407_pt1 | contig 28775 bp, 17 predicted proteins | sample MGYA00380191_ERZ808040 | MGnify/ENA primary metagenome ERZ808040 (study PRJEB31490, sample SAMN06133395) | mouse gut metagenome | isolation source: J6 | host: mice | place: China: Chengdu | collected 2015-05 ...
CCAGCTCGATCCGCTCCTCCGGCTGGCTGTCGTCGGGCAGCATCCCCACCACCAGCCGCTCCAGCACCCCGGACAGGGGCAGGAGCAGCAGGGTGCACAGGACGTTAAAGACGGAGTGGGCGGCGGCGATGCCGAACAGGGACGCGGACTGGTCCAGCAGGGGCGGATGGAGGACCGCCTGGACCGCCCAGAAGACGGTCAGCCACACCGCCGAGCCGATGACATTGAAGGACAGGTGGACCAGGGCGGCCCGCTTGGCGTTTTTGCCCGCCCCGATGGAGGCGAGGAGGGTGGTGGCGCAGGTGCCGACGTTCTGCCCCATGATGATGGGGATGGCGGCGGCGTAGGACACCCGGCCGGTGACGGCCAGGGCCTGAAGGATGCCCACCGACGCGGAGCTGGACTGGATGACGGCGGTGAGCAGCGTCCCGGCCAGCAGGCCCAGGAGGGGGTTTTGGAACAGGAGAAACAGCTGCCGGAACGCGGGGGAGGCCCCCAGGCCGGAGACGGCGCCGGACATGGCTTCCATACCGGTCATGAGGGTGGCGAAGCCCAGCAGGACGGCGCCGGAATCGCGCCTGGGGGAGCCCTTTCCGGCGGAGTAGAGCAGGATGCCCGCCACGGCTAAAACAGGGGTGAAGGAGGAGGGCTTCAGCAGCCGGAGGAACAGGTTCCCGCTCTCCAGGCCGGTCAGGCTCAGCAGCCACGGCGTGACGGTGGTGCCGATGTTGGCCCCCATGATCACGTTGACGGCCTGTTTCAGGCTCATCAATCCGGAGTTCACAAAGCCCACCACCATCACGGTGGTGGCGGAGGAGCTCTGAATCACCGCCGTGACGCCCAGCCCGGTGAGCAGCCCGGCCGCCCTGCCGGTGGTGAGGCGGCCCAGCAGGGTTCGCAGCCGGGAGCCGGCCCGGCGCTCCAGGGCCTCGCCCATCAGGTCCATGCCGAACAGGAACAGGCTCAGCCCGCCCGCCATGGTCAGTGCTTGAAAGATGTCCATCCCGCGCAGCCCCCTTTTGGGGTATTATGCGCAGTTTTCTGTGGAACCATCAAATCAGCCCACCGGGGCCTCAAAGATGATGGGGCGGCTGCTGACGCCCACCGTGCCGCGCAGCACCTCCACGGTTTCGCCCGGGAACGCCAGATTGGGATAGCGGCCGTCCGGGGCCTCCACGGGAACGGAAACGGCTTCGATTCGGAAGTGGTTGTCCATCATCGCCGTCCGGGAGGGATTGTACAGGTCGAAAATTCCCACCAGCTGGCGGTTTCCCTTGCGGTGGACGGCCAGCAGCGTGTCCAGAGGAAGGGCCGTGACCTGGTACCAGCTGTCGGCCAGCAGGGGATGCTTTTTCAGGGCCGCCAGATTTTTCAGCAGGGCTGAGATATCCTCCCCGGCGGACCAGTCCACGGTGTCCCTGTCAAACAGGCTGGGCTGGCGGGTACAGCTGGCCTCCTGTCCGGCGTAGAGCAGGGTCATTCCCTTCTGGAAGAAGAGAAACGCCGTCCAGCTGAGCCGCACCTTCCGGTTTGGGAGAATGGCGGCGGCCCGGGCCCGGTCGTGGTTTTCCAGGAAGCGCAGCTTGACATAGTTTTCGGGATAGATGATCTCCTGGCTGTTCACCGCCTGGGCGTATTCCTTCAGGAGGCGCTTCTCGTCCACATAGTCCTGGAATACGCCGAAGATGTCGTAGTCGTAGCACACGTCGAAGGCCTGGTACAGCTCGGAGTCGGACAGCACGGGCAGGCCGCCGGCCCGCCCTCCCCGGACAAAAGCGGGCTCCACCGACTCGGCCAGCCAGAAGCAGCCGGGGCGCACCGCCTCCACCTCCCGCCGGGCCCGGAGCCAGAACTCCAGGGGGACCAGGGGGGCCACGTCGCAGCGGAAGCCGTCCACCATGGAGGCCCAGTATTTCAGCGTGTCGATCTGGTAGTCCCACAGGCCGGGCTGGGCGTAGTCCAGGTCGATCACGTCCCACCAGTCCCCCACCCGGTTGCCGAAGCTGCCGTCCGGCCTGTGGAAAAACCACTCGGGATGCTCCTGGGCCAGCACGGAGTCGGGGGAGGTGTGGTTGTACACCACGTCGATGACGCACTTCATGCCCAGCCGGTGGATCTCGTCCACCAGCCGCCTGAAGTCGTCCAGGGTGCCGTACTCGGGGTTCACCGCCCGGTAGTCCCGGATGGCGTAGGGGCTGCCCAGGGCGCCCTTCCGGCACTTCTCGCCGGTGGGGTGGATGGGAAGCAGCCAGATGATGTCCGCCCCCAGGGCGCGGATGCGCTCCAGATCCCGGCGCACCCCCTCAAAGGTGCCCTCCGGGGTGTGGTTGCGGACAAATACGGAGTACATGACCTGGTTTCGATAGGCTTTTCCGGTGAATTTGGACATATCAATCCCCTCTTTTATCAGACGGCCCGCCGCGGGGACGGGCCCGTGGGCACAGTATAGCACAAACCGGGCCGCGGCGCAAACAGGTTCACACTGGATATGGATTTTTTTCTCCAGGTATGATAGAATACCAGCGTTCGCCGTGCAGAGGCGGCGGGGCGGCGCGGAGCCGCCTGGTGAAACGTGGGAAAAAGGAGCGAGCGCAAATGGCGGAAGAGTGGAATGACGGGATGCTGTCCGACGGGCAGGATGCGTTCATGGTGTATATTGACCCGGGGCTGATCCAGAGCATGGCGGACGTTTCGGCCAAAAAGGAGCAGAGCTTCCGGGAGCTGCTGGCGGCGGCGGAGGAGGGGGATCTGGACGCCCAGTACCGGGTGGCGGTGAATTACTGCAACGGGACCGGCGGCGCCCAGCGGGACGAGGATCTTGCGTTCCGGTGGTTTGCCCGCTCGGCGGAGGGGGACTATATCGCCGCCCAGTGCAGTCTGGGGCTGTGCTACCTCCGGGGCATCGGCACGGAAAAGGACCCGGAACGGGGCGCCCGGCTGCTGGCCCAGGCGGCGGAGCAGGGCTATCCCCCCGCCCAGTGCGAGCTGGGGCTGTGCTATGAGCTGGGCGCCGGGGTGGAGACGGACAAGGCCCGGGCGGCGGAGCTGTACCGGGAGGCGGCGGAGCAGGACCACGCTCCGGCTCAGTGCAATCTGGGCTTTTTCTATTACCGGGGCATCGGCGTGGAGCAGGATGGCCAGGAGGCGGTATACTGGTTTTCAAAGGCCGCCCAGCAGGAGTATCCCCGGGCCCAGACGCTGCTGGGGGAGTGCTATGAATCGGGCTTCGGCGTGGAGCAGGACATGTCCAGGGCGCTGGAGCTGTACTGGGCCGCCCACAACCAGGGGTACGGCCCAGGCAGCTGTGCGCTGGGCGTGTGCTACGACCGGGGCGCCGGAGTGGAGCAGGATCAGGCCCGGGCGGTGGAGTTTTACCGCATCGCGGCGGAGCGGGGCTATGGAAAGGCGCAGTTCCTGCTGGGCCAGTGCTATGACTGCGGCTTCGGCGTGGAAAAGGATGAGCGGAAGGCGGCGGAACTGTACCGGCAGGCCCATGAGGACGAGTACCCCCCCGGAACCTGCGCCCTGGGCCTGTGCTGTGAGCTGGGCCAGGGGGTGGAGCGGGACCTGCCCCAGGCGGTGGAGCTGTACCGTCAGGCGGCGGAGCGGGGCTATGTCCCCGCCCAGTGCAATCTGGGCTTCTGCTACTACCGGGGCATCGGCGTGGAGGTGGACGACAAGGAGGCCGTCCGCTGGTTTCAGATGGCGGCGGAGGAGGGCTACCCCCGGGCGCTGGGCCTGCTGGGGGACTGCTACGATTTCGGGTTCGGCGTGGAGGTGGACCATGGGAAAGCGGCCAAGCTGTACCAGGCCGCCCACGAGGGGGACTATCCGCCCGGCACCTGTTCCCTGGGCCTGTGCTACGAGCTGGGCGAAGGGGTGGAGCAGGACCTGGACAAGGCGGTGGAGCTGTACCGCCAGGCGTCGGACGCGGGGGACGCCCGGGCCCAGTGCAACCTGGGCTATTGCTATTACCGGGGCATCGGCGTGGCGGAGGACAACGATCAGGCCGCCGCGTGGTTTGAAAAATCCGCCGCCCAGGGCCACGGCCGGGCGCTGTTTCTGCTGGGGCAGTGCTATGAGGGCGGCTACGGCGTGGAGCGCGACCTGGAGCGGGCGGCCCGGCTGTACGCCCAGGCCGACGAGAAGGGCCACCCGGGCGGCACCTGCGCCCTGGGCCTGTGCTATGAGCTGGGCCGGGGGGTGGAGATGGACCGGGCCAGGGCGGCGGAGCTGTACCTGAAATCCGCCAAGGCGGGGGAGCCCCGGGCCATGTGCAACCTGGGCTATTGCTACTATCAGGGGATTGGCGTGGAGCAGGACGACGGGCAGGCCGTCCACTGGTTCCAGCTGGCGGCGGAACAGGACTACCCCCGGGCCCAGCAGCTGCTGGGGGAGTGCTACGACGGCGGCTTCGGGGTGGAAAAGGACGAGGCGAAGGCGGCGGAGCTGTACCGCCTGTCCCACGAGAACGGCTATCCCGGCGGAACCTGTGCGCTGGCGCTGTGCTACGAGCTGGGCACCGGCGTGGAGCGGGACCAGCCCCGGGCGGTGGAGCTGTACCGGGAGGCGGCGGACCGGGGCTATGTCCAGGCCCAATGCAACCTGGGGTTCTGCTGCTACCGGGGAATCGGGACGGAGGTGGACGCCGGCGAGGCGGTGAAGTGGTTCACCCGGGCGGCCCAGGCGGGGCAGGCCCGGGCCCAGCAGCTGCTGGGCGAGTGCTATGAGAGAGGGTTCGGTGTGGAGCGGGACCTGTCCCGGGCGGCGGAGCTGTATCGGAAGGCCCACGAGCAGCATCTGGCCGCCGCCACCTGCGCCCTGGGCACCTGCTATGAGTTCGGGAAAGGGGTGGAGGCGGACGCCGCCCGTGCGGCGGCCCTGTACCTGGAGGCGGCCCGGCAGGGCAGCGCCTGGGCCCAGTGCAACTACGGCTATTGCCTCTATCAGGGCATCGGCGTGGAGATGGACGACGGAGAGGCGGTGAAATGGTTCCGTGAGGCGGCCGCCCAGGGCAGCGCCCGGGCCCACTATCTGCTGGGGGAGTGCTTTGAATACGCCTACGGGGTGGAGCGGGATATGGCGGAGGCCGTCCGGCGCTACCGCGCCGCCCACGAGGGGGGGTATCCCCCCGGGACCTGTTCCCTGGGCCTGTGCTACGAGCTGGGCGAGGGCGTGGAGGAGGACAAGAAGAAGGCGGCGGAGCTGTACCGCGACGCCGCGGAGAAGGGCAACGCCCGCGCCATGTGCAATCTGGGCTTTTTCTACTACCACGGCATTACCGTGGAGGAGGATGACGGCGCGGCGGCCGGATGGTTTGCCAAAGCCGCCGGCCAGGGGTACCACCGGGCGGAATTTCTGCTGGGCGAGTGCTATGAGAACGGCTTCGGCGTGGAGCGGGACCTGACCCGGGCGGTGGAGCTGTACACCCTGGCCCATGAGGGCGGGTACAACGACGGGACCTGTTCTCTGGGGGAGTGCTGCGCCGGGGGCCGGGGGACGGGCCGGGACGAGGCCAGGGCGGCGGAGCTCTACCGGCAGGCGGCGGACCGGGGCAGCGCCCGGGGGATGTACCTGCTGGGCCGCTGCTGCGAGCAGGGGACCGGCGTGGCCCGGGATCTGTCCCAGGCCCGGGAGCTCTACCAGAGGGCGGCGGACAAGGGCTACAAGAAGGCCAGGGAGGCGCTGGACGGGCTGACCGCTTTGGAGGCCCTCAACCGGACGGAACAGGAGAAGCCGGGGCGGCGCAAACGGCGCTGGTGGCCGTTCGGACGGACATGAAAACTACATGGCGCCAGGGCGGGCCGTCAGGCCCGCCCTTCAATTTTCTCGGGAACGGCAGACGTATGTCCCCAAACGTTATTGCTCTGACATGTCCAAAAAAGGGAAGGTATTGCAGTGTTGTTCCTGTGCTTCCCTGATGTACAGCAATTCGGTTCCAACGCACAGGAATGACCGGCAAGTCGGAACAATGACCAATGAGGAGGAAATGGAGCATGAACAAGACAAAGAAGCTGGCGGCCCTTCTTCTGGCCCTGCTGCTGCTGGTGAGCGCCGGGTGCGATCTTCCGGGGGGCGGCGGAAAGGAGAGCGGCAAGCCCATCCAGACCGAGAAGCAGGCGGAGCCCACCCCTGCCCCCGCCCCCACGCCCCCGGAGGAGACGCTGGACCCGGAGACGGCGGAGGCGGTGAAATACAATGTCTATGTGCAGATGAACAACAAGATTGTGGATGTGCTGGACACCCTGTACAGTTATTATGAGGTGGTGGAGTATGCCGACGAATTTGCCCTGATCCCGGACAGTGAGTATACCTACAAGTATGATATCTCCGGCTACAATACCGACATTCTGGAGGACGCCCAATATGTGGTGGAGATGGCTCCGTCCTTCGAGGAGCTGGACGGCCTGACCAGGCAGATTTTGGAGCCTATGCGCACTCTGATGGACACATTCACCCAGATTTCTCACAACTACGACTATGCCGCCGACCAGTACGCCAAGCCCAAGGAGTACCACAAGGCCATCCAGGCCAACGCCGCCCTGTTTGAGGAGCTGGCGTTCCAGTACATGGACGCCGTCCAGGCCATGAGCATCCAGCGGGTGGAGGCGGAGGAGCAGAAAATGCAGGAGGAGGGCCGGCTGCTGGCCTACGGGTTCAGCCACTCCATCACGGTGGTGAAGAAGATCACCGCCGAGTGCGCCGCCCAGGGGATCTCCGACGAGAACATCGAGAAGCTGGACCTGGTCCCCATCCGGCCCCTCTACCAGGAGCTGCTGGACACCATCGCGGCGTACAAGGCCGCGGCGGAGGACAACAACCAGCTGATGGAGGAGTCCATGACCGCCGACGGCGCCTATCACATCGGCACTCAGATCGACCGGATGGCCTCCGCGCTGGAGTGGATGATCAAGCAGGTGGAGAGCGGCCAGCCCATTCAGGACCCCGGCCGGGAGTACCTGGGGGGCCTGATTCACGTAAGCGTGGTGCTGGCCGACTGCATCGACCTGTATAACAGCTCCATAGCCTCCTGACGCACCGCAAGGCCTCCTCGCTTTGGGGGGGGTCTATGCGCAGGTTAGTATATTCTAACTGGAAAGATAAGTTTTTCTTTAAAGGGGCTTGACAACGGCGGTTAGCGGTGGTAAACTAAGGCCGATCTCGAGGTTAGCAATCGCTAACTATATTGGAGGCGAAAAAGAATGCCGCTGACAATGGCAAAGGCGGGCGAGACGGCCACCATCCGCAAAATCTCCGGCAAGGACGAGGTGCGGCAGCATCTGGCGGAGCTGGGCTTTGTGGTGGACAGCGATGTGACGGTGGTCAGCGAGATCGCAGGCAACCTGATCGTCCAGGTAAAGGACAGCCGGATCGCGCTGGACAAAACCATGGCAAATCGTATTATGATCTAAGAAAACCAAAGGGAGGAAAGCAAATGAAAACACTGAAGGACGTGAAAGTGGGCGAGACAGCGACTGTGGCGCGGCTCCGCGGAGAGGGGCCGGTGAAACGCCGGATTATGGACATGGGCATCACCAAGGGCGTGGAAATTTTCGTCCGCAAGGTGGCCCCCCTGGGCGACCCCATGGAGCTGAACGTGCGGGGTTATGAGCTGTCCGTCCGCAAGGGAGACGCGGGGATGATCGAGGTGGAAGCATCCGAGCCGTCGTGAGCAGCGCGGATGGACCGGAGCGAGGGGCGGTGCTTGCCAGTGGCAAGCGCTTACCGCCGACCGAGCCGAAGGCGAGACGCGAGCGGCGGGGCCGCAGGTCCCAGAGACCAGCCCGAGACGAAGGGAAGCCGCGCGTCGCGAACAGGCGAGGCGTGACAACAGTAAGCGAACGCGGCGGAAGGCCGCTGTTATTTGCACCATAAGTTAGCTATGGCTAACATTTGAAAGGAGAGAACCAAATGGACGTCAAAATTGCCCTGGCGGGCAATCCGAACTGCGGCAAGACCACGCTGTTCAACGCCCTCACCGGCTCCAGCCAGTATGTGGGCAACTGGCCGGGGGTCACGGTGGAGAAAAAGGAGGGCAGGCTGAAAGGCCATAAGGATGTGGTCATTCAGGACCTGCCCGGCATCTACTCCCTGTCCCCCTATACGCTGGAGGAGGTGGTGGCCCGCAGCTATCTGGTGAACGAAAAGCCGGACGCCGTCCTCAACATCGTGGACGGCACCAACATCGAGCGGAACCTTTACCTCACCACCCAGCTCATCGAGCTGGGCCTGCCCGTGGTGGTGGCGGTGAACATGATCGACCTGGTGCGGAAGAACGGCGATGCCATCGACCGCGCCAAGCTGGGGGCCGCCCTGGGCTGCGAGGTGGTGGAAATGAGCGCCCTCAAGGGGGAGGGCGGCATGCAGGCCGCGGAGAAAGCTGTGGCGCTGGCCCAGCGCCATCAGGCCGGTGAGCTGCCCCATGTGTTTACCGGCAGCGTGGAGCACGCCCTGGCCCACATTGAGGAGTCCATTCAGGGCAGGGTGGCGGAGGGCTATCTCCGCTGGTATGCCATCAAGATCTTCGAGCGGGACGAGAAGGTTCTGGAGGAGCTGAACCTCTCCGCCGACCTGAAAGCCCACTTGGAGGAACACATCGCTGACTGTGAAACGGAGCTGGACGACGACGCCGAGAGCATCATCACCAACCAGCGGTACTCCTACATCAACGGCGTGGTGTCCAAGGCGGTGAAGAAAAAAGCGGTAAAGCACAGCCTGTCTGTCTCCGACAAGATCGACCGCATCGTCACCAACCGGATTCTGGCTCTGCCCATCTTCGCGGCAGTCATGTTCTTGATTTACTCCATCGCCATGGGTACCTCCCCGGCGGCCCTCTTTGACGGCTCCGGCGAGGCCTGGGGCATCGGCATCGGCACCTGGGGCACCGACTGGGCCAACGACACCCTGTTCGGTGAGCTGGTTCCCGGCTGGTTCGGGAGCGCCCTGACCGCCTTGAGCGTGGCGGAGGGTACATGGCTCTACGGCCTTATCATGGATGGCATTGTAGGCGGCGTAGGCGCGGTGCTGGGCTTCGTGCCCCAGATGCTGGTGCTGTTCCTGCTGCTGGCCATTCTGGAGGACGTGGGCTACATGGCCCGGATCGCCTTTATCATGGACCGCATCTTCCGCCGCTTCGGCCTGTCCGGCAAGAGCTTCATCCCCATGCTGGTGGCCACCGGCTGCGGCGTCCCCGGCATCATGGCCTCCCGGACGATTGAGCAGGACCGGGATCGGAAGATGACCATCATGACCACTGGATTCATTCCCTGCGGGGCGAAAATGCCCATCATCGGTCTGTTTGCCGGGGCGGTGTTCGGCGGTTCGCCCTGGGTGGCCACCTCCGCCTTCTTCATCGGCATCGCCGCCGTGGTGATCTCCGGCATTATGCTGAAGAAGTTCAAAGCCTTTGCCGGGGAGCCCGCCCCCTTCGTCATGGAGCTGCCCGCCTATCACGCGCCCTCCGCCAGCAACGTCCTGCGGGCCACCTGGGAGCGGGGCTGGTCCTTCATCAAGCGGGCCGGCACCGTAATCCTGCTGTCCACCATCGTCCTCTGGTTCCTCCAGGGCTATGGCTTCACCGACGGGGTGTTCGGAGCGGTGGAGGACAACAACTCCTCCCTGCTGGCTGCCATCGGCAGCGCCGTCGCCTGGATTTTCTACCCCCTGGGCTGGACGGGCGACATGGCCTGGAAGGCCACCGTGGCCTCCTTCACCGGCCTGATTGCCAAGGAGAACGTGGTGGGAACCTTCGGCACCCTCTACCACTACGCCGGAGAGATCAGCGAGAACGGCGACGAGATCTGGGCGCTGGTGGGGGCCGACTTTGGGGCCATCACCGCCTATTCCTTCATGATCTTCAATCTGCTGTGCGCCCCCTGCTTCGCCGCCATGGGCGCCATCAGGCGGGAGATGAACAACGCCAGGTGGACCGCCTTTGCCATCGGCTACATGTGTGTCTTTGCCTATGTGGTGTCCATGATTGTCTGCCAGCTGGGCGGGCTGATCACCGGAACCGTCAGCTTTAGCCTGTGGACTGTCGTGGCCCTCGCCGCCCTGGCCGGTATCCTCTACCTGCTGTTCCGCAAGGGCTACCGGGGCGAGGAGCAGTCCCGCCGCCTGAGTTCTGTGGCCGCCGCCGCAAGGTGAGCGGATCGGAAAGGAGTGTCTGTCAATGCCCGCGATATTGGGAAACGTCATTGTGATTGCCGTATTGGCCGCGGCTGCCGCGCTGGCGGTCCGCTCGCTGTGGAAGTCCCACAAATCCGGCGGAGGCTGCAACGGCGACTGCGAGAACTGCCGCGGCTGTCACTGAGGGACCGATCTTGTTCTCCCCGCCGGAGGCGGAGGGAACAACCCAAATAATAAAGTGATAACATGGCGAGGAGGCATGGGCAGCGGAATCTGCCCATGCCTTTTCACATTGAAAACCCCCGGAGGCAACGCCTCCGGGGGTTTTGTGTGTCAGTGCGGAATTACTTCACAAAGCCGGTGAGTACGGACGCCAGCTGGGCCCGGGTGACGGTGCCGCTGCCGCTGGGCAGGCCGGAGAGGGTCACATTCTGGCTCTTGGCGTAGCCGGAGAGCGCGGATGCCAGCTGGTCGGCGGTGAGGGCGCCGGCGGCAGTGGGCAGCAGGCCCTCGGCCAGGGCCCATGCGGTCACGTCGGCGGCTTCGGGCCGGCCCGCCAGACGGTGGAGAACGGTGGCCAGCATGTCCCAGGTGACCGCCTGATCCGGCGCGAACCGGTCGGACGCCACGCCCCGCATCAGGCCGGCGCAATAGACGGCCTTGACGTCCGCGTAGCAGTCGTCGCTCTCCGCCACGTCGGTGAAGGGCAGCTCGGGAACCAGCTTGTTGTCAGCCATGAACTTGGTGTCGCGGATGGGGTCCATGGCGTTGGCCAGGGCCTGGGCGGCGGCCAGGTTGGCCGCGGTGCCCCGCTCGGCGGCCATCTCGGCCACCAGCTCCGCCACCGCGTAGGCGGACTGCACCACGGGATGGTCGGTGTCCTGGGTGGCCTCGTCAGCCACCAGGCGCATATGGTCGATGGCCATATCGCCCAGCAGGGCGTCCAGCGCGGGCTGGATGTCGGTGACGGCGGTGTGGTCGCTCAGCCCCTGATAGAGGATGTTGGCCACAAATCCCAGGGTGGAGGCGGTGTACCAGTTGCCGTCAAAGGTGTTGGGAGCGGTCTTGTTGTCGGTGACGGGGGAGTTGATCTTGTTGGTCAGATAGACGATCACCAGGTCGCTGGCGGGATCAATGCAGGTGAGGGTGCCGGTCCAGCCCTGGTGGCCGATGGTGCCGCGGGACGCCTGCACGCCGAAGTACCACGGACGCTGGCAGTCGCCCTGCCGCCACCAGCCCTGGCCCCAGTTGGCGAGGGTATTCTTGCGGGAGGTGAAGTAGCTGTTCACGTTGGGGTTGAACAGCTTGGTCTCGCCGTAGCCGCTGTGGTTCAGCATGGCCTGGGCCAGAATGGCCAGATCCTCGGCGTTGGAGTACAGGCCCGCGTGGCCGGACACGCCGCTCATGGCGTAATACGCCTTCTCGTCGTGGACGGTGCCCTGGATGACGCCCTCGCGGATGCCGGTGAAGTCGATGACGCCGTCGCGGCTGTTGCCGTTGAGCTCGGTGGCCGCGCAGTCGCCGGCGGTGAAGCCGTGCTCCAGCGGGGAGAAGGTCAGGTGGGTCAGCCCCATGGGCTTGTAGAAGGTCTCTTTGACGAAGGTGTCCAGATCCTTGCCGGTGACCTGCTCGATGATGAGGCCCAGCAGCATGTAGTCCACGTCGGAGTACACGGTCTTGGTGCCCGGCTCATAGTTCAGCGGAGCCTTGCAGATGGCCTCGGTCACCGCGGGACGGCCGATGGCATAGAGGGGATTGTCCACTCCGGCCTCGGGCTTCTGGGTGTTCTGGTTGAACTGGTCGTTGTGGAACTGGGGATCGGGGTCGAAGCCCGCCTGGTGCATCAGGATGTCCTGAATGGTGAGCTGCTGCTTCCAGACGACGATCTGGTCCTTGTCCGCGTCGGTGGTGGGGTGGCCGTCAAACTCGGCCTTGTACGCGATGTTCTCCTTCACGGCGAAGTCGGGGAAGAACTTGGTGATGGGGTCCTTCAGGGACAGCTTGCCGTCCTGCACCAGGTACTGGATGGCGTAGTTGGTGGCGTACATCTTGGTGTTGGAGGCCAGGTCGTACAGGGTCTCGGTGGTGGCGGCCTTGTAGTCGGCGTCGCCCTCCTTGATCCGGGTGCCGTCGGAATGGTAGGAGCTGACCGCGCCCCAGGCGTTGGAGTACACCATGCGGCCGTCCTTGACCACCGCCAGCTGGGCGGAGGTAAAGCCGTGGTCCACGTCGGCCTGAACCAGGCTGTCGATCAGGTCCAGGGTGCGGTTGTCGATGCCCACGTCGGAGGGCTTGCCCTCAATGACCGTGGGGTTGACGCTGACCATCAGCAGGGGAGCCTCGCTGCCCCGCGGGGTGTCGAGGGGCATTCCGCTGACCTGGACGGTGTTGCGGCCGTTGACCGCCACGGAGGACACGTCGATGGCGAAGAAGCCCACCTTGTCCTGGTTGAGCATGGCGGACACGTCCACCTCCGCGCCGTTGACAAACACCTGGAGGGAGGGGATGGACTTGCGCACGGCGAAGTAAATGGTGCCCTGGCCCTCATAGGTCTCGAACCATGTCACGCCGTTCTGATAGCAGGTGGAGGTGCCGGTGCCGTAGGCGCGGGGGAAGTAGACCGCGTTCTGGTCGCCGCTGGTGTAGCTGCCCTCGGCGTCGGCGCAGGGCATGGAGCTCACGGAAACCGCCTTCAGGGAGGCGGCGGGAGCGCTGCCGCTGCCGGCCTTCACCGCGCTCAGCCGGGTCTGGAGCTCAGCCAGCCACTTTTTCGCGTTGTCCTGGTTGGCCTTGCTGTCGATGTACTCCGCCACGGCGGCGCTCAGCTCGTCCAGAGCGTCCTGGGCATAGTCCTTCATGGTCTGGCTCTGGCGCTTTTCCGCCCGGGTGACGCACCAGTCGGTGAGGGCGAAGGCGTCGTTCATGTGGGGGGCCTCGTCATAGGCGCCCTTGTGGCCGCTGAGCATGGTGATGCGGTCCATGGCCATCTGCATGGCGCTGGCGTCCATGGCCTCGGGGGAGGACTCCAGGGACTCATAGACGTAGCCCACCACGCAGCCCAGGCCGCCCAGCACCATGTTGTCCGAGAAGAAGTCGTTGGCGGACTCGGTGTTGTCCATCACGGGGGAGTTCTTCTTGTTGGTCAGCAGCACCACCACCAGGTTCTGCTCGGGGTCAATGACGGTGAGGGTGCCGGTCCAGCCCTGGTGGCCGATGGTGGAGCTGGAGGAGTGGGTGGTGAAGTAGTTGTTGCGGCCCACGTTGCCCTGCCGCCACCAGCCCAGGCCCCAGGTGGGGTAATCGGTGCTCTTGGGCTTGATGAAGTCGTCGATGACGTTCTTGTCGAAGAACTTCAGGTCGCCGTAGCCGCCGCTGAGCATGATGGAGGCCAGCTTGGCCAGATCCTCGGCGTTGGAGAACAGGCCGGCGTGTCCGGAGACGCCCTCCATGGCGTAATAGGCCTTCTCATCGTGGACGGTGCCCTGGACGACGCCCTCCCGGCAGTTGGCAAAGTCAATGGCCCGGCCGTGGCCGGAGGAGTCGGTGCGGTGGTTGCCGTCCAGCTCGGTGGCCGCGCAGTCGTTGGCGGTGAAGCCGTTCTGCAGCGGGTTATAGATGATATGGGTCAGGCCCATGGGGTCCCAGAAGGTCTCCTTCAGGAACTCGTCCAGCCCCTGGCCGGAAACCTGCTCCAGAATGAAGCACAAGAGCATGTAGTCCACATCGGAGTAGACCGTCTTGGAGCCCGGCTCGTAGGTCAGCGGGGAGGCCAGCACCTTGCTCAGGGTGACGGCGCGGTCCTGGGAGAACAGCAGGTTTTCCACCCCAGCCTCGGGGGTCTGGGTGACCTGGTTGAACTGGTCGTTGTGGTACTGGGGATCGGGATCGAAGCCCGCCTGATGCATCAGGATGTCCCGGACCGTCAGCTGGCTCTTCCAGGCGTAGATCTGCTGCTGGTCGGCCTCGCTGGTGCCCTCTTTAAAGATGGTCTTGCCCGCATCGTCAAACGCGGGGAAGAACTTGGTGATGGGGTCGTCCAGGGCGATGTCGTAGCCGGTGTGGCTGAGCATATACTGCAGGGCGTAGTTCACCGAGTACATCTTGGTGTTGGAGGCCAGGTCGTACAGGGTGTCGGTGGTGACGGCGACATAGTCGCTGTCGTCCGGCTCGATGCGGCTGCTGTCGCTGCGGTAGCCGCTGACGGAGCCCCAGGCCTGATTGACCACCATCTTGCCGTCCTTGATGACGGCCAGCTGGGCGCCGGAGAAGCCGTACTTCACCTCGGCGTCGATCAGGTCGCTGATCATGTCAATGGTGCTCTCGTCCATGTTCACGTCATCCAGCGCGCCGCTGATGACGGTGGGATAGGGCACATTGATCTGAACCGTGGCGGTGGAGGGGGTGACGGCGGACACCTGAACGGTATTGGTGCCGTCCACGGTGAGCTTGGAGATGTCCACCTTCCAGGTGCGCCCCGCCTTCATGGCGGAGGTGCTCACCTCGGCGTTGTTCACGAACAGGCGGAAGCTGGTCACATTCTGGTCAGGGGTGACATACAGCACGCCCTGATCCCGGAAGCCGGTGAAGCTGTACAGACTGTTCATGGCCAGGGTGTCGTCCACATAGCCGGCCCAGTCGGGGAAGGTGACCTGGACCTGCCACTCCTGACTGGGCAGGGCCACTGCCTGGGGACCGCCGGCGCTGGCCGCCAGGGCGGGCGCCGCCAGAGACAGGCTCAGCACCGCCGCCAGCATCAGGCTGAGCAGCTTTCGTAGAGCTTTTTTCATACTCATTTTCCTCTTTTCTGTTTTTTTCCTTGCCTGGCGCGGGCATGTCTGCCCGCTGGGGAAAAGCGGACTGTTTGCTGCATTGGACTTCGGACTGTTTTTCGGACTGTCTGCGCGGAAGAGCAACCTGAAACGTTTTGATTTGTTTGTGCTTTCTAAAATATAGCAAAATTTTCTGTTTCCTGTCAAGGGACGAGCACCACAAGAAATGCGCCTTGTTTTTGTGCAAAATACACAGTTTCCATCCCACCCGTTTTGTAGTGTTTAACCAATTTTTATAATTTTCGGTCAAAACAGTCCGATTTGTGAAACAATGTACCGCAAGTTGCAAAATATCTTGACACATCCAAAAAACGGAATAAGATTGAAGTGTATGGCACCACTTTTGCTTGGCGGCGGCGCTGTACGCACGGGCCGTGCTTTCGGACGGTACAGCCCGCTGCGCGGGAAGAGAGAAAACAACTGAAACAACACTTCTTTCCAGAGAGGAGTCTGCCATGGCAATCTGATAAAAGAAAGATGAAAGGGCGGGCCGTCAGGCCCGCCCTTGGTTTATGTGTTTGGGCCGGAGGCGCGGTCCGGCGGGCCGTCCCGATCCTGCCATACGGGCAGGAGGCCCGCCGCCAGCAGAAAGGGGATGGCGTAGGTCATGGGCATGGCGTACCGGTAGCTGCCGCTGACGGGGGACAGAAGCAGCACCGCCACCGTCAGAATCGAGGGGAGCTGGGGCAGGAGGAGGGCGTACTGTTTCCGCCGCAGGGCGTCCAGAAACAGGAACAGGATGGCCCAGGGGTAGCCGCCGATGCTGAACAGCAGCCCGATCCCCGGCAGGTGCTGGACGGCCCGGAGAACCGTCTGGACGGCGGGCTCCAGCCGGGCCAGCAGGGGGGGCGTGGGGATGCACAGCTCCGGGTAGGAGGCCACCTCCCGGTTGTCGTAGTGGGTGTAGGACAGAGGGGTCTCGTGCTGGAGGTAAAACCCGGCGTACACGTTGCTGATAAACGCCTGGACATAGGCGTCCGGGTGCCGCCGGAACATTTGGAGCCATGCGCGGTAATAGGCAGACATCTCCTCCTCCGTGGCGTCCTGGTTGAAGGTGAACTTCACCCCGTCGGACTGCATGGGGTCATAGAGCACATCGAAGCGGTCGTAGTCCAGAACGGCCCGGATGGCTTCCTCCTCCTCCGCCGTCACGTCCTCCGGGTAGGTGAGGACGCACCGGGCGGTCTGCTGGAACAGAAGGCCCAGGGTCTCCTGTTTTCCGACGGGGGCCACGTTCCACATGGGGAGCAGAATTCCCATCCAGACGGTCTGGAACAGGACCGCCGGGAGCAGCAGGGAGACGGCCGCCCGCGTCCGGACGCGCCGGCACACCAGACAGGCCAGCCCCGCCAGAATGATGAAGTACACCCCCTGGTTTTTGGTGAGCATCACCGCCCAGGCGGTAAAAAAGAGCAGGGCGCAGAACCAGTTTTTTTTGAGACACCGGCCCCTGGTGCGGGCGATTTCAAACAGAAGGGCCGACAGAACCAGGCAGGCCAGGGAGAACAGCGAGTCTTTGAGCATGGTGATGGCGTACAGGGGATACAGGGGGAAAAGCGCGGTAAAGGCCAGCCCGCCCCGGAAGATCCGGCGGGGCAGGCCGAGGCGCCGCAGGTAGAACCAGAGGCCGGTCATCACCCCCGCCGTCAGCAGCAGCTGGAGCAGGCAGTACAGCGCCACCCCCCAGCGGATGTCGCCCAGGGCCAGCCCGATTCTGCCGAACAGGCCGAACAGCAGGGTGGTGAAGTAGGGGTGGTGGTTGGTGGCGTACACCCCCTCCCCCCGGACGGGGGAGTATTTCAGCCAGTCCGTGGGGTAGCGGAGGGCCCAGGCAATCTGCATGCTGGTGTCCGGGTTGTTCAGGCCGGGGAAGAACAGAATGTAGTAGGGCAGCCAGCACAGAGCGGTGAGCCCCGCCGCCAGCAGGAAGCGCTTCCGGGTGGAGGTGGCCCGTTCCAGCCCCCCGCCGGCGATCCGGTCGGCGAGGCGGAAGGCGTACAGCGCCAGGCAGGAGGCCAGCAGGGCCTGCCCCGCGAAGGCAGCCGCCGCCCGGAACAGGAGGAACCGGGTGCCGAAGAGGGCGTCCCAGCTCTGGTACTGGGCGTAGGACCGGCCCAGCACCTGCATAAAGGCGAACAGTCCGCCGAACACGGCGGCAAGGGCCCGCTCCGCGCCGGAGGCGTTCAGCCGGGGGACATTGTACAGCAGCACGCCCGCCCCCGCCGCCAGACAGGACGACACCCCCAGCTCCACGGAAAACGAGCGGGCGCAGTAGGTCAGGAAGCGGAAGAGGGCGCTGTGTCCGGCCAGCGCCTCGTCCGCCGCGAAATAGGGCTCAATGCTCATGGAGCAGGTCAGGCTGACGGCGATCAGCATGGAGAGCAGGATCAGCGCCGCCGCCCGCGGCGCCCGGAGGAACCTTTCCCGTCTGTTCATAGGTTCGTTGTCCACCTCACATATTGGTCGTGGACCTGCTGGAGCTTGAACTCAAAGTCCCGCAGGTCCTTCTGGCGCACGTTGTCCAGCAGCAGCCCGCAGAACAGGGACACCACCGCCGCCAGCGCCCCGAAGCCGCTGACAATCAGCGTGGGGAAGCGGGGGACCAGGCCGGTCTGGAGATAGGTGACCAGGACAGGCAGAAACAGCAGTCCGCTGACGGCGGCCAGGATCAGGGCCAGCACACCGAAAAACCCCAGGGGGCGGTAGCTGCGGAACAGCCGGCCGATGGTGAACAGCACCTTCGCGCCGTCGGAGTAGGTGCTCAGCTTGGACAGGCTGCCCTCCGCACGGTCCCGGTAGTCCACCACCACGTTTTCCACCCACATTTTTTTGTCCACGGCGTGTATGGTCATCTCCGTCTCAATCTCAAAACCGGAGGACAGCACCGGGAAGGTTTTGGCGAACTGGTAGCTGAACGCCCGGTAGCCCGTCATGATATCCCGGATGTCGCTGCCGAACAGGCGGTTGATGGACGCCCGCACCAGGGTGTTTCCAAAGCCGTGGAAGGGGCGTTTGTTCTCCTGAAAGTAGGTGGAGGAGAGCCGGTCGCCCACCACCATGTCCGCCGCCTCCTCCAGCACCAGCCGGACCATCTCGGGGGCGGCCTGGGCGGGATAGGTGTCGTCTCCGTCCAGCATCAGGTAGCACCGGGCGTCGATCTCCCGGAACATCCGGCGGATCACGCTGCCCTTGCCCTGGCGGCGCTCCCGGCGCACCACCGCCCCGGCGGCCCGGGCCAGCTCCCCGGTGCCGTCGGTGGAGTTGTTGTCGTAGACGTACACCACCGCCTCCGGCAGGGCGGCGGAGATGTCGCGCACCACCTTTTCAATGGTCTGGCTCTCGTTGTAGCAGGGGATCAGGACGGCAATCCGGTCCATAGGCGGCATCTTCTCTCTTAAAAAATGCCCGTTCGCGGGCGGTTTCGGCCATGATATCATGGACGGGGTGAGGTGTCAAGGCCGGCGTCCGGCAGCCCGTAGATCTGCTGCCCGCCGCTGATGGCCTGTTCCAGGTAGGCGTCGATCCAGCGGGAAGCGCCCAAGGCGTCCCGGGCGCGGAGCAGGGCGTAGAGCGTCTGGGTATTGCGCACCAGGGCGGGAATGCCGTACAGGCTGCAGAACCGCACCCACAGCGAGATCACCGGCGGCTTGAAGGAGTAGTAGATCAGCGGCACGATGCTGTTGCCTCCCACCAGGGCCAGCTCGTGCTGGAAGGCGAAGGCGGCCTCCGCCGCCTCCTCGGGGCCGGCGGAGGCCGCCATGCGGGCCAGATGGTCCCCCAGCAGGTCCAGGGCCTGGTCGGAGGCGTACTGAATGGCCCGCTCCGCGGCCAGATGCTCCAGGGCGCGGCGCACCTCCAGAATGGAACGGATCTCCTCCCGGCCCAGCACGCCCCCCTTGTACTGCATGATGGCGATGAGGGTGCTCAGGCTGCCCCGGCGGCGGTAGTCGGCCACACAGGTGCCCTGGCGTGGCCGGACCTCCAGAAAGCCCTGGGCGGACAGCTCGGCCAGTCCGCTGTTCACCACCGTGCGGCTCACCTGCATCTGCTCGGCCAGAACCCGTTCGGGGGGAAGCTGAGCGCCCACGGGCAGCGCGCCGGACAGAATCATCCCCTGGAGCTGCTGCACGAACAGGTCTTTCAGGCTGGGAGAGGAGAGCTTTGCAAATTCCATAGCGGGACCCCCTTCTGGTTCTGGTCATACCACATATCACAGGGGACAGTTTATCATACAGATTAGACAAAAGCAAGGGGGAAAACCTGTGGGATAGGCAGAAAATATGGAAAAATCTGCGAATAGTTGACGGAGAAACACCGCAATGGTAAAATGATGGCATCACGTGGCTGAACCAGAGAGGAGAGGGTTTCCATGGATCAGGTCCGCATCATTGAGGTGAAGCGGAGCGTCTTTGCCGACAATGACAGACGGGCGGCCCAGCTCCGGCGGGAGCTGAAGGAACGGGGGATTTTTCTGCTCAATCTGATGAGCTCCCCCGGCGCGGGCAAAACCACCACCCTGCGGCGCACGGCGGAGCTGCTGAAGGATGAGCTTCGGATCGGCGTGATGGAGGCGGACATCGACTCGGATGTGGACGCCCGGGCCATGGCGTCGGCGGGCGTGCGGGCTATCCAGCTGCACACCGGCGGGATGTGCCATCTGGACGCCGACATGACCCGCCAGGGGCTGGATGAGCTGCTGGCGGAGGGCGGCGTGGAGCTGGCCGTTTTGGAGAACGTGGGCAACCTGGTGTGCCCCGCGGAGTTCGACACGGGGGCGGTGAAAAACGCCGCCATTCTGTCGGTGCCCGAGGGGGATGACAAACCGCTGAAGTACCCCCTGATGTTCCAGGTGTGTGACGTGGTGCTCATCAACAAGATCGACGTGGCTCCCTACTTCGATTTCGATCTGGACAAGTGCAAAGAGTATATCAAAATGCGTAACCCCAACGCCCGCGTCATCCCCATCTGCGCCAAGACCGGCCAGGGCGTGGCGCAGTGGGCCGACTGGCTGCGGGAGCAGGTCAGAGCCTGGAGGGCTTGAGAAGCCGCATCAGTGGCCGGGGTACGCCGGCCGCTGTCACGGAGAGGAAGAGAGGAGAGACGATATGAGCGAGACTAAATTCCCCCTGGACGAGAGCAAGCTGGACTTTGAACTCCCCAAAACCGACCACCCCCGGGAGAAAATCGTCAAGCTGGGCAAGATGATCACCGACCGGGTGCCCGCCAAGCTCCGCGGCGTCACCGGGGACGACCCCGAGTACTGGGGTCTGGCCGGGCTGGTCACCGACGAGATGGCCGACGTGGCCATGAAAATGAAGGTGCGCAGGCCCAAAACCTTTGAGCAGATTCGGAAGCTCACCGGCATGGAGCCGGACAGGCTGCAAAAGCTGCTGGACGAGATGAGCCTCATCGGCCTCATCGAGTACCACTGGGAAAATCTGGACGGCAAGAATCCCAACCACGAGAAGCGGTACGTCCTGCCCATGTTCGTCCCCGGCAGCGCGGAATTTTTCAACATGCGCCGGGCCCAGATCGACGAGCACCCGGAGGTGGCGGCGTTTTTCGAGCGCATGACCTTCCTCCCCCTGGAGAAGATCACCCCCATGGTGCCCCCTGGAGGGGCGGGCATCGGCATGCACGTGATCCCGGTGGAGCAGGCCATCGGCATGGAGAGCAAGTCCATCTCCATCGAGCACATCTCCCACTGGCTGGACAAGTACGAGGGCAAATACGCCGCGTCTCCCTGCTCCTGCCGGATGAGCCGGGCCAAGCTGGGGGAGGGCTGCGGCGACGACGCCGACGACTGGTGCATCGCCGTGGGCGACATGGCGGACTACGTGGTGGAGACCGGCAAGGGCGGGCGCTATATCACCAAGGAGGAGGCGCTGGCCATTTTCAAAAAGGCGGAGGCCAACGGCTATGTCCACCAGATCACCAACATCGACGGCGAGGAGAAGATTTTCGCCATCTGCAACTGCAATGTGAACGTGTGCAACGCCCTGCGCACCTCCCAGCTGTTCAACACCCCCAACATGAGCCGGTCCGCCTATGTGGCCAAGGTGGAGGAGGACAAGTGCGTGGCCTGCGGCGGCTGTGTGGAGGTGTGCCCCGCCGGGGCGGCCAAGCTGGGCCAGAAGCTGTGCGCCAAGGACGGCGCACCCATTCAGTACCCCCGCCAGGAGCTGCCCGACGAGGTGAAGTGGGGGCCGGAGAAGTGGTCTGTGGACTACCGGGACAAGAACCGCGTCAACACCCACGAGACAGGTACCGCCCCCTGCAAGACCGCCTGCCCCGCCCACATCGCCGTCCAGGGCTATTTGAAGCTGGCGGCCCAGGGCCGGTACACCGAGGCCCTGGAGCTCATCAAGAAGGAGAACCCCTTCCCCGCGGTGTGCGGCCGGGTGTGCAACCGCCGGTGTGAGGACGCCTGCACCCGGGGGACCATCGACCAGGCTGTGGCCATCGACGAGGTGAAGAAGTTCATCGCGCAGCAGGATCTGAAGGCGGAGCACCGCTTTGTGCCGGAAAAGGTGATCCCCAAGGTGGAGGGGACCTTCTCCCAGAAGATCGCCGTCATCGGCGGCGGTCCGGCGGGGCTGTCCTGCGCGTTTTACCTGGCCCTCAAGGGCTACGAGCCCACCGTGTTCGAAAAGAACAAGGAGCTGGGCGGAATGCTGCGCTACGGCATCCCCTCCTTCAAGCTGGAGAAGGACGTGCTGGACGCGGAGATCGACGTGATCCGGGCTCTGGGGGTGGACTTCCGCTGCGGGGTCGAAGTGGGCAAGGACCTGACGCTGGACGACCTGCGGGCCCAGGGCTATGAGGCGTTCTACATCGCCATCGGCTGCCAGCGGGGCCGCCTGCCGGGAATCCCCGGCGAGGACGTCCCCGGCGTGTACTCCGCCGTGGAGTTCCTGCGCCGCGCCCTGGCGGAGGAGAGCCTGAAGGTCCCCGGCAGAACCGTGGTGGTGGGCGGCGGAAACGTGGCCATCGACGCCGCCCGCACCGCCCGCCGCTGCGGGGCGGACAGCGTGGTCATGTACTGCCTGGAGCCCAGAGATCAGATGCCCGCCTCCCTGGAGGAGATCGCCGAGGCGGAGGACGAGGACGTGACCATTCAATGCGGCTGGGGACCGAAGGAGGTGCTTGCCGAGGATGGCAAGGTGTCCGGTATCGTGTTCATGCGCTGCACCAGCGTGTGGGACGATCAGGGCCGGTTCGCGCCCCAGTATGACGAGCAGGATACCGTCACCGTCCCCTGCGGCCACGTGGTGCTGTCCATCGGCCAGAGCGTGGAGTGGGGCCGGCTGCTGGAGGGCAGCAACGTGGAGCTGGCCCGGGGCGGCTGGGCGAAAGCCGACGCCAGGACCTATCAGACCGCCCAGCCCGACGTGTTTGTGGGCGGCGACGTGTACACCGGCCCCAAGTTCGCCATCGACGCCATCGCGGCGGGCAAGGAGGCCGCCGTGTCCCTCCACCGCTTTGTCCAGCCGGACACCAGCATGACCATCGGCCGGGACCCCCGGTACTTTGTGGAGCTGGACAAGGACAACATCAAGGTGGAGCGGTACGACACCGCCCAGCGCCAGATCCCCGGCATGGACGGCAGCTTCGACTGGAAGAAGTCCTTCCGGGACGCCAGACGCACCTTCACCGAGGAGCAGGTCAAGGCGGAGACCGCCCGGTGCCTGGGCTGCGGCGCGTCCATTGTGGACCCCAACAAGTGCATCGGCTGCGGCCTGTGCACCACTCGCTGCGAATTCGACGCCATCCACCTCCACCGCGACCGCCCGGAGTGCTCCACCATGATCAAGTCGGAGGACAAGATGAAGGCCATCCTGCCCAACCTGGTGAAGCGGGAGATCAAGATCCGCCGGGCGGCCAGGAAGAGCGGGAAGTAGGCCATGCACGAGCTGGGCATTGTGTTCCACATCATCCGCAGCGTGGAGCAGGTGGCGGCGGACAACGCCCTGGAAAAGGTGTCCGCCGTGGTGCTGGAGCTGGGGGAGGTGTCCGGCGTGGTGCCGGACTGCCTCGCCGACTGCTGGAAGTGGGCGGCGGCCAGGTCGGAGCTGGTCAGCGGCTCGGAGCTGAGCATTGAGATTCAGCCCGCCGTCACCCACTGCGGTAACTGCGGGCGGGAGTACCCCACCGTGGCCCACGGCCGCGTCTGCCCGCACTGCGGAGGGGAAAACACCTGGCTTTTGACCGGGAACCAGGTGAACATCAAAGAGATTGCGGCATATGGACCGGCATGGCCCGGGCAGTGATCCGCCGAACGGAAAAAAGGTTGGAAAAACCGCCTGGGGACCCTTTCCCGGGCGGTTTTTTCTGCTTGTCCAGGAAAAAACCACTTGCGGCCCTCCACAAGATATGGTATAGTGATTCTGGAGCAGTGCGGGCGGGCGTGCGCCCGCTGAGAGGAGGGAGCCGTATGAGAGAGGCGGTCCCGCCCTGGGAGGTTCCTGCCGCCGGAACACGCGCCGGGGGCGGCAGGGTGACACGAAGGGCGCATTTTGGCAAACCATCGGAAACGATGGGACGCAAAGCCATGGGGACTAAGTCGAAGCCGCGCTCCGGCGCGGCGGAGATATGTTCGCCCGGTTGCTGAAAAAGGCAAACCGCGGGAAACCGCGGGACGCAAAGCCATGGGAACTAAGGCGTTCTCAGACAAAGGAGGCAATGGGGATGAAGACCCCAACCCCCGTGAGGATGCTAAGTCAGCCCGGCTGCTGGATCACGGCAAACCATTGGAAACAATGGGACGCAAAGCCAGGGGCCTAACGGCCCGGAGACCCAGGCGAATGGAAACAAAGTAAGGTCAGGGGTATACCCCTGAAGCCGTTTCGAAGAAACGGCTTCATCCGGGCTTATGGCAGCCCAGCCGCCGGATTACTTTGCATCCGTAATTTTCAGCAAAGAAGGGACGAATTAAAAACATGAATACTTTGAAAAACGTTGGCAAGCGCGTTGTGGCGCTGGTTCTGGCCCTGATGATGTGCGTGGGGATGCTGTCCACTACCGCTTTTGCGGCAAAGGATGAGTGCCCCAAGGGTGGCAATCACAATTATGTTGATACGGCGTGTGATAAGGATTCCTACTATGTCACTTGCGGTACAGCTCATACTCATACGTTTACGTGCACAAAGTGTGGCGGTACCCAAAAAGTATGGCAGTATGGTGGATGCGCACATTCTTTTGATTCCGGTGTAAATATTTGGGATGCATGGGATGATAACAATCATACTGCGAAATGCACTAAGTGCACGGCCATTCGTACTGAGAGCCACACTTGGACTACCGCAACCTGCATCGCTCCCGCGACCTGTCCCACCTGCGGCGCTACCAAGGGCAAGAATAATCCCAACAACCACACCAGCCTGACGTGGAACCACGATGAGACCAGCCACTGGCAGGAGTGCACTGCATGTAACAAATCCGGGAGAGTTAACGAGGACAGCCACACCATTGTTAACGGAGTGTGCGACGTGTGCGGCTACACCGAGACCCCGGTCACCCCTACCGAGCCGCCTGTCACCCCCACCGAGCCTGTCACCCCCAGCGAGTGCCAGCACACAAACAAGATTTACACTGCGGTGGATTCGGACCACGCCAGCCACACCTGGAGTTGCACTGCCGATGGCTGTGGTGCGACGGGTACGGTGAGTGGTAATGTGCTCAGTTGGACTGGCACGGATGTGAGCACGCTTTGCCCGGGCCAGACCACCACTCATACCGCCCAGTGTGCTGTCTGCCGTAGTCTTGTGAGCAAACAGGTCTCCGGCACTGGCAGCCATAGCTTCACCAACTACGTGTCCAACAACGACGCCACCTGCACGGAGAACGGCACCGAGACCGCGAAGTGTGATCATTGTGACACGACCGACACGCGGACTGAGGTGGAAAGCGCGACGGGCCACGATTTCAATCACACTAAATTCACGGCGCTTGATGGTAAGCACCATGTCCTGTACTGTGCCAATGGTTGCGGAGCCTACGACCCTGACTTCGTTATGGAGCACGACTACAAAACCGAAATTGCTGGCGGTGGTGTTCCCCTTGCGCCCACTTGCCAGCATGAGGGGTATAAAGCGTATCAGTGCACATGCGGGCTGATTGAATTTGAGGTTCTGAACAGGATCGACCACAACTATGTGAACGGCGAGTGCACTATGTGCCACGGGAAGGCTGGTCACACTTGCGAGTACACTGTGCCCGGAGAGATCATCAGAGATGCCACCTGCAGCCAGACGGGCTTGCAGTGGTACAGCTGTGAAACCTGCGGCGGTTCCACGATAGTGGAACACGAAAAAGACCTGACCCGGCATGTGTATCGTGAAAGCGTCCATGTGTACCCGACCTGTGAGGACAATGAGAAGATTTCTTATGTCTGCATTGGCTGCGGGGACACCTATGACACCGTCACTCCCGACACCGCCACCGGCCACACCCCCGGCGAGGCTGTCGAGGAGAACCGCGTTCCCGCCCGGGTGGGCGTGGCCGGTTCTTACGACACCGTGGTCTACTGCGACGTGTGCGGCAATGAGCTCAGCCGTGAGAACCATACCATCCCCGCCCTGCCCGACGGCACCGGCGACGTGGTGATCGACGACACCAACCCCCCGCTGGACGGCAACCCCGACGGCGAGGTGGAGCTGGACGACGGCGAGATTCCTCTGGCCGGCCCCGTGACCCGCGCGGAGTTCGTGGATTACCTGTACCGCCATGAGGGCTCCCCCGACACCGCGCTGTCCACCTTCGTGGACGTGCCCGCCGACCATGACTACGCCAACGCCGTCGGCTGGGGCCAGGCCAACAACATCGCCTGGGGCATCAGCGAGACCGAGTTCGCCCCCGACGAGCTGGTGACCGTGGAGCAGGTGAAGCTGTTCCTGTCCCGCTACGCCGCCTTCAAGGGCAGCGAAATGCCTGAGCTGGCCGCGCTGGTGGGCCTGGACGATCAGGACCCCGCCATGAACTGCGACGAGATTCTGGGCGAGTTCTTCGGCGCCGACGAGTAAGCCAACGCAAACCATGTTCTGAATTCCCGGCAAAAGGCCCCGGACGCTTCGGCGTCCGGGGTTTTTTCCGGTGTTGGGAATAAATCCCTTGAAAAACGGCGGCGGAGCGGCTATAATAGAAAAGAATACCGTCCGGACGCGGGGAGGGAACAGGTTTGGAGCGGGAGCGCATCACCAGCCGGGCCAACCCTCTGCTGGCCCGGGTACGGAAGCTGAACAGCCGCCGGGCGTACCGCCGGGCGGAGGGGGCGTTTTGCGCCGAGGGGCCCAAGCTGCTGGCGGAGGCCCTCCGCTGGAACGGGCCGCTGGAGGCGGTGATCTGCGCGGAGGGGGTCTGTCTGCCGGAGCTGCCGCCCGGGGTCCGGACGGCGGAGGTGCCGGAGGGCCTGCTGGCGTCCGTGGCGGACACGGAGAGCCCTCAGGGCGTGATTTTTATCTGCCGGGGCGGGGCGCTGGCGCTGCCGGAGCGGCTGGAGGCCGGGCGCTGGCTGGTGCTGGACGGCGTGCAGGACCCGGGCAACGTGGGCACGGTGTGGCGCACGGCGGACGCCTTTGGGGCGTCCGGGCTGATTTTGTGCGGCGGCTGTGCGGACCCCTGGAATCCCAAGACGGTGCGTGCCACCATGGGGGCGGCGTTCCGCCTGCCGGTGTACGAGGGGGAGCTTGACCAGGCGGCGGAACGGCTGGCCCGGGCGGGCGTCCCGCTGTACGCCGCCGCCCTGCGGGAGGACACCGCGGATGTGCGGGCCGTCCGGCTGGACGGCGCGGCGGTGGTGATCGGCAGCGAGGGCCGGGGCGTGTCCCAACGGGCGCTGGAGCTGTGCCGGAACACCATTAAAATACCCATGCGGGCCCGGTGCGAATCGCTGAACGCGGCGGTGGCGGCGTCGGTGGTGCTGTGGGAGATGGCGCGGGGAGATTAGGCGCTGAGGAGGCGGCTGGATATGTCCAATTTGAAGCACTGGATCTGGCTGACCCAGCGCAGAGGTCTGGCCGGGCAGGAGGCTGTACGGGTGCTGAACCACTTCGGCACGCCGGAGCAGGTGTTTTTTGCCGATGAAGAGGCATATGTTCTTCTGGGCGGGCTGAAGCCGGAGACGGTGCGTTCGCTGATGGACAAATCGCTGGACCGGGCGGACCGGGTGCTGGGGGACTGCGAACGGCTGGGCATCCGCCCGCTCACCATGCAGGACGCGGCCTATCCGGGACGGCTGCGGGCCATTGCCCAGCCGCCCATGGTGCTGTACTGGAAGGGCAGGCAGATCGCCTTTGACGAGGAGGCGGCCGTCGCCATTGTGGGGACCCGGACGGCCACGCCCTACGGCGTCCGGATGGCGTCCAGGCTGTCGGCGGGGCTGAGCCGGAGCGGCGCCCTGATTGTCAGCGGCATCGCCCAGGGCATTGACGCTGCGGCGATACGGGGTGCGCTGAAGGCGGGCGGTCCGGTGGTGTCGGTGCTGGGCGGCGGCATCGACGTGGTGTACCCCAAATATCATGGAGAGCTGTATGAGGACGTGGCGGCAGCGGGCGCCCTCATATCGGAATACCCGCCGGGGACTGAGCACAAAGGCGGAAACTTCCCCATCCGGAACCGGATCATCAGCGGCCTGTCGGCGGGCGTCGTGGCAGTGGAGAGCGGCCGCTACGGCGGCACGCTGTCCACGGTGGGCCACGCGCTGGATCAGGACCGGGAGGTGTTCGCGGTGCCGGGTCCGGCGGACGCGCCCCAGAGCGAGGGCACCAACCGGCTGATCCAGAAGGGGGAGGCCAAGCTGGTCATGGAGGCGGACGACGTGCTGATCGAGCTGATCGACCGCTTTCCGGAGCGGCTTCGGCTGGGCTGGGAGCCCTTTGACTCCCCGGAGACGGAGGAGCAGCGGCTGGAGGGAACCGCTGTGGCGCCGCCCCGGCGGGAGCCCCGCAAGGAGCGGAAGCCCGTGCCGAAGGCGGAAAGCCGCGGCGTGCCGGAGCTGCGCTGGCGGGATTGCAGGGGTAAGCTGACCGACGATCAGCGGGCGCTGCTGCTTGCGCTGGACGGGGGCTCCGGCCGGGTGGACGACCTGGTGGAGCAGACCCAGATTCCGGCCCGGCGGGTGCTGTCCGCCATGACCCTGCTTCAGATCCAGGGCTACGTGGCGGAGGAGAGCGGCAAGCGGTTCCGTGCCGCCGTCAAATTGAAAATGGAGTAGTTGAATAGCATGGCAAAGACAAATTTGGTCATTGTGGAGTCGCCGGCAAAGGCGAAAACCATCGGGAAATACCTGGGCCCCGGCTTCGAGGTGAAGGCGTCCATGGGCCACATCCGGGATCTGCCCAAGAGCACCCTGGGGGTGGATGTGACCACCTTCGAGCCGGAGTACCTGAACATCAAGGACAAGGCGGACGTGATCAAGGACCTGCGCAAATCCGCCAAGGCCAGCGACCGGGTCTACCTGGCCACCGACCCGGACCGGGAGGGGGAGGCCATCTCCTGGCACCTTCAGAGCGTGCTGGGGGTGCCCAAGGAAAAGACCTGCCGGGTCACCTTCAACGAGATCACCCAGAAGGTGGTGAAGGAGTCCATCGCCAACCCGCGGAGCATCGACCAGGACCTGGTGGACGCCCAGCAGGCCCGGCGGGTGCTGGACCGCATCGTGGGCTACCAGCTCTCCCCCCTGCTGTGGAAGAAGATCCGCCGGGGCCTGTCCGCCGGGCGGGTGCAGTCGGTGGCAACCCGGATCGCGGTGGAGCGGGAGGAGGAGATCCGCGCCTTCACCCCCCAGGAGTACTGGTCCATCACCGCCGACCTGGCCCGGGT
>ERZ808040.644-NODE-644-length-28739-cov-4.570302_pt1 | contig 28739 bp, 25 predicted proteins | sample MGYA00380191_ERZ808040 | MGnify/ENA primary metagenome ERZ808040 (study PRJEB31490, sample SAMN06133395) | mouse gut metagenome | isolation source: J6 | host: mice | place: China: Chengdu | collected 2015-05 ...
CAATAACAGCAGTTGATTTGTCTTTTCATCATCACAGCAGCAGATAATAGCTGGCAGGAAACAGTTTCTCCAGCACTGCAAAAACCGGCAGATAGCTTCCCAGACGGATAAAGACCGGCGCGCACAGCAGACTTCCCAGTGTGAGTACCGGAATCGCCGCCGCTATCGTCTCCTGTCTGCGCAGCAGTACCCTGAGTATAACACAATATACGGTGACGATACACTGGTAAAGCAGCAGGCGGGCCGCCTGCTGCAGCCACATCCCCGCGCTCCACACCGCAACCATGCCACCCGGCGTAAAGCTGTCCCCGCAGGCCCGCAGGCCTTCCGTGATCCACAGGCAGATCAGCACGGCACCCGACACAAATACGGTGGAAATCCACACATCAACCAGATAAGTCAACGCATTCGGTGCAATGCGCATAAACCTTTTTTCCTTCTTATCTTTCTCATATTCCAGCATACCGCACATGCCGGCCACGAAAATGAGCACCGCAAATACCCCTTTTACCGGAAAAACAGCGGCTTTGACGATAGTGTCGTTTCCATCACCCGTGTCAGCAGTGTTTTGACTGTCCGGGTCATGATAGAAATACCGAAAGCCAAATGTACTCTCATCCGACAAATGTTCCGCATAGGCTTCCATGGCATACCCGACGGCCTCCGGAGCCGTCTGCTCCATATAAGCTGCATAATGGTATTCGGAATAGAGCCTGAAAAGCACCCCTGCGATCCGTTCCTTCGCCATTCCCGTTATGCTGCTGGCCGCCGTTTCGTAGACTGCAATGCACTGCTCATACTCCCCCTGCAGCACCCGCTCCTCTATATCGGCCGGGATCACAAACCCACAGTCCGCTTCTTCCAGCAGCACAAGCTCTTTTGCCAGCTCCCTGTCTTCACAGAAAGTAAAGCGCAGCACACTGTCTGCCGCCTCTTCCTGCAGCGAAGCGACGATGTCACTGCTCCAACTGCCCTGCTCCGCGCAGACCGCCACCACCGCGCCGCCGCCCGCACTGCGTTCCAACAGCCCCACCGCGCCGCCTGCAACAGGAATCAGCAGCAACAGGCCGATATAGGCCGGCTGCCTTAGAAGCCGTCTTGCCAGAAGCCAGATCCATATGAAATACTGCTTTATGCGAAAATCCTCTTTCTCCTTCACGACACCGTCTGTTCCTTTCGCCTGCGGCGAGGGGCAAGCCCCCGGCTCGATTTACCTGAACTGCTCTGTTTCCCTGCATATGCCGAAGCATTTCCTCAACCGCGGTACTGACGGCAGCGAACCAGCACCGCCGCAGCGCCGGCCAACAGCGTGTAACTGCACAGCAAAACGGAACACTGTCCCATCTGCCAGACACTTTGTCCTGTCAGGATTCCGCCCGCCGCCTGAATCAGACAGGCCGTCGGCAGCCATTCCCCCACGGTCTGTACCGCTTCCGGCAGGAACACGGCAGGCACCAGACCGCCCGATAAATACATCAGGCCCACAGTAAACACAAAGACCAGCAGAATACCGCTTGCCCTGCTGCCCGCCAGGCTAAGGAACAGATAGACAAAGGTACTGACCGCCGCCACGATCAGCGCCCCATTCCCCAGCCCGACACCGACGGCGGCACCGCCCGCGCTGCCCGCTGTCAGCTGTGCTGCTGCGGTCCGTGGCAGAACATACCGGAGCGCCAGCCCCACCGTCCCGAACAAAAGGCAGGCCAGCACCGCCATACACAAAAAACCGCACACCCACTGACAAAAGCACTGCCAGCCCTGTCCGGCACCCTGCCGGCCCAGCTGCCGGCAAAATGCCGACGGCTCCCGCTGCACCACAGGATACAGGGCCATCCCCGCCAGCATCAGAAAGAGGACGATACCGGATGCCAGATAAAACTGCATTCCATTTAATGCACCGAATATGGACACCGTCTCGCTGTCCAAAAGAGCCAGTCTGTCCCGTGCAAACGCCAGATTATAGCTGTCGATCTGTGCCTCGATTCCGGACAGCTGCTCCGTCAGCCCGTAAGCACGCGCCATATCCCCGGCACCGTAAATCTGCGCCTGCGCCACCCGTAACAGGCCGGCCCCCGACTCCGTCAGTTCCCGAAACAGCATGGCCTCCAGACCGGCATGTCTGCAAAACCAGATATCCACCGACGGATTGACGCCGTTCATGATCCCTTCCACCAGCTGATCCGGCAGGACAATAAGCGCCGCCACATCCCCTTTTTCCAGCAAGGCGAAGCCTTCTTCCTCCGTGGTCTGCCGGAAGCTGCACAATCTGGACACGCTCTCCATATTTTCCACGTAAGAAAGCGCCATCCTTGTGAGCCTGTTATCCTCCTGTGACGCCACTGCAACCTCCACCGAAACAGCCAGCGGCTCTTTGTCCGCACTTTTTACACCACAAAAAGCAATCGTGCCTATGAGAACCATAAGCAGGATTGCCTGCAGCAGCATACGCGGAAACATCCGCAGCGTCTTCTTCACTTCCAAACACAGATATTGCCATTTCAGTTTCATACAGTTTTCGTGATCCTTACCGTCTTATGTCCGTCATACCTGCCGGTCAGGTTCCCCGGCGCTGATATCCGTGTACATATCCAGCAGACCGACCGTCTCCGTGGCCGGCCTGCCGTACATATTACAGCACTTGCGGGAAACATTCTTCGGCTCCTCTTCCTTCTCATCGAAGCTGACGCTCATACGGTATACACCCTGGTCAAACTCCGAATCCAGATGCTGCAAAAGCTCCTCGATCATCGCTTCATCGCCCGTATTGGTTGTCTCGTCTTTTTTCATGTCACTTTCCTCATTGATTACCGTTTTTCACTTTTCATATGTCCGCGTACCTGCCTACCACCACAGATAACTCAGATAGTTCAGCAGGCCGCCGTACTCGTCGTCAATCATATAGGCAATCTCCAGCCATTCTTCTTCCGTCATCTCAAAGAACGCCGTTTCCTTTTGCACCGTACTTGTGACCTCGCCGTCCAGCGGCTCGACCACAATATTTCCTGTCACTTTGAACAGCTCTTCTCCATCTATGTTCATGGCCAGCTTATCCAGCTCCAGTTCCAGACTGCGCCCCCTGACGATATCATCCAGACTGCCCTCCAGAATCAGCTCTATATCCTCGATGTCATCCCACATGGAGAAATTGACTTCGAATGCATCCCTGACCGCATCGCTGCTCACCGTATATTTCATCCGCAGCAGAGATTCCTGCTCCTCCATAATATCAATATCCAGATCTGTCCTGCTGGTATCGTCTGACGGTGTCTGGAGAATCTGGTAATGAATGGAACGCTCAACACCGTCCGCACCGCAGACGACTATATCACCCTGCATCTTGTCTATGCTTCTTTCCTCTCCCAGAAAATGAAGGGAACATTCCACGGAAGCCTCTCCGTCCAGCATCTTTACCGGTTTCTCGAAAGCAATGCTCTTAATGTGGTTCTGCCTGTCAATCTCAAACAGCACGCTGATATCGGAATCGATCAGTCTGTCATATGCCTCCCACCAGATCATTTCATCAGCCATCGTATAGAGCGATTCGTAACTCTCCATCATATCCCAGAGCAGATCATCCATCTCCCCTGCCGGAAGGACAATGCGGTAGAATCCCTTCTTCGCCTTCTCCAGCACCATCTTCTCCCTGCATGCTTCCAGATCCTTACTGTAACGTTCTGCGAAACCGACCATGTCCTTCCATTCCCGCAGGGAGAGCCTTTCTTCTTCATCCGCAAAAAAGTCGATTGAAAAGTCCTCCATATCGCTGTATCCCGTCACATCCGTCCAGATGGAGCTGTTATACTGGCTTACCACATCCTCATTTTCAATATACATGTTTTCCAGAAACAATTCCGGAATGGAAAAACAGAGCGCTTCCTCGTCCGCGTACAGATTCAGATGTGCAAACTCATAATTCATCACGCTGAGACTGGTATCGGCACTCATCTTTTTGTTCTGAACATCCTTGTAGCACTCCGTATCAATACCCAAAGTGGCGCCGTACATCTCTTCGGATGAAAAGTTGAACCGTGTGCTCACATAGCTGCCCTCTGTCGCCGCCATCAGCACAATATCTTCCATGCCGATTTTCTCTGCCAGAGGATCCCTGCTCTGCTGTGCCTCCCGGGTCAGATTCTGTATACCTTTACCGAGTTTGTAGGCCGCTGTGCTCCTGAAATAAGCCACGCCGATACCGACAGTGGTAAACACTACCGCCACCACACATGCCACTGCGAGTAAAATCTTAAACACAGTTGTCTTCTTCGGATTCTGTGGCATGTACTGCTGTTCCTGCGGCCCGTAGGAAATATCAGGATTCCCCCAGTTCATGTCCGGAATCGGGATCTCCGGCGGCATGGTATTTCTGTACGGATCGTTCTGTCCGGTTTGATTGTTCTGCTCATTCAGCCTGTTTTCATCCATTCTCATCTTCCCCTTATACTTTGCAAAATATCCGCTGTGCCGGCATACTCACATCCGGCCGGTCAGCGCTTCTCCCCGCAGACTGTTATCTACCTGCTGCAGACGGCCATCCTTCATAATGTACAACTTGTCGCACAGCGCCAGTTCGCTCTCCTCATGTGTTGTGATGACTACGGTGCCTTTCCGTTCCAGATATACCTGCAGGTATTTCCTTATATCCTCCTTGCAGAGCAGATCCAGAGCCGCGCTGGGTTCATCCATCAAAAGCACCGGCGGCATCCCGGCCATGGCGATCCCGATGCTGACCCGTTTCTTCATACCGCCCGACAGCCTGCTCACCTGCTTCTTACTGAACGCCCCGATTCCGAGCAGACAAAGGAACCCCTGTTCCAGTTCCTGACGCAGCTGCTTCTTATCCGGATACCACAGGCGCAGGTTATCATAGACGGTCAGTTCGGGGATCAAAGGATTCTCCTGCGGCACATACCCTGTCATCCTGCGGATCACTTCCTGGTCGCACCGCATCCGGCCGCCTGAGGCATCGCTCCACGCCGCACGGCCATAATAGGACACCTGCCCGGATTCCGGCTTCAATGTTCCCGCCAGAATTGAGAGAAGCGTCGATTTCCCGCAGCCGTTGGCACCCACGATACCGACACACTCTCCTCTCTCTGCCGTAAACGAAGCCCCCTGCAGGATCTTCTTTCTCCCGTATGCACTTGTTATGTCCGTCACTGTAATCATATTTTCCATAAGTCCATCATAACACAAATTTCTCCAGAATAAAACGCCTGGGCAAACTTCCCAGGCGTTTTTATGGTTTTCCTTTATTTTGCAGCTGCGATCTCAGCCTTCAATGCTTCTGTCAGCTTCGGAACGATCTTGTTCAGGTCGCCCACAACGCCGTAGTCAGCTACGTCGAAGATCGGCGCATCCGCATCCTTGTTGATCGCCACGATGATATCAGACTCTTCCATACCTGCCACGTGCTGGATCGCACCGGAGATACCGATCGCGAAGTAAACGTTCGGACGAACGGTCTTACCTGTCTGTCCAACCTGCAGATCCTTCGGCTTCCAGCCGGAATCCACTACCGCACGGGAGCAGCTTACCGTACCGCCGAGCACTGCCGCGAGATCTTCCAGAATCTTGAAGTTCTCCGGGCTTCCTACGCCACGGCCGCCGGATACGAGGATCTTCGCATCCATGATATCAACGGTCTCTACTACGGACTTCACGATGTCGAGAATCTCCACATACTTGTTGTCCGGTGTAAAGCCGGGATTGAACTCTTCCACAACTGCCTTGGCGCCCTTGATCGGCTCGATCTTCTGCATAACGCCTGCACGAACCGTAGCCATCTGCGGACGGTTGTAAGGACATGCGATCGTTGCGATGGTGTTACCGCCGAATGCCGGACGTGTCATCAGCAGCTGGTTATGTAACTGCTCCTGGCCCGGAACTGCCTGTAACGGGAAGTCACCGATCTCCAGAACGGTACAGTCTGCTGTCAGACCGGTAGCCACTCTTGCGGATACTCTGGGACCTAAGTCTCTGCCGATCGCAGTTGCGCCAACCAGCATGATCTCGGGTTTATATTTGTTGATAACGGAAGACAGTGCATGTGCATAAGGCTCTGTTCTGTAGTCCTTCAACTCCGGATCGTCCACAACGATCACCTTGTCCGCACCGTATTCTGCAAGCTGGTCTGCCAGTCCTTTTACGTCGGAACCGATCAACACAGCCGTCACGTCCGTACTTAAATCTTTAGCCAGGTCTTTTGCTTTGCCGAGCAGTTCGAAAGCAATACTGCTGATCTCATTGTCCACCTGCTGCGCAAAGACATATACTCCCTTGTATTCTTCTAAATTCATTTTACATTCCTTTCTCTATACCTGAATATAGTCTTATATTTTATTTAAAACATAAAGCCGCGAAACCTCTGTCAGATCACATGTTTCACTTTCAACTTGTCAACAATGTAGCTTACAGATTCATCAGGATCAAGAGTAACCTTCTCGCCGGCGCCCTTTCTTACCTTATCGGAAGCCTTGGCGATCTTGGTCGGTGAACCCTTAAGACCCAGGTTGGCGTCATCTACATCCTTAAGGTCTGCTCTGCCCCATACGGTAAGTTCTTTCTTATAAGCATCGAAGATGCCACCCGGTGTCATGTAACGGGGCTCATTCAGCTCGGAAAGCGCTGTGATCAGACAGGGCATTTTAGCCTTTACAACATGGTATCTGTCTTCGTACTGACGCTCAACGATCACGCTGTCGCCTTCTACTTTAATATCCTGTGCGTAAGAGATAACAGGAATGTCAAGATGCTCGGAGATCTGAGGACCTACCTGTGCGGTATCACCGTCGATCGCCTGACGTCCTGTGATGATCAGGTCATACTCGAGATTTCTGATCGCGCCTGCCACTGTGGTGGAAGTAGCCCATGTATCCGCACCGCCGAGTACTCTGTCAGTTACCAGGATACCATTGTCCGCGCCCATAGCCATAGCCTCACGCAGAACTTCCTCCGCCTTCGGAAGACCCATTGTCACAACCGTTACTTCTGCACCGTACTGATCCTTTAATCTAAGTGCTGCTTCCAGACCTGCTTTGTCATCCGGGTTCATGATCGTAAGCATAGCGCCTCTGTCGAGTGTTCCGTCCGGATTAAACTTAACGCCGCCCTTTGTATCGGGAACCTGTTTAATACAAACAACAATTTTCATTGTATTTCTCTCCTTATTTTATTTATTCTTTCACGTTTACTTCTACATGGATACTGCTATGTGCCTGCAATATCCTCAGCATCCTCTTATTTGAGCAGGGAACCGGAAATAACCATACGCTGAACTTCGCTTGTTCCTTCGTAGATCTCTGTGATCTTCGCGTCACGCATCATGCGCTCTACATCGTACTCTCTGATGTAGCCATAACCGCCGTGGAGCTGAACAGCCTTGGTAGTCACTTCCATTGCCACTTCTGCAGCATACAATTTAGCCATGGCAGCTTCTACGGAGTAAACCTTCTGGGTAGCCTTCGCCATAGCAGCCTTGTAAACAAGCAGCTGTGCAGCCTGTACCTTGGTCGCCATATCTGCCAGCTGGAACTGTGTATTCTGGAATGCGCCGATAGCTCTGCCGAACTGTTTTCTCTCTTTTACATAAGCGATGGTGGTCTCTAATGCGCCTTCTGCCAGACCCAGTGCCTGGGAAGCGATACCGATACGTCCGCCGTCCAGTGTATGCATGGCAATACCGAAGCCCTTGCCCTGCTGTCCAAGCAGATTCTCCTTCGGGATACGGCAGTCCGTGAAGATCAGCTCGTATGTAGAAGATCCGCGGATACCCATCTTCTTCTCCTTCGTACCGAAGGTAAAGCCGGGTGTTCCCTTCTCCACGATAAAGGCGGAGATCTCCTTGGTCAGTCTGCCGCGCTTCTCAACCGTGCCCGTGATCGCAAAGATAACATATACGTCAGCTTCCTTACCGTTGGTGATAAAGCACTTGGAGCCGTTCAGTACCCACTCGTCGCCGTCCAGCACTGCCTTGGTCTGCTGTCCCTGAGCATCCGTACCTGCACCGGGCTCTGTCAGGCCGAATGCGCCTAACTTCTCACCTTTTGCAAGAGGGATCAGGTATTTCTGCTTCTGCTCTTCTGTACCGTATGTCATAATAGGGTCGCAGCAAAGAGAAGTGTGTGCGGATACGATAACGCCTGTGGTACCACATACTTTGGACAGTTCCTCAACACACATAGCGTAGGTCAGAGGATCGCAGCCCTGTCCGCCGTACTCCTTCGGAACCGGAATTCCGAGGAATCCCAACTTCGCCATCTTCTCAACAGTCTCTCTCGGGAAAGCTTCTGTCTCGTCTACCTCCTGTGCAAGAGGTTTTACTTCTTTTTCAGCGAACTCTTTGAAAAGAGATCTCGCCATTTCATGTTCTTTGCTTAAAGTAAAATCCATGATCTTTTATTCCTCCATGTTATTTTAATTGCATTTCTTACCTGTTTCATAAGAACCCAGTATAACGTCCTCGAGGTCCTGCCGGATCTCAAGAACGTTACAGCGGTAGTTCTCTTTATAGTCCTGCTATATTATTTCTTGGAATAGTCGAAGAATCCGATACCGGTCTTTCTGCCCAGCTTCTTCTCCTCTACCATCTTCTTCAGAAGCGGCTGCGGCGCATACTTCTCATCCTTGGTCTCATTGTACAGTACTTCCATGATCGCAAGGCAGATATCCAGGCCGATCAGATCGCCCAGATGCAGCGGTCCCATAGGATGGGATGCACCAAGCTGCATAGCCACGTCGATATCCTCTGCAGATGCTGTGCCGGCATCCAGAACACCGATTGCCTCATTGATCATCGGGATCAGGATTCTGTTTACAACGAAGCCGGGAGCTTCCTTAACCTGTACCGGTGTCTTGCCGATCTCCGTAGCGATGGCCGTGATCTTGTCTACCATCTCCTGCGGCGTATTCTCACCCCTGATCACCTCTACCAGCTTCATTCTGTCAGCAGGATTGAAGAAGTGCATACCGATCATCGGTCTGTCCAGACCTTCTCCGATCTTGGTGATGGAAAGAGAGGAAGTATTGGATGCGAACATGCATTCCTTCTTCACGATGCCCATCAGCTCTTTGAAGATCGCCTGCTTGATCTCCATCTTCTCCAGCGCAACTTCAACGATCAGGTCACAGTCCGTGCAGATGCCGTTCAGACCTGTGGTGATCTTGCCCATGATCTCGTCAGCCTTCTCCTGTGTGATCTTCTCCTTGCTCACCAGGAAATTCATGTTCTTCTGGATCTTGGCTTTGCCGCCCTCAGCGTACTCTTCCTTGATATCGCAGAGACAAACTTCATAGCCGTCTGTCATAGCGAATGCCTGTGCAATACCGGAACCCATGGTTCCCGCACCGATAATACCTACTTTCATCGTGCATATCCTCCTTGATTTGTGTTATGTTTACAGCTCAGCGTCTGTATCTTGTGACCTGAGCCTGTGCTTTAGCAGTTCTTGAACGGCTCCTTCACCTTCTCCTTGTTCTTATCCAGGAAAAATGCCATGCCGTACTTCTGGTCTTCCGTCTCGAAGCAGTCGCCGAACAGCTTCTCTTCGATCACGATCGCCTCGTCCATGCCCACTTCCAGTCCGTCGTTGATCGCTTTCTTGCAGTTGCGGACTGCGATCGGTGCATTCTTCGCGATACCAGCAGCCATCTTCTCCGCTGCAGCCATCAGCTCTTCCTGCGGATATACTGCGTTCACCAGACCGATCCTGAGCGCCTCGTCAGCCTTGATGTTTCTTGCCGTATAGATCATCTGCTTCGCCATACCGGGGCCTACGATCCTTGCCAGTCTCTGTGTGCCGCCGAAGCCGGGTGTGATGCCAAGGCCCACTTCGGGCTGTCCGAATACCGCGTTATCAGAGCAGATCCTGATATCACAGCTCATGGAGATCTCACAGCCGCCGCCCAGTGCAAAACCGTTCACTGCCGCGATCACAGGGATCGGGAAAGTCTCCAGCTTACGGAATACATCGTTGCCCTTCTTACCGAAGGCTTCGCCTTCTGCCTTGGTCAGGGTGCTCATCTCACCGATATCCGCCCCTGCCACGAAAGATTTCTGGCCGGCACCTGTCAGGATCAGACAGCGAACCGCATCAAGGTCCACACCGTCCAGTGTCTTGTCCAGCTCTTCCAGTACCGTGGAATTCAGGGCATTCAGCGCCTTCTCACGGTTGATGGTGATGATACCCACCTGTCCTTTTACTTCATATAATACGAATTCCATATTTTCCTCATTTCTGCGCTGCTTCTGCCTTCCTTATCATGAAAAGGCGCATGTAACGGGACTGTGATCAGCAACGCGCGACCACAGATCCCATGATCAGAACTTTAGTCTCTCTCAACGATCGTAGCGCATCCCATGCCGCCGCCGATACACAGCGTCGCAAGACCCTTCTTCGCATCCTTCGCTTCCATCTCATGCAGAAGTGTTACCAGGATACGGCATCCGGAAGCTCCTACCGGGTGTCCCAGCGCGATCGCGCCGCCGTTGGGGTTCAGCTGTCTGTCAACATCAATGCCCAGCTCCTTGCCTACTGCTACGGACTGTGCAGCAAATGCCTCGTTCGCCTCGATGATATCGAAGTCTTCGATCTTGTAACCGGTCCTGGCCATAACCTTCTGGGTAGCCGGAACAGGACCGATACCCATAACTTCCGGTCTGCAGCCTGCCAGAGCGCCGCCGACAAAAGTTGCCATCGGCTTAACGCCCAGCTCCTTCGCCTTCTCTTCGCTCATCACAACGATAGCTGCCGCACCGTCGTTGATGCCGGAAGCGTTACCTGCCGTAACGAATCCGCCCGGATTGATCGCACGCAGCTTCTGGAGTCCTTCGATGGTGGAACCTGCTCTCGGTCCCTCGTCTACCTTGAACTCTACCATTTCTTTCTTCTTCTTGACCATAACAGGTACGATCTCTTTGTCAAAAGCGCCGTTCTTCTGTGCTGCTTCTGCCTTCTGCTGGCTCTTAAGTGCGAACTCGTCCAGCTCTTCGCGTGTCAGGCCCCACTCCTCACAGATATTGTCAGCCGTCTTGATCATATGATAGTTATTGAAAGCATCCCACAGTGCATCGTTCACCATGGTATCTACCAGTGTACCGTTGTTCATTCTGTAACCGTAACGTCCCTGAGGAACTGCGTAAGGTGCCATGGACATGTTCTCCATACCGCCTGCAACCACGATGTCGGCATCGCCTGCCTGGATCATCTGTGCCGCCATGTTGACACAGTTCAGACCGGATCCGCATACAACGTTGATGGTAACTGCCGGAACCTCATTCGGAAGTCCTGCCTTAATGGAAGCCTGACGTGCAACGTTCTGACCCTGTCCCGCCTGGATTACACAACCCATATATACGTGATCGACCTGATCAGGTGCTACTCCTGCCCTGTTCAATGCTTCTTTGATTACGATTGCGCCAAGCTCTGCTACCGGTGTCGTGCTTAAGCCCCCACCCATAGTGCCGATAGCTGTACGGCAGGCACCCGCCAAAACAACTTTTTTTGCCATCTTCTTCTCCTCCATTTTGGTATTTTGTTAGAAAAAAACTTTACATTACAAGATAGACAACGATTGTTATTTTTTTATCATTGTCTGCTTCAATTATTGTATCATAGGGGTATCCTTTTTGCAATGGTTTTCTACCGTCAGACGCCGGCCGGATGCATCCGCTGCAGTTTCACAGCCCTTTCATCATTTCTGTCATCATCACAACTGGTCAAGTGTAAACTGCAGCATATAATGAGCACAAAATACCAAACCATCCTATACGGTCTGAATACGTCTTCTGCATGATACCGCAAACCTACACAAGCCGTTTTCCATACTGCTTCATATAAGCCATCGCCTCCTCCAGCGACAGACCGATCTTCTCCTGTATTCTCTGCAGGATCGTTGTGTCATCAAGTCCGTCTTCCTGTCCGAGCTCTATCAGCATTTTGGCCTGTCCCTGCTGCACGCCCCGTTCCATACCCTGACGCATCCATTTCTCGGATTCTGTCTCGATTATCGTTCCGCCCATAACATTCACCAGCCTTTCTTCATTCTTGTTTCCATTCGTCATGTGGGTAATGATAGTGTTCACAAATCCCATCAGATCTATCAGCTCTGTATCGGTCAACTCACCGGTCCTGTTCAGGCGCACCAACTGATCCCTGAAATATGCCAGATCCTCCACCGCCTGATCCACCTTGCCCTCCGATACGATTTCCTTTTCATACCTTGCGATATAAAACGGGATATAGGGAAACAGCCGCCTCTCAACAATATCTTCCTTTGTAAACTCCTCCAGGATCACATTGTCGGATCGATACTCTACACTCTGCCCGTCCGGAAACGTAAATGTGATCGTTGTCGCCGCCGGTGTCCTGTTTGTTCTCTTGACATAAATCACCGAAAACCGCGGCATGGGAATGGTCGCATGACCGATATCCCATACGGAAAAACTGTCTCGCGACAATAAAGGCATATTCCGCGATCCGGATCGCCATGGAACCATCATCATAACTCTGGCATTCCAGAAGGTAGACTTCACTTCCGATCCTGATCAGGAAATCTGAAATCTGTTCCTCGATCTCCTTCCTTCCATCCGCTGTCTCACTCTCAGTCAGATATCCTTCCGACGGCAGCACATCCACCCTTACATCCATCGGATAACATTTCCCGAAAATATCGTTGATCACCGCCACAAATAGTCTTTTGTGTTTACTTTTCATAGTCTTGAACACATTATCGTAATCATGCGTCTGCTTTTGCATCTTATTTCCTTTCCGTCAAGTCCTCCTGTTTCCTGAGAAATCCCCTGCTTTTATTATATCGTCCGCACCGTATTCTGGCAACCGGAAAAGAAAACCGGCCACCTCCTTCTTACGCCTTTTTGTTACCTCCGGGTCCTGCATCTCCTGCACGCGGCGCCACTCTTTGCTGTCCTCCACCTTTGCGACTTCGCTGCGGCTGCGGTAGAGGAACTTCGTCAGCTCGTAGCAGTCGATCCAGATCTCGTTATTCCCCTCTTTCTGGGACTCGTCGAAGATCAGCTGCAATCCCCAGTGCAGATGCACCGTCTCGATATTGTTGACATTCTCCTTCACGCTGTAGCCGGTGTGCCCCATATAGCCGATCACATCCCCGGCAGTGACCACGTCCCCTTCTGCAAGTCCCTCCGCATAGGGGTAATTCTGCCGCAGATGTGCATAATAATAATATCGCTTCCCGTCGAAACTGCGGATGCCGATGCGCCAGCCGCCGTACTGGTTCCAGCCCAGCGCTTCCACAACGCCGGACTCGATCGCGACAATAGGTGTTCCAATCTGGCCCATCATGTCATGTCCCAGATGGGGTCTGGAATAGCCGTAACTTCTGGATGATCCGAAATCATCATAATGGCTGTAGTCAAATCCTTTTGCAACAGGGGAAAAGGCTTTCAGCCCATAATACCGCTTCCACTTTCCGTCTTCCTCAAGGGAAAATTCCCCCACCATGCCGGAGAGCACTGCCGAGTAGGCTTCCAGATAGTATTCGTAATACTCCATATCCTTTGTCAGCTGGTCCATGGTGGTCTCCCCGTCCCGCAGCTTTTCGGCCACCGTCTCAATCTCCCGCACACTGTTCCTGTCAAATTTTCCGCCGTGCTTCGCTCCCGTGTAAGCCAGCAGCTCGATCCAGTTTACATGAATCTTCTCTTTGCAGGTAGCCACATCCAGATCATAGGCAGCCGCCAGCGCCTCACAGGTGGCGTGAAATTCCACCCACTTGATATAGTTACCCGTGGCGGACACCTCTATGGCCTCCCCGCTTTCTGCTGTCAGGCCGGTGTCCGCCGCCTCGTTTCGCTGCTCCTGCCGGACCGATCTGCCCCGCAGCTCCCGGCTGGCCGCCGCACACACAAACGCCAGCAGCAGAATCAGTTCCAGCCTGACGATCCACCTGCCTGCACTTTTTTGACTGCTCTCATGCTTTCTCATATATGTTCCCGGATTTCCCTTTCGCTGTTCCCGCTACGGTTATAGTTAACGACATTGGAAATTTCGTTTTCGGCCTTGCAGGAGCTGCCTTATATGGCTTCTGCAAGAGCCGGGAACAGAAATTTGTTATGTCGTTTACTATACGTATATGAAAAAACCCCGCAGGTTATGTCAGCCTGCAGGGCATCCTTCACGTCATTACCATATCGCTGCGCAGGAGAACGCGCACCGCCTCATCTCCTACGGTATACAAACTCTCTCTGAAAAAGGAAACTCACGAAAAACAAAAACACATCCACCGGCATCTTGACGGCCACTTCCACACCGCCAAACAGACCATACAGAGCATTGACCAGCAAAGCGCTGCACATCATCTGGCATACCGCCAGCAGGCAGTACTTCGCGGCCGTGACTGCCATCCTCTCCCTGCTCTGAAACACCACCTTATAGTTGATCAGGAAATTGTACACGGCAGAGATCACCCGCGCAAATACCGTCGAGACGATGATATAAGGCAGTCCCCACAGGCCGCCTTCCGGCGTATGCAGCAGCGTACAGAACAGGTGAAAAAGCACCAGATCCACCACACTGGAAGACAGGGAAGAAAAAAGAAACTTCCCGAACACCAGATAGATCCGCAGCGAATCCTTGATCGGGTTAAAATGGCTGGTTTTGTTTTCTTCTATATAGATGGTCTTCACCGGCACTTCCAGAATCCGGATATTGAGGTTTTTCGCCTCGATCAGCATATTGGTCTCGTACTCGAAGCGCTCCCCCTTAACCTCCAGCAGCTTTTCCATGAAAAAGGCCGGAATGGCACGCAGCCCCGTCTGGGTATCCGACACCGAGAGACCCAGCAGATAACGGAACACCTGTCTGGTGCACTTGTTGCCAAAAGAGGACCTTGCAGGCACCGCCGGCCCGTCGAAATCCCGACAGCCCAGGATCAGGCTCTCCGGATTATCCCACAGACTGCGCATACAGGCCAGAATGTCTGCCGGTGTGTGCTGCCCGTCCGAATCCGCCGTCACGCAGCCCGGAATGCCGCGGCAAACGCTGCCCGCGCCGCCGGTTATACCGCCAGACGCAAGCAGACAGTGATTGAAGGCTGTCTTGAGCGCCCGGCCTTTGCCGAGATTCACCGCATGCCGCAGCACCTCACAGTTTTCAAAAGCCGCCGCCCGCTCAAAAAAAGACGCATACTGTGTCCCGCTGCCGTCATCCACCACAATTACATGGCGAATGCCCGCTTCCTGCAGGGCTGTAAGCAGTGTTATCAATTTTTCATCCGGTTCATAAGACGGTATGATCACCGGTATTTCATAATAAGAAGGCATGGAACGCCCCTTTCTTTATTAGTCGCTTTGCTTTTATTCTTCCGCCCGCACCAGTCTCATGCCGGCCTCCGTCTCCACGATCCGGTACAGCACCCCGCAGGCAAACGGCCCAGGCTCCGTGATCCCGTCAAAAACCGCACCCGCATCGGCCTCTGTCTCCTCCGCGTAGAGATACTCTGCGTGGGAAGCCCTGATCTCCTGCACCATCCAGTCCGTGGGCGCATCGTCCAGATTGACGCTGCGGTATACCACGGAAACCGGCGAAGCCTCATAACCCAAATAACTGTTGTTGACCCAGCGCGGTGTATCGCCCCTTCTGATATAGCAGACCCGCGCACTGCCGCCAGTCTCCCCTGCCTGCCGCCAGGACTGCAGAACCTCCAGAAACTGCTGCTCGTCCGCACCGATCATGGCCGCCCGCTCCGCCAGCTGCTGTTCCACATCCTGCCGGTAGCCAATGAGACCATGATACCCAACCCGATAGCCCGCTGTCAATGCCACGAACAAAATAAAACTGATACAGACGCCGTAACGCCTCAAAAAAGCCGGTATCTTTTCTTTCTCAAAAAAGCGCTCCCCATGGCTTAACCAGATGCCCGCCAGGAAAAGCAGCGTCCCGATGGTAAACGGCGCGCCGTAGCGTTCGATGGAGGAGATCATCCCCGACGGCTCCAGATATTGTGTCTCGGTGGCGAAGATCGTGATATGCGCCAGAAAAATAATCCCGTAGAAGACCGCTCCGCTGACCATGCAAAACACAAGAACCGCCCGCCCCGTCTTCTCCGGCAAGAGCCGCACTCTGTAAAAGAGCACCACCAGCAGGCAGATACACAGATAAAGTCCAAGCGGCGTCAAATCCAACGCCGGCGTCTTGTCCTTGTGCAGCGGAAATCCCACAAACGCACGCAAAAACGCTGCGGCAAATTCTCCGGCATAACCGGAAATGCCGTACTCATCTGTCGTCATATATTTCACGGCAGTGGCGGTGGTCTTCGTGATCCGCCGCATCAACAGGCAGAACATCATCCAGCTGCCGCCCGTAAGAAGCGGCACCGCAGCCACCATCAACAGATGACGCATCCTGCTTTTCCCTGCCGCTTTGTCAGGTGCTGCCTGCCTGTCGCGCCTCCGCCCGCACCCCATACTGTCACGCTGATACAGCGCCAGGAAAAGCAGGCCGAACAGCGCCCACACAAACCCGATGGATTTGACCAGTACCAGCACCCCCAGGTAAAGGGCCAGCCTGCCATAATAGAACAGCGCCGCCCTGCCCGACTGCTCCCCTTTGTCCGTCACGGCAAGCAGGAACCCGCCGTAGATACATGCCATGGTCAGATCCGCACAGAATCCGTCATAGCCGTACACCTCCGCAATACTCGGAAAAAGCCACAGCGCCGCCGCCAGGAGAAACATGACGACCACGTTTCTGCCCTTCAAAGCACGCAGCAGCGGCAGCAGAAAGACCAGATTCATCCCATAATAACCGGCAAAAGCCAGGCCCTCGCGAAAGGTATGCGGGTCAAAATGCAGAAACCACCATTTGATCAGCTGTGCTCCCGGCGGGTAGTCCCCGAATTCCGGCGCCACATTCCCATATTTCTGCGCAAAACCGTCCAGATAATACAGCGATCTCACATCCGTCGCCCAGAAATTGATATCATCCCACCAGGATACCACCTTGCCCGACACACACACCGTCACCACAAGCAGCAGGGCAGCCGCCGCCACAAACGATGGATCTGCGATTTTCTCCAGACACAGCCTGCAGACCGCTCCCCGCTTCTCCTTCTTCCTGCTCACGATCCAGACGGCGGACAGCACGACCGTCACCCCCGCGATCCCGTCGATCCAGGACAGATGACGCAGCATTGCCAGACCATACAGCACAAGCACAAGCATGCACACAAACACCGGCATCGCTTCCACCAGTCTCACCTTGAAATATCCCGCCAGCCAGAGGATACCAGCCAGCACAAAACAGATATGTAAGACCACAACAAAACTCACCATGACCAATCCTCAGTTTTCTTTTCCTTAACAAAACATCACCCTGTCACTGCTGACAGGGTAACGCTTTCTCTTCATGATTCCTTACAACATATCAACTGCGAAACGCTTTAAACCTCCGGTTCGATCAGACCATAGGTATTTCCTTTCCGCTTGTATACTACGTTCACCTGATCCGTCTCCGCATTGCAGAACACATAGAAACTGTGGCCCAAAAGCTCCATCTGCACACAGGCATCTTCCGGATACATCGGCTTAATGTCGAATTTCTTGCTGCGTAAGATCTGCACTTCTTCATCGTCCATGTAATCTTTCTCAATGAACTCCTGACGGAAATACGGCGACGACTGCTTCTTGTCGATCAGCTTATTCTTGTACTTCTTAAGCTGCCGCTCGATGATCTCCTCCACCAGGTCGATGGACACATACATGTCGCTGCTGACCTGTTCGGAACGAATGATATTACCTTTCACCGGGATCGTCACTTCTATCTTCTGTCTGTCTTTCTCAACGCTCAAGGTAACATGTGCTTCCGTCTCCGCCGTAAAATACTTCTCCAGCTTGCCGATCTTGTCCTCAACTGCCGCTCTCAAACCCTCTGTTACTTCAATATTCTTTCCAACAATTATAAATTTCATATCACTCATCCCTTCCATTGGATTATTGTATAGTCATTATAGCATATTTGTAGTCCTTATTGCAACAATTCACTGGACATGTTTCATCTTTTTTGACACAGGAAAAGTCAAGCCCTTTTCTGCTTTTTTCGACAGATTTTGTTTTTTCATTACTACTTCACAAAACATCCGTTCTTTCAGTTACCATAACTTCTGCCTGTCCACATCGGTTAAATTCTGTGGATACCGTGGATAACTCCGTGTATAAGTACGTTTTCGGCTCAAATCCGGCCTTTTTGCCTGTGGATAATTCCGCCCTGCCGCGCCGGTGCTTTTTACCGGTTTTTTCCCCTTTTGTACAAGATATACAAATCGCCTTTTCCTGTCGGGAGAACGGCACAGGCCAGCGGCTTATCGGAAAGGCAACACGAGCCGGCGACTTATCGGGAGGGCGGCGCAAAAATCTAAAAAAAGACGGCTGATCTCTCAGCCGTCCTGATTTCTGATCACTGCATGCTCTATACGGTTACTTTCCATCTCTGTATCATATCGCTGCTGCCGAATCAGAAGATTCTCCGGATCGACAGGATCGGACGATAGGTAGCGCTGGAAACGATGATACCCGTCTTGGACGTAGATGCATGTACAAGCTGCCCGTTACCTGCGTAGATTCCCACATGGCCGGAATAACATACGATGTCACCGGGCTGTGCATTCTCGATCCCGTTCACCGCAGCGCCCACGTTTCTGTCTGCCGCGGATGAGTGAGGCAGGCTCACACCGAAATTGTTATAGACACTCATAACGAATCCGGAACAGTCTGCGCCATTGGTCAGACTGGTACCGCCGTATACATACGGATTTCCTACGAACTGCATCGCGAACTTCACGACATCGGATCCCGAACTGCCGGTAGGATTCTGATAGGTCTTACCGCCGTCCGTGGTCTGACTGGAAGAGGATGCCTTATTGGAAGCCATCTTCTTATTCGCCGCTTCCTGCGCCGCTCTTCTGGCCGCTTCTTCCTTCTCCAGCCTTGCCCGCTCTTCTTCGATGGACTCAGCCTTCACAAACTCTGTAGATAAGGTAACGTACTCGTTGGAAACATACCCGTCACCTTCCTCGATATTAACCTTGACCCAGCCGTCCAGCTCTTCTGTGACGATCAGCTCATCCTCGATGGGCACCAGACCGAGCACTGTCTCTTCCAGACCGGGCTGTTCACGTACTTTAAGGGTGGTCGTCGTAACCGTTGCAATACGCGTACCTACTTCCTTCGCATAATCCACAGCCTCATCGCCGGTCACGCAGTATTCTCCTTTCACGTAACCTTCCACGGAACCGGATTTGATTTTATACCAGCCGTTCTCTTCTTCGATGAAATTACCGACTGACTTATTGTACAGCTTACCTACGATATTGCCTTCCTCGCTGGGCAGATCACGAACATTCACGTAATCGTTGACTCTGGCGATGACCAGCTTCTTAAAGCCTTCCTCTTCCTCGGTCAATCCGGTGTTCTCTTTCAGGTCTCTCGTATACCCTTCACTGACAACGACCGTATCTTCGATCTTCCTCGAATGTGCGGCGCTGACCTTGTTGTCGGTGCTCGCCATATCCGCAAACCCGCCGACCTGCACACTGCCCACACTCGCACCGTCCGTGCCCGCATTCCTGGCAGCTTCCTTCTCGGATTCCTCCTGCAAACTGGAGAGCGCCGTGGTCTTCTCCTGATCCTGCATCGAAAAATCTATACCTGCCGACGGCAGAACCGAACTGACACTGCCAACGGCCCACGCGTCCATCCCCATACCGGAAAAAGCCAGAACCGCCGTTATTGCACATGCTGCTATTCTTACATTCTTCATCTTCATAGATTACTCCTGTTAATTATCATCTCATTTGTTACAAATTTGTTACATCTGGGAATAATATAACACCGGAGAATCTATTTGTCAACCACAGCATATTCTAAAAATGAATGCATATATACGCCAGACATTGTGTTTTATGCCATTTCACAAATAATTTACATTTATTACAAATATTAAATTTGTTACAGATTTAAGTATTTCTCCACGGATGCCACCGCACATGCCCCGTCTGCTGCTGCCGTGATGATCTGCCGTACCTGCTTGGTGCGGATGTCGCCCGCTGCAAAGATTCCGGGCACTTTGGTGGCACAGTCCTCTCCTGCCAGAACGTACCCTTTCTCATCACAGGGAACCGCCGCACGGAACGCTTCTGTATTCGGATGCATGCCCACCGCGATGAAAACGCCATCTACAGGCAGTTCTTCCTCTGTTTCATCCATAACACTGCGCAGTATTACCTTTTCCACCAGATCCGCCCCCTGGACAGCGGCAAGCGTCCTGTTCCAGAGAATCTCTGTGTTCTCACAGGACATAAGTTTCTGCTGCAGGCTCTTCGCGGCCCGCAGGCTGTCCCTGCGATGGACAAGCCACACCTTCCTGCACATCCGCGCCAGATAGATGGCGTCTTCCACCGCCACGTCACCGCCGCCCACCACTGCCACGTCTTTGCCTCTGAAAAAAGCGCCGTCGCAGGTGGCGCAGTAGGAAACGCCTCTGCCCTTATATGCCGCCTCGCCCGGTGCATCCAAAGAAGCGTGCTCCGCACCTGTGGCCAAAATCAGCGTCCGCGCTTCATAGCCCGTCCCGTCCGCCGTCTCCACCACCTTGCTCTGTCCACGGTCAGTAATCCCCGTGACCGTCGCAGTCCTGCATTCTACGCCCATACTGTCCATATGCTGCCTGAACTTCATCCCCATATCAAACCCGTTGATACCGGGCATCCCCAGATAGTTGTCCACCTCATAGGTATTTAAGATCTGGCCGCCGCTCATAGGCTTTTCTTCCAGAACCAGCAGGTGCAGGCCCGCACGGACGCCGTAAACTGCCGCCGACATGCCCGCCGGTCCGGAACCGATAATGATCAAATCATACATAGTATTGTGCTGTTGCTGCTCCACCCAGGGCCATACACTCTCTGTGCCTGCCGGAACAGCTCTCCTTTCCAAGAATTACCTGATAAACCGCTTTGCATTTCGGGCGGTTTATTCTATAATCTAATGTGACAGTCCGTAAGTACCGGACCAATACCTGAAAACTTCTAAGAAATATTATACCACAGAACGGGACGCAAAAAACACCTTCCATAAAATTATAAAGAGTATAAAAGTTATTAAATAATAGAGTAACATAACATAAAACCTACACAAAACCTAAAGTATAAAACGAAAAATGGAGAATGCATATGCTCATGGAAAAATATGCCCTGATAACCGGCGCTTCCCGCGGCATCGGCCGCGCCATCGCCCAAAGACTGGCCGCCGAAGGCTTCCACCTCTATCTTACCTGCAGGCAATCTATAGAACAATTAACGACCCTCTCAGACGCTCTCACAAAACAGTACGGCATTTCCTGTATGCCTTTTGCTGCAGATATGGGAAATCCTGACGAAGTCGCACGAATCTTTGCACAGATTCCTTCATTGAGTGTACTGGTCAACAACGCCGGCATCTCCTATATCGGGCTGCTGCACGAGATGTCCGTCGCCGACTGGCAAAGTGTGATGCACACGAATCTGGACGCACTCTTCTATACAAGCCGCCTGGCAATTCCCCTGATGCTGCGGGAACACCACGGCAAGATCATCAATATCTCTTCCGTATGGGGCAATGTAGGCGCCTCCATGGAAGCAGCCTACTCTGCTTCCAAAGGCGGCGTCAACAGTTTCACCCGCGCACTGGCCAAAGAGCTGGCCCCCAGCGGCATTCAGGTCAACGCCATCGCATGCGGTGTGATCGATACGGATATGAACAGCTGTTTCTCCGCAGAAGATATGGAGATGCTGCGGCAGGAAATACCTGCTGACCGCATTGGTCAAGCATCAGAAGTGGCACAGATGGTGGTTTCGCTGCTCAACGCTCCCGATTATCTGACCGGACAGGTCATTGGGCTGGATGGGGGATGGATATAGATCATTCTCCTAATCTTTTCAGAATATTTTGATAATATTCCGCATTAATTTCAAAACCAATGTATTCTCTGTTTAAGTTTCTGGCCGCAACCAGCGTTGTCCCGCAGCCGCAGAACGGATCAAGTACGACCTGCCCCTCAATGGTCACAAGCGCTATCAGGATCTCCATCAGTTTTATCGCCTTTTGTGTCGGATGCAGTCCTCTGTCCGATTTCTGAATGTGGACTTTCAAAATATTGGAGCATTTCTCCAGTCCTTCGTTCCATTCTGTAAGCTCTTTTAATTTCTGTTCATTAAATGCGCCAATCTGATGTTCTATGATATTATCTGTTAATGTCCCTCCCTGGGGATAAGGTTTCATAAACCATAAAATGGGTTCAAACAGCGGTCTTAAATTACCGATCTTCCAGCCATCCCATTTTTTACTGTTCTCGCTGTCATTTCTTCTGTCAAAAACGCAGCTCACCCTCTGTGCTCTATATGCTGCCGAATCTTTCTCCCATGCGATCATATCCTTGAAGATGAAGCCGGCGTCTTCCATCGCGCAGATGCATCTGTGTGCCATTCTTCTCCCGGCAAATATAAAACAGCTTGCACCCGGCTTTAACACTCTGTACCAATCTCCTGCCCAGGAGCTGCACCACTGATAGTATTCCATCGGAATCGCCTTGTCAGCCTGTGACCATCCATTCAAAGGTTTGCCGCGTGTTTTAAAAACCGTGCCACATTTTTCCTGCGCAGGACTTCTTCCTAACAGAGCACTGTTTGTATTATTATGCAATACATCCCATTCCTCGTAGTTAATTCCATAAGGGATATCCGATAAGATAAGATGTACGGATTCACTGGCCACAGTTTTTATCAACCGGATCGAATCTCCACATTCTACTCTGCTCATTTCTTTCCCCTGTCTATCTTCTTAAGCAACCAGACTGTAGTGATACCCCGATCTGCTTTCTGCAATAATGTCTGCACTGTCTCCCCGCTCATCCAGTGCTCTTGATGCCAGACCCAACTCTCTGAAACATCTGGCCAAGACAATATCCGATGCTTTTGAATACAGCTTTTCCTCCGTCGAATCATGTTCTATGCTTTCCGGAATAGTGCCGATTTCTTTCACTGTTAAGATAAAATCTTCTCTTGGCATCGTATCAACAAACAGCCTTATTTCTTCTGAGGCTTTCTTAAAATCTTTTTGTGCTGACTCAAAAATCTGTTCAACCAGTCTATGAAACATGGCATTCTTCTCCTTCCGGTCAAAGCGATTTCGTTGTGTATTTCATTATTATAGAACGTATGTTCTTATCAGTCAAGTTTTTCCTGTAAATCAGGACCTGCAGATATATCGCTGTCTACAAAAGCTCCTCTTTCTGTATTTTGCCATTATAGCACGATTCTGACGCTCTGAAAACTCCGCTCTTTTATTCCCGCGTGGAGCTGTCTCTGGTGGGGCGTTAAATCTACAGGAACATAATAATTTCACCCAAAAATATACAGAATCAGAGATGGCTTTCCTGATCCTGCATATTTTCGTGGTGCTTCTGTCATCTATTCTGCTTATCTGTCCGGTTTTACGGATTACACTTCTTACACGGATCGCTGTAGCCCGCCGCCACTGCGTCCTCTCTGGTGGCAAACAGTGCCTGGTTTTTCTCCATCGGAAGATAGCTGCAGCTTGCTTTATGCAGCTTGCCGTTGTTCTTATTGCCGATGTAGCTGCCGGAGACCGGCGCCTCCCCGGCCGGAACCTGTGTTCCGGCAGTCTCCTGCTTGATACTCTCCTGGGCCTGCTGCGTATTGCCGGCCGCTTCGCCGCCCGAAGCTTCCGCTGTCACGGCGCTGTTTCCGGTATTTCCCGCCGCGCTGCTGCCTGTGGAAGAACCGCCCGTCGGCTCACCCGCTTTCCAGCTCTCGGACGGCGCGCTGTTCCAGGTGATCTGACTGCCGTCGGAAACTGCCACGATCGTACCCTGTTCGTCGCTTCTGAATACGTCCACGCCCATGGCGCGCAGATTGTTGAGCGTCTCCGCATGAGGATGGCCATAACTGTTGTCTTCTCCGCAGCTGATCACCGCATAAGCGGGATCCACGGCCTTTAAGAATTTCTGTGACGACGAAGAGCGGCTGCCGTGATGCCCGACTTTCAGCACATCCGCCTCCACATCAGCGCCTCCACTCAGGATATCGGACTCCGCCTCCGCCTCGGCATCTCCCATAAAAAGGAAGCTGTTCTCCCCGTGCTCGACTTTCAGCACGATGGAATTGTTGTTGGCATCCTCATAGCTTTCTTCCGGCCCCAAAACCGTGCACACGGCGTCACCCAGCTGAAAACTGTCCCCCGGCTCCGGCACAGTGTTCCGATAGCCCTTCTGCTTCATGGTATCCACTACATCCCGGTAGGTCGCCGTATTCTTGGATACATCCGGCATCATCACCGTCCCGCAGTCGAACTTATAAAGAATCACATCCAGACCGCCGATATGATCCGCATCCGGATGGGTGCCGACAGCATATTTCAGCTTCGTCACACCCTGCTTCTTGAGATAATTCTGAATCTTCGTACCCTGGTTGTTATCTCCGGCATCAATCAGCATAGATTCGCCGTCGCACGATACCAGGACGCAGTCTCCCTGACCCACATCCAGATAGTGAACCGTCATCTCTGATACCGCAGCCTTTTCTTTTTGTCCGGCTGCCTGCACACAGGATGCCCCGGAATCGCTCCCCAGAAGCGGAACGCTGATCATGGCCATCAGCAAAAATGCCGACAGCTTCCGTAAAAGATTCCTGCCTTTTTTCATCATGAAACCTCCCTGCTCTTTTTCTGTATTCTGTTTTTATTCAGGATAAATTGAGAAATTGATATACACTATTTTACACAGTCATAGAATAAATGGCAAGCTGCTTTACACACTGGACGGCTTTTGTTATACTCTGTTTATAGAGAAGTTGACAACAAAGCATCCTGTCCTCAGGCAAATATACAGAAAGCAGGTGATCCTATGCTAAATAATGAAAAAGAGTTGAACTGTTATCTCCTTGACCAGTTGGAATTGATCGAACGCCTTGAACTTGTGGCTCAATACGGTGATAACGAAGCCGTACTGAAACAGCTGATGCTCGAAAAGAAATTCGTAGAGCGAAAGTTATACCAGAAGCCTCCTTTAACTGACACTCCTTAGCAAATCAAAATCCAGGTTCAAAAATGCGCCCTCAGGCGCACCTCAAACAAAGATCAAGGACATCGGAGCACACATTCCCGCCTGCCCCGATGTCCTTTTCTATTGTCACGTCGCGATCGCATTCCCCGTATACAGCTGATAATATTTCCCCTGTTCTTCGATCAGCTGGTCGTGGGTGCCGCGCTCAATGATCCTGCCCTGTTCCAGTACCATGATGCAGTCGGAGTTCTTGACCGTAGAAAGCCGGTGGGCGATCACGAAAGTGGTCCTGCCCTTCATCAGCTTATCCATGCCGTCCTGCACGATGCGCTCCGTTCTGGTATCAATGGAGCTGGTGGCCTCATCCAGGATCAACACCGGCGGATCGGCAATGGCCGCCCTGGCGATGGCCAGCAGCTGTCTCTGACCCTGACTCAAATTGGCCCCGTCGCCGGTCAGCACCGTATCATACCCCTCCGGCAGATGCCTGATAAAGCCGTCCGCGTTGGCCAGTTTCGCCGCCGCAATGACTTCCTCATCCGTGGCGTCCAGCTTGCCGTAACGGATATTATCCATGACCGTGCCGGTAAACAGATGGGTGTCCTGCAGCACGATACCAAGAGAGCGCCGCAGATCGGCTTTCCTGATCTTATTCACATTGATGCCGTCGTAACGGATCTTGCCGTCCTGAATATCATAGAAGCGGTTGATCAGATTGGTGATCGTAGTCTTGCCGGCTCCGGTAGATCCCACGAAGGCAATCTTCTGTCCGGGTGTGGCAAAAAGTTGTACGTCGTGCAATACGATCTTCTCGTCATTGTAACCGAAATCGACGCCGTCAAACACCACATCGCCTTTCACCTCCACATAATCCACGGAATGGTCCGCCTGGTGTTCATGCCGCCATGCCCAGCGCCCGGTACGGGACTTGCTCTCCACCAGCCTGCCGTTCTCTTCTTTTACATGAACGAGCGTCACATAGCCGTTGTCCGTCTCCGGCTCCTCATCCAGCATCTTGAAGATGCGCTCCGCGCCGGCCATGGCCATAACGATGGAATTGAGCTGTTGACTGATCTGGTTAATAGGCATGTTAAAGCTCCTGTTAAAGGTCAGGAAGCTGGCCAGCGATCCCAGCGACAGGCCGGTGATCCCGGAAAGCGACAGCGCGCCGCCCACAATGGCACAGACTACATAGCTCACATTGCCCAGCTGCATGTTCACCGGACCGACGATATTGACCAGATAATTGGCCCTGTCCGCGCTTTGATAGAGGTTTTCATTCAGCTCATTGAACTTCTGAATATTCTCTTCCTCATGGCAGAAGACCTTCACCACCTTCTGACCTTCCATCATTTCTTCGATAAATCCGTTGACCTTACCGATATCTCTCTGCTGCTGCAGAAAATACCGTCCGCTGATCCCGGCCGTCCTGGCCGTCACTACCAGCATCACCGCCACCATCACCAGAGTCACGATCGTCAGCGGCACGCTTAAGATGACCATGCTGATAAAGACACTGACAACGGTGATCGCACTGTTGAACACCTGCGGCATACTCTGGCTGACCATCTGCCTGATGGTATCCGTATCGTTGGTATAGATGGACATGATATCCCCATGGGAATGGGTGTCAAAATATTTGATGGGCAGCGTCTCCATATGGGAAAACAGATCGTTGCGCAGGTTCCGCAATACGCCCTGCGTCACATTGATCATGAGCCTGTTATAGATATAAGCTGACGCCACACCGATGGCATAGAAACCTGCCACCCGCAGGATCGCCATCGCCAGCGGCTGATAATCGGCCGACTCCGCCGTCAGCAAAGGCTGGATATAGTCGTCGATCAGGCTCTGGATGAACATCGTCCCCTGCACATTCGCCAGCACACTGACAAGGATCAGGGCTGCGACGATGACCAGATGCAGCCCGTAGCTTTTCATCACATATTTCATCAGTCTTTTAAAAATCCTGCCCGGATTCTCTACTTTCTTCTCCCCGGGCATTCTGCCTCTCATCGGTCCCGGCATTACGCATCCCCCTCCTTTTCATCAAAATCTCCGCTGCCGCCGGTCTGGGACTCATACACCTCGCGGTAGATCTCATTGTCGCGCAGCAGCTCTTCATGGGTGCCGTAACCGTCGATCCGGCCGTCTTCCATGACGATGATATGATCCGCGTGCTGGACGCTGGAAACGCGCTGCGCGATGATCAGCTTCGTGGTCTGCGGTATCTCTTCCGCAAAGGCCTTCCTGATCTTCGCGTCCGTCGCCGTGTCCACAGCACTGGTACTGTCATCCAGGATCAGGACTTTCGGTTTCTTGAGCAGCGCCCTGGCGATACACAGACGCTGTTTCTGTCCGCCGGACACATTGGAACCGCCCTGTTCTATGTAAGTGTGATAGCCCTGCGGCATCTTCTCCACAAACTCATCCGCACAGGCCAGCCGGCATACCCGCCGGCATTCCTCCTCGCTGGCATCGGCATTGCCCCAGCGCAGATTCTCCAGGATCGTTCCCGAGAAAAGCACGTTCTTCTGCAGCACCACGGACACCTGATTGCGCAGGCTGTCCATATCATATTCCCGCACGTCATGGCCGCCCACGTAAACGGCTCCCGATGTCACGTCATACAGACGGCTGATCAGATTGACCAGACTGGTCTTCGAGCTGCCCGTGCCGCCCAGGATCCCTACCGTCTCGCCTGCCCTGATCTTCAGACTGATGTCATGCAGCACCGCATTGTTTTCATCATTATAATAGGAAAAGTTCACATTGCGGAACTCGATGTCGCCCGACGGCACTTCATAGATTGGATTGACCGGATTAGTCAGATCACTTTTTTCATTCAGCACTTCGCTGATCCGTCTGGCACTGGCGATACTCATACTCATCATGACAAAGATCATGGCTACCATCATCAGGCTCATCAGAATATTCATGCAGTAAGTCATCAGACTCATCAGCTCGCCCGTCGTCAGTTCGCTCTGCACGATCATCTTCGCTCCCATCCAGCTGATCAGCAGAATGCAGGTATAGACTGTAAACTGCATGACCGGCATATTCAGGACGACATTCTTCTCCGCCTTAATGAAGATGTCGTAGATGGCCTGGCTGGCCCTTTGCAGCTTGGAAGTCTCGTGCTCTTCCCGCACGTAAGCCTTCACCACACGGATGGCGCTGACATTCTCCTGCACGGAAGCATTCAGCTCGTCGTATTTCGGAAAAGCCATCTGGAAATATTTCATCGCTCTCCTTATAATAAGGAAGAGAACGATCGCCAGCAGCACAAGCGCTATCAGATAAACCGTGGCCAGCCTGGCATTGATCAGATAAGCCATGGACATGGCGCAGATCATGCTGATCGGTGCACGGAAACAGATGCGCAGCAGCATCTGATATGCCATCTGGATGTTCGTCACGTCCGTAGTCAGCCTTGTGACCAGCCCCGCCGTGCTGAACTTATCCAGATTGGAAAAGGAAAATGTCTGGATATTCTCGAACATCGCCTGCCGCAGATTGCGTGCAAACCCGGTGGAAGCCCTGGCTCCGAACTTACCTCCCATGATACCGGTAAAAAGGCCGCACAGCGCCGCCCCCACCATAAAAGCGCCTACATAATAAATGTGGCGCATATTCCCTGCCTCCACGCCGTCGTCT
>ERZ808040.647-NODE-647-length-28577-cov-3.784526_pt1 | contig 28577 bp, 42 predicted proteins | sample MGYA00380191_ERZ808040 | MGnify/ENA primary metagenome ERZ808040 (study PRJEB31490, sample SAMN06133395) | mouse gut metagenome | isolation source: J6 | host: mice | place: China: Chengdu | collected 2015-05 ...
AGCTTTCGACGATGAAGCATTCCTTCGATTATTACGAGAAAATTACAACCCATGATTCTTCTTTGTCCCGCTGCATATTCGGCATTATGGCATCGAAGCTGGGGATGAAGGAAAAGGCTTATGAGTATTTCAATTTTTCTTCGAAAATGGATATTCTGAATTCCCAGCACAATACGGGGGACGGCGTCCACACTGCCAATATGGGCGGATGCTATATGGGAATTGTTTATGGGTTTCTGGGATTGCGGATAAAGGAAGACGGATTTTATTTCGCCCCGACCATTCCGGAGCAATGGGAGGGATACTGTCTGCGGCTGTGTCTGAGAGGAAGCCTTTTAGAGATTTCGGCTGATAAAGAGCAGTGTCGGTTTAAGCTTGTGAAGGGCGCACTGATTGCAGTACGTGTATACAAAAAAGTTTATGAGATTCAGGATGAAATCAGAATTGATTTGGAGGAAGGATCGTGGATATAAAGAAATATAGGGGAGCGATTTTTGATCTGGACGGAGCGTTGCTAGATACGGCAAAATACCATTATCTGGCCTGGAAAGAACTGGCAGATGAACTGGGATTTGACTTTACGAGACAGCAGAACGAGGCATTAAAAGGCGTATCCCGAATGCGTTCTTTGGAGCTTCTTTTGGGATTTGGAGGAATGACGGATCGCTTTTCAGAAGAAGAACTGTATGAGATGGCAGAGAAAAAGAACAGGCTCTATGTGGAGTATGTGAAAAAGCTGAGACAGGAGGAATTGTTGCCGGGGGTAAAGGAACTGCTGGAAAGGATGAAGGATTCAGGCATAAAAATAGCTCTCGGATCAGCCAGCAAAAATGCGGAAATGATTCTGGAAGGTTTAGGGATTACAAAGTATTTTGATGCCATCGTAGACGGGACAATGGTTACAAAGGCAAAACCAGATCCGGAGGTGTTTCTCTTGGGGGCAAAGCTTTTGGGAGTTTCAGCAGAGGAATGTGTAGTTTTTTTGTTGAAATTTGAGAGGTATTCCTCGTTGCTTTTTTAGATGGACGCACTTTCCCAGGCCCTGTCACTAGACAGGGCCTGAGTCTTTTGAACGGTCTATTTTTATGCGCTTTTCTTTAAAGGAAACAGGTGATTCCCGGTTCTGTCTCCCTGAATCTTATGGCGCAGCTTATTGATGTTATGTGCAAATGCCAAAAGTATCGCTTCTGCTTTCACATTCTGGCTCCCACGGCACAAAAATCTCCGGAATCCACTGTTCTGTTTTAGTTCCCCGAAGGATCCTTCCACCTGGATACTTTGATTCATCCGGAGTTTTATCCCTTCTTCGCTTTCGATCCGGTCCAGATCTGCTTCACGGTATTCGAGCAACTTTTATCCTCATAAAAGTCGCGTCGTGGTCCGTTTTGGAATAACTGTTGCGTGTTCCGCAGATATGCAGCTTTTTCGTATTTTCATACCGGTTGAATTTCCGCCGAAAGAATGATAAGATACAAGAAAAGACCGGGAGGTGCAGCTATGCCAAGAACAGTCGGAATCGGGCACCAGAATTTTGAAAAATTGATTACAAATGATTACTTCTACATCGATAAAACATCGTTTATCAAAGAATGGTGGGAAAACGGTGATGAAGTTACCCTGATCACCCGCCCCAGGCGTTTCGGAAAGACACTGAATCTGGATACGATAGAACATTTCTTCTCAATCAGCCATTCTGGAAGAAGCGATTTATTCCAAAATCTGTCGATCTGGCAGGAAGAAAAATACAGAGAGCTGCAGGGAACTTATCCAGTCATTTTCCTGAGTTTTGCTGATGTGAAAGAAACTTCTTTCTCAGGCACAAGGAAAACCATCTGTCAGATCATAGAAAATCTGTATAATAAATATGACTTTCTTTTGGAAAGCGGCTATTTGAATGAAAATGAAAAAAAACGATACAAAACAATCTCTATTGATATGGAGAACAATCTGGCGGCCAGGTCGCTGAAGGATCTAATGGATTACCTGATGCGCTATTACGGAAAAAAAGTGATCATTCTGCTGGACGAATACGATACCCCGATGCAGGAGGCTTATGTGTATGGCTACTGGGATGAACTGGTTTCCTTTATCCGTAACCTGTTTAATTCCACATTTAAAACGAATCCGTTCCTTGCCAAAGCGATGATGACCGGGATCACAAGAGTCAGCAAGGAATCTATTTTCTCAGATCTGAATAATCTGACAGCTGTTACAACCACCTCTGATCTATATGCGGACAGCTTTGGATTTACCCAGGAGGAGGTCTGGAACGCTCTGGAGGAATATGGTCTGTCAGATCAAAAGGACGGTGTCAGGAGATGGTATGATGGATTTACATTTGGGAATAAGACCGATATCTACAATCCCTGGTCTATTATCAATTACCTGAAATTTGCAAAGTTTGCCCCTTATTGGGCCAACACCAGCAGTAACAGCCTGGTGGGAAAGCTGATCCGTGAAGGAAGCGCGGATACAAAGATGGTGATGGAGGATCTCCTTTCCGGCAAAGTGCTTCGTACAGAGATTGACGAGCAGATCATATTCAGCCAGTTAGGGCGCAAAGAAAGCGCAATCTGGAGTCTGCTGCTTGCAAGCGGCTATCTGCGCGTGAAGCAATGGGAGATGGATAAAAGGGAACGGATGATCTATGACCTTGTGTTAACCAACCGCGAAGTGTCACTGATGTTTGAGTTGATGGTAGAGGATTGGTTCTCGGATTTTACCCCCGCGTATAACAACTTTATCAAGGCGCTTTTATTGGATGATAAAAAGGCAATGAATGTATATATGAACCGGGTTGCCTTCGCCACATTCAGCTACTTTGATACCGGAAAGCATCCGTCCGATGCAACGGAACCGGAACGTTTCTACCACGGTTTTGTCCTCGGCCTGATGGTGGATCTGGGAGACCGATATACCATTACCTCCAACCGGGAAAGCGGCTTCGGAAGGTACGATGTGATGCTGGAGCCCCTTTCAGACACGGACAACGCCATTATCCTGGAATTTAAGGTCCACGATCCGGACGAGGAAGCTGCGCTTGCAGATACGGTGCAGGCAGCGCTGGACCAGATCGACCGCATGAAATATTCGGCTGCGCTGGAGGCAAAGGGCATTCCGCGGGAGCGGATCCAGAAGTATGGATTTGCGTTCAAAGGGAAGACAGTTCTGATCGGATGAGATACAGGTTTCAAGACAGAGCGGGAATTGAGGCGGCAAAGACCTGAAGTCCCGCGGCAATTAGTGGCAGTAACGTTTTGTCGCTTTTAAAAAAATTGAAATGGTATATTATCATTTCATCTTCTTTGCGATTTCATATATCTTATCCCCGCACCGCTCAAAGAACATCCGATATCCCGAACAAAAATAATTTTCATAAAATCCACCGGAAGCATTCCAATCCCGGCTTCTCTGGCATCCTCCGCGGCAGAGCCGGAAGTGGGGACAGCCTTTGCAGTCCTGGCCCAGCTGCCGCGACCGCTCGATAAATCCCAGCTCTTTCCGTCTGGCATCAATCTGATCCAGCCGGTCCTCGTCAAAATTCCCCAGCCTGTATTCATCCAGCATATAAAAATCACAGGGATAGACGCTTCCGTCCGCCTCCACCACATTCTGGATTCCGCAGACTCCGCGCTGGTCGCAGGCTTCCGCCATATAGCCTGCCGCAAGCCCGACATAATTTTCAAACTGCCGGATGTAAGGCTGACTGCCTGTCTGCAGATCCCGGGACCAGAGCTCAAACAGATCGATCAAAAATCTCCCGTAAAGCTCTGGGGTGAGAGAATAGGGCGTGGTTCCGTGCCCTTCCCCCAATGGATCCAGGCAGGCGATATACTGCTGAAAATTCCAGCCTCTTTTTTTGTAGGCGCGGTAAACACCGGATATATTTTGGACGATTTGCGGGGTAACAACAGTAAGAATATTATATTCTACGTCATGATCGTCCATCAGCCGGGCGGCATGCTCCACCAGATCAAATGTACCGCCGCCGGTTCTGGTATGGCGCATGGAATCGTGGATCTCCTTCGTGCCGTCTACAGAAAGCCCGACGAGAAAATGATGCTCCTTAAAAAATCGGCACCATTCTTCATCGATCGCGAATCCATTCGTCTGAAAAGCGTTGTGCACCTGGACATGGTTTTTATTATACTGCTTCTGAAAGGCCACCGCTTTTTCAAAAAAATCCAGTCTGCGCAGGGAAGGCTCTCCGCCCTGGAAGGCATAGCTGATCATGCCCTCCGCGCGCAGGATCGTCCGGCGGATGACATTTTTTAACGTCTGTTCACTCATAAAACCAAATGATTTTTGTGAACGTTTTTCCGCCTCATCACAGTAAAAACAGTAATCGCATGACATGTTGCACATGCTGGATGAAGGCTTCATTAAAACACTGACTGCAGGCATGGAAAAATCCTCCTTTGTAAGATGTTCTATTTTATGAGGGTGCTGGCAGTGGTTCCAGCAGGTTATTAACCAGTATAGTTACAAACATTATAAATACAGATTAGCATAATTACAACCATCAGTCCGATAAAAAGCCTGTCTACATGTTTCGCGGGGAGCTTTTTATTCACGGAGCGTCCCAGCATCCCTCCGCCGATCCCGCACAGGACCATAAAAACCAGCATAAGGACGGGAAAAGACGGTATGCTTTTCGTGACGGCCGAGGCGATCAGGCTTGCGGCCTGGGAGAAAAAGATGATATACAGGGAATTTTCCGCAGCCGTTTTGGTGTCCATGGAAAAGAAATAGAACAGCACCACCAGATTGATCGGACCTCCGCCGATTCCCAGAAAAGCGGACATAGTTCCGAGGGCTGCTCCGACCAGAATGCAGGAAGCCGCATTTGAGATCCGGAGTGTACGGATCCGTTCTTTATAAATCGTGTAAAGCAGAGTGCCGGCTGTAACCAGCAGCAGGATAGATGCCTGCACAGCGCCCGCCTGATCCTTATTTGCAAATAAAGAAGAAACCAGGAAAAATAGATGCTTTCCCAAAAGACCGCCCAGCGCCGCGCCAAGGGCGAAAGGAAATCCCGTCCGGACAAGTGCGGCAACTGATAGGTACTATTATAAGGCGAAAATGATTTTTCTGTCTATGCCGTGTGGCAGAGTATAGGACAAAAATTCACCATCATTGAAAGTGCCGGCGTATTGTTGTGTGCCACACTTGACAAGGGCTTAAAAAAACTGTAAAAATATAAAAAAGTTTGGCGAATATTAGAACTATTTAGAACAGAAGCGCGCCAGATAAGTCTGTGCTCTTCCGTTTCAAATCGTTGCGAAAAACTTTTTGACGGAGGTAATTATGGAAGAAAAGGAATATTCGAATCTGTATAAAATCGTAAATATTGTGCAGCGCCAAAAAGATCGGGCAGATCTGGAAGCGGTGCGCTGCCTTCTAAACGACAGGATGCGCCTTCGAACCGTGGCTAAGGAAGAACCGATATTCTACATAGAAGACGGAAAAGACTTGGTGTATTTGGTGCTTCGTGGAAGCTATATCAATTACCGGGTCTCCCTGAATGGAAAGGTAAACATATTGGGACGTGAAAAAGCCCCAGTATGGAGTGGCATAGACCGGGCGGCCAATGCGTCTAATATTAATTTTACAGAAAACAAGACAATGGAAGAATGTATTGTCCTCGAAATCGATGCAAAATATTTTTTGGAGGCTGTGGAGCATGATGGCCGATTCGGATTATATATAATCAAACATATTCTGAACAAGATGACAGATATCTCGGGAAAATCCGACCGTCTGATCTTCCATGACACAAGTGAGCATTTTGCCTACTTTATTTTGAAATACTGGAAAGATCATCATGATGCCGCCGGAAACAGCAGGATTGAGATGAAAAACGCGGATCTGGCCGATGAAGTCGGAATCAGCCAGAGGTCTCTGTATCGGATACAAAACGCGTGGAAGAATGAAGGGCTGATTTCTGTGAAAAATGGGAATATTGTAGTGACTGCCGGGCAGATTCGAAGACTTCAGGAGATCTTTTATTGGATGATAAAAAGGCGATGAATGTATATATGAACCGGGTTGCCTTCGCCACATTCAGTTGCTTGAAACTTGAAGGGAATTACCACAATTCGAAATGCAATTCAGCAATTCGGCATGACTATGAAAATTGTTGAAATATTCACCGATTCTGGTAAAATATAAAAAGGGATCTGGTTATGAAAATTTTGTTTTCATCCGCCAAGGGAAGACGCAAAAAGAACGAACAATGGAATTGATAATATCGGAAAGAGATATGATAAGGATATTTAGAAAGAAGAATTACATATGTGAAACAGGAGGAATGATTCATGGAGTTATATACACATCGGCTGATCCTTCGGTCCTGGCAATTAGATGATGCGGAAAATCTATATCAATACGCGAAGAACCCCAATGTCGGCCCGGTGGCAGGATGGCCGATACATACAAGCGTTGAAAACAGCCGGGAGATCATACAAACTGTATTTGCCGAGGAAGAAACATACGCCGTTTGCCTGAAGACAGATCATCTGCCGATTGGATGTGTCGCCATTACAGTCGGCGCGCGAAGCAATATGAAGCTTCCGGACGATGAAGGAGAGCTCGGCTATTGGATCGGGGAACCGTTCTGGGGGCAGGGACTGATCCCGGAAGCATGTACAGAACTGATACGCCATGGTTTTGAGGATTTAAAACTGAAAAGGCTGTGGTGCGGGTATTTTGAGGGAAATGAAAAGTCCAGGCGCGCACAGGAAAAATGCGGGTTTGTTTACCATCATACCAAGAAAGATATACATTGGGAACTGATGGACGATATCCGCACGGAACATGTTACAGTATTGGAACGGAACGGATGAGTAGAATGATGAATCGAAGCAAGCCGGGAAGGCGTCAGCCTCAATCAGTTGGTATTATATAAGCTGGAGCAATAAAAAACTCGAATAAAAATAATATGCAGCACTGCCATTGAAAAAAACACAAAGGAACGGAATAAAAGATGATCACAGGTGAATTAAAGAACAAAGTCGATAAAACCTGGGGGATGCTATTTTCAAGGTGCCCACTCCGGCTATGCTGACCAAGCTGATCGATGGGATTGATTCCCTGGAGCTGGGAGACTCGGACAGCAAAGGCGACCTGTATGAATACCTTCTGTCCAAGGTGGCGACGGCAGGCGCCAATGGCCAGTTCCGGACCCCGAGGCATATCATCCGGATGATGGTGGAGCTGGTCAGACCGAATCCAAAAGACTGGATCTGTGATCCGGCCATGGGTTCTGCCGGATTTCTGGTAGAGGCGCGGACCTATCTGCGGGAGCGCGAAGAAGAACTCTTTTTCGATCCGGAATTAAACAGACATTTTCATGAGGATATGTTTTTCGGTTTCGATATGGATCGGACGATGCTGCGGATCGGGGCGATGAATATGCTCCTCCACGGTGTCGATAATCCCGGTATTGAGTACTGCGACAGCCTGTCAGAAAACAATACGGATTTTGAGAAATACACACTGGTACTGGCAAACCCGCCCTTCAAGGGAAGCCTGGATTATGAAGGCGTGTCCACGGCGATTCTGGTATTTACAAAGACCGGTGCGGGCGGAACGGAGAAGGTCTGGTTCTATGATATGAAAGCGGACGGATTTTCTCTTGATGATAAACGCCAGCCCGTGCAGGAAAACGACATCCCGGATATTGTCCGCAGATACCATAACCAGGAAAAAGAGGCGGAGCGGAAGCGGACCGAGCAGAGCTTTTTTGTAAAACTTTCAGAAATTCAGGAGAACGACTACGACCTGTCGATTAATAAGTATAAAGAAATTGAGTATGAGGCGGTACATTATGACCCGCCGCTGGCGATATTGGACAGGATTGAGAAGATGGAAGAGGAGATACAGAAAGGGATGGCGGAGTTGAGGGAGCTGCTGAGTGCGGAGTAAACTTTCTGGATTTGTGGCAGTATATACTGAGCGCCAGATAAATCTGCCGCTTAGTATAATGTGATGCACACAGCCGCATGAGGAATTTTGCCGCTTCACGGCTGCGGCTGACGCGATACTCAGGGCAGATTCCATCGGCCGTGAGTATAACTAAAACGGCGGAGTATTGAATGAAAGGCGAAGAATATGTTTATCAATGTGTCTTAGAAGTCTGTACGGAGAATTCTATATGAAATTAACGAAATGTTGGAGGAGAACGGAATTACACCGATTGGAAGTGATCCGTCGTTACAGTAAGGAGGACAAATACGAATGAAGGGCTCGGAATGCAAATTTGTGAAATACATGGAAGGATCGGATAAGCGTTTTGTTATTCCAGTTTATCAGCGGAACTATGACTGGAAAACCGAAAACTGCAAACAGCTTTATGATGATCTCGTAAAGATAATCAAAGGGCATCGGAAGAGCCACTTCTTTGGAAGTCTTGTTTCTGTATATAACCCGGACGGACATAACGAGGAATTCCTTATTATTGATGGGCAACAGCGTTTGACTACGGTATCGTTGCTATTTCTTGCCATGTATAATCTGATAGATCAGGGGATTATTGCCCCGGAAACATCAAACCTGAAGCAGCGCATCTTCGAGGAGTACCTTGTGGATAAGTGGAAGCCGGAAGATACTCGGATCAAACTCAAGCCAGTCAAGAATGACCAGATGGCCTTTGGCAGACTCTTTTCTGATCCGACGGAGCACATCCGGGAATCAAACCTGACAGTGAACTATAATTATTTCTATGACCGTATTCAAAAGCAAGAAATTTCCATTGATGAGTTATACGACGCCATCTGCTGTCTGGAAATTATCAACATCCGGCTGGATATGGAGGACAATCCTCAGCTGATTTTTGAGAGCCTTAATTCCACCGGACTGGATTTGAGCGAGGGTGATAAAATCAGAAATTTTATTCTCATGGGATTGCCTTCTAAGGAACAGGAGGACTACTATGAGAAATATTGGAATAAAATCGAGATCTGCACGAAGTACGATGTCAGTGCGTTCATCAGAGATTACCTGAGCGTAAAGCAGCAGGCTATTCCGCAGCAAAAGAAGATATATACGAACTTTAAGGATTTTGTTGAACTGGGGAAATATGAAACGGAACAACTCCTGATAGAGATGCTTGCGTATGCCAAACGCTATCAGATGCTACTTGGAACCAGCACCGAAAACAAAGCTCTTGATGCTTGCATAGCAAGGCTCAATCGGTTGGAAACAACTGTAACAAGACCATATTTCCTTGAAGTGCTAAGACTTTACAATGAGAATAAGATTTCGCTTGCTCAGGTTACGGATATTTTCCTAACGACGGAGAATTACCTCTTCCGCAGGACTATTTGCGACCTTCCAACCAATGCCCTGAACAAGATATTTCTCATGTTGCATCGGGAAATCATCCGGTATGACGGAACTGATGATAATTACGTTGAAAAGCTCAAGTATGCGCTTCTATCGAAAAAGGAACGTGCTCGCTTTCCGGATGACGAAGAATTCTCTGCTGCCTTTGCAGAAAGACCGGTTTTTCTTACGAACAGCAAAAACAAGATCTACATCTTGGAGAGGATTGAGAATTTTGGCACATCCGAGGATAAGGATGTCTATCGCCATTGTGATGATGGCACGTATTCAATTGAACATATTATGCCGCAGCATCTTACCCCTATCTGGCAAAAGGAACTTGGCGATGACTATGAGCAGATACATGAAAAGTGGCTGCATAGAATCGCAAATCTAACGTTAACGGCCTATAACTCGAAATATAGCAACAGCTCATTTGCCGAAAAGAAGACCATGCAAAATGGCTTTGATGAAAGCGGCATCCGGATGAATACTTGGATTTCCAAAAAGGATAGGTGGACGCTGGCGGAATTGGAGGAACGTAGCGGATATCTTACCAACAGAGCCTTGACCATATGGGTAACTCCGGTCACATCATTCGAGCCGGAAGAAAAACAACTTGATACCTATACACTGGAAGATGAAGACGAACTGACAGGAAGACTGATAGCGAAGTTCACATTTAAGAATACAGAACAGCCGGTATCAACCTGGGTAGAGATGTTTCAGAAAGTTATTCAGATTTTATATATTGAAGACAAGTCGGTTATCACAAAGCTGGCTTTGTCTGAAGAAGACAATATTGCGCTCCATTTCAGCACTAATAAAGATGCTTTCACAAAATCTATGGAAATAGGTGATGGTATCTACGTATGGACAAATACAAGCACTGCGAGCAAGCTCTCTGTCCTTAACCGTCTGTTCAAGCTTTATGATGAGGAACCGGCAGAGTTGGTGTTCTATCTGAGAGACGATAGAGAAGCTAATGAAGATGAACCGGGAAGCAGATACGAACTGAGAAGAAGATATTGGACATACGCACTTCCGATTATCCAGAAAGCGCACGGCGCAGGAGGTTCGTTCTCCAATGTGAATCCGTCAAGAGATAACTGGATCAACGGTTTCTTTGGTGTTGGAGGATTTTATCTGTGCTGCGTTGCAAACTTTGATGCAGCGCGTGCGGAAGTAGTGTTCAGCAGATCCAGTAAAGATGAAAACAAAGCGGCCTTCGATAGTCTGTATGCGCATAAGTCAGAAATCGGAGCAGTACTCGGCACAGCGCTTCACTGGAATCGAGGTGATGATATTAAATCCTCGAAAATATACATTCAGCTAAATAATGTCAGCATTGAGAATGAAACCGATTGGCTCCAGATGGCGAATTTCCATGCGGACTGTACAAAGAAGTTTTACGATGTGATTGTTCCGTACATAGCAAAACAAAACTGACCCGAGGTTTTCAATGGGTGAGTATTACGATTGGGTAAATGCAGATAAAAAAGAATGCATCTGTCCAAATGACTTTGATTTCGGATACAAGCGAACAGAATCATTGAGTCCGTCCGAAGATAGAAAATTCAAAGTGCATTGATATTGATCTGGATACATTGTATGAGTAGGATGCAGTAAAAGAGAAAATAGCGATTTAGCTATGCTGATGCTGTAGGAATATTTTTCTAAAATGATTGAAATACAATTTTGGGAAAAGTATAATGAAACTATCTATATTACCTGGAAGGAGGAGGTCTGATGGCTGGTGTAAGTGTTTATGTAAAACCGGAAATAATCAACTGGATTCTGCAAACGATTCAGTTTGAAAATATTGCCGGCTCTGCGATTGATTTATGATATAAATGGCAGTCCGGTGAAAAGACTCTCACTTTTAACCAAGTAGAAGATATGAGTAAAAAGACGAATATTCCCTTTGGGTATTTCTTTCTTGATAAGCCTCCTGTAGAAGAATGTTCGATTGTTGAATATCGCGCCGTTGACAGCGCTATGATAGCCGAACCCAGCCGGAATCTCATGGATACAGTTGATTTGATGACAGATATTCAGGAATAGATGTCTGAATATGCAGTTGAAAACGGGCAGGAAGAATTGGAGTATGTTGGAAGTGCGGCAGGGGCGACAGATGTTATGTCTGTTGCAGACGATATCCGAAAGAAACTGAATATTCAGGTTGACTGGTATAGTGACAGACAGAATGCAAAGGAATCCCTCCGTTTTTTGAAAAGAAAAATGGAGAATCTTCATGTTCTTATCATGATGAGCGGAATTGTTGGAAATAACACTCGCAGGAAATTAAGTGTCGATGAATTTCGGGCATTTACTCTTGTGAATAAATATGCACCGCTGATTTTTATTAATTCCTGTGACAGTGACAATGGAAAAGTGTTTTCTATCCTTCATGAGCTGGCACATGTGTGGGTGGGAGAAAATAGTTTTTACAATGCGCCAATCCATGCAAATTTTGGAAATCGTGGGATGGAAAAGTTTTGCAATGCTGTAGCGGCGGAGGTTCTGGTTCCGACGCAATACAATATACAGAAGTATATAGGCTTACGAACACAAATAGAAAGATGTTTGAGAGATTGTTAAAGGAGAAAGAGGATGCCAGTAATATCATTGTTTTTTGGAATAAGAGTAACTATGTATTATGATGATCATAACCCACCGCATTTCCATGCAGAATATAATGGAAATAGAGCATTGGTAGAAATTGACGAAGCTAGAGTTATAAAAGGAGCATTGCCATCGCGACAGCTAAAATTGATTTTGGCATGGTGTGTATTGCATCAGGACGAATTAATGCAAAATTGGGAATTAGCTAAAGATGGTAAAGAACTCAATAAAATTGCGCCATTGATGTGAGGAGGGCAAATATGTATCCCCAAATTATTCAGGTTGTTCCGACAGAAGATTACACGGTATATGTGTATTTTGAAGACGGTAAAATAGTATGCTATGATGTAAAACCGTTATTAGAAAAAGAAGTGTTTGCTGTTTTGAAAGAAAAAGAATATTTTATAAAAACCTGTACCATAATGAATGATACTTTAGCATGGGATATATCTGGGAACTGGGATAGTTCGAAATGCATTGATATTGATCCAGATACTTTATATATGTTGGATGCGGTAAAAGAGAAGATAGCGTAATGCTTATATTTGTGAGGATAAACGGAAGTGGAAAAAGTAAGAATTGGAGAATTGACTAAAATTCGAACAGGAAAATTAGATGCTAATGCTGCATCTTAGGATGGAAAGTATCCATTTTTTACATGCTCCAAAGAAACTTTGAAAATATCGACATATTCATATGATTGTGAATGTGTTTTGATAGCTGGAAATGGAGATTTAAATGTAAAGTATTATAACGGGAAGTTTGATGCTTATCAAAGAACATATAGCATCTTCGACCTGGAGCGGGGCGTGCCGACCTTTGCCTACGAGCTGGATCAGGCGGTGGAGGAAGGCTATCTGGTGGATTACAGCACCAGGGAATATAAGACGAAGATCATGGAAGACGGCATTCATTATGACCAGCTTTCCGAAGAGGAAAAAGAGGAATTTGAGGAAACCTTCAGCAATGACTAGATGATCGACAAAGATATTTCCGGGAATGCGGTCAATGAGTGGCTGTTCAATGAGGACACCATCTGCAAGGTGCTGAGTGCCCTGATGGAAAATGGTTTGAAAGTGGAGGGCGGCGACAAGCTGGGAAAGACGATCATATTTGCAAAAAACAGCCCTCACGCCCAGGCAATCGTGGAGTGCTTTCAAAAATATTATCCGGAGTACGGTTCGGATTTTATCTGCCGGATCGACTACAGCATTTCCTATGCAGACACGCTGATCGACGATTTCAGCACAAAGGATAAACTGCCGCAGATTGCGGTTTCCGTGGATATGCTGGATACCGGGATCGACATTCCGGAGATTCTGAACCTGGTCCTTTTCAAAAAGGTTCGGAGCTATTCCAAATTCTGGCAGATGATCGGTAGAGGAACCCGGCTCTGCAAAGACCTGTTCAGACCGGAAATGGACAAGGAAGCATTTTTGATCTTTGACTTCTGCAATAATTTTGAGTATTTCCGCGCCAATAAAAAGGGAAAGAAAAATCGGAATGGCAGAACCTGGAGACCGCCTCCGTATCGGATTAAAAGAACATATTGCGCCGTTGATAGTGCCCAGGCGCGAGGATGAGCTTGCAAGGCGGTTTGACTATCTGATGCTGAGTATGGAATTGTCCCTGCTGCAGAGTAAAAATATAACCCGGAATATAGGAATTGTCATGCAGACGGCGGACCAGTTTTCCCGGCTCTATACGATTCCGCAGGTCAGAGCGACGCAGTATTCGATCGAACGCGCGCTGTCAGAGGATTTTTGGGAAAATGCCACGATCCTGGATATGGAGCGCATCCGGGAAGCGCTTCGGGATCTGCTGAAATTTATTGAAAAAAAGAAAACACATATTTACTATACGGACTTTGAAGACAACATTATAGAAGAAAAAGAAGGGGCAGCGATCTACATTTCCCATGACCTGAAAAATTACAAAAAGAAAGTGGAATATTATCTGAAAGAGCATCAGGATCATTTGGCCGTGTACAAGCTTCGCCGGAATAAACGCCTTACGCCGGAGGAATTTGCGGAGCTGGAACGGATCCTGTGGGAAGAGCTGGGGACGAAGGAAGAGTACCGGAAAGAATACGGCGACACCCCGGTCGGCCGGCTTGTGAGGAAGATCGTGGGCGTGGACCGTGAGGTGGTCAATGCCGCGTTCAGCGATTTTCTGAGCGAGGAAAAATTAAACCTGAACCAGATGCGTTTCGTGCGTCTGATGATAGATTATATAGCGGTCAACGGAAATATCGAAGATAATCAGGTCCTGATGAAGGATCCTTTCCGAAGCGCAGGAAGCATTACGGCACTTTTTGGAAATGACCTGTCAGCGGCCCGCAAGATCATGAAGGTCGCCGAGGAATTTCGGAAAAATTCGGAAATAACGGCATAGACTAAGGAAAACAATAAAGCGAAATATTGCATCCAGCTCAAGGAAAAGCCGCATGACGATGAGAGGTCGGATGGCGCAAGGCACTGAAAAATACAACTCGACTCCGTTACTGTTCACACTCTGACCGGGCGCTCACAGTAACCTCGACTCCATCTATTCATAAATATTTAATATACATTTCATTGTACAAACGTTGTTTTTTTAGTATAATGGAAAGGTATATCATGAGAATTTGAGAAGAGGAGGAGAGGTTCATGCGGAAAGATATCGATAACGTTTTTTTTGAAAACAGCCCCCGGATTCAGGAATTAGCCCGCAAGTGTGAAGAGAACAACACGATCAACAAGGAACTGTATACAAAATACGAGGTGAAGCGCGGACTACGTGATTTGAATGGAAAGGGTGTGCTTGCAGGCCTGACTAATATATCCGATGTCTGTGCCAAGAAGGTTGTCAACGGGGAAGAAGTGCCGTGCGCAGGGAGCCTCTACTACCGCGGATATAATATCAAGGACATTGTAAAAGGATTCCTGGATGCCAAGCATCCGGGCTTCGAGGAGACCACATACCTGCTCCTGTTCGGAGAGCTTCCGAACGCAAAGGAGCTGAAGGATTTTCAGGTGATGCTGGCAGAGCGCAGGATGCTGCCGCCCAATTTTTTCCGGGATGTCATTATGAAGGCGCCCAGCCAGGATATGATGAATAACATTTCCAGATGCATCCTGCAGCTGTATTCCTACGATCACAAGGCGGACGACACCACGATTCCGAACGTGCTGCGCCAGAGCCTGAATCTGATCAGCCAGTTCCCGATGCTGATGGTGTATGGATTCCATGCGTACAATTACCGCCGGGGCGAGGACCTGTTCATCTATGCGCCGGACCCGGCGCTTTCGGCTGCGGAGAATGTTCTGATGATGCTCAGGGAGGACCGCAAGTATACCAAGCTGGAGGCCAAGATCCTGGATATGGCGCTGGTGCTTCACATGGATCACGGCGGAGGCAACAACTCCACATTTACGACTCATGTCGTGACCTCATCCGGAACTGATACATACTCCACCATCGCGGCGGCCATGTCATCCTTGAAGGGGCCCAAGCACGGCGGAGCCAATGTCAAGGTGACCCAGATGTTTGAGGATATGAAGAACACGCTTACGGACTGGACGGACGAGAAACAGATTCGGAAGTATCTGGAGGATCTCCTGGATAAGAAAGCATTTGACAGGAGGGGGCTCATTTACGGGATGGGACACGCGATCTACTCTGTTTCCGACCCCCGTGCGGATATCTTCAAGCGCTTTGTGAAGCAGCTTGCAAGGGAGAAGGGACACCAGGAAGAGTATGCTCTATATGAAAAGGTAGAGCATATGGCGCCGGAGATCATCGGAGAAAAGCGCCGGATGTACAAGGGGGTCAATGCCAATGTAGACTTCTACAGCGGATTGGTCTACAGCATGCTGGATCTGCCGCCCGCATTGTATACACCGATCTTTGCGATGGCGCGTATTGTAGGCTGGAGCGCGCACCGGCTGGAAGAGCTGACGAATGTAGACAAGATCATCCGTCCGGCATACATGCCGCTTGCGCCGTACCGCAGTTATGTGAAGCTGGAGGATCGCTAATCCATTATAGTTCACGTGGAAGGGATGTTCAGGAGCATGAAAAGCGAATTTTATTTTCCGTCAAAGGATGGCAATACGGAGATCCATACGATTGAGTGGAAGCCGGAAGGCGAAGTGAAGGCGGTGCTGCAGATGTGCCATGGCATGGTAGAGTACATCGACCGCTATGATGAGTTCGCACAGTATTTATGCGGACAGGGATTCTATGTTGTGGGGAATGATCATCTGGGACATGGGAAGTCTATACAGAGCAAGGCGGAATATGGTTTTTTCCATGAGAAGTATGGCAATGCCTGTGTGCTGTCGGATATCCATACGCTGCGTCAGCGTACCATGAAAAAGTATCCGGAGATTCCTTACTTTATGCTGGGGCACAGCATGGGCTCGATCCTGCTGCGCCAGTATATCCAGACCTATGGAACCGGGCTTGCCGGGGCGCTGCTGATCGGTGTCGTGGCGGAGCAGCCGGAGATTTCACTGCGTTTTGGACAGTGTCTGTGCCGCGTGATCGCGCTGGTGCGGGGATGGCATTACCGCAGCAGGCTTGTGGATAACGTGGTGACAGGTTCCTTCAATAAAAAATATAAACCGGCCCGTACCCGCGCGGACTGGGTGACAGGCGATCCGGAAAAGCTGGATGCTTACGTTGCGGATCCTTTATGTTCCTTCGTATTTACGGTGAATGCCTATTATCATTTGCTGGAGGGGATGCGGAAGATGCAGAAAAAGGAGAGTGTTTTCATGATTCCGAAGACGCTGCCGATCCTGTTTGCGGCCGGAACGGACGATCCGGTGGGCAGATATGGAAAGGGAGTGCGGAAGATCTATGAGAAGTACAAGGCAGCCGGGATTCGGGATGTGTCTCTCCGGCTGTATGCAGGCGACCGGCATGAGCTGCTCAATGAGAGGGACCGGCAGCAGGTGACGGAGGACCTGTACCATTGGATTGAAGAACGGGTGAAGTAATAGCCATAGAAAAGGGGCTGTCGGGAAGTGCGGATTGCCCGCAAGATATTGTTTTGCTGCATTGTAAATCACAGCAATATCTTACGGGCATATATCTGTTTCCAGACAGCCCCTTTTTATGCGCTTTCAGAAAATCTCTTGTCTCCATCCTTGCAGCTGATTATGACGGAGGCGCTTCCGGTGTCCCTGTATTTTCCGGGGTTCCCGCCGGATCCGCGGCCGGGGCTGCTGCAGCCGGATCCGTGGGATTTGCCGCATTTTCCGCGGGCTGGCTTACGATCTGTTTTTGATTGACCAGCTTCGCAACGATCAGGCGGCGGTTGTTGGGCCGGTCTCCGATACAGGTGGACAGGGTGACCAGACGATCTTCGGGAGTCACGGTCATATCCTCCGCAAACTGGTTCTGCGGCTCCGGTATGCCCTGCAGCTCCTGGATAAACGCCGGCACGGAGTCTGGTACCTTCAGGTCATGGGTGGCGGAGATCAGTGTGTCGTCATGTACCACCTCTGCAATGATCTTATATTCAAGCTGTAGTTCCGGTGTGTAAATATACATATCCCGGTATGTATCAAAAAATCCTCTGTCAATATAATTTTTCAGGTCTCCGAAGTAGGAACCGTCCAGCATGTCATGTCCATAGATGACAGTGATCGGATCGGTAAAGTCCTTTGCGTTGACCATTCGTGAATAGATTGAGCCAGGCAGTGCCGCTACGCCCTCGAAAGTGACGTTCAGATAATAATCCTCTTCCTGTGTGGAACTCTGCATGACAGGATAATTGACCTGTGTGCCGGGGATTTCGATGAAAGCATAAGCATCCGGGTTGATGGCCCATAATCCCTGGAAATCTATTTTCTGCGGCACGGTATCCAGGACCGGCTCCGGTTCCGGCTGTACTTCCGGTTCTTCTATCTTTATGGATTCTGCAGCCGCTTTTTTTACAGGTTCTTCGGGCTTGTCATCCTTGAGTTTCATGAATCCGATGCCTATGACGACACCTATGACACAAAGTGCCGCGGCAAGGATACCGACAAGAACCAGGATTAAAGTTTTATCATTCGTATGTCGTTTTCTTTTCTGATCCATATTTTATGCTCCTTTCTCACCCTGATATCTTATCACTATCGAAGGAAAAAGGCAAATGGAAATGTGAGGACGTCCAGCCAGCACCCGTGGAGGCTGGCTGGGGGGAGGAGATCAGGAGACGCGTATGGCATTTCCGGCGTAGATAAGGTTGGGGTTGGAGATTCCGTTCAGGGACATCAGGGTGGTGACGGAGGTCCCGAAGCGGACCGCGATCCCGCTCAGGGTGTCGCCGGACTGGATGGTATAGTACCGCGGGGCGGAGCCGCTTTTTTCCGGGACGCGTATGGTCTGGCCGGGGTGGATCAGATTCGGATCGGAAATGTTGTTCAGTGCGGCCAGCGCCTGGTAGGTGGTGCCGTATCTTACCGCGATCTCACTCAAGGTATCCCCGGGCTGGACGACATAGGTGATATAGTCCGCCGGGGGCGGTGTGGGTTTCGGCGGGGGAGTCGGCTTGCTGCCCAGGTGGTTCAGGCCGGCTTTTCGGATGACGGAAGCATAATCCACATAACCGGTGTCCAGGTCTACATTTCCTGCGATTCCGGGGATGCTTCCGGTGCTTGTGTACTGCCAGATGCCGTAGTCGATTCCATCGTAACGGCTGCCGTAACGGGCAAACCACAGTGCATAGCGCCGGTTCAGATCCCGGGAAAGATAGGTCTCCAGGAAATTCTGATTGCTGTAATACATGGCAAAATATCCCCGCTCCTCGATCCGGTCGCAGAAGGCTGTTACAATCTGGGTTGCCAGCGCAGGCGTGATCGTTACACCGTTTTGTTCGGCATAGGTTACGGAAGCGTGTTCAATATCGTAGCAGATAGGATATTCCATCCGGTATGGGGCGATCACCTCCAGGCATCCGTCCGCCTCCTTCCTGGCATCCTCCGGGCTGAGGGCATAGCAGAACCAGTACGCGCCTGCCGGGAGTCCGATGCGATTGCATTCGGCCGCGTTTCTGCGGAACTGCTGGTCCGGCGTCCGGAAGCCATATCCGGCACGCAGCATGGCGAACTGATATCCGGCGCCTTTCACCTGCGCCCAATCTACAATTCCCTGAAATTCACTGACATCAAGTCCCTTTATACTCATGAAAAACTCCTTTCTCAGGATGATGTTCTGTCTCTTTATTATATGAAAGAAAATCCGGGTTGCTCATAATTTATTAATAATTTCATAAAATAAAAATATTAAAACCCCGTATTTACGGGGTTTTTGGACAATTTTGTCACTAACGTGTCACTAACGTAAACGAAATTATGTACGGTTTTTCACTGGAATTTTAATCTTTTCAATCTCTTTTCGAAGCTCCTCAACTGTCCTGTGCCCATAGACCTTGTTTGTAATATCTTGGAAAGCATGTCCAAGCATACGTTTCCGATCATTTTCATTCACCTGATATTTCTCACAGAGCATGGAAAATGTGTGTCTGGCATCATGGGGAGTATGTCTCTGCATCCCGATCCGCTCCAAAGTCTCATACATCCTGTTCCGAAATGTGTTTGGCGTTATATCCAGAATTGTACCCTGCTTTTTTATACAGTGCTTTACTAAAGCATAGATTCCAGAGTGTATCGGGACAATACGATCTTTCCCGGCATTGGTTTTGACTCCGCCCCGGAAATATTTTTGTTCCAGATTCACCTCCATAGATTCATATGCTTTTATCCTGTAGCCAGAATAGCACATGATCAGAAGAAATTCCACGATAGGATCATTCTTGTGCTTCCAGAGTATTGCAAGCTCGTCCTCAGAAAATGGGATGCCATGTCTTCGTCTTCCGCTTCCTTTGGTGCTGTTCAGAGTCCGGTTCTGGTCGAAGTCGTTCAGGGTCCGTTCGAATCCCGGATAATAGGTTCCGGCATGCCCGGCAGTCAGGACGGCAAAGCCCTTCATATAATCATCCACGTAGCAGATCGCTTTCACAGGGGCGTATTGGCCGGGGGCGATCAGCTCTGTGGGAGGCGGATAGACGCCATAGGGATTACGGCGCTTTCCGGACAGTTTTTTGATGGATCCGTAGCCGTTGGGGAGCTTGGGGTATTTCTTTTTACGTGCCATTGTATCATCCTCCTGAAAAAAAGGTATAAAAATAACAGCCTGTCCATTGCAGGCCGCCACCAAAGATGATACAATACGTTTGTGCTAAATTTTGATTGTACATCTTCGGATGTATCTAAAGACCGTTCCTGTTGGCGCAGGGGCGGTTTTTCATTTACGGTAGAAAATCAGATATTTTGATTGTCAGGTCATCAAATATATGAGTTTGTATCGGATCATCAAAGGTATGTTGACATGAATCCTCCTCACCTTCAAAGCAATAGGTTTGGACGATTTTTGTTATCGGATTTACGATCCAGTATTCCCGTACCCCAGCAGTACGATATTTGAAAAGTTTTATGGAATAGTCCATCCGGGAGGTGCTGGGGGAAGTAATCTCAATGATCCAGTCGGGAGCGCCTTCGCATCCCCGATCGGACAGCTTATCTTTATCACAGATAACGGAGATGTCCGGCTCTACCCATACCTTATCATTAGAGTTTAGATTTACTGCAAACGGGGCGGGATAAACTTCGCAAGAACCAGACTTATTTTTTATGTGGTTATGGATTACTGATGTCAGTTCCATAATAAGTTTTTGATGAATCCGGTTCGGTGGCGCCATGGCGTACAGCTTCCCATCGATCAGCTCCGCACGCTGGCCGTCCGGAAGGTTCCAGTAATCTTCGGATGTATAAACTTGTTTTTGTGGTAATGGCATAATATCACTCCTTCCTACTACTATAGATTCAATTGCTGCAAATCAAACCACTTTAATCTTTTGTAGATATCTCCACGGCTATCGATCTCTTCCACAGATATTATTTTGATCACATCATCAACTGTATATAATATTCTTATATTTCCGACTTTCATTCTGTACATGTTATGGCCTTGCAATTTTTTTATATCTGTTCCTTTTGGAAGTTTGTATATTGCGATTAACAACCGTTCCTGTATTTTTCGAGGCTGCTTTTTTTAAAATTTTTCAGCAGATTTTTGGATGATGATTTTATAATTCATAGTTTTACTCCTAATTCAGACGCAAGCGTCTCGATTGGAACACCATGTCCATCATTTACCATTTTTGCACGTTCAATCATTTCTAAATCCCATTCATCGGGTTCTATTTCTTCAATATCGGTTTTTGCAATATCCAGAATAAGATTTGTAATATATGCAAGTTTATATTCTGGCAATCCGTCAATGATCTGTTTTAATTTTTCTCTTTCACCCATGATTTTTGTCCTTCCTAAATTTTTATATAAATACTGATACGGTTATACCATTTTCATCACTGCTAAGTTTGGGATAAAGTATATGGTATAGTTATCAATATTTGTCATAATCCCATATTTATCCCGGTAGCATTCTATACATTCCAGAAGATATTCCTCCGTCACATTTAGAAATTCGGAGATTTCATACTGATTTTGGCATCCAGCTTCGTATGCCTTGACAATCCCCATCAGCCCGATCGTGCGCTGGTATCCGTTTAGCCGCGCCTGCCGTTCCTGTTTCCGGTTCCATGAGACGGACATATCAATGATGTTGCCTACGGTGGTTTCATGGTGGCCTAGCTCTTCGGCAAGGACGCAGGCTTTTTCGGCTGTCGTTTTCAATTTGTTTGATAGAGCTATATTTCCATCTATGTATAAACCGGAAAGATGTTCGGATAACGGAAAATCTTCATCTATAAAAATACCTTTAGAATCAGCCTCGTGTAATAATTTTTCATAGTTATTCAAATAATCAACTCACCTTTTATGTATGGATCGGTGGCTATACGAAACAAAATCATTTTTTGCGCTTATTTCTAATAAATTCTATATAGTTTGCAACATCTTCTTGCTCTGCTTCAGTCAAATCAGACGTATCAAGATGAGCTGCGACAGTGATAGGTTCATATTTCGTGTTTAGCATCATTTTTTCTAAATCATCAGCAGAAATGCCGATCGCTTGACATATTTTACATACGTTTACATATCCCGCTTTTTCAGCGCCCCGTTCTAAAATAGCCTTAACAGTTGAATAAGGCAAGTCTGATTTTTTTACTATATCAGAAACTTTTATATTTTTTTCAGCCATTAATTTTCTTAATATTTCAGCTCTTTGTTCCATGTCGGTTACCTCCTTGCTTCAATATTACAATATTGCGTAAAGAAAGTAAATATAAAATTGCAAGATTCTGCAAAAAATATGCTGATAATTGCGCATATTGCAATATCGTAATAATATAAAAGCGCAATTGCGCAATTTCAAGGAGGCGAGTAATATTGATTACAGTAAAAGTAAATAATCTTGAAGCGGAAATGAAGAGAAAAGGAATATCAAGGAATGATATTGCGCAGGGCTTTGCGCATGGAGATTCTTATGAAAAGCTGGTAAGGAACCTCCGGCAGAGATTTGGAAAGGTCAGTGCAGATGCACGTTTACGATCGAGGTAGAAGACTGGGATAAGTGGATGGAGGATTATGAGCAGAGACACGGGAATGTGCAGGCTGGAAAAATTGCAAAAGGGTTGAATGATGGAGGGGAAAATGCTATACTTGGTGAAACAAACGATAAGGAAAAAGCGGATGTGCATATAGTAGGTAAGATTGATAAAAATATTTATAAATGCATAACAGAAGACATCATAACAGATGAAGTTATTATAACGGATGAGCGTATTCAGCATATCAGGAAAAGACATCCGAATGACTACGAACGATTTTATAGTTACATACCGGAAATTATAGAGAATCCAGATTATATTATTGAAGCGAACAAGTCGAATACAGCCGTAATTTTGAAAGAAATTGAAGAGCAAGGTGAAAAATTCAAATTGGTTTTACGCTTAAAGGTGGAAAGTGATCCGGCAGAGTACAAGAATTCGATTATGACATTTTGGTATATCGGAGATACAACTTGGAGGAAGTCTTTGAAAAATAAGAAAATACTTTACAAGCGTGAATAAAAAAGGTACAATAGTCGTACAGATAAACAGAGAGACTTTGAGGTGAAAAGTGCGTCGTCATGCGCCACATGCTTCGGCAATGGGCAAAAGAGATGCCGGGAGTGACGCTCCGGCCAAAGTTTCTCTGTTATCGTTTTTATCTTATAGAATTATATTTGATGAAATAAACCACCAGTCATTCAGGCCGGTGGTTTTCTTATGCGAATTTGGAGGTTCACACATGAGAAAACTACTTTTTTTCCATTCCCCATGGTGCCCGCCGTGCCGGTTCTATGAGAAGGAGTTTATCTTCCCGCTCATCCGGATGGCCGGTGCGGATAAGGTTCAGAAGGTTAATGCACAGGAGCTATAGACATTAAAAAGGTTGCTGAATTTTTGGAAGGGAGTGATGTGTTTTGATTGAGGTGGGTCTCCGGAAGGATGGAATCATGATAAGCGGCCATGCGGGCTATGCTCCGACAGGTTCTGACATTGTCTGTGCCGGAGTGACGGCGCTTACGCAGGAACTGATCAGATCAATGGAAGGATTAACGGATGACCGAATAGAAACGGATATCGGGAGCGGTATGGCATCGATCCAATATGGGGATTTATCAGAAAAAGGAAGACTTCTGATAGATTCCTTTTTTATTGGTATCTGTATGATTGCGGAAGAATTTCCGGACTATGTGCGGATTACATGACCAGGCGTGGAAGTCGTAAAACTCTACGGGATCAAAAAGGGCAGGCGTGGATCCCTGAAAAGCTACGGGAAACAACGCAACAAGGAACACGAAAAACGATGGAGGCAGGATATGAAGAACAAGGAATTTAGACTACTGCAGTTATTTGCGGAAGATCCGACAGACGGCCAGGACGGAGAACTCCCAAAGGGCCAGGAAAATGGAAGTAAGGATCAGAAGGGGAAAGATGATCCAGAGCCGCCGGCTCCGAAATCTACTGCAAAATACTCGGATGAGGATTTTGACCGGATGTTCAACCAGAAGTTTGCAAAAATGATGGAGAAACATGAAAAGGAGATGGCGGAAGCTACCCGGCTCGCGGAGATGAATGCTCAGGAGCGTGCGGAGCATGAAAACAAGAAGCTCCAGGAGCAGGTTCAGGAGCTGATGCGTAAGGAAGCCATTGCGGAAATGTCAAAATCTGCCAGGGCAATGCTCCGGGAGAAGAAAATCAGCATCGGCGATAACCTGCTGGGGGTTCTGATCTCCGAGGATGCGGATCAGACAAAAAAATCAGTGGAAGAGTTTATCAGCCTTTTCCAGGAGGCGGTCAACAAGGCCGTTAAGGATGCGCTGAAGGGGGAGCCTCCCAAAGCAGGCGGGGCGTCAAAACTTACGAAAGAGCAGATCCTGGCAGTGAAGGATCGGACGGAACGTCAGAGATTGATCCAGGAAAATATGCGTGGGGCATATGTGCCGATGTCCGGTGATGTGGCGCAGACATTCGCGCTGATGGCGGATTCTACGGGGCTGGTCGGAATGACCCATTCTATCAATTCCAGGGATGCAAGCGTGGATACCCTTCTGATGTCCTGCGTGAAGTTTTTCCCCGAGTTTGAGGTCGGTGTATTTATCGGTACGATCGGAAACGGTACAGGAGCATAGGAGGAGAAGGATGTACAGGGTGGTGAAATTCTTTACGGATCTGCAGGATGGAGACCACCCTTATCACGTTGGAGAAGCCTTCCCACGTGATGGGGTGGATGTTACGGAGGAACGTATCAAAGAGCTTTCCGGAAAGGAGAACAGGCAAGGCGTCCCATTAATCGAAAATGTGGAGCAGCCTGTGAAGAAACGTACTTCCAGAAAGAAGCAGGGCTAAAAGCGAGGTGCAGTTTATGGAAATGCTGGAAAGAGTGAAAAATCGGATTCCGGATGCGATGCTAAAGGATGAAGTTCTGGAGGAATATATCAGTACCATATCTGACCGGCTTTGCCTGTGGCTGGGTGTCGGGGCGCTGCCGAATCTGTTTGAGTCGATCTGTGTAGATGCTGTGGTAAAAATGTACCGGCGTACCTATTATGAGGGGATATCAAGCGAAGGGGCGGCGAATATCAGTACGACCTTTGTAGATGATGTGCTTTCCGAATATGCTCAGGAGATCGGAGACTGGAAAACACAGCAGGCGAATATGGGAGGCTCTGGCAGGGTGGTGAGGTTTCTGTGATCTGGAAGACATGCAGGCTTCTGGCAAAAAAGCAGACCGGGGAAGACGAGCTCCATAACCCGCAGTATGATTATACAGCAGTGAAGGAGACAACTGCCCGTGTCACACCCTGGACGGATGAACAGATTGCCTTGGAAGGCCGGGAGGTGACCCGGAACGAACAGCGGTTTCTGACCCCGATTCCTTTTTCTATGTTTCCGGAGTGCCAGAAAGCAGAAATTGACGGCCGTGTACAGGAAATCACGAAGGTCATGGACCTGAGTCCAAGGTACACAGCGATTCAGGTGAGGATTTATAAGGGATGATGATATGGGCCTGGTAAAAATAGAATTAAACAAAGTCGATATAGATCGCCTGGCAAGGGCGCTTCAATCCATGAATGAAGTACGTTTTAACGCGGTCGTCAAGAAGAATGTCACGGAATTACTCAATGCCGCGAGAAACGGCGGGACGCCCATTGATACAGGAGAACTGCGGAAATCTTCCGGTATCTACGGGGACGAGATGGGCTATACGGTGGATTATGCGCCCCATGTGGAATACGGACACCGTACAATTGACGGGGGCTGGGTTTCCGGCAAGCACTTCCTGAAAGCAAACGTGGATTCACAGGCATTCATCTATTATCAGGATTTGAAAAATGCGATAAAGAAAGGGTAAGTTATGTATAAACAGATAGGACTGACGGATCTGATATCTGCCATCCAGAAGAAAATAGAGGATCATACAGGGACGAAGTGCTATGATGCCGTACCGAAAAATGCGCCAAGTCCTTTTTATTTTGCGGAGATTATTGGAAAACGTCCAGCCCATTCCAAGACCATGTGGCGGGATGTCTTTACAGTCTGGATCCATGCGGTTGCGGAACCGGGCGAATCTTCTGTAAGGATTTACAGTCTGATACAGGAGCTGGAAGAGGCGCTGACGGAGGACATTGAGCTTCCCGAAGGATTTGATCTGATCATGCAGACCAATAACGGAGTGCAGACGATCAAAACAGACGAGACCAATGAAAAACATGCGGTTCTGGCTTATGAATTTATGATCTGCTACGGATTCAAATGTAAAATTTAAGGAGGAGATGATGTTATGAGATTCAATAGATTTTTATTACAGCTTTTTGCAGATAACGCATTTGACGGCGGCGCTTACTGCGATTTTTCAAGTTCTGCTGCGAAAGCACTGGCCGGGAAGGACATTCTGCTTGCCGTCTATAATGCGGATGGGAGCAAGCTGATCGCCATTGGGGGACAGAAGGGGCTGACGATCAACCGTTCCGCGGATTCCATCGAGATTACCAGCAAGGATACGGCTGGCGGTTGGAAATCAAAGATTGCGGGTATGAAGGAGTGGAGCATTGATAATGACGGCCTTTATGTTCCTGGGGACGAGGCGCACAGTATTTTGTCGGAATCATTTGAAAATTCGGAACCTGTGTGCATCAAGGTGATCGATGGCAAACGGAAAAGAGGGATGTTCGGCGGCCTTGCAGTCATCACAGACTATCCGCTGGAAGCGCTCTATGATGATGACTGCATGAGTATGGACACCTGGGACGGAGAAGCAGAGCTGGCAGCGGCGTCAGGAGAAAGGCTTCTGATCGTGGAGTGTACTTCGGAGGGGAAAGCGAGAAAAGCCGGTATTGCAACAGTAACCATTCAGGAATAGGAGGCAGGGATCATTTATGATTACTTATGGCGGAAAGAATTATGTTTTGAAATACAACATGAAACGGATTGAACTGATTGAGGGAGTAACAAATATGCCGACGCTGGCGGACTTACAGCGTACACGTGGGCTACTCAGTCTGGCATCCTTGAAAGCATATGTCGCATATGGGATCAAAGAGGATGGGGCGGATGTTTTCCTGAATCCCAAGAAAGGGATGGAAATAGCGGAGAGCCTGATCGAATCCAACGGCTACCCAGATGTATGTGCGATTGTCCTGGAGGCGCTAGAAAGGGACTGCCCTTTTTTCTTCCAAGAAGGCTGATCGAGTTTGAATACTTTAGCAGTGAGGAAGCGGATCAGGAGTATATGGAAATAGCGGAGCCGTATCAAAAGGATATCGACTTCGCTTTTTTTGTTGTCAATTTCGGATATTCCAGATCAGATTATGACGCGCTGACCGGATTGACACTGGCAAAAGGATTTAACCGACTGACCGGTATTGATGACGCAAAAGCAAAGCTGAAAGGTCTCGGGCACGATGCGGAAAGTGTTACAGAAATCATGAACTCCGCTATGGAATCAGTAAAGGGTACTTCTTACGGAATGGATGCGGCTGCTACAACTGCGGCAAGTGCGGTTGCAGCTGGGATCCAGCCAGGGAAGGAGCTGACCAGGTATCTGTCTCTGACAGCGGATGCGGCCGCGATCGCCGGGGCGTCTATGGCGGATAGATCCATCATAAATAAGGTCCAGACCTCACAGATTTCATATACGGATGACTTGAACCAACTGGCAGACAGAGGGATCCCTATATATCAGTGGTTGGCGGAAGCCGCAGGAATCACAGCGGCGCAAGTGAAAGAAATGGCATCCGAAGGGCAGATTTCTTCCCAGATGTTTCTGGATGCCATAGAGAAGAATATCGGCGGTGCGGCGAAGATCATGGGGGAATCTTCATTTACCGCGGCTATCTCAAATATCGGGGCGTCGATTTCAAGAATCGGGGCGAATTTTCTGGATGCCGGGGGGAAAGGGGGAGGTTTCTTTTCCACCCTAAAGCCGATGCTAACCGATTTTAATAATTTCATAAGAAATTTCCTGCTTCCTTATTAAAAATTGCGGGATATCATGTATAATACAAGGGAGGTGATAAGGAATGTATAATATTTTAGTATGTGACGATGACAAAGAAATCGTAGAAGCAATCGAAATATATCTGTCCCAGGAAGGCTACCGTATCCTGAAGGCTTACGACGGAATGCAGGCGCTGAAACTCCTGGAGACGGAGGATGTCCATCTGCTGATCCTGGATGTGATGATGCCCAGACTGGACGGAATCCATGCCACATTGAAGATCCGGGAGAAGCACAGCATCCCGATCATTATCCTGTCGGCAAAGTCGGAGGACGTAGACAAGATCCTGGGGCTCAACGTGGGAGCCGACGATTATGTAACAAAGCCGTTCAACCCGTTGGAGCTGGTGGCGCGGGCAAAATCACAGCTCAGAAGATACACCCAGCTCGGCGGCACGGCAAAGGAAGAGTCCGAGACCATCTATGAGACAGGCGGCCTGCGGATGAATGACGACCTGAAGGAAGTGACCGTGGACGGGGAACCGGTGAAGCTGACCCCCATTGAGTACAATATCTTAAAGCTTCTGATGCGCAACCAGGGAAGGGTATTTTCCATCGGCCAGATCTACGAATCCATCTGGAACGA